>Ga0302319_10024925_pt1 | contig 10608 bp, 9 predicted proteins | sample Bog_T0_2_FD_203319 | JGI IMG/M metagenome (GOLD analysis project Ga0302319, IMG submission 203319) | Peat permafrost microbial communities from Stordalen Mire near Abisko, Sweden - Bog_T0_2 | ecosystem: Environmental > Terrestrial > Soil > Wetlands > Peat | place: Sweden: Abisko, Stordalen Mire... | reverse complement strand
AGCCGGTCTCCATCCCGCACAATCCTCAGCGGAGTCTCAGCAGGGAAAACAGTATCGAGATGCGCCGAAAGCACCACCACCGGCCCCGTGCTCTCCAGAGGCAAACTTGACGCGGGCAAAGTCCCAAACACATTCCCCACTGCATCGGTCTCTACGTTGCTCAGCCCGGCCTCGGAAAACCGCGCCGCCACCCACTCCGCGCGCGCCATTTCGCCAAACGGAGGCGCAGGAATCGCCACCAACTCCGCCTGCCAATCCATGACGGTCTTGGGATTTCCATGCAGCCACGCCAAGGCTCCATGCACAGCTCTTCGCTCGGCCACTGAGGTGACCCGCGTGAACGCCGAGATGCGAGAAAGCACAGACATCGGAACTGTTCAGGGTAGCAGGAAGCTCACTTTAGCCAAATTGATCTTCGGAGAGCCTGCGCAGCAATAGTGACTGAAGATTGCGGCGTCCATCGGCAATCAGGTGGATCAATACCTCAGTAGGCTTGACTTCATAGACCACGCAATATGGCTTGAATAACACCTGACGAAAGTCGCCATTTACACTCGGCAGCAAATCCTTTGGCCGGGAACCGCGCTCAGGAAACGTCGCTATGCTTTCCGCGGCACGCACGAGTTCATCAAGCACATGGTCGGCGTGAGAGATTGAATCGTCTTCAGAAATCCAGTCATATATTTCTTGGAGATCTCGCTCCGCCGCCTCACCGATGAGTACACGGTAGATCATCATTTATTCCTTGTCCGTGTCCGCACTTCTTCATGCGCATCCGGAGTCTTTTTAGCGCCCCGCCCACGCAACCTTTCCACCGCTTCCGAAAGCGGGGAAACTTGCCCGGCCTCAACCTGCTTTTGGCCAATAGCCAGGATGCTCATCAGCGCCAGCCTCTCCTGGGTCTCCTCGTAGGAGTGCACGTCCACCAGCACCGCCCGAGCCTCGCCATTCTGCGTAATAATGATCGGCTCACGCTCTTCGGTGATGCGGTCCAGCAGTTCGGCTGCGTGCGCCTTAACATAGCTGATGGGTTTGATCTGAGTAGAAAAGCGCATACAGGAACCTCTGAGAGTACATTTCCAATCTTAATATAGCACTCTTTTCGAACGATAGTTAGCACTATATTCGGTCCTATAACGGTTACTCCTCCCCATACTCCACCGAGTGCAAAAACAGCCCCCGTGCCGGAGCCGTCGGCCCCGCAGCTGCCCTCGACCGCGCCGCAATGATCCCCGGCACCTCATCAACGGTCCTGTACCCCCGCCCCACATCCACCATCGTCCCCACCAGGTTGCGAACCATATGGTGCAAGAAACCATTCCCCCGCACCCGGTAAACCAGCAGTTCCCCGGCCTCCGTCTGCCGCTGTTCCCACGCCGACAGATACACAGTCCGTGTCGGCGTCGCCCTCTCCATAGCTTCCGGCTCCAGTTCCTCCCGCGAAGCCGCATCCCGCGCCGCAAGATCCGGGTCTGTAGCCACAAAGCTCAAAAAATTATGCGCGCCGACAAAGAACCGCGCCGCCGCCTCCAGTTTTTCAAAATCCAGCGGCCATGGGCAGGCATAGGCGTAACGCGCCAGCGGCGGGGGGCAAATGGCCTCGCGAAATATCCGGTACTCGTATGTCTTCGACACCGCCGAATGCCGCGCATGAAAGGTGCTTCTCACGGTTCTTGCTTCCATCACACGAATCGACTCCGGCAGCGTTCGATTCAGCGCCCGCAGCAGGTTCTCCGCCGGAATCGGCGCAGCCAGCTCGAAGCTCGCCACTTGGCCCAGCCCATGAACACCCGCATCCGTCCGGCCAGAGCCTTGAGGCAGCGGCCGCTCCCCCGTCACCCGTCCAAGCGCCGCTTGCAATTCACCCTGAATCGTCCGCTCGCCCGGCTGCACTTGCCAGCCCTTGTAGTCCGTTCCGTCGTAGGCCAGCGTCAGCTTCCAGTTGCGCGTCTGCTTCTGCCGCTGGCCAGCCTCGGATTGGTCTGAGTCCCTCACAAGGAAGAGGGTATCCGACTCGCCTTGCTTGCGCGAGAGACACGGTTTTCGAACCCCACCCCTCTCAACCTGGCCGCCTCCCACTTGCATTTCGCTGTGCGGCACTGTATTTTACTAACCAGTTAGTTAAATTATGCGGTGTCCAGGAACTACCCCTCGGCGGCTGCGTAATACTGAATTCAGCGACTGGAACGGAATGAACCTTTTTTGGGCCAGACAAGCCGGCTCGCAGACACGTTTTCCATCCTCTCTGGCCCTCGATTCTGCATCCGGGGCAGCTTGACGGGCATCTCTGAGAGAATCGAATAAGTAGCTAGGTGGGTGTTTTCAAACCTTCGTGGAGTGGAATCATGCGTTTGAACGGTAATGATCGGGTAGGGAAGCCTCGAACCTCCAATATGACTCAACCTTTGACAGTAGCTTCTCGGCTGCGCGCATCGGCGGCGCTCATGCTCGCCCTAACCACAGCAGTGCCTTCTGGCTTTGCCCAACAGACGGGAGCAGGAGCAAGCGCTCCCGACAGTGCCGCCTCCAATCTGCCCTCTGCGCCAGCCCCCAGGCCCACCGAGCCAGTCTCTCTCCGCACCTCGGAGCGCGATTTTACCAAGCCCCTCGGCCATTTCCTTCCCAATCCTGTCAGTGTCTATCGGCCCACCACCATCGCCAAGGCCAGCTTTACCAACTCCGTTCGCCTGACCGACCTCATGAAGGACGGCAAGCTCTACCTGAGCCTTTCTGACGCTTTGGCTCTGGCCATTGAAAACAACTACGACATCGCCATCGCCCGTTACGATCTCGACATCGCCGATACCGACATTCTGCGCACCAAGACCGGCGCAGCCCCACTCGGCGCGCCTTCCGGCCTTGTAGAAGGAACCCTTGGCGGCTCTACTTCCACGCTCACCACCGGCGGCGGACCCGGAGGCACCACCGTAGGCTCCGGCGGCGCAGGCTCCGGCAGCTCAGGCCTCACCCTGACCACGCAGGGCGCTGGTCCCACGCCCGAGGCCCTCGATCCCACAGTAGCCGGAACCGTACAGTTCGAGCGCGCGAAGGCGCCTCAGGCCAACACGCTCTTCTCCGGCGGCTTGCCCACGCTCGATACCAACACCAACCAATACAACTTCACCGCCAACCAGGGCTTTGTCACCGGCACCGCGCTCCAGGTTGCGTTCTCCAACAGTCGCACTACCACCGACAATCCCTTTCAGGATTACAGTCCCTATCTCAACTCGGTCTTCAAGGCCACCGTCACCCAACACTTGCTGCAAGGCGCGGGCATCTGGGTCAACAAGCGCTTCATCTACCAGGCCCTCAACGACCGCCGCATCACCAATGCCTCCTTCCGTCAGCAGCTTCTCTACACCGTCAATCAGGTGGAAACCATCTACTGGGGCCTCGTGCAGGCCTATCAGGACGTGCAATCCAAACAGCGCGCCATGGACCAAAGCACTCAGCTGCTCTCTGATAACCAGAAGCAGCTTCAAATCGGCACCATGGCACCGCTCGACGTGGTCAACGCGCAATCGACTGTGGCTACGGACCAGCAGGCGCTCATCAGCGCCCAGAGCGCGCTCAACTATCAGCAGCAGATCATCAAGCAGGCCATCACCCGCAACCTCAATGATGCCGCGCTCTCTGCCGCTCCCGTCATCCCCACCGACCGCGTAAGCCTCGAACAAATTCCAGAAGAGACCCAGCCGATTGAGGATCTGGTCACCCAGGCCTTCGAGCAGCGTCCCGAGCTCGAACAGGCCTTCCTCACCCTGCGCAACGATGAGATCACGCTCAAGGGCGCGCGCAATGCGCTTTTGCCCACGCTCGACGTTTACGGCTTCTACGGCTCCAGCGCCCTCGGCGGCTCGCAGAGCCCGGATGCGGTCAACCTCTTCGCAAACGGCTCGCCCAAGTACCCCGCCGGCACCTTCCCCACCATCGGCTACGGAACCGTGCTGCAAAATCTCTTCAACAGCTCCGCGCCGGACAAAGGCATTGGCTTCACGCTCTCGGTCCCCATCCGCAATCGCCTTGCCCAGTCAGTGCAGGAGCGCTCGCTGATGGAGTACCGTCAGGCCGAACTGCGCATGGAGCAGCTCTACATTCAAATCCGCATGCAGGTTGAAAACGCCCGCTTCGCCCTCACCAATGACCGCGCCCAGGTTCAAGCCGCAACAGCCGCCCGCGACTACAACCAGCAAAGTCTCGAAGCCGAGCAGAAGAAGCTCCACCTCGGCGCATCGACAACTGCAAATGTTCTCGCCCAGCAGCGCGCCGTCGCCATCGCCGAAGACAACCTCATCACCGCCAACGGCGCCTACGCCAAAGACCGCGCCAACCTCTACCAGACTCTGGCCTCGACCATGCAGCACTACGGCATCAATTTGCCAGAAGCCGCCAAAGGCAGCGTCGCCGGCGCCCCCGTCATCACCGGCGTAAAACCGGACACAACGCCACAAGCTCCCGCCGCAAAATAGTCCTTTCTGATAATTCGACAGCAAAAAGCCGGCCTGGCAATCCCACACCGGCTTCGTTATTTGCCAACTTACCTGAAAAACTGGGTGCCCCATCCTTTCGACGTTCTATGTCGAAAGGGTGGGAGAGCACGAACCCAATCAGCCCGCAGTCTCCGCTAACCTGCTGACTCGCTAACCACGCGAAGCGGGGGCTGACTCGCTGGTTATTTGCCCAACTCCGCCTCAATCGCCGCCACCAGCTCCGGCGCATCCGGCGCAGTATCCGGCGCAAACCGCTTCACCACCGTCCCATCGCGGCCCACAAGAAACTTCTCAAAGTTCCACAGAATCTCCGGATCGGGATTCCCATCGATCCCATATCCCTTCAGCTTCTCGCGGAACGGAACCTCATTCACGCTAACAGCCTTCGGTTGCGCCGCAATCAGAGCCGCGTAAAGCGGATGCTTCTGGTCGCCCACAACGGTAATCTTCGAAAACAACGGAAACTTGACCCCGTAGTTCAGCGAGCAGAAGCTTTGAATCTCGTCATTCGATCCCGGCTCCTGCGTCTTGAAGTCATTGGCAGGGAAGCCGGTAATCACCAGCCCCTTGTCGCGGTATTGCTCATACAGCTTCTCCAGCCCCTCATACTGCGGCGTCAGCCCGCACTTGGAAGCCACGTTAACCACCAAAACAACCTTGCCCTTGAACTCGCCCAGCGAACCAGGCTCGCCCGTAATCTTCTCCACCGGAATGTCGTAAACAGAAGTGCTCATGAATTCTCCTCGCTCCTTTGATTTTCTTTAAAGTACTATCTTTGCAAACCAAAAATCTGGGTGCCCCATCCATTCGACGTTCTTTGTCGAATGGGTGGGAGACCGCAACCGCAAACTTCAGCAAGGAAAAGCTGACAGCTGAGAGCTGAAAGCTGTCAGCTAAGCAGCTGCTTCCCCACTTTCACATACAACTCCACCGCCTCCAGCAACTCCTTCTTGGCCAGCTTTTCAAACGGTGTATGCGCCACATGAATCGACCCCGGCCCCAGCAGCAGCGGCTCGCCCCAGTTCGATAGCTGCGGAATGTCGGTCGTGAATTTCGCAATCATCGTCGGCAGCCCCTCCACCGCCCGCAGCCGGACAAATGGAATTTCGAGGGTAAAATCCACCTCCGCCAATCCCTTCGACGCCTCCAAAAGCATCGCCCGCATTGGCGCGCCATCGCCCACCAGCCGCACCAGCACCTGCGCCTCGGCCTTGTCGGCAATCACATTCGGCGCGTGTCCGCCATGAATCTGCCCAATGTTCAGCGTGCTCGGTCCCACGTCTTCCAGCGTAGGCAGCGGTAGCTCCAGCACCCTGCCCAGCACTTCCACCAGCTTATGCACCGCCGAGTCGCCCAGTTCCGGATAAGCCGAATGCGCCATCTTGCCAGTAGCCTTGAAAACCGCTCGCAGCGCGCCCTTCGAGGCCAGCGCCAGCCGGTTGTCCGTAGGCTCCCCGTTGATCAGGAATCTGCTGCCCTTGGGCGCGAGATTCGCAACCTTGGCCCCAGCCGAGTCGCGCTCCTCGCCAGATACAAACAACAATCCAACTTTGAATCCCGTCGCCCGCAGTTGTTCCGCAGCCGCCACCTGCGCCGCAATAATCCCCTTCGCGTCCGACACCCCGCGCCCGTACATGTAATCCGCATCTTCGCTGAAGGGAATGTAAGGCGGAACCGTATCCATGTGCGTTGAAAAAACCAGCTCCGGTTTCTGCCCAGCAATTCCGGCATACACATTCCACCGCGCCCCGGCCACACCGCTCTCCGCAGGCTGCGGTACAGCAGTCTTCTCCACGTTCCAGCCGCGCCCGTGCAGAAACCCGGCGAGAAAATCCCCCACCGCCCCCTCGTTGTAGGTCGTCGATTCAATTTCGCAAAGCTGGCGCGTTACCGCTATCGGGTCAAGCGCGTTACTTATATTCATGAACCTCAGAATACCGTAGAGGCCTGCCGCACATCCGTGTCCAACACGCGTAAAATGGAGCGTGGAATGAGTGCACCCTCCACACCTCTCCAAACCGGCGCGGCACCGCATCCAAGATCGGTGCTCAATTTCTATCTAAACGGCCCGGCAGGCCGTCTTGAGGCAGTTCTCAACCAGGGCGCAGGCAATGCAACACTAGCCGCCCTCGTCTGCCATCCCCATCCGCTCCACCGTGGCACGCTTCACAACAAAGTCGTCTACCACACCATGAAAGTGATGAACGACGCCGCATGGGGCTTCCACTTCCCCGTACTTCGCTTCAACTTCCGCGGTGCCGGCTTGAGTGAAGGCCAACACGACGGCAGTGCGGCAGTCGAAGACGTCAACGCCGCCCTCGACTGGCTGGACCGCGAGTTTCATCTCCCTATTCTCCTCGCCGGTTTCAGCTTCGGCGCAGCCATGGCGATTCAGGCCTGCTGCGGCCCTAATCATTCCAATCGCAACATCCGCGCCCTCATCGCCCTCGGCCTGCCCACCAACGCCAACGGCCGCCACTACCACTACACCTTCCAATACAACGCCACCATCCCCAAGCTCTTTCTAAGCGGCGACCGCGATGAATTCGCCCCCGCTAACGAACTCACAGAAATCGCAAACGCGGCAGCCGGACCCACAAGACTCCAATTGATCCCCGGCGCCGATCATTTTTTTACCGGCCAGCTCGATCCGATGCAACAAGCTCTCGACAACTGGCTAAAGGAAAATCTCTCATGACCCCAGCCAGTGGCATCGCTCTTGATTCGCAGCACCAGACCGCGACAGGAATCTTTACCGGCGCATTGAAGGCCTGCAGCATCCCCGCGGCCTTTGACCGCCGCATCCGCTTCGACGGCCACAAGCTCACTCGCCTGATCCCCGACGGCAGCGGTCCCGAAGTCATCGACCTCAATGCCTACAGGCGCATCTTTGTCATCGCCATCGGCAAAGCCGCCGCACCCATGCTCGAGGTTCTGCTCGATCGCATGAAGCGGCGCAAGGGCCTGCGCGGCATCTGCTGCACCAGCCAGCTTCCCAACAGCCGCAACTGGCGCTTCCGCTATTTCGAGGGCGGCCATCCGCTGCCCAACGAGGAATCCATCGAAGCCGCCCGCGCCGCGCTCGCCATGCTCAAAAAGGCCCGCAAAGACACGCTCGTCTTCTTCCTCATCTCCGGCGGCGGCTCAGCCATGTTTGACTTGGCCCTGGACCCCGCCATCACACTCGAAGACACGATGCATTTCCATAGAGAATTGATAGCCTCCGGTGCTCCCATCAACGAAGTCAACACCCTGCGCAAGCACTTCTCCGCCGTCAAAGGCGGCCGCCTCGCCATGGCCGCGCCTGAAGCAGCAAAAGTCAACATTCTCTTGCCTGACGTTCCGCTTCGCTCCCTCGACGCGCTCTCTTCCGGCCCCACGTCTCCCGACCACTCCACCATCTCCGACGCCCGCGACCTCATCGCCAAATACAATCTCACCCCCAAACTTCCCGCTTCGATTCGCGCCTTTTTTGAGCGCGAAGACATGCCCGAGTCGCCCGGCAGCAAAAAAAAACTATCCAATTTTCTGCCCCATAAAATGCCATGGAATCAGCCTCCCGTCCGCAAAATCACATCCGCCTCCAGCATGAGCGGCGAAGACCCGGCATTCCACGATTCCGTCTACGAGATACTGCTCTCCAGCCACGACCTTATCGAGAGCGTTCGCGCTCTGGCACGCGAATCCGGCTTTTACGCCGTGGTCGACAACAGTTGTGACGACTGGGACTACGCCAAGGCGGCTCAATATCTGCTCGCCCGTTTCCACGAACTCCGCGCCGCCAACGAGCACGTCTGCCTGATCTCGGTAGGGGAAGTCACCGTTAAGCTCAATCAAAACCCAGGCGCAGGCGGCCGCAACCAACAGTTCGCCCTGGCCTGCGCGCTCGAACTTGAGAACTATCCCCATCAGCGCCTCACCGTACTCAGCGCCGGCTCTGACGGCATCGACGGCAATACCAAGTGCGCCGGCGCAGTCGCCGACCCTACCACCACAGCCCGCGCCCGCCTCTACGGTTACAACCCCGAACAGTCGCTCGCCGCCTTTAACGCCTGTCCGCTATTTACAGCGCTTGGCGACACAGTCGTTACCGGGCCCACAGGCCACAACCTCCGCGACGTCCGCCTACTCATCGCCGAGCGCGATTAGATACTTGTTTGAAAGAGGAAATTTTAACCGGAAACCTTCGAATCGAGCTGCACAGAAACTGGGTGCCCCATGTCTCGATTCTGAGACATGGGAAAGCGCGATCCCCAACCAGCCACAGATATACTCGCTACGAATCTGGGTGCCCCATCCATACGACGTTCTTTGTCGGATGGGTGGGATACCGCGAACCCGAAACGAGTGGCTTTGTATCGGGGCACAAATTTATTCGTGCCTAAGTAACGCGAAAGTGACGTCCGCTTCGGCCTCTAATACTACAGTCGTAGATCGGAAATTCCGGAGGGAGCAGGGGGTTTCAACCCCCTGAAACAGCGCGAAATGGCGGGGCCTTTAGGCCCGGGTTCTTGTTTGTTTTCCAATAAACACGGCAGATACAACTGTAGTACTAAGGGCGTATATATAAATTCCCTATTTGCAATCAACCAGCAACAGAGGCGTACTCATATACAGCGCGAAAGTCAGCAGGCTCCAACTCCGGATAGTCGCCAAGGATCTGCTCCTCGCTCACCCCAGCAGCCAGCCACCCCAACACATCCCAAACCGTAACCCGCAGGTTGCGTACACAGGGCTGACCTGACCGCTTTCCCGGCTCAATTGTGATGCGCTCTTCCACAGTTTTCATGTGAGGCTGCCTCCCTTAAATCATACTGCCGTTTGTGATCCCATAAACGCGCATTTCTTAAACCCGCTCCGCCGCTATCAAATCCGCCACGGTCTCTTTACACCGAATCACTCTCGCCCGCGCCCCCTCGACCAGCACCTCCGCCGGCCGCGGTCGCGAGTTGTAATTCGAACTCTGCGCCATCCCATAAGCCCCCGCGTCCAGTATCGCCACCAGGTCCCCCGGCTCCAACGGCGGCAACTCCCGGTCGTGCGCAAAAAAATCCCCCGTCTCGCAGATCGGCCCCACTACATCCACCTTGCGCGCACGGCCCGGCCTCGGCCGCACCGGCACAATCTCATGATGCGCCTGGTATAGCGCAGGGCGTATCAAATCATTCATAGCAGCATCCACAATCACAAACGTCTTCTTGCCATTTTTCTTGACATATAAGACGCGCGCCACCAGAGCCCCGGCCTGCGCCACCATAAACCGCCCCGGCTCAATCATCAATTTGCCGTCAAACCCCGCCAGCGCCTTATCCAGCGCCGCCGCATATTTGTTCACTGCAGCCGCCGCGTCAAAGCTCCTCGCGCCATTCATTCGGGCCGTCAGTGGCGAAGAATAATCAATCCCCAGCCCACCTCCCGCGTCGATAGACGTCAACCGAATCCGATCCTTCGCCAAATCGCGCACCAGCCGCATCACGCGTTGCATCGCCGCCCCAAACGGCTCCGCGCTGCGTATCTGCGACCCTATATGCACACTGATCCCGCTGGCCTCAAGCCACTTGTGCCCGGCAAAAGCCCTGTAAATCCGCCGCGCCTGCTTGATGTCCACGCCAAACTTGTGCTCGCTCAGCCCGGTCGAGATATAAGGATGCGTCTCGGCAAACACATCCGGATTCACACGCAGCGCGAACCGCGCCTTGCGCTTCAGCTTCCGAGCCCGTTGCGCCAGCAGCGCCAACTCAGCCTCGCCCTCCACATTGAACTCCAAAATCCCCGCCTCAAGCGCCAAGTCCATCTCCGCCGCCGTCTTGCCCACGCCGGAGAAAACAATACGCCCCGCCGCCTCAGGCGCAGCTTTCAGCACTCGCTCCAGCTCGCCGCCCGAAACAATATCGAACCCCGACCCGCGATCCGCCAGCAGCTTCAAAATAGCCAGCGACGAGTTCGCCTTCACCGCATAGCAGACAAGATGCTCCCGCCCAGCCAGCGCCCCCTGAAACAGCCGCAGCCGGCCAAGTATGTGCTCCGCCGAGTAAACATAAAGCGGCGTCCCATACTTGCGCGCCAGCGATGCAAGCGACACCTTGCCGCAATGGAGAACGCTACCAGGGGCAGGGTA
>Ga0302319_10024924_pt1 | contig 10609 bp, 6 predicted proteins | sample Bog_T0_2_FD_203319 | JGI IMG/M metagenome (GOLD analysis project Ga0302319, IMG submission 203319) | Peat permafrost microbial communities from Stordalen Mire near Abisko, Sweden - Bog_T0_2 | ecosystem: Environmental > Terrestrial > Soil > Wetlands > Peat | place: Sweden: Abisko, Stordalen Mire... | reverse complement strand
GCTTCGACCCTGAGCACGACACCTCCGATCGCCTGCGCGCCTACGGAGCCACCTATATGGGTAGCGATGCCAAGAGCGCATTCGACCATTGGGACTTCGCCGTGCCCCAGAAGCCAGTCCTGCTCGAGATGGCGAAGTTCTTTGACGTGGGCATCACCAACGAGGCCGATGAGACCATCACACACACGCTCTCAACCACATTGATAGGCCCCGACGGCAAGGTGGTACAGTTCTATCCCGGCAATGAATGGACAGTCGAAGATGTGCTGAACGACCTCAAGCATTCGGCAGGGAACAAGGGTTGACGCAACCTCAGAATGAGTCGATCTTTTGAAAGGGCGTGCCTTGATAATCCGCAAAGAATCCTGCTGTCATTGCACGCTTTGAAAGGGCACGACTTCACAAACACGGAGAAACATTGTTCATGCAGGATTCGTAAAGGCTTTGAAAGGGCACGACTTCAGTCGTGCCGCAAACGGCAACGACAAGATCGCGGGCTTTAGCCCCTGAGGGAAGGGCAGGTTAGGAAGGGAACTTAGTCAGGCTTCTTAGCCGTCGCCGCATAGTGGTCAGACCACCGGTATATAATTCGAAGAAAGTCCGAAATTTGCACCCCAAATCTTCGAACCTCTTCAAAAACCACAAGGAGTGAACGACCCATGAGCCATGGATTGAATATCCGCAAGGACGCGGAGTTGGATTTTCTTTCGCTGGGAGCCCTGGTGCACCGGCTTGATCCCGGGATTATCCCGTTTCGCAAGGCCACCGAGTGCGCCATCCACGTCAGCGGTGGCGAGTTCAACGTGGCTGCCAACCTTTCCGATTGCTTTGGAATGAAGACGGGAATCGCCGCGGCCATGTCTGACTATCCCATCGGCGACCTCATTGCCGAGCGTGTCCGCGCCATGGGCGTCAAGCCGTTCTATAAGCACTTCAAGCACGACGGCGTCACCGGCCCCAACATGGCTGCGGTTTACAGCGACAGGGGATTTGGCGTGCGCGCCCCCGTGGTGTTCTACAACCGGTGCAATGAGGCCGCGGCGAAACTCAAGCCCGGCGACTTCGATTGGAAGGCAATCTTTGCCGGCGGCGTCAAGTGGGTCCACTGCGGCGGCATCTTCGCCGCGCTCTCCCCAACCACCGCCCCGCTGGCCGCCGAAATGATGAAAGAAGCCAAGGCCGCCGGCGCCATCACCTCCTTCGATCTCAACTTCCGTGAGAAGCTGTGGAAGATTCACGGCGGCAACGAAAAGGCTGTTGAAACCATCGCCAGCATCGTCGAGAACGTGGATGTGCTCGTCGGCAACGAAGAGGACCTGCAAAAAGGCCTCGGCGTCCCCGGGCCTGAAGTCGCCGCCAAATCCAAGCTCGACCCCAGCGTCTTCTTCGGCATGATCGACAACGTCGTTAAAAAGCATCCGCATGTGAAGGTCGTGGCCACAACTCTGCGCGAGGTTCACTCCACCAGCCGTCACAGCTGGAGCGCGGTCGCGTGGATCGACGGCAAGACGTATGCTGCCCCGACTGCCGAGCTGGACGTGCTCGATCGCGTCGGCGGCGGAGACGGCTTTGCCGCCGGCTTCATCTACGGCTTGCTCAACGGCGAAACCCCCGATGCAGCCATTAAGCTGGGCTGGGCCCACGGTGCGCTGCTCACCACCTTCCCAGGCGACACAACCATGGCCACCCTCGATCAGGTCCGGGCCTTCGCCCAGGGCGGCTCCGCGCGCATTCAGCGGTGATGGGCCTCTGAACCGGACGATGATTTGAAAGGGCACGGCTTTACAGGCCGCGCAAAAACTCGACCCAGTGAAGGGTACGGGCTTAAGCCCGTACATAAATGTAACAAAATAAAGGCCGGGCTTTAGCCCTTGAGGGAATATGTTTTGCCCCTCTTGGCGCAGCCCGGCCGTTTTCCCAGCCAGTTTAGCCCGCCAAACAATGCATCTTCACCATCGATCGAACACAACCTAACCGCTTGACCACAAATTGCTCCCCGCCCGCCCCATTTCTATGAACCCTTTGGTAGGATCGAATCCTTAGCATCTTTCCCGCCCTCAGCCTCATCCATGCAACTGGTATCCTCACCATGTACTTGGAAGGGAAGTCTTGCATGGCAAAAGTGACACTGATCTTTGCCGTTCTTTTAGTTGTCTTGGGTCTGGCCGGTTACCTCGGCACGGGGGCCGTTCATCCCACTGCGCTGATTCCAACCTGGTTCGGTCTGGCCTTGGGCATCGGCGGATTGCTTGCCATCAGCCCCAAAGAGAGCCGGCGCAAGCTGTTCATGCACGCCAACGTCACCATAGCCCTGCTGGGCTTTATCGGCGCCTCCGTTGAGGCCGCGCTCGGTTATCTTCATGCCACCTCCGCCGGGGTACCCGTTGACCAGATCGCTCTGGCCTCCAAACTCACCATGGCCGCTCTCACGCTTATCTACGTCATCCTTTGCGTAAGGTCGTTTATCGCCGCGCGCCGTTCGGGAAAGGTCTAGCCTATGGGCACGATGCGCGGTGGAGCAATGGGCTTGAGCGGCCGGGCTGAGCGTTCGCCCCACGGACGCGGCGGGCGCGCAGGCCAGGACGATCTGCCCAAGCGCAAGCCCGAGCTGAAAACGCTCTGGCCTCAAATTCGAGCCCTCATCGCACCGCGCAAAGGCCTGCTCGCGGGTGGCATGGTGCTGATGGTCATCAACCGGCTGGCCGGCTTGGTGCTGCCCATCTCCACACGGCCCATGCTCGACAAAGTGCTCTCATCGCTGCACCCGCGGCCCGATCTTTTGCTTCCCATGATTGCCGTTGTTTTTTCGGCCATGCTGGTCCAGGCCATTACATCCTTTTCGTTGACGCAGCTCCTGTCTAAAGCCGGCCAGCGTCTCATCGCCGAGATGCGCCGTCAGGTCCAGCGCCATGTCGGCCTGCTCTCCGTGGCCTACTACGACGAAAACCGCACCGGCACTCTGGTCGCCCGCATCATGACCGACGTTGAGGGTGTCCGCAACCTCGTCGGCACCGGCCTGGTGGACTTCCTCGGTGGCATGCTTACCGCCGTCTTTGCGTTTATCTGGCTCCTGTATCTCAGCGTCCCCGTCACCCTCACTGTCTTCTCCGTCTTGGGTGTCTACGTCTTCTTTCTGCAATCCGGTTTCAAGACCATCCGTCCCATCTTTCGCGATCGCGGCAAGATCAATGCCGAGGTCACGGGCCGCCTCACGGAGTCGTTGGGCGGGGTTCGCGTCATCAAGGGCTATCATGCCGAAGAGCGCGAGGCTGTTGTCTTCGCAGGCGGTGTAGAACGGCTGCTGGCCAATGTCATGCGCTCGCTCACCATGACCAGCACCCTCTCTGCCGCTTCAACCACGGTGCTGGGACTGGTAGCCGCGATTGTGATGTGGCTCGGCGGCCATAGCGTGCTCAAGGGCACGTGGACCACCGGCATCTATTTTCAATACAACATGTTTCTAGCCATGATGATCGCGCCGGTCTTTCAGATGGTCAACATCGGCACCCAGTTGACTGAAGCCTTTGCCGGCCTCGACCGCACCCGCGAAATCATGGCCGAGCTTGAAGAGAATCAGAGCCCCGGCCGCTCGCTCAAGATGCCGCCCATCCAGGGCACCGTGCGCTTTGACGATGTTCACTTCGCCTACCAGCTTGAGAAGCCGGTACTCCACGGCATCAGCTTCCTCGCCGAGCCAGGATCGGTTACCGCCCTCGTTGGCTCCTCCGGGTCAGGCAAGTCCACCATCATCAGCCTGCTCTGCGCCTTCCACATCCCCACCGAGGGCCGCGTGCTTGTCGACGAAATCGACCTTGCTCACGTCGATCTCAATACCTTCCGCTCCCAGTTGGGCGTCGTCCTCCAGGACTCATTCCTGTTCGACGGCACCATCCGCGAGAACATCCTGTTTTCCCGGCCCAATGCCACTGAAGAGCAGTTTCTCTTTGCCTGCCGCACCGCCCGCGTCGACGAGTTTGCAGAGCGCTTCCCTGAGACCTACGACACCATCGTCGGTGAACGCGGCGTCAAGCTCTCCGGCGGCCAGCGTCAGCGCCTCTCCATCGCCCGAGCGCTGCTTGCCGAGCCGCGCATCCTCATCCTCGACGAGGCCACCAGCTCCCTCGATTCTGAGTCCGAGGCCATGATCCAGGCCGGCCTCAACAAACTCATGGAAGGCCGAACCACCTTTGTCATTGCTCACCGGCTCTCCACCATCCGCCGTGCCGACCAGATCCTCGTCGTCGAGCAGGGCCGCATCGTCGAGCGCGGTAATCACGCCGAGCTTTTCGCCCTGGGCGGCCGCTATCACGACCTCTACACCCGCCAGCACGGCCTCGAAGCAAACCTCTTCCTCGCCCCCGGCGAAGGCGACATTGTGCCCGCATAGCGGAATATTTCACCGTCTTGCAGAATTTATCGTTTGTCCGGCGCACAATGTTCCATAAGCCGGACAAGCGGCAGTCTCAGCCGGAGCCGAACCACAATAGCCTGTCACGGAGGCGCTGGTGTTTACCATTTAAATAATACCCCCTCCCCCCCTATTTCACTACGAAGTGCTGTAACCTATTGAAAAATATAGAAGCAAATTTCTCAAAACAAGTGCATTGATCGTTTCCCCTTGCGCTTGCCTCGAAAGCTGTTGCGGACGAAAATGGCGATGCGGACCTTGGATTCGGCCCATGAAACACCGCCAGGCGGTCTCATAGAAAGAAATATCGTCTCAGTACTTGACATGGATTCGGACTCCGAAGAAACTGGAATAGTCACCACACCGCGACACGGAGAACCATAATGCGAGACATAGCCCCTCAAGGTACCTATAAAGTTCAAGCCCTCGACCGCGCTTTTGCAGTGCTGGATTTGCTTGGAGAGAGCGAGACGCCACTCGGCCTGGCCCAGGTCGCGTCGTCTCTGCAACTGCATAAGAGCACCGCGCACCGCTTTCTGATGGTTTTGGAGCGGCACCGCATGGTCGAGCGCACCACCACTGGAAAGTTTCGCCTCGGCCTACGCCTCTTCGACTTTGGCAACCGGGCAATCGAGCAATATGACCTCCGCGATCGCGCCCAGCCGCACCTGCGCCGCCTTGTAGCCGAGACTGAAGAGACAGCGCACCTCTGCATTCTTGAGGCAGCCCGCGTCATCTACATCGACAAGATCGAGCCGGCGCGCTCCGTGCGCATGATCACCCGCATCGGAGCCAGCAACCCAATCCATTGCACCTCGGTTGGCAAGGCGATTCTGGCATTTTTGCCGGAAGAGCGAGCCGCCGACGTTGTGCGCCGCATCCGTTTCGAACGCTTCACACACCGAACCATCGCAACAGCAGAAGCCCTGCGCGCCGAGATGGAGAAGACCCATCGCCGCGGCTACGCGGTAGACGATGAAGAGTTTGAAGAAGGCTTGCGCTGCATCGCCGTTCCTCTGCTCGATGCCCAGCGTCTGCCCGTAGCGGCCGTCAGCATCTCCGGCCCCTCGTTCCGCGTAACCGCGCAGAAACTTCCGTCCATCGCCAATCAGCTATTGCAATGTGTCCGCGGCATCTCCATGGACATGGGCTACACCTCCAGCGGCCGCGCCAATCGCCCTGCCTGGTCAGCATAAAAATCCTTCGAGCGGGAGGTTGTTGTGAGAGAACTCTCGCGTCGAAGCATTCGTGATCGTGAGCCCGGAAGGTCAGGTCTTGATCGTTGCGAAGGCCCGCGCTGAAGGCTTCGCAGCAGCGCATTCCACGTGAAGAACACCCAGCGCCGCAACAGGCGGATCAGCGAAGGCGCAACCAGCAGTTCTTGCGACAATCAGCCACTCCGCCTTGGCGCAAAGTTTAGCGTTTCTGATACACTCATTCATGTCGCCCAAACAGAATCGCACCGTGCCCGCCCGGCCCTGAGCAATTCTGTAACCGGTGAGCCAGCGGACCAAATCGCCGCCCGCCAAAGGCAGCATTTGCTCCCAAGGGTCCTAAGAATAGGCGATAGCAGTTGCAGTTGGGGACGTAGCTCAGTTGGTCAGAGCGCTGCCCTGTCACGGCAGAGGTCGCGGGTTCGAGCCCCGTCGTCCCCGCCATAAACCCAAGAAATAGCAGGGTTTACGGCATTCAAATGTGACAGCTTAGAAAATCGGTCATCTCGACAGCCCCTGTCTTGATCCACTTCGATTGCGCGATTCTTACGCCATCGAAGCATCCCCGTCCATTCGTTCAAATCCAATTCTGCTCGTTATATGATCTCAATGGAGCTTCACTTCTATGTACACCGGTAAGCCTTCAGGGTGAGCAGTATGCAGGAATTTCCGCACGAGATGTTGCGCGAGATCTATGAACAGCCTGACGCTCTGCGCCGCACCTTTGCGCTTTACCTCGAGGGCAATGGGCTCAACCCGACTATGGCTCGCCTTCTTGCCGGATGGCCCAATCGGGCAGGTGAAATTCTCATTGCGGCTTCTGGTTCAAGCCGTCACAGCGGCTTGGCCGGCGAAATCCTGCTCGAGGATCTGTGCGGCTTGGCAGTCGATGTAGAGTATGCCAGCGAGTACAGTTGCCGCGGCGGGAAAGATCCAAAAGATGAGCGCCATCCCAGTGTGCTGGTGCTGTCGCAGTCTGGCGAAACGTCGGATACGCTTGCGGCTCTTCACGAGGCGCGACGCCGCGGGCAGAAAACGCTGGCCATTACCAACGTCTCCTCGTCAACCATGGCGGGCGATGCCGATGTGTCAATGCCATTGGCTGCGGGAGTGGAGCGAGCGATTCCGGCAACCAAGAGTTTTACCTGCCAACTGGCGGTGCTCTATTTGCTCGCGCTCTATGAGGGCGTGCGCCTGGGGCGGATCGATTCTGCGGAATTGGCAACTTACATTGAGCAACTTCAAGCGTTGCCCCAGCAGATCGCAGCTCAACTCAATGGCTGGCGGACAAAAATGGCTGGCCTTGCCAGCAAGTACGCAAATGCTGCCACGTTTCTTTACCTGGGGCGCGGAATCCACTATGCCATCGCGCGAGAGGGCGCGCTCAAGTTGAAGGAGGCATCCTATGTTCATGCGGAAGGTTACCCGGCGGGTGAGTTGAAGCACGGCCCCAACGCGCTGGTCAGCGACCGCGTGCCGTTGGTGGTGCTGGCTACCGTGGACCGCACTCTGGACGCTTCAGTCCGGCGCTATGACAAGACTCTGCAACTGCTCTGTGACATGAAGGCGCAGGGGGCAAAGGTGATTGCGATAGCTAACGCTGCAGACGATGAAGTACGCGATCTTGTAGTTGATTGTGTCGAGGTTGAACCTGTTTCTGAGTATTTGCTGCCGATTCCAGAGGTAATTCCGCTGCAATTATTCGCGTACCATATGGCTCTTGAGCGCGGCGTCGATGTTGACCGGCCTCGAAATCTCGCCAAGGCAGTTGTCGAGCAATAGCAAGTTGGCACGTTCACCTGGATGCATTTATAAAAATAAACTGCTCAGCGAATACCCAAACCCCGATGCTCTCCCACTTCGGCGCCTATGCGGACGCCTTGCCTTCAAAGTGCGCCTCAATCTCCTCAAGGGTCTTCCCTTTTGTTTCCGGAAGAAAGAAGGCCGCGACGATGAAGTACACCACCGTGAAGCCTGAGAACAAGAAGAACATCGAGGAGTAGCCGTATTTGCTGACGAAGGGCAGAAAGATGCCCGCGAGGGTGGTCGAAACCAACTGGTTGATCACCAGCGCGATGCTCATGCCGTTGGAGCGGATGCGTGTCGGCATCAACTCTGACAGCGCCAGCCACACGCAGACACCGGGCCCAACAGCATAGAACGACATGAACGCGTACAGTGCGAACGCGACCAGCCATCCGTGGCTGCTATCGGGCACGCCTGCGATCGGCGCCTTGACGATTCGCAACGGTGCAGACTGCGCGGCCTCAAGATCGGCAAATGGATTCTTGAAGAACGCTTCAACCCTGTTCGCGGGCACGCAACTCGCGCGCGTGATCTGGATCGGTACGCCTGCCGGGTCGTCGGAACGCACAAAGCTTGTTGCCGCGGTAAAGTCACCGTAGGAATAGATGATCGCAAGCGAAGCGCGATCGCCATCAATCTGTTTTGCCGGCATGGCCATAGCAGCCTGCGCAGCGAGCAGGGCCTTGGCTTCGGTCCGATCGAAGCGCAAGCTCAACTCCTGCTTCGGACTCACCATTGCTTGCACCTGGCTACCAGCGTCGATGCTGATCTTTTCGGTTCGAATAAACAGAATGCCCACGCACACCAGCGAAACGATGATGCCGCTCGTGCCCAGCACCAGCAGAAATTTGCGGCCCTTGAGGTCAACAAGCATCATGCCCACCATGGTCATCAGAAAATTGACCACCGTGAAAATTACATAACCCCAGTGCGCCTGAAGGTCGGAGAGCCCGCTCTGCAGCAGAATGCCCGCGTTGTAGCCAATAATCGAATTGACGCCGGTAGCCGTATTGCAGAACAGAATGACACAAGCCAGCAGGAATGGAATTGCATACTTCCGCCGCAGCAGCGAGTCGCGCACCTGCGCGCCCGATGCGCTTTTTGCGGTTGCTGTGTGCGCCGTCTCTTCCATCTCGGCAAGTTCAATGCCTGCCTGTTGAGAGGTCCGAGAGCGCAGCAGAGCCTTATGCGCCAGTTCTTTCTTTCCACGGCGAAAGAGCCACCGTGGCGACTCGGTCACGAACAAACTGCCCAACACAAACAGCACGCCGGGCGGCAGCGAAACCCAGAAGATGCGCCTCCATGCCTGATTCTTGAATGCCAGCAGCGTTGCAGCATCGGCAGTGCGAGTCACAGCTTCAACGCGATAACTGAAGTAGATTCCCACCAACGCCGCCACTACGATGCCCAGGGTCAGCAGCCACTGGAACGCGCCGGTTCCTTTACCGCGGTCTCGTGCCCCCATGCACTCGGCCAGATACAGCGGCACCACAACGCCAATCAGTCCGCCGCTCATGCCTTGCAGCAGCCTACCGAAGAACAGTGGCCCATAGCCATCTGAAAGTGCGATCACCGGAATGCTCACGATGAAAGTGAGCCCACTGAGAATCATGAGAGGCTTGCGACCCAGCAAGTCGGCCAGCGCTCCCGCAAACAACGTTGAAATCACGCTCCCCAAAAGAACAGCAGCCACGATGATAGAGAGCTGCGCGGGGGTGAGGTGCGAGGTGGCTTCAAGGTAGGGCAGCGCGCCACCGATAATCCCTACGTCGATTCCGTAGAGCAGACCGCCCAGGCCGGCGACGACCAGTAGAAAGAGATTGTAAGCCCGGTTGGCGGAGGCGTCTGCGGATTCGGGCAGGTCGTGGATGCTGGTCATAGAGGTTCAGGCTGGAGTGCGACAAGTATACATGGGTCAATTTCAATGTAGACTGCCAGGGCCATGATTCAATCTTGATTCTAGATGCGCGCTCGTGAAGGCAACGTGCTGTCGACTTGAGTCGATTAGACTGAGACTGGAAGGGAATTCCCACCCAACTGCTCATTGCTGAGAACTCGTTCATCTCGATGGATTCGAACGCTGCTGGAGTCGCTTGGCCCCGGCATCATCACCGGGGCTGCCGACGATGATCCATCCGGGATCGCGACATATTCTGTAGCGGGGGCGCAGCTCGGCACCAAACTTCTGTGGACCGCGCTGCTGACCTGGCCGCTGATGGCTGCCGTGCAAATGATGTGCGCTCGCATCGGCAAGGTCACGGGGCAAGGGCTTGCAGGAAACTTTAAGCTGCGATTTCCAAAATGGATTTTGCTCGGCTTTGTCACAGCCCTCCTGGTGGCGAACACGATTAACATCGCGGCAGATCTTGCAGGCATGGCGGATGCGGCGGCAATGCTGTCAGGCATCAATTCCCACTGGCTGGTGATAGGTTTCGCCATTCTAATTTCGTGGGCAACAGTCCGGCTCCGCTACAGCCAGATCGCAAACGTGCTCAAATGGCTGGTCCTTGTGCTCTTCGCATATCCCGTCACAGCCTTCGTAGTGGGCGCGAATTGGGGGCAGGTGCTGCGCGATACCTTCATTCCATCACTGCCGCACAGCAGTGCTGAATGGGCAACGCTGGTCGCCATCCTGGGCACCACGATCAGTCCCTATTTGTTCTTCTGGCAAGCGAGCGAGGAGGTTGAAGAGGAGAAGGCAGCAGGCCAAGACACGCTTGCGCAGCGGAAGGGGGCGACGCCTCAGGAACTTAAACTAAGAAACATCGATGTGGGCGTCGGTGCATTCTTCTCGAACGCTGTCATGTTCTTCATCATTCTGACGACGGCAATCACTCTTAACCGGCACGGTCTTACGAACATAGAAACCTCTCGCCAGGCAGCCGAAGCCCTTCGGCCTTTTGCGGGCAAGTTTGCCGCAACCCTTTTCACACTGGGCATCGTTGGCGTTGGATTCCTGGCCATCCCCACGCTGGCAGGATCCACCGCATACGCCTTCGCTGAGACCTTGGGTTGGCGCCAGGGCTTGAACAAGAAGCTGAGACAGGCGCGATTGTTTTACGCTCTGATTCTGGCATCAACCGCCGCAGGTGTAGCGCTGGACTTCATCGGAATCAACCCGGTGAAGGCGCTCTACTGGACAGCCGTCATCAATGGATTGGTGGCGCCCTTTTTACTGGTC
>Ga0302319_10024921_pt1 | contig 10610 bp, 8 predicted proteins | sample Bog_T0_2_FD_203319 | JGI IMG/M metagenome (GOLD analysis project Ga0302319, IMG submission 203319) | Peat permafrost microbial communities from Stordalen Mire near Abisko, Sweden - Bog_T0_2 | ecosystem: Environmental > Terrestrial > Soil > Wetlands > Peat | place: Sweden: Abisko, Stordalen Mire... | reverse complement strand
GCGGTGTTGGAAGCCCTGTAGCCCAGAGTCACGCCACCATGCTGACGCAGCGCCTTGCGAGCCTGATTGGAGCAACCGCCGTACTGCTTCCGGCACCGGGCGTTGTCGGATCACCGGAAGCAAAAACAGTGCTCGAGAAAGACACCTTCGTCCAGCAGGTGCTGGGTCTCTTTCAAAAGATTGACACCGCCTTGGTCGGCATCGGCTCGCTCCAGCCGTCGAAGTTGCTCGCCAGCAGCGGCAACACTTTTTCTGAGGACGAGATTGAGCAATTGCATGCCAAGGGAGCTGTGGGCGACATTTGTCTTCGCTTTTTTGATGCAAGTGGCCAACTCGTTTCTACGCCACTGCACAACCGTGTCATCGGCATGGAACTTGAAGCTCTCAAGTGCGCCCGGCGCGTGGTGGGAGTTGCGGGCGGCCCACGAAAAGAAGCCGCCATCCGCGGCGCTCTCAGCGGAGCATGGATCAACGTCCTGATCACCGACAAGCAGACAGCCGAACGATTGCTGAACAACGATGAGGCAGGCGATCGATCAGCCGTGTCGTCGCGAAAAAGTCCAAGAAGAGACCCCGGCATCAAGCCGGCGAGAAGTCCCCGCAAATAGTTGTTGCTCCTGAAGGAATTGAATTGCCACAAACGAAGCAGCAGACGACCGCAACAACATCGCCCGATGAAGAGATCGTCATCGAGGCGCGCAACGTTGTCCGCAAATATCCCGGCACCACGGCGCTCAAGGGCGTCAACTTTCGCGTTTACCGAAACAAGGTCAATGTCTTGATTGGCGAGAACGGCGCTGGCAAATCAACGCTCGTGCGCATTCTCGCCGGGGCCGAATCTGCAACAAGCGGGGAGATTCTTCTCGAAGGCCGTCAGGTCGCCTTCATCGATACGCGAGACGCCGCAAAGCATGGCCTCGCCATGGTCCATCAGGAACTCAGCGTGCTTCCCAACCTGTCCATCGCCGATAACATATTCGCCGGCCGCGAAGTTTCTCGCATGGGCATTGTGATGGATCGCCGTCAAACGGATCGAAGCATGGATGCTCTCAACAAGCTCGGCAGTGAGATAGACGCTCGCACCCGGGCCGACGCGCTGCCTCTGGGACAGCGCCAGATCGTTGAGATTGCTCGCAGTCTGGCGCATCGCTCCAAAGTGCTGATCTTTGACGAGCCAACCTCAGCGCTAAGCAGCGCAGAATGCGAGCGTCTCTTTTCGTCTATTCACGATCTCAAGCGGCAAGGGGTTTCGATCATTTATATCTCGCACCGGCTGCAGGAACTTCTCGATGTAGGCGACTACTTCACGGTTCTGCGCGACGGCCAGGTCGCCGGCGAGGGACGCCGAGGCGAAGTTGATCGTCGCTGGATCGTCGAACGCATGACCGGCAGAATCGTGCACAAGGATGCGCCGGCCGCAAAGCCTGGAACAATCGAGGCAGCACTCTTGCGCACCGATGCACTCACCGTGTTGGGAAACGGCGGTCGTCGTCTGCTCGATCGCATCAACCTGACCGTTGCGCCGGGTCAAATTCTTGGCATCTACGGCCTGCTTGGTTCAGGGAGAACGGAACTGCTGGAGACGCTCGCAGGTGCGCGCAATGCCGATAGCGGCGAGGTCCTTTTTCGCGGCCAGCCGTGCAAATTTGCTTCAGCTGCAGACGCCATGCGTCGTGGAATCGCGCTCGTTCCTGAAGACCGCAAAACAGATGCGTTGCTCCCGGGCCTGTCAATTCGCGAGAACATCAGCCTCGCCGGCGTCCGCACTTTTGGACGCTTCTTCATCTCTCGCCGCAAAGAGTCTGCGCGCGTCGAACAGGTGGCACGGGAGCTCCAAATCAATGCGGTTGACCTGGAAATGCCTGTATCGTCGTTAAGCGGAGGCAATCAGCAAAAAGTAGTGCTTGCGCGCTGTCTCCTCGCGGAGCCCTCGCTTTTGCTGCTTGACGAGCCGACTCGTGGTGTCGATGTTGGAGCCAAGGCCGAGATCTATCAGATTCTTCGCGACCTTGCATCCCGAGGCATGGGCATCGTCTTCGCATCGTCTGAAATCGAAGAGATCCAGCAACTCGCTCAGCAGGTAGCCGTCCTATGTCGTGGAGCCATCGTGGAAACATTTAACGTAAGCTCGGCCAATGAAGAGCGCCTCTTCAGCGCCGCTTCAGGAATTCGCTTGTCTGGAGTGGATGAACTATGAACAGCTCTCTTGCAAGCTCACAAGCCCCCGCCAGACGCACACGAAAGTCCTTCGCCGCGTTGCTGCTCAAGCTCAGGTCTGTGCTTGCTCTCGCCCTGCTCGTCATCTTCTTTTCGAGCATGACCTCCAGCTTCCTGACCGCCAATAATCTCTCCATTCTGACCAAGCATGTGGCCATCACCGCGCTTCTGGCGGTTGGAACATCCTTCGTTATCCTTGCCGGCGGCATCGATCTTTCCGTCGGATCCATCGCGGGCTTGTCCGGAATGATTGCAGGCTTTTTTATCGCTCATGGAATCATCTTTGCCGGCGGCGATCCACACTTTCTCCCCATCTGGTCGGTCATTCTCATTTCTCTTCTGGCTGGCGGAGCCGTGGGTTGTTTCAACGGCATCCTGGTCACGCGCTTTTCGATAGCCCCCTTCATTGCTACGCTCGGTACGCTCTACGTCTGCCGCGGCGCTGCACTCCTCATCTCGAACGGACGCACCTTCCCTGACCTTGCGGGAGACACAGCCCGCCACAACACCGGCTTTCCCACGCTCGGCCAAGGCTTTTGGCTTGGCATTCCATTGCCGGTGTGGCTCATGATCGCTGTCGCGCTCATGGCCTGGGTGCTTGCATCGCAAACTCCGTTCGGCCGCCACGTCTATGCTGTCGGCGGCAACGAGCGCGCCGCGCAACTTTGCGGCATCAATGTGCGCAACGTCAGGATTTGGACATACGTCCTCTCCGGCATCTGCGCCGCCATGGTGGGCCTCATCATCGCATCGCAGCTTGAGTCCGCTCATCCCGCTACGGGCCAGTCGTTTGAACTGAATGCGATTGCCGCCGTGGTGCTGGGAGGAACCTCGCTCATGGGCGGCCGCGGCTCCATCGGCGGCTCGCTCGTTGGAGCTTTCGTCATCGGAGTGCTCGCCGACGGCCTTGTCATGCTGGGCGTCTCTGAGTTTTGGCAGATGGTCATTAAGGGAGTGGTCATCATCCTCGCCGTCGCAATCGACCAATTGCAAAACAGAATCCAGCTGCGGCTGGCAGGGAGCCGTTGACATGTCTCGTCGTGCTCTCATTCTGGCTGGGTTCGTGCTGCTGCTAGCTGCCTTAGGGCTAACCGGCTGCAAGCGGAATGAAACCCATCGCAAGCTGATCGCGATCATCGTGCCGTCGCAGGACAACCCATTCTTTCAGGCGGAGGCAGTGGCCGCAGCGGCGCGGGCGCGAGCACTTGGTTACGACGTTCGCATCGATGCGCATAACGACGACGCCTACACGCAAGACAACTTGATCGATGTCGCCATCGCCAGCAACGCATCTGCTCTGATTCTCGATAACGCCGGTACGGATGCTTCAATGTCCGCGGTGCGCCGCGCAACCAGGGCCGGAATTGCCTGCTTCCTGATCGATCGTGAAATCGGCGCGTCAAATATTGCCAAGGCTCAGATCATTGCCGACAACGACGGTGGCGCGCAGTTGCTCGGAAAAAGGTTTGCCGAGGCAATGGGCGGCAAGGGCAACTATGCTGAGCTACTTGGACGCGAGTCTGACACGAATGCCCAGGTACGAACAAAGGGCTTTCACGCCGTGCTCGATCAACTTCCCCAATTGGTTCGGGTCTCAGCCCAAAGTGCAAATTGGAGTCAGTCCGAAGCGTTCCAGCGAACAGAGACCATCCTTCAAGCACATAGCGACCTCAACGGAATCATCGCCGGGAACGACACCATGGCCCTCGGAGCCGTGGCCGCAGTGAAGAATGCCCGCATCGGAACTATCAAGATTGTCGGCTTCGACGGCAGTCCCGATGCATTAGCCGCAATTCGCACGGGCACATTAGACGCCACTATCCTGCAGCCCGCCGTGAAGATCGCCGAGATGGCCGTGGACGAAGCTGACCGCTTCCTCAAAACCGGGACAACAGGAATGCCCGAGCGCCAGTTAGTACCATGCGAGTTGGTCACACGGCAAAACGTAGATGAATTTGGAGTCTTCGAGAGAATCAAACCTGCGAAGGCGAGGGAGTAACGATGGCAAAGGAAGTTCTTGCAGTGATCGTCGGAAACCGTGATTTTTTTCCCGATGCACTCGTAACTGAAGCGCGCAACGATCTGACAAAGGTCCTGGCCACGCTCGATATCGAGCCGCTCATGTTGACTGCTGAAGAAAGCAAATTAGGCGCTGTTGAGACCTGGACCGATGCCAAACGTTGCGGCGAGCTCTTCAAGAAGAATGCGGATCGCATCACGGGAATTCTTGTCTGCCTGCCTAATTTTGGCGATGAAAAAGCTGTAGCTGATTCGATTCGCCTCTCCGGTCTTCAAGTCCCGATCCTCGTGCAGGCATGCCCCGACGATCTTGATTGCTTCGGCCTTGAGCGAAGGCGTGACGCCTTCTGCGGCAAGATCTCCGTCTGCAATAACCTTCGCCAGTATGGCTTTCGCTTCACTCTCACAGCCGACCACACGATTGCCATATCTTCAGATGCTTTTCGTCAGGAACTGACGCGCTTCATAGAGACTTGCCGCGTCCGGCGCGGACTTCGCGGCCTCCGCATCGGCGCTGTTGGCGCTCGGCCCAACGCCTTCAACACCACGCGCTATAGCGAGAAGCTTCTCGAGCAGGCAGGCATCAGCGTCAACACCATCGACCTGTCTGAGATATTCGGCCGTGCCGCTGAGTTGGAGGCCGGCGATATCCGGGTCTCGCAGCGGGTCGAGCAAATCAAGAGCTACGCGGACAGCTCCGCCGCGCCCGCCGAGTCGCTTTTGCGTATGGCGCGATTTGCCGTCGTCGTCGATGCGTGGATGGAAGATCTGGGCCTCACCGCTACAGCCATTCAATGCTGGAGCTCGATGCAAAAAAACTATGGCGTCAATGTCTGCACTGTGATGAGCATGATGAGCCAGCAAATGCTGCCCAGCGCCTGTGAGGTTGACATTGCCGGAGTGGTCTCCATGTATGCGTTGCAGTTGGCATCGGGCCGCCCAAGCGCTCTTGTCGACTGGAACAACAACTACGGTAGCGATCCGGATAAGTGCGTATTCTTTCATTGCGGAAACTGGGCCAAGGAATTTCTCCCCGACATTCGCATAGGGACCGCCCCGATTCTGGGCACTGTGCTGGGCGAGGCAAACACCGTCGGCGCACTTGCCGGACGCACCCCAGCCGGTCCGCTTACCTTCGGGCGAATCAGCACCGACGATCAAACTGGAACCATTCGCACCTACGTCGGCGATGGCGTCTTCACGGACGATCCGTTGGATACGTTCGGTACCAAGGCCGTTGTGCGTGTTCCCCAACTGCGCAGCTTGATGCACCATATCTGCCAGCACGGCTTTGAACATCATGCCGCCATGAGCGGCTCGCACTGCGCATCGAGCGTGGCCGAGGCATTGAGCAACTACCTCGGCTGGGACGTCTACCATCACCAACCAGCCAACGCACCCTCATGACAATCGTCGCTCCTCTGCTTCGGACAGCGAGATTGAACCACCTTGCAAGCCTTCATTCGGTTGCTTATACTCCCTGCATCGTAGAGATGTGCGACCCTTCCTCCCCGAATTCGAGCAGCGTCAGGAGATCACAGTGGCCAAAGGCGTCATCGCAGACCAAGACGTTTTCAAGTACCACGAAGATGGATTCCTTCTCGTGAAGGGCATGTTGTCCCCGGATGAGATTTCGTCCCTGGGGCGCGCAGCGCGCGAAGACCGCGTCCTCGACCAGCACTCCTATGGCAAGGCCGATGGAGAAGGTGGGACCGTCCGTCTTTCGCTCTGGAATCATCCCACCGATACCATCTACGGAGCGGTTGCGCGCTGCGAGTCGATCGTTGGCTCTGCAGAAAAGCTGCTTGACGATGAGGTCTATCACTATCACTCAAAAATGATTATGAAAGACGCGCGGGTCGGCGGCGCATGGGCCTGGCATCAGGACTACGGCTACTGGTACCAGAACGGCGTTCTCTACCCAGACCTTACCAGCGCGTCGATCGCGGTCGACCCGGCAACCAGAGAGAACGGGTGTCTGCAGGTCATCAAGGGCTCGCATCGCGTCGGCCGAATTGAGCACACCCTCACCGGCGATCAGGCCGGCGCAGACCAGTCGCGCGTCGATGAAATATTGAAGCGCCTCGAACTCGTTTACGTCGAGATGAGTCCCGGGGACGTTGTGTTTTTCCATTCAAATCTTCTTCACCGCTCTGACCAGAACCGCTCGGAGAATCCACGTTGGTCCATGATTTGCTGCTACAACGCAAAGCATAACGACCCATATAAAGAAGCTCACCATCCTCGCTATACCAAACTCACCAAGGCCCCCGATTCAGAGATTCTCGCAGCCGCCAGCAAGCGATTCTCCGACCTCGATTCCGATGCATGGCTCGATACGAAGAAGGATGAGAGCGCGACGGTTCTGGCCAAGGTTTGATCGTGTCGAATCTTCGCTGTTACATGAACTGGCTGGCGCTCAAAGAGATGCCGAACTTCCCTGCTGACCTTACGAGCCCTGCCAATTCGATTGAAGCCATTCGAGAAATCAAAAGGGCGGGCTACGACGGCATGCAGTTCATCGAGCCGGCTGTTCCGTCGCTCATCGAACAGGCTCGTTCGCTCGGCCTTGGCGTTTGCGGCAGCGGTCGGGTCAACGAGCCAGCCGACGCATTCCGCCTTGCGGAACAAGCGAACGTCCTTGACCTCGAATGTCTGACACTTCACGTCGGCTGGGGCATCGAAGACGACGACTGCGCGAACCCACTGATCGGCTCAGTGCTTGAAGCCGGTGCGCGCTTTGGAATTCCACTTTACCCCGAGACCCATCGCGCCACCATCTTCCAAGATATGTGGCGCACCGTCAACTTCCTCCGCACCTTCCCCGCACTCGAGTTCAACGGCGATTTCTCTCACTGGTATACCGGCAGCGAAATGGTCTACGGCGGCTTCGAACGCAAGCTCGAATTCATCCAGCCTGTGATCGAGCGCGTCCGGTTCATCCACGGCCGAATCGGCAATCCCGGCTGCATGCAGGTGGATTTGGAGATTGAAAGCGAAGCCGAGCCACTCTACATCACCCACTTTCGCCGCCTCTGGACAGCCGTCTTCTCTGCATGGCTGCGCACTGCGCCGAAAAGATTTTTCTGCTTCACTCCTGAGTTGCTCGCGCCTTCAATCTTTTATGCCCGCACTTTCAGGGGCACGGAAGAATGCGACCGCTGGCAACAGTCGGCTGTCCTTTGCCGCATTGCGCGTGAGTGCTTCGCCGCCGCACAGCGCCTCTCCCATCACAATGTCTGACTCCATGACTCCTCTATCTCTTCGAGCGTCTGGCGCCTGGTCTCTGGCAGCCGCACATAGATCAACCCGCAGCCAAGAACGCAAATCCCCGCATAAATCCAGAACGTTCCCGCAGTGCCCGCCGCCGCATTCAGAATCGGGAAAGTGTATGTGAGGATGAAGCAGGCGACCCAGAGGGATGCCGTCGCGATCGCCATCGCTGTGCCACGAACGTGACCGGGAAATATCTCCGAAAGAATCACCCACGTCACCGGCGCCAGCGTCATCGCATAGCAGGCGATAGCTGCAATCACAAGTGTAAGCATCGGCAGTCCGCGGCTGTGTGAATGGAAGAGCGTCCCAAGCACGACATAAATGCCCGCCAAGCCTCCGCTGCCGAGCAGCATCAACGGCCGGCGTCCATAGCGATCGATGGTAGCGATGGATACAAATGTAAACAGCACCATCACCACGCCAGTAACCACAATGTTGAACAGGATGCTCGATAGCGAGTAACCCGCCGCACTGAAGATCTCCTGCGCATAATTGAAGATTACATTGATCCCACACCATTGCTGCAGCACAGCCAGCGCCACGCCCAGCAACAGGATGCGCCGCAATTGCGGCTTCAATAACTGCCTCAGTTCGCTTCCCTCCGCAACATGCGCATTCGTTGCCTCAATCTCGTTGAGCACAAATAGCGCGTGCGCACTTCCTCCAATACGCGCCAGAGTGCGCGTGGCCTCCTCCGTTCGTCCGCGCATCGCCAGCCATCGAGGGCTTTCAGGCACAAACAACATGCCCAGCAGAAACAAGATCGCCGGAACCGCAGTCGCAGCGAACATCAATCGCCAACCCTGCTGCCCGTTCCATGAGGTCAGAATTGCCGCTGCGCTTGCATCTGCAACGGGCCTCGCAATGAGCCAGTTCGCCACTTGCGCAGAAAGAATCCCAATCACAATCGTAAGCTCGTTCAAGCAGACAAGCTGACCGCGAATCTCTGCCGGCGCCACCTCCGCGATGTACATCGGCGCCAGGCTTGAAGCCAACCCGATGGCCAGTCCCCCAGCCATGCGCCAAAGCACCATCGTTGCAAAACTGCCCGCAAACCCCGTGCAGATCGACGAAATTGCGAAGGTAAGCGCAGCTGCCAGCAGCGATGGCTTGCGCCCCCACCTCTCACTCATGATCCCCGAGAACAGTGAGCCGAACAAACAGCCTATCAGAGCGCAGCTCATCGCCCAACCCTGCAATGACGGAGTCGATAAATGAAAGTACACCTCATAGAAAGGCTTCGCCCCGCCGATCACCACCCAGTCGTAACCAAACAGAAGCCCGCCAAGCGCGGCCACAGACGAGATGAACCAGACATATCCCGATTGGCGAGGCTCGAACTCTTCAGAATTCGGAACGGCGACCTCATTTGCACCCAATGTTGTCTTCATCAGACTGCTGCTCCTCTGGCTGTTGGCATCGCAGATCGCAAGCGAACCGATGCACGGCGATTGAGAGGTTCTGCTGCCGAACCGTCAAGATCATACTCTACGGCACAATCATGCGAACAACGATGGTCAAAGTGCGCTCTAGGCGTTCCGCTGCTTCGCCAGCTTGCAATGGGCTGCTTTAATTCCGTCAGCGATTCAGATCCAGGCTCGGGCAATTTGCCATGTACGGCAGGCGAGCGCTTGTTGCCCTTTCCCCGGCCGCTGCGAACATCTCCGATCGTTGTAATCGGCGAGGGTGAGGTCATTGGAAATACCCCAACCTACAGCCCGGAGCTATTCGGGAACCAGGACTACTATATCTTTGGCAATTGTCCCAGCGCGTGCATAATTATTTAGCTTGATTAACAGAGCCTGTGTAATCTCCTGCCCGTTTGGAACCACCAGCATCCCGGATCGAGTCTTGATCTCCTGTTGGAGAATCATGCCGGTCGTAAGATTGGATGCCGAGACCTTGCGAAGCTCACCCGATGCTGCTTCAGGGGCAAAATCCGCCAGCGCATCGATCAAATCCCATCCAAACTCACCATGGCGGTCTCGAACCTTTGCAGCGGCGTCTTCGCAAGACAAACCCAACATTCTGAGGCTATCCATGGCCACGGCAAGCTTCAGTATTCGCGCTCCAAGGAGGATGTCGTCTTCAATCGCCGGCGATCCTTCGCCGGCACCGTGCTTGATCTCCGGAATCAGTTGTTGACTGATCATCCATGCAATTGACTCCAACCGCGGAATCTTCACCAACAGGTTCTTAGCCACCTCAGGATGTGCTGCAAAGCGCGCCCGTTCTTCTTGACTGAGGCTCGCTCCAACATAGCTCATCTTGATGAGCTCGGAGTCGAGCGCTATGCACCCCAACTGCGATAACATCGCTGCGGCCTCAAATCGCCATGGAGAGGGCAGATCAAACTTGCCAACGAGATGGCGAACATATCGCGTGATCCTCATCGATCGACCAAAAGCCTCTGGACTTGCGGCGCTCAACACCTCTGTCAACACCTTGATGCTTCCCATGAGAGTGTTTTCCAGCAGTTCCTTCTCCACCGTAGCCAAGCGGTACTGCACAAGGCCGGCATTGATGGCTGAAGATAGCTCCTCCTTTGCGCATGGCTTGGTAAGAAACCGGAATATGTTCCCTTCGTTGACCGCGTCAATCGCTCCGTCCACACTTGCATACCCAGTCAGCAGAATTCTCACGGTGTCCGGTGATTTTTGCCGCACTCGTGCCAGAAACTGAACCCCGTTCATGCCAGGCATGCGCATGTCGGAGACGACCACCGAGTAAGGTCCGTTATCTTGGATCGAACTCAGGCCCTGCTCTCCCCCAACGGCAGTGTCCACCTTGAACTCCCTGAACAGGGCTCGCTGGTAGCCTTCCAGTACCGGCGCTTCATCGTCGACAAAGAGTATCTTTTCGGCCATCATCCTCCTCCAGGCATCGCCATTCGCACCTATTGCGCCGGAATCTCCAGCAGCACGCTCGCATCCGGTCGAGGCAAAACGGCGCGAAGCAAAGCCCCGACGCATTCGCGCAGCCGATGCATGCGCTGGATTCCAATCCGATTCGCGGCGCGGTCAACATCCCTCTATCGGCATTGCCCGTTTAACTGAACAGGCCAAAGAGCCAAACCATCTCAAATTGCATGCATCGTT
>Ga0302319_10024919_pt1 | contig 10611 bp, 11 predicted proteins | sample Bog_T0_2_FD_203319 | JGI IMG/M metagenome (GOLD analysis project Ga0302319, IMG submission 203319) | Peat permafrost microbial communities from Stordalen Mire near Abisko, Sweden - Bog_T0_2 | ecosystem: Environmental > Terrestrial > Soil > Wetlands > Peat | place: Sweden: Abisko, Stordalen Mire... | reverse complement strand
GACGAGGCCGGCTTGCTTATCATCCAACAACCTTCACCGGTTGCCAATGACGCCGGCAAAAGTGTGAAATTATCCGTGTTGGCCGCCGGAAACAATGACCCGGCTTATCAATGGCAAAAGGTGGTCAACGGCGGAGGCAGAGACCTGTTTGACGACAACAAGTTCTCAGGAACTGCCAGCAATCAATTGGTGATTAAAAACCTGTCAGCCGACGATGCCGGCAGTTATCGGGTACTAATCCGGGATAAAACCGGTTTATAAAGGCCAGTCTGGAGGCCAATGTCTCCATTCTGCGGACCACGGACCGGCTGGTCAATGTTGACATCAACAACGGGAGCAGCGCCACTTACAAAGGGGATGGCATCTTGGTTGAAAACAGCGGGGCTGATGTCTGGAATGGGCTGGATGGGCGGAGGGGTTTTGCCGATGTTGCCTTGGTGGATTCCAGGGGCGCCAAAACACCGGTGACCATGACGCTGGAAAAACCTCGCGAAGATGGATTTACACGTGAGACCATTCAAAATGATTTACTGAAAGATTATAGCCCGGCCACCGAGCAAACTGTGACTTTTAGCCACCTGCAACCTGAAACTTACTATAATCTGGTGGTGTATTGCATCGGTCGGGCTCCAAACGAAGGCGGCGTGTTTTCCGGCGCCGTGGAGGGCATTGTCCATGGGGCCATTGTGGAAGACGATTTTTGGGTCAGCCGTTTTTTTCTGGGCACGAATTATATTCAAAACCCATTTGCGAAAAGCGATACAAATGGCATCCTGCGGTTTACCATCAGGGCCACTTCCACTGTTTCCGCTGATGGCTATGTGAACGGCCTGCAACTCATGGAGGTCGCTGCCAACAACCTGGCGCCGTCGGTTTTATTGCAACCCAAATCCGCTGCAGCTTATCCCGGCCAACCTCTAACATTAAGCGTTAGCGCCATGGCCCCGCCGGCATCTCTGTTGACCTTTCAATGGCAAAAAGTAACCACCAATAAAGTGGCTGATTTGACTGACGATTCCGGAATTGCCGGCTCGACGAACCACAACATGGTTATTTCCAACCTGGTCTCAACGCGCACGGGAAATTATCGCGTTGTTATCAGCGGGGCATATGGTTCGGTTACCAGCGCGGTGGCGACAGTATCACTGCAATCCTCGCCGAAGTTGATCAATGTGGATATTAAGGATGGGGCGGATACAGTGCCCGTTTACGACGGTCCCGGGGTTCTTCGTGCGTTTGGGGGCCATTACTGGAACGGCATTAATGGTCACAGCAGCTTTCAAGACATTTCGCTGCTGGATAGTGACGGCAATCCCACCAGTGTGATGATCTCGTTGCTGAAAGACCAGTTGGACAGCTATACGAGCCCCAAGACTTCAAATAACCTGCTCAAAGACTACAGCTGCGGGCATCCGCAGAGTGTGGTATTAAAAAACCTTGAGCCAAACAGCCTTTATCGTCTGGTGGTTTACAGTTACGGGGCAATGGAAAAAGAAGGTGGAGTTTTCTCGGGCGCCGTCTCCGGGATTGTCAGCGGATGGACAGGATCGCCCAATGGCACGACCGATACTTTTATTCAGGGAACCAACTATATTGAAAATGATTCGGTAATGACCGACGTCAACGGTTCGGTCACTTTTGCGATTCAGCCAACCTCGACAGCCCTGCCGAATGGATTTTACAATGCAGATTTTAACGGCTTGCAAATTATGCGGGTGAAATAATAGTTCAGCGAAGTTTTGGAAAAACCGGCATTAGTTGACGGGCGGGCTCAAATGGGAAAACAACATTGCAATACCGGCAGGTCTGCCCAATTCGCTGCCCGCTGAACCCGGGGTTGACCAGAGGCGGCCGATACGGAGCGACGCGCCGGCCCCGAAAGTTTGCGATCCGGGCAATCCCAAGTTGTTTTATTATTTGCTTGCCACAGCCCATGTCCAGGCGGCATTTTCCGACATGGCAGCAACGCGCAATTCCAATCCAGACGACGGCTTCTACCAGACGGCTGATGCTTTTTTCGCCGCGAACAGCAAAGTGGGCCTGACGTATGATGATATTACGCTGGCCACGTTGTATTCTGACATCCTGCCGCGCAACACGCAGCTCGATACCATTCTTGCCGAAGGCCTGCACCTGAATATACCGGCAATTTCGGCGGACATGGACACGGTCACCGAATCGCGCATGGCCATCGCCATGGCGCTCAATGGCGGGCTGGGCCTCATCCATTATAACATGCCCGAACGTGACCAGTTATCGCAGGTCAGCCGCGTTAAATATCATGTTCAAGGATTGATACAGGACCCCATCAAAGTGGCGCCCGAGCAGCTCATTGGCGACGTCCTGGAGCTGATCGAACAAAAACGATTTGGCTTCAGCACGTTCCCGGTGGTGGATGCCAAAGGCAAGCTCGTCGGCCTGCTCTCCGGCCACGTGGTCAAGCCGCGGTACGCCACGAAGAAGGTGATCGAAGCGTTGACGCCGCGCCGACAGGTTCACACCATCACCAAAAAGGAACTGGGCAAGGATCCCATCGCCCGCGCCGACAAATTCTTCACCGAGCATCTCGGCATCCATAAATTGCTGGTGGTGGACGATGACGATCATTTGCACGGCCTCATTACGATGAGCGATGTCGAGCGCATCACGCAGGAGCGCAAGGCGCAGTTCAAGCCCGCGCGCGATGCGCAGTTTCGGCTGATCTGTGGCGCGGCGGTGAGCGCCACGCGCAACGCGTTTGGGGAATTGGATCGGGACCGAATATTGAGCCACGTCGGCGGTCTGGTGGAACGGGGCGTGGATGTGGTGGCTGTTTCCACCGCGCACGGCCACAGCAAAGGCGTGGGCGACACCGTGAAAGTTCTGCGCGACGCATTTCCAAAGCTGCCCATCATTGCCGGCAACGTCACTAGCGCGGCTGGCGTGGAATATTTGGCAGATTGTGGGGCCAACGCCATCAAAGTGGGACAGGGTCCCGGTTCGATCTGCACCACGCGTATCGTGGCCGGCGTGGGCATACCACAAATGACGGCGCTGTATGTCTGCTCGCGGGCGGCGGCCCGGAAAAAGGTTTCCATTCTCGCCGACGGCGGCATCACCAAATCCGGCGACATCGTCAAGGCGCTGACCCTTTCGCACGCGGTGATCTGCGGCGGCATGTTTGCCGGCTGCAACGAGGCGCCCGGCGACGTCATGGAGATTGGCGGGAAGATCTATAAACAGTACCGTGGCATGGGCAGCATCGCCGCCATGAAGGCCGGCAGCGCGGCGCGCTACGGCCACGAAAAAGCCGACGCCACGCGCAAGATGGCGGCCGAAGGCATTGAGGCGCTCAAGGAATCCGCCGGCTCGGTGGACCGGGTGCTGGCGCAGCTCATTGGCGGCATCCAGAGCGGCATGGGCTATCTGGGCGCGGCGAATTTCGAACAGCTCCGGCAAAAAGCGCGCTACATCCGCGTCAGCCCCGCCGGCCAGCGCGAAGCGGCGCCGCATGACGTCGTGGAGCTCAAGACCGGAAACTGATCGCGGTCAAAACCTTTACCACTGTTTCCAATTGAGCGCAGGTGTGTTCGCTGGAAATGACGAAGCGAAAAACTCCCCCGGCCGAGGCATCGCCGTATTTCAGGAATGGCGGATAAATTCCCGCCGCGAGCAAACGCGATTTCAAACCAGCCACCTTAGTTTCGTTCAGGGCCGGCAGACGCACAATCGGACCCGGCGTCCCGGAAATTTCCCAACCGGCGGCACCCAAGCGGGTCCTGACAAAAGCGGTATTTTGCAAGAGCCTTTTCCGGCGGGCTGGTTCGCGTGTGAAAATTTTAAGCGCCGCCAGCGCCGCACCGGCGAGCGGCGGGGGCAGCGGCGTGGTGCCAGCAAAGGCCCGGCTCCGGGCCAGAATTTTTTCCCGCAACGGCTGCGAGATAAGCACCGCGCCGCCGTAGGTCCCGAACGCCTTGCTCAAAGTCGCACACTGAACGATGCGCTGGCGGTTGACGCCCGCATGTTCCAGGGAACCTTTGCCGGTTGCGCCCAAAACGCCCACACCATGCGCGTCGTCCACGAGCAGGAGACCGGCCGGGGGCAGGATTTTCAGGTACTCCCGCAAAGGCGCCACGGAACCGTCATGGGCAAACATTCCGTCGGTCAAAATAACGGGACGCGCGTTCCGGCCGCATTTGGTTATGAGCCCGGAAAGGTGCATGGGGTCACGGTGTTTGAATTGTTCGACGGGAGCGTTGAACATTTTGGAGGCGTCCAGCAGCGCCCCGTGCGCCAGTAGATCCACGAGCACATGCGTGAATTCGCCGGCCAACGCCTGGGCGGCGGCGATGGGCGCAAAATAGCCATCCGGCAGAACGAGTGCGGTGTCTGCGCAAAAAAAATTTGCCAGCTCCGCCTCCAGCAAGGCGTAGATAGGGTGGTTGCCCGTGGTGCGGCGCGAGGCGGCCACGTTCAGGCCGTTCTTTTTGAGCGACGAAACGGCTGCTTGGGCGACGCGGGAATCACGCGCGAGACGAAAATAATCGCAGCCGGAAAAATACAGTAGCTGGCGGCCGCGCAGGCACACGTGGTTAAGACCTGCAAATTGCAGGGAGTCCGGCTCATTCATGGCGAAAGTGTATGCCTGGGAAACGAATTCGCACGCAAAACATTTAGGACGAAAAATCGTGGGGACAAGCAAAGCAGGAGTTGGCGCAATTAATTTAAAACTCAAATTCCATACCGTGAGTGAATCTAGATTATTGACAGGGTCGAGACGGCATTAGCCAAAACATTGTGTGCTGCCCCGCGACCCTCCGCGTTTGGGAACCAGACACCACCAATGCCTAATGCAATGTGCAAAGCGCTAACGCAATTTGCACCCCGCCCTTTACCCGAAGGGGCTAAAACCTTGCAAAAATTAAGAAATTAAGACCGATTGTATTGGCAAGGTTCAAGCTGAAATGAAAAAAACGAGGGTGCAGCGATGACATGAAAAGTCTATGGGAAACGATGGAGAAATCCAGGAAACGATATAGGCCAGACAAGTCAACCGGTTGCACCTTCGATTTATTTTAAACCAGCCGAGGGCCAGGAAACCATCAGGAACCTTATGATGAGAAAACTGAAGTGCGGAGGGTATCGGCTTTATTCACGCAAACGTGAATCTGAAAGTGGCGGGTGCCGGCACTTGGGCACTTTCAACACTTTTGAAGAGGCGGCGAAACAGTTGGAACGACTCATTCAGATGGAGTTTTTTAAGCGCCCTTAACCGCGCATTTTAGTGTGAGCTCAAAACGGCAGAAGCGGGGGGGTCGGCGGCGGTATCCCGGAATAGCAAGGCGCCTGATTTGGAAAAGAATTTTTTCAAGCTGGGCGATACGCGGCTGTGGCGTATACAGTCTGCGACCAATGGTCAGTGCCGTAAAGGAACGCCGCTTCCATCGGCAATGCCCATGTTAAATTTTTATATTAATCGAGCCGGTTCGACACTGCCTGCGCGGCAAAAACACATTCTGACGCACGCCAAGGAGGAGTTGCGGGAGGTGTTTTAACGAACCGGCTCGGCCCAGCTTCACGGGCCATTCCCCGACCACAGCAAAGGGACCTCAATAACAAGGTTTAGAAAATCGTCGCGGTGGACAAGAGCGACATGGTTAATTCATGAGGAGAGGTTTTCCAATCGCGCCAGCCATAGGGCCGGCCCACCTCGGCACGATTGACATTTAATGATCTGTCAGCACGAGGCGAAACAATATTTTGCACGATAGCCGGAGCCTTGATTGCAATTCGCATGGTTGCGACGTGGTGTTCCGCCATAAATCTGGCTGGCACGCTTTCGGCTAATGAACACGCAAAGGAAAACAAAAAAAATTATGAAAAAAAACCAACTCCATAGTCTGTATCTAATCGCCTGCCTCAGTCTTACTACAGCCGCAGCAACGGCGCTTACCGGGTGCAACAACAATCAAACCGCGGCCAATCCACCGGACCGGACAGCAGGACAAGTCGTAGACGATAAATCGCTTACGGTGAGCGTGAAAGCCGCCTTGGCGCAGAATCCCGACTACAAATTCAGCGATCTCACTGTGGACACCATGAACGGGACGGTCCAATTAAGCGGATTTGTCAACACCGAGGATCAAAAGTCCAAAGCGGTGGATATCGCCAAAGGTGTCCAGGGAGTGAAGGACGTGGAAAACAAAATGACGACGAAACCCGCGCAATAAAGTTGAAACGCCAGGGCCAGGTGCGGCATCTGCGCCTGGTTCCTGGCGAAAAGTAAAACTTAATTCCTGTTCTACAGGTCCACCCATCATGAGCGTGTCCACGATTCTCCTCATTGTATTAATCATCTTGTTGATCGGTTCGCTGCCGACCTGGCCGTACAGCGGCAGTTGGGGCTATTATCCTAGCGGCGGGCTGGGGCTGGTCGTTTTGATTTTAATCATCCTCCTGCTAACCGGTCGTTTGTAGTCTTGAAGATCAAACACCTAATTTTATGATCACTATCGCATTGTTAACGCCCATGTTTGGCGCCATCGGTTTCTCGCTGCTTTATCTTCTTTTAGGCGGTGGATTGGGTGGAGCGGTGCTCATTTTTATTATTGCCAGGATGTTAGGCAGGTAAGGTTGCCAACCGGACTGCAACAACATTCAACGCACAAGGGCGTGCCGTTCGCGGGCTCGCTCGAAGTCTGGCGTTGAATGTTGGATTTTTTTTGGTCTTAACTGTACCTCGATTAGCCCCAAAATCACGCAATCTGCCGCGATTTCTGCGCGCAATAGACTGCCCCAAAGGGCACTAGCCAGATCAATGGCAACCCATGTAATTTTTAATTGAAACGATTCATGGTCCGGGTGGCTGACGCGCAATTCTTTCCAGGGCTGTGAACCAGCCCCATTTTTTGCGGTCGGTTGCCCGGACTTTTAGTTTGAAAACCGGGAAGCCCTAAACTTCTCAAGATGGATTACTGGGAAACGCTCATGTGGGTCAACACCCACTCGAAATCGGTATCTTCCCCGGCAGGCGTAGACGGAATTGGGATTGGCAGATAGGTGGCGGGCGTGGCCGCCACAACCGTTGTGGCCTTCTGCCAGCGATGCAATGAAGCGTGACCATCGGCAAAGGAAAACGCGGCGGAGCGGTTGTGATAGGATGCCGGGAGATCCAGCCATTCGCTCGAAACAATCGCACTCATGCCATAATAACCGCCGCCGGTATTCGAATCTTTGTTCACAAAATAACCGTCATCAATGCTGTCGGGGTGCTCGTCAAGGAACACAAATATTTCGGTTGGGCTCGGGATTTGGTCCATTTTTAAGAATTGCCGGTAGCCGGGATCGTTGATGTTCCCACCATTGGCCAGAAAGGCGCCGGGATTGCCAACCAAGGCGTTCATCGAATAGCTGCGAATCCGTTCAATCCAGCCAGCAGCCAACTGCACGGGACTTAAGGACTGGTCGGAGGGGCAGTGATAACTGCCAACCACCCCGGCCATATACTGGCCCAGGCTGGCCTCGGTGATGGTTGCCAGATTGGTGTTGTCGGGACTCAAATCCCAAGTCATGACGTTGTTGACCCAGTTGAGGTTGGTCCTGAACGAGGAGCCGGCCATGCCGAGGTTATAGGGCAAAAACCCCTCATGATCATCTGCGTAAAGCTGCCATGCCAGTGTCAATTGCCGGGTATTGTTCAAACAAAAGATGCCGCGGGAGCGTTCACGGGCGCTGGACAGCGCCGGCAACAGAATCGCGGCGAGGATGGCAATAATGGCGATGACCGACAGGAGTTCGATCAAGGTGAAACCATGCGTTGCCGTCGGGCTGGTAACTGACGGCTTTCTAGTCGGGGGCAAACATCTCATGGCTGCACTTTAAGGACCGTTGCCAAATGATTATAGGCATTAACTACAACCTTTGCCGGTAAATGTCAACTAAAGGATTGCCACGCAATTGTTACATTTTCGCCGCTACGCGGCGAGTGTCCTGTTTCTGGGAACCGGTGGTTGGAGAAGGCTCTGGACACCACCCAGCCAGCCTCGCCTTGGGCGTGACATTTTACCGAAGGCATTGTCTAATCGGCGGTGAAAGCATTCATGAACGATCCTACAGCAGGCCCTGAACTGATGGACCGCCCCGCCGCCGGCTGGCCCGCCGACGAACTCGCCCGCCTTTATGAGCAGCATAACCGGGCAATTTATTACCTCGCGCTCCGTTTTTTTGGCGATCCACAAAAGGCGGAAGACGCGACCCATGATGTTTTTTTGAAGGCCTTTCGCAAGTTGGATCAATTTCGCGGTGATGCTTCCGCCCGCACCTGGCTTTACCGCATCGCCATAAATCATTGCCAGAATCTCCAGCAATCGTGGCACAACCGCCATATCATGGCGAACTCGGACGATGCCGTCTGGGAAAGGTCTGCCGCCAAGACGGACTCACCGCTGCGGGTGCTCGAAACCAAGGAACTCGGCCAGCGCATCCAAAAGACGCTGGACGGTCTTTCGGAGGAATACCGCCTGCTGCTCCTGCTGGTGGCCGATGAGGAATTAAGTTACGAGCAAATCGCGGCGCTGATGGGACAGTCAACCGACGCGGTGCGAGGCAAACTGCACCGCGCCCGGAAAACATTCGCCGCGCATTTTGCACAAACCGCCTGAAGCCTATGAAACACCAGTCCAAACTTTCGCAGGAACAACAGCACGCCGCCGCGCATCAGGCCCGGCAGCAAACCGGCCAGGAATTTGCCACCGCGGACGAATTATTGCGCTTCGACGCCGCTCAGACCGTGGTCCCGCCGCAAATCGCGGAGCGGCTCAAGCGCTCCGTCAGCGACCTGCCGCTGCCGCGCCGCTCTTGGTGGAAAAACCTGTTTGGGAAATAAACGGATGAAAATGATGCACCAACGCTTCGCCGCCGCGCTGACGCCCGGCGTGAGAGCTGTTTTGATCCTGCTGTGCCCTGCCTTCCAATCCAAACGCATCAGCCGCCTCGAATTATGATTTGCGCTGAACCCGCCAGCCAAAAGCGTGCATGTGGGCGGACGCGCGCCGGCCGGGCGGCCCTCGCTGCCAAACGCGCCCGCTCGGCCCGCGCTCTGCTGGCCGAATGCCGCTTCTGTGCCCACAATTGCGGCGCAAATCGGCTGGCTGGCGAAACCGGCCCCTGCCACGCCGGCGCGGAAGCGCGCTTCTTCTCCGCGCAAACAGAGGTGTCCGACGAAATTGCATTAATTCCCGCCTTCGCGGTCGCATTGAGCGGCTGCGACATGCGCTGCGACTTTTGCATTACCGGGGCCGCAAGCTGGAACCCGCGGGCTGGCCTGACTTTCCCGCCGAAGGAAATGGCCGCGAAAGCCCGGGCCGCCATGCGACATGGCGCCCGCACCATCATGGTGCTCGGCGGCGAGCCTACCATTCATCTGCCCGCGGTCATGGAATTCGTTTCGTATCTGCCGGACACCCCCAGGCTCATCTGGAAAACAAATGCCCACGGCTCTGCCCAAGCCCGCGAATTGCTGGATGGCATCTTCGACATCTGGGTGGCAGATTTTAAATTTGGCAACGACGCCTGCGCGTTGCGTCTGGCGAAAACCCGCGATTATGTGCGCATCGTCCGCGAGAATCTGCTGTGGGCTCACGCTCACAGCGAACTGATCGTGCGCCATTTGGTGATGCCGGGCCACGTGGAATGCTGCTGGCAACCCGTCGCGGAATGGCTGGCGGAAAATTTACCCGGTGTGAAGGTAAATTTGCGCACCGGTTTCTGGCCGGCGTGGCAAGCGGGGCGGCACAGTGAATTGCGCGGCGCGCTCACCGCATCCGGCCGCGAATTTGCTTTTGAAGTGGCGCATCATTTTGGCCTACACTTAATTTCGTGAAAGCCACCGGGTTCCATCGCCGGCGCAGCGCCCGAAAGCCGGGGAAGCGGTCGTACAGTGAATTTTTGATTTTGCCGGATGGCAAAATCTTCGCGCATAACATTACTAAAAAAATGGCCCGCCTGCTGGCGCAATTGGACCCCAGCGACGAGGCCATGCGCCGCCGCGCAGCTCCGCACCGAATTTCCCGGCATGAATTTTTCAACTGAAATCGAAACGCTCATCCGGGCGCGCTATCCTATTTTGTACATCATCTCCAGCGAGGAGATTCGGGTGCAGAATGTGATCGTGGAAATTGCCAAAAAACGTCAGAAAAAAGTTTTCGAATGGAGCTACAGCACCGGCATTGTCCCCGCCGGCACGTCCATCCAGTCGCACAAAAACCGCAATGCGGCGACGAAAGATCCCCTGCTGGCGCTGGATCAGGTCATTGAGCAGGTGGAGCCGGCCATATTCATCTTCAAGGACTTTCACCCGTTCCTGACGAAAAATAATTTTGCCGTCGTGCGCAAGCTGAAGGAAATCGCGCTGCACCTGAAGAACAGTTTCAAGACCATCGTGCTGATTGCGCCGATGCTGGAAATCCCGGCGGAACTGGAAAAGGAGATGACGGTGCTGAACTATCCCCTGCCCTCGCGGGACGACTTGAGCGGGTTGCTGGACAAAATCATCGAGGACGTCCGGCAGTTCAAGCAGGTGAAGATTGAATTGGACGACGCCGGACGCGAGCGATTATTGCAAGCGGCGCTGGG
>Ga0302319_10024915_pt1 | contig 10612 bp, 10 predicted proteins | sample Bog_T0_2_FD_203319 | JGI IMG/M metagenome (GOLD analysis project Ga0302319, IMG submission 203319) | Peat permafrost microbial communities from Stordalen Mire near Abisko, Sweden - Bog_T0_2 | ecosystem: Environmental > Terrestrial > Soil > Wetlands > Peat | place: Sweden: Abisko, Stordalen Mire... | reverse complement strand
TAGAACCTCGAACCTCATCCTCCTCTCGGCCCACCTCGACACCGTCTTCCCAGCCGGCACGCCCACCGATCCCACCGAGATCGACACCCGCATCCTCGCCCCGGGCGCCTGCGACAACGCCGCCGGCCTCACCGCTCTGCTCGGCCTGGCCGCGGCCATGCGCCATGCAGAACTCGCTGCGGCAGCCCCCATTCTCTTCGCCGCCAATGTCGGCGAGGAAGGGGAGGGCGATCTCCGCGGCATGCGTCATCTCTTCACTGCCAGCCCCTACTCCCCGCGCATCGCCGCCGCCATCGCCCTCGAAGGCGGTGGCTCCGCCGCTGTCGTCACCCGGGCGCTGGCCAGCCGTCGCTTCCGCATCAACGTCACCGGTCCCGGCGGCCACTCCTGGACGGACGCGGGCGCGCCCAACCCCATCCTCATCCTCGCCCGCGCCCTGCTCGCACTCGAATCCCTTGACCTGCCGCACGCCGATCCCCGCACCACGCTCAACATAGGCCAGATTTCCGGCGGGACCGCCATCAACTCCATCCCCGCCTCCGCCACCGCATGGCTCGACCTGCGGTCCACCGACTCTGCCCAGCTCCAGTCCGCCGAACGCGCATTGCGCGAGTCTCTCGATCAATGCATAGCGAACGCTCCCGCCACCACACCCGCCAGTAAATCCGAATCCCCGCTAACTTCCCTCTCTATCGAGATCATCGGCGACCGCCCCGGCGGCGCCCTGCCCGACGACGCTCCGCTCCTCACTACGCTCCGCGCTGTCGACCGCCACCTCAACCTCCGCACCGAAGCCGGGCTTGGCTCAACCGACGCCAACATCCCGCTCTCCCTCGGCATTCCCGCCATCGCCATCGGCTCCGGAGGCCTTGGCGGCGGCATTCACACCCTGCAGGAGTGGCATGACCCGACCGGCCGCAACGCCGCCCTCCGCCGCATCCTGCTTACGCTCCTCGACACTGCCCATCTGGCAGCACGGACTGAGTACGAAGCCTTGCACCCTCCTCCGGAATTCCGCGTCTAACTCAATGAATGCAGCGCCGCGCGGCACAGCGGCCAACCGACTATACTCAAAGGGAACATCTGCGCAGCGCAGGACGTACCCAGCTACGCCCGCCGCGAATGAGGATCGCCTACCGATGGAAACTCCGAAACAAGCCCCCCACGATCTCTTCGAACGCATCCGCCATCATCGCCTCACCGCGACTTTCGCGCTGCTGGCCACGCTCTCGGTCGGCATCCTGGCCGGCTCCATCCTCACCCGCTCGGTCAGCGGCAAGGAGCAGACGGTCGATTCGTCCGACGCGCGTCCGCTCACCATTCCAAGCCCGGTCACGATGTCGAATGAGTTCTCCCGTATCGCCAAGGACGTCGGCCCGGCGGTGGTGAATATCAACACAGTCACCCTGCCCAAGGAGTCGGCCACTCCGCGCCGCTCCCGCCGCGGTCAGACCGCTCCCAACGGCGACGAAGGCGACGACCAGGGCCAGGCCCCCGGCGACATGCAGGACTTCTTCAACCGCTTCTTCGGCGGCCAGGGTGGCCAGGGCGGCGATGAGGGCGACCAGGCCGGCGGCGAGCGCGAAGCACTCGGCTCGGGCTTCGTCGTCGATTCGCGTGGCTACATCATCACCAACAACCACGTCGTCGACAAAGCCGACAAGATTTACGTCAAGCTCTCCACGGATCCCGACGGCGCAGGCGAACGCGGCCGTCCGGCCCACGTCGTCGGCGTCGACAAGGACACCGACATCGCCGTCATCAAGATCGACGCGCCCCAACCCCTGCCCACTGTCAAGCTCGGCAACTCGGACGGCGCGCAGGTAGGCGACTGGGTGCTCGCCATCGGCAGCCCCTTCTCACTCTCTGAAACCGTCACCGCCGGTATCGTCTCCGCCAAGAACCGCTCCATCGACGACCCCAGCCCCAACGGAACCATCAACCAGTTCCAGAAGTTCATCCAGACCGACGCCGCGATCAACCCCGGTAACTCCGGCGGCCCGCTGGTCGATATGGCCGGCCAGGTCATCGGCATGAACACCGCCATCTACACCCAGTCGATGGGCTCGCAGGGCGTCGGCTTCGCCATGCCCTCCAACGTCATCGCCAACGTCTACAACATGCTGATCGGCCCGGACCATAAGGTCATCCGCGGCTCCATCGGCATCAGCTTCCAGAGCATACCGCCGGACTCGGCGGTCGCCCGCGAATATGGCTTTTCGAATGGCGGCGTGCTGGTCGGCACCGTCAACCCGCCCGATGGCCCTGCCGCGAAGGCCGGCGTCAAACCCCGTGACGTCATCGTCTCCATTGACGGCAAACCGGTCAAGGATGGCGATTCGCTGGTCGCCGACATCTCCGCCCGCAAGGTCGGATCAACGGTGCAACTCGGCATCAAGCGCAACGACGCTCCGCTGACCATCACTGTGGGCATCGCCGACCGCGCCAAGCTGTTCGCGGACAATGGCGCTCAGGCCGACGAAAGCGACACGCCCGCCCAAGCCGATGCCGCCGAGGGCAAGCTCGGCATCAAGGTCGACGCCATCCCGGCAAACCTGGCGACCAAGCTTGGCATCAAGGGCGGCGTCATCGTCACCACCGTCCACCCCGGCTCGTTCGCCGACGAGGTCGGTCTCGCCAAGGGCACGATTATTGTCGCCATCAACCGCCAGGCCATCACCGATGAGGCCAGCTACCGGACCATCGTCGCCGCCCTCAAGTCCGGCCACGACGTCGCCTTTGAGGTGCGTAACAGCAGCTCGCCAGCCTCTGCCGGGGACGCCTACATCGGGGGCACCTTGCCGTAATTTCCTTGAACCTGATGCGATTGCAAGAGCGACGCGGCCTGAGACCGCGTCGCTTTTGCATTATGAGCTAGCGCAGGCGCTTCCCATGCACTGCTGCGGCAAACGCCTTCCACACCCGCAGATTCCCGGCGTACTCCTTCAGCATGCGCTCCGGATGAAATTGCAGACCCACCAGGAACGCGGCTTCCGGATCGTAGTAGGCCTCAATCAAGCCATCGTCCGCGTGTGCCATGGGCCGGAAACGAGACGCCAGTTCTCGAATTCCCTGATGATGATAGCTGTTCACCCGCAGGGTCTTCCTGCGATACCACCGCGACAAAGGCGTGCCCGGCACAACGGCGGCTGGATGCCGGTATGTGTCGTAGTGGTCGTAATCGATGTGCGCACGCTGCGAGCCTTTTTCCTTCTGCACATCGCCGTATAGCGTCCCGCCGCATACCACGTTCATCAGTTGCGACCCGCGGCAGATCCCCAGCACCGGCAGTTCGTGCCGCAGCGCGTGACTCAGCAAGCGAATCTCGATCTCATCTTTCAACGGATGCGTCTTTTCCAGGAATTGAAAGTTGGCCTTCCGTGCTGCGAAACGCTTCGGCTCGACATCGTCGCCTTCCACCAGCAGCAGGCCGCACATGGGCTCCATATATTGCGGAAGGCACGCCAGTGTGCCCTCGACCACGGGAACGATGACAGGCAACGCGTCCAGGCCGATCAGCAGTTCCAGATGAAGCTCACCGACATAGTCGATCAACTTGTCCTTCCGGGTCGTGCGGCGCGCAACCACGAGGACGACCGGACGCGTCATCGCATCAGGCTCCGCAGAGCGTCCAACAGACGCGCGTCCTTCTCCTGCCCTTGCGAGGCAACCCGGATATGAAATGCGTCCATACCGAGCTTGTTTGAGCAATCGCGGACGTAGAGTTCGTGACTGACCAGCAGCCGGGTCTGGAGTTCGTTCGCCGTCAGGCCGTTCCGGACCTTGAACAGTACGAAATTCGCGCCCGTGGGATAGACATCGATGCCGGGGATCGTCCGCAACTCGTCGTACAGGTGCCGGACATCGCCGATCAGCCGCTTGCGGCTCTGGTGATATGCATCCGTGGTGCCCGGCAGCAGAGAGAGAAAATACTGCGCCAGCGTGTTCAGGTTCCAGGTAGGAACAAAGCGGCGCAATCGATTCAGGATGTATAGATTCGCGCTGTAGCAGTAACCCAGGCGCAGCCCCGGAACGCCACAATGCTTGCTCATGCTGCGCACAATCAGCAAGTTCGTAAACTGGTCGGCGACCGGCAGCAGGCTTGGAATCGGGTCACCGGAAAAATCGATGAACGACTCATCGACGATAACCAGCTCCAGGTTTCTTGCCCGGTGCAGGAACTCGATCATCTCCTCCAACGGGATGAACTGGCCCGTTGGATTGCCCGGATTGATCACCAGCAGGCACTCCAGCTTGCGTTGATGGACCCAGGCCAAATAGTGATCGAGGCGCAGTTGGTAGCCGTCCTCCGGGTCGAGTGCGTAGAGTTCTGCGTTGCGCAGGTCCTTCATCTTCTCGATGTACTCGCCGAATGTTGGAATCGGCACCGCGATCCGATCGATCAAGGTCATGTTCATCAGCGCGATCAGTTCGGTTGCGCCGTTGCCGATAATCAAATGCTCGGGGTCGACACCGAGGACCTCCGCGAGATGCTTCTGGCTCAGCACAGGGTTACTCGACGGATACGACTTGATCAGGTTGGGAAGGCTGCGTTGCAAATCGTCGAGCATCCCCGGGGTCGGATAGTACGGGTTCGCGATGAAGCAGAAATCGACGATGTCCCCGGCTTTTTCGTAGCCCACCAAATCGGTAAGTGCGGGGGAATGGGACGTTTCATAAAAGAGATGCCTCCTCAGTTCACCCGCGGAATCCGCCTGCAATGCGTCATCAACCATTGTGGTTTTCATAAGCCGTTTCCCGGTTCCCCATCGGTTCTCAGCGCGAGCCTATACCGCCCGCACATCTGCGTCAATCCATCGCAACCTACCGGCCGGAGTGGTCGTGCTGGCTTGCTCCCACGCCGGCAAGTGATCGCTCCGGAGGATGCACCGCGAAGTCGTCCAGCACCGCCTTCATCTCGACCAGAAGCTGGTCGGCCATCGCCCGCGTGAAGCCATGGCGGACCAGGATGCGCTGAATCACCAGGTCTTCGCGGTCCGGCGGCATGGAGTACGCCGGCACCAGCCAGCCGCGCTCGCGCAAGCGATCTGCGACATCGTAGAGCTTGAAACCCGACGATGCGGGGTCTTTCAGCTCCCAGCAGAGGCCCGGAATTCCGCCCTCGCCGGCGTAAATGATCCGGAACGGACCAAGCTCGGCGATCTTGTCCGCAAGATAGCGCCCCAGCGCCGCGCACTCCATCTGAATCTCGCGGTATCCCTCTTTGCCGAGACGCAGAAAATTGTAGTACTGGCAGATGATCTCGCCGCCGGGCCGCGAGAAGTTGAGCGCGAAGGTGGGCATGTTTCCGCCCAGGTAGTTCACGTCGAAGATCAGCTCTTCCGGCAGATCGTGCTTCTCGCGCCACAGCGCCCACCCGACGCCCAGCGGCGCCAGGCCGAACTTGTGTCCCGAGGCGTTGATGGACTTCACCCGCGAAAGGCGAAAATCCCACAGCAACTCCGGCTGCAGGAACGGCGCCAGGAACGCGCCGCTGGCCCCGTCGACATGGATGGGGATATCGAGTCCCGTCTCGGCGCACAGCCGGTCGAGCGCAAGGCTGATCTCATGGACGGGCTCGTACTGCAGCGTGAAGGTGACTCCCAGCGTCGCCACCACGCCGATCGTATTCTCGTCGCACCGCTTCAGCACCTCTTCCGGCGTCAGCAGCAGGCGGTCGCCCTCCATCGGCACCTCGCGGATTTCGACGTCGAAGTAGCGGCAGAACTTGTGCCAGCACACCTGCACCGGCCCCGTGATGAGGTTCGGCTTGTCGGTGGGCTTGCCCGCGGCGCCGCGGCGCTTACGCCACTTCCACTTCAGCGCGAGGCCCCCCAGCATGGCCGCCTCACTCGATCCCGTGGTGGAGCAGCCGATGGTGCTGGCCGCCTCCGGAGAATTCCATAGATCGGCGAGCATATGGACGCAGCGCTCTTCAATCGCTGCCGTCTGCGGGTATTCGTCCTTGTCGATCATGTTCTTGTCGGCCGACTCGTCCATCAGCATCTTGATCTCGGCCTCGATCCACGTGGTGCAGAAGGTGGCGAGGTTCTGCTGCGAGTTGCCGTCGAGGACGAGCTGATCGTGGATCGTCCGGTAGACGGCCTGCGAGTCATGCCTGGCCGCGGGAAATGCGTACGTCGCAGCCGCCTCGTTGTGAACTTCAGACTCAATCTGGCTGGTCGGGCCGGCCTTGAGCTCTTCGGTGTTGTGCAACGGCATAAGTTCTCCTGTGTCCCTGTGAACTCGAAGTCTATTCGACAGCCGGCCAGATTGTGTGAAGAAACTCCAGCGCATCGAAGAATGATCCAAACAATGTGGGCCGCTGCCCTCCGGTCCGACCCACGAGTAAAGTTGAGGCAACGGATCGCGAATTTCGAGATGAGGTCCCAAGGAAATGTGCCGAAACATCAAAATGCTCTTCAACTTCGCCCCGCCCGTCACCCCGGACGAGGTCCGCGCCGCGTCGCTCCAGTTCGTGCGCAAGATCACGGGCTTTAACAAGCCCTCCAAGGCCAACGAACCGGCTTTCCTGGCCGCGATCGACGCCATCGCCGCCGTTTCCACCCAGCTTCTCACCACGCTCGAAACCAACGCGCCGCCGCGCAGCCGCGAAGAAGAGGCGGCCAAGGCGAAAGCCCGCAACGCCGTCCGCTTCCCGGCCTAAGAATCATGGAGCTTTCCCTGCTACACTCCCCCCATGCGACCTCGCATAGTATGTCTAATCGCAGCCGCGGTTTCGCTCCTGAGCCTCCATGCTCAGCAGATCACCGGATCCATTGACCCCCCTCCCGGCGCCCGCATCGTGCTGGAAGCAAAGGGAGAAGGAGTCCAGATTTATGCATGCGACGGAGGCAAGTGGGTCTTCAAGGCCCCCGAGGCGAAATTGTTTGACACCTCCGGCAAGGTGATCGGAATCCACTTCGCCGGCCCCATGTGGAAGCTCGACGACGGCGGCGAGGTTCAAGGCGAGGTCGTTGCCAATATGCCCGCCCCGCAACCGGATTCGGTCGCCTGGCTTCTGCTCCGTGCCAAGCCCGGCACCGCCGCCGGCAGCCTCGCCAGCGTCGACTTCATCCGGCGGACCGCGACGCACGGCGGAGCCGCCCCCGCATCCGGCTGCCAAAGCTCCGCCGACGCCGGCAATACCGAACGGGTTGCTTACACAGCCACTTACACGTTCTTCGCCCGCCAGTGACAGGCGCGACCCTGGCCCATTTTCGGACGCCATGCCGAAGAATCCCCGTTAGTCGTATTGCAGTCGTGTGAACAAGCGGTATAGGCTAGTCAAATCGGCGGGAGTGGGCGCGGCAGCTTTGCCCCGTAGAAAACCCGTCCAAGTCGGTATGAGGTTGTTCGTCACGATGCGGCTCGGTCAACTCGCTCTTCTTTCAACAATCGCCCTTACGCTGGCGATCCCCGCCGCCGCCACAACCCGCACCCACCGCGGTCCCACCTCAACGCACAAAACCTCCGCCAAGCACGCCGCCAAGCCCACAAAGGTGATCGGCCAGCGCTCCATCGACGATGAACGTGCCACCCAGATCCAGGAAGCCCTCATCAAGGCCGGCTACCTCACCGGCCAGCCCACGGGCCGTTGGGACACCGCCTCCGAAGCCGCCATGCAGAAAGTCCAGGCCGACAACGGCTGGCAGACCAAGCTTGTCCCCGACTCGCGCGCTCTCATCAAGCTCGGCCTCGGTCCCAGCACCGCCTCCGTCTCCTCGCTCGCGTCCCCTGGCGGAGCCCCTGTGACCGCCCCATCCAGCCCCCTCGCTCAGGCACAGCAGTAACCCGCGGCCGCAAGACCTACGCCACCATCCCCCCTGCCTGCTTTTTCTTCGTAGTCGGCGCAGAGTTGCTGCTCCGCAACCCTGCCGGCGCCGCCCGCAGCCGCACCACCGCCGACGAGTGGATCTGCGACACCCGCGACTCGACCACCCCCAGCGTCAGCCCGATCTCCTTCATCGTCAGCTCTTCGTAGTAGTACAGCGTCAGCACCATGCGCTCCTTCTCCGGCAGCTCCTCGATCGCATCCGTCAGCCGCTGCTTCATCTCTCCTTGCAGGCAACGGAACAGCGGGTCCTCGTCCGGCGACCCCGGAATGTACGACAATTCCTCGTCGCCTGAGTCTTCCGTCCGCTCCAGGTGCAGGCTGCCGATCTCCAAACCCTTCAACTCGCCCAGCAATTGCTGGTAGTCGCCCAACTCCAGTTCCATCTCGCGCGCGATCTCCTGCTCGGTTGGCACGCGCCCCAGCTTCTGCGTCACCGAGCGAATCGCCTCCTCCACCGCCCTGCCCTTGCGTCGCAACTCCCGCGGACTCCAGTCCAGCGTCCGCAGCGAGTCCAGAATTGCGCCGCGAATCCGGAACTGAGCATAGCTCCTGAACTGCACCTTCTTCGTATGATCGAACTTCGAAAACGCGTCAATCAGCCCGACGACGCCCGCCGAAATCAGGTCCTCCAGCTCCACATGCTGCGGCAGCCGCTCGTGAATCCGCCGCGCCAAGTAGCGCACCGTCGGCAGATGTTCCAGCAGGAGCTGGTCGCGGTCCGGCCCCAAACCAGCCAGTCCGCTCCCCGGTCCGCCGTCGACCCCCATCTCAAACCCGCCCGCGCTCTCCCCGCCAATCCCAGGCAGAGCCGGCAAACGGCCCATCTCCGCTAGATCGCCAATCCCGAACCTTCTACCGTCCGGCCGTCCCTGTGGTGCCGGCGCGTGAGTCCCCATGTCGTCTCGTCTCCAATGCCGGGAGCGGAAAAGCGCACCGCACCCTGCCATTGGCCGAAGCACGAGAATGACCACCGCAGGGCTGTTCAGGATTAGGAAAATCTCAAACTGTGCCAAAGCCGGCCAGCCGCCCCCGTTCCGCAACGCCGATCGGTGATCCGCCTCCGGTGCGCATTCGGATAACCGCTATCCGCGCCTGCTGCCCGCCAACTCCCCGGCCCGCTGGCTCGTGCCCACAATCTCGCGCATCGCCTCCACCCCTTCGACCAGCCGCACGCACTCCGCCAGGCCCATCTCCACAGCCTCCCGGTAGGCCTCCACTGTCCCGATCAGCCCGGCCAGTTCCAGCCGGCAGCGCAGCGTCGTCAGAGGCTGGCACAGGTCATGCAGCACCTGATCCATCGCTTCCATCGCGCCCCTCCTCTCGCAAACACAACCCGCATCACACATCCGCCAGCCATCCTTCCGCAGGAGCACCTGCCAATCGCGATTCCGCCCCACTCCAGCTTCGGCCGTTTCCCACACCCACATCCGCGGCCGCGCTCAGCAAATACCCTTCGCGCACGGTACGGATCACTGCCTGTCCGCTCGCCAGCATGGTCCCGAAGCCCGGTCCCAGGCCCCTGCCGAGTTTTTTGCGCAGATAGTTGATATAGACCTCCACGATGTTCGTCCCCATGCCCAGCGGACTCCGCCAAACCTCCCGCAGCAGTTCGGCCCGGCTGCACACCCGTTCTCCGCGCCGCCGCAGCAGCGATTCCAGCAGCGAAAACTCCGTCGCCGTCAGCTCCACCTCGCGCCCGCCCTGCGTCACCCTCCGCTCGGCGCGGTCCATCTCCAGGTCGCCGAACCGCAATACCGTGTCTTCCAGCCGGCTACGCCGCCGTCCTATCGCCCGCAGACGGGCCCGCAGCTCATGGAACGAGAACGGCTTCAGCACCACGTCGTCGGCCCCCAGTTCGAGGCATCGCACCCGCTCTTCCATCCCGGCGCGGGCCGTCAGCACCAGCACCGAGGTCGAGCCGAAGCGCTCCCCCATCTCCTCCAGCACCTCCAGCCCGTCCATCCGCGGCAGGCCGAGATCCAGGACCATCACCTCCGGCAGAATCTGCGCCGTCAGCGCCAGCGCCGCCTCGCCGTCCGCCGCCAGTTCAACCTCGTGGCCGTCGAGCCTCAGCCCCTGGCCCAGAAAGTGTCCCAGCGCGGAATCGTCCTCAACAATCAGCACCCGCATGTACCGGCCCCATCGGGCTCTGCGCCCGGCATTCAACCGCGATCCCCGCAGGTCCACAAGCCCTTAGAACTCTCTTATCGGCGCCAATTTGCCGTTCATCTGTCTGCGCGGCGGATGCAGTTACCGATGGATCGCGTGGCTGCGGCGATTCGACGGGACATCGTCCTTACAATCTCCTTTGCTCATGCCTCTATTCACGGCCATAGCGGCGTCCCGGTCCCGCTTGTGGAAGCCGTCCTCTGCCTGTATCCTCGATCCCGGTAAGTTTCCCTGCATTTTTTTGTTCTGGAACGGAGACCATGACGATTCAAGCACCTGTAACTTTCGACCGCCCCGAGGGCAAAACCAACCAGCGATGGGTGATCTGCTTCCTGCTCTTCCTGGCCATCACCATCGTGTACATCGGTCGCGGCATCGTCTCCTTTCTCGAGCCCTCGCTGGAAGGCACCGTTCCCGGCATGATCCCCGGCCACGGTCTCATTCCCGGCCTTACCGCCGAAAGCTACGGCCGCATCGCCGCCTCTTATTCGATTGCTTACGCACTGGGCATGGCGCTCGCCGGCGGCGTCCTGGATTGGCTGGGCACACGCAAAACGTTCATGCTCTCCGTTGCAATCTGGATTACGGCCGAACTTCTGCTCGGCT
>Ga0302319_10024914_pt1 | contig 10612 bp, 4 predicted proteins | sample Bog_T0_2_FD_203319 | JGI IMG/M metagenome (GOLD analysis project Ga0302319, IMG submission 203319) | Peat permafrost microbial communities from Stordalen Mire near Abisko, Sweden - Bog_T0_2 | ecosystem: Environmental > Terrestrial > Soil > Wetlands > Peat | place: Sweden: Abisko, Stordalen Mire... | reverse complement strand
GTTCGGTCACCGAAGAGAACATGACGGAGGCGTTGCGCGAGATTCGCGTGGCGCTGCTCGAGGCCGACGTCAACCTGAACGTCGTCAAGGAGCTGATCGAGCACATCCGCGTGAAGGCGATGGGGCAGGAGGTGATGACCTCGCTGTCGCCGACCGAGCAGGTGGTGAAGATTGTGCGTGACGAGCTGGTCGCGATCCTGGGCAAGGATGTCGCGCGGTTCCAGTTCGCGTCGCGCCCGCCGACGGTGATTCTGATGGCGGGGTTGCAGGGGTCGGGCAAGACGACGACCGCCGGCAAGCTGGCGGCGTGGCTGCAAAAGGGCGGGCATCGGCCGATGCTGGTGTCGGTGGACGTGTACCGTCCGGCGGCGCGCGAGCAGCTGCGCGTGGTGGCGCAGTCGATCAAGGCGCAGATTTATCAGGGCGACGAAAAGGGCGAGGCTGCCGGGACGGCGCTGGTAGAGCGGCTGGCGAAAGAAGCGCGACGCGAGGCGGTGATTACGGGGTGCGACACGCTGATCGTCGATACGGCGGGCCGTCTGCACATTGACTCCGAGCTGATGGACGAGATGGCAAAGCTCAAGGCGCTGCTGTCTCCGCAGGAGATTCTGTTTGTCGCTGACGCGATGACCGGGCAGGACGCGGTGAAATCGGCGGAGGCCTTTCACAAGCAGTTGAGTTTGACCGGAACAGTACTGACGAAGATGGACGGCGATGCCCGCGGCGGCGCGGCGCTCTCGATCCGGCACGTGACGGGGCAGCCGGTGAAGTTCATCGGCACAGGCGAGAAGCCGGATGCGTTCGAGGCGTTCCATCCGGACCGCATTGTGGGGCGGATTCTCGGCATGGGCGACATCATGGGGCTCATCGAGCGAGCCGAGGACAAGCTCGACAAGAAGAAAAGCGAGGAGTTTGCGCGGAAGGCCCTCTCGGGTGACGGCTTTTCGCTCGAGGATTTTCGCGATCAGCTGCGGCAGATCAAAAAGCTGGGTTCGCTCGAAAGCATTATGAAGATGCTGCCATCGGTAGGGCCGCTCGCCGGGATGCAGCAGATGGCGGGGCAGGTGGATGAGAAACAGCTGACGCGGGTGGAGGCGATCATCAACTCGATGACGCAGAAGGAGCGGAACCACCACGAGATCATCTCCGGAAGCCGGCGGAAACGGATCGCTAACGGCTCCGGCACGACGGTGCAGGAGGTGAATCAGCTGCTGCGGCAATACGCGCAGATGCGGAAGATGTTCAAAGGGATTGGCAAGGGCGGCGGGATGCTCCAGCGGCGCGCAATGGGCATGCTGGGCGGAATGCGAGGGCGGTAGGACTGGCCGTCCCAGGCGGACGCGCTACGCGCAGGGAACGCCGAAGGTTCGATCGAGGCCGCAGGTTGCAGACATGAGGTGCAGATGATAACGAGCAAAGTTGGGGATCTTCGGCGGAAGGCGGTTGTGTGCGCAGCGAGTGCGGCGGTACTGGCGGCCGGACCAGGTTTGTCGATGACGCATGGGCATCGAGTGCTGGGCTTTGTCTTTATCGGAATTCAGGTAGTACTGCTGGTGATGGCGCTGCGATTCTTCACTGCGATGAAAAGGGCGAGTCACGAGTAACGTCCGAGCAGGACGAACGCCGGTTTTTGACCGTGCTCGTTGGCGACTTACCGACTAGTCGAAAAGTTTGGGATCGCGGTGTTCGGCGGAGCGCGATTTCCGCGCGGGCGCGGCGGAAAGAATGCCCAGCAGCTCGCGCAGTTCGGTGCGCATGCGCTGGAGTTTAGCTTTAGCGGGAGCGCCGCCTCCTTCAATGAGTGGCAGCTGTGGCGATTTTGACCGGGCGTTTTCCTGGGCGAGCACCTGGCGCGCGCCGGCGATGGTGTATCCCTCATCGTGCAGCAGGCGGCGGACGCGCATGGCCAGCTCGACGTCGCGCTTGCGATACAGACGCTGGCCGGTGCCGCTTTTGTTGGGCCGCATCTGTGGGAATTCGGTTTCCCAGAAACGCAACACATAGGTTTCAACGCCGCAGAGTTTGGCCACCTCTCCGATCCGGAAATAGAGCTTGTCGGGAATGAGGGGTTCGCGTCGCGGGCGCCGCTGAGCTGCGTGTTTAGGCATCGAGAGTAACTGCGGAGCCACGCCAGGCGCGGCTCTCTGACGCAGTATAGGTCACCGAACGTCGCGCGCGAATCAGGAAAAGCAGGAAAAGTATCAGCCCTTGTTCTCGATAAGCGAGCGAGAAGGGGATTTGGGCGGCGCTGCGCGGAGATACTGCGCCGGCCAAGACGCTGTCTCGTTGAGAGAATTTGCAGCGTGGAGCGGCCAATAAGGGTCGCGCAGAAATTCGCGAGCGATGAAGATGAGGTCGGCCTGGCCGGTGCGAACGATGTGCGCGGCCTGGGCCGGGCCCGTGATTTGGCCGACGCTGCCGGTGAGGATGCCGGCCTGCGCGCGGATCGCTTCAGAGAAAGGTGTCTGATAGCCAGGGCCGGTGGGGATGGAGATACCGGCGACGTTGCCGCCCGAGGAGACATCGACGAGGTCGACGCCGTGGTCGCGGAGCAGGGCGGCGAGGCGGATGGATTGCGGGAGGTCCCACGCGGCATCGGGATGGCTCTGCTCCAGCCAGTCCGTCGCGGAGATGCGGACGAAGAGGGGGCGCTCGCGGGACCACACCGCGCGGATGGTGTCGACGACTTCGAGAAGCAGACGAACGCGGTTCTCGAAGCTTCCTCCATATTCGTCACCGCGATGGTTACTGATGGGCGACAAGAATTCGTGAAGCAGGTAACCGTGAGCGGCGTGAATCTCGATGACGTCGAAGCCGGCTTTGTGGGCGCGGACTGCTGCGTCGCGAAATGCCTGGCGGACAGCGGCGATGCCGTCGCGGTCGAGCTCGTGCGGCTGTGGATAGTTGGCCGAGAAGGGAATGGCACTGGGGGCCAGCACATTAGACCAGCCGCCCGCTTCGGGCGTGATGACACCTTCGCCGCTCCAGGGCCGGAATGTACTCGCTTTGCGTCCGGCATGGGCCAGTTGGATGCCTGCGCAAGCTCCCTGCCCGTGGAGAAATGCGGTAATCCGGGCGAGCGGCGCGATGTGCTCGTCCTTCCAGAGCCCGAGATCCTGAGGACTGATGCGGCCCTCGGCACTGACGGCGGTAGCCTCCGTAAAGATCAGGCCGGCGCCGCCGACGGCGCGGCTCCCGAGGTGCACGAGATGCCAGTCATTGGCGAATCCGTCTTCGCAGGAGTATTCGCACATGGGCGAGACGACCACGCGGTTGGGGAGGGTCAGCGAGCCGATCTGGAGCGGCGAAAAGAGGGAGGCAGGAGATTGGGAGGTCATGCAGCGTCTTGGATGTGGGCGGAGGGGTGCGGGGTGCAGAGTGGGGACGAATGAGTTGGGCGGAATGCTCAGGGCAAGAAAAGAGAGGCTTCGCTCGGAACGAAGCCTCTGCGGAGAGCCGGGCATGTGGGGGAGGGGCTGACTTTACTGAAGGTTGCCTCCGTGGGAACTCTTCTCCCAGAAGTTCCCGGAACTGCCAACCCCCTACTACATCCTGGCCGATAGCCGTTAAGCCATCCATATCTTGGGCCTTCATTTCATGTATGTCAAGGGAAAAATGCAAAACTAAGGGCTCAGAGCACAGAGCTCAGGGCACAAGTTCGCCCCCGCCTTTAAGCCGCATGTGAAAGGAATGGGCCGGGATTCGCGGAGGCTACTTCCGGGCGTTGTCGGCGTTTTCTTCCTCGGTTAAGTAGGTTTGTTGCGCGGGTGGCAGCGGGACGAGCCGGTAGAGAACGAGGAGATTGCGGTCGGGGTCGTCGAAAGCGGGAAAAGCGGCGACTCGTTCAGGAGAGTACTGGGTCTGAAGGTCGGCGAGGGAGCCAGGGTCGATGTCGTTCCAGGCGGCATACCAGCCAGGTTGCCAGGCGTGGATGCGAAAGGGGAGGTCCCATGTGCCGAAGTCGTCACAGATCGCGGGCACGCCGGTCATGAGAGAGAGGTCGTCGCCGCTGATGGAAAGCAGGAGACGATGCTGGCCCGGGTGCTGGTCAATATAGGCTGCGATTCCTTTGGCGGCTGTGACGAATTCATACTGCGGATGGCGGATGTAGCCCGCGATGCGGATCGTTCCCGCAGCGGAGACGACGGCCATGACGATGAGAGCGAGGACGCCGATGGCGCGCAGGAAGAGGGGGCGGTTGCGGCGCAGAAGATCGGCGGTCAGCAGGGCCAGGACAATACACAGCGGATAGACCACCGCAGCGTAGTAGCGAGGCTGTGGGTGGTTGTGCCAGCCCGTGAAGAAGATGATGCCGCCGGCTGCGAGCAGTGAAGCGACGACGGGATTCAGGGATGTCGCGGGATCCGCATCCCTGGTCCGCCACGGGATCAGCGAGAGCAACAGCAGAAGCGCAGCGATGATGCCCAGGGTGGGCGAAATCCAGAGCGTGCCGTGGAGGGCGTACCAGAACGCTGCTATCCAGCCACCGACCGTTGACGGTTCCGCCCAGTGGTTGACGTCGAAGAGGTATTGGTAGTCGACGCGGTAGTGAGGGCGGACGAAGAGAAAATACCAGGCACACCAGGGAAGCGCGGCAGCGGATGCGGTGACAGCGAGAGCACGGCAGGATACCCAGCGAAAATCGTAAGCGCGGGCGATCAGATACAACGTCGATGGAAGGACGAAGATGGCGGTGGTCTTGGTGAGGACCATCAGGCAGAGAAGAAGCCCGATGGCGGCGAGCAGGAGAATTTGCGAGCGGGCCGAGGCGTGAGGGAGGCGCAGCGCGAGCAACCAGGAGAGCAGGAGGAAGCAGACGAGCGTCGGCTCGAGGAGTGCGAGCCGGCCGAAGGCGTAGAGGAAAGGGCTGGAGACGAGGAGCGTGACCGCGAGGAGCGCGACCCATGGTTCGGCCTGGGTCCGGACGAGCCTCCAGGTGAGCAACAGGTTGCAACCGAACACGGCGAGGACGAGGGCGCGCGCGGCGGCGAGACTGACTCCAGTGAAGTGAAAGAGGATGGCGAGGAGCAGGGGCCAGACGGGCAGCGCGACGGCGGGATTGAAGTCACCGTGGAAGTACCAGTGGCCGGCGATGTAGTAGCGGGCGGCGGCGTTGCCGTACCATCCCTCGTCGGTGTATTTGGAGTAGTCCATCCAGGGAGAGTAGTTGGGGAAGTCGGCGAGGAGGTGGGGGAAGTGGAGGCAAAAGAGCGCGACGATCCCGCCGATCCAGACGGCATAGGCATAACGGAGATTGGACTTGTGGGGTTGCGGAGGGGCGTGCGATTCGGCGAGGACGGGGCCTCGCGCTGATCGAGGCGCGTCGTCGCGATCCGACTCATGCGGGAGATCGGGTTGGCGGGCTCGCCCTGGATTCATGGGAATGGAGCACTCCTGAGGAGTAAAACGCGAAAGCACAGACGAAGCTGCGCAGTATTCTGACAATTGAAAGGGTTCAGAGCAGTATACAGAGGGCTGTACCCCCTACCCCCCTGGGGTGGGGCTGTGGCAAAGCATTTATATTCAGCCGCTCATTTTGTTGTCGAGTTTGACAACTCCTCCGGGGTCCCCGGAAGGGGAAAGGTTTCGCTGTTCCGAGAGCGGTTCCTGGGTCTCCTAGTCGGGACCCGGGCCAGCCATTGGGTGATTTTTGGGATTTCAAACAACCGGAATGCCGGGGCCTGAGCCAGGCAGGGCGTCTGCCCATCACACACCAAAAGCAAAAGCTCCGTACGCGACTGTCGCGGACAGAGCTTCCCCTGGTTCAACGCTACGGGTGAACGCGGAGAAGGGCAAGCAGAATCGAAGATCGGTGCGGTACGGAGGTCATGGGGGCGATTCGACTCGCTGCGTTCGCTCAGGCCAGGGGGTCGAGTCGTGAGGGAAGGCGTGATACCCGGGTCTCAGCATCGAGACCCGGGTCAGCGTTTTCTGTTACTGCACGGCTGCGACGACGCCGAGGGTGTGGGTCTCGCTTCCCGCGGTGCCGGTGATGTTGACAGCGTAGTTGCCAGCGGTTGCTGCGCCGGCAGCTGTCACGGTCAAGGTCACCGAAGAAGAAGGGTTGACCGGCGAGGTCGATCCGCCGCCGCCACCACCGCCACCCCCTCCGCCTCCACCACCGCCGCCACCGCCGATATTGCCAGCGCCACCGCTGCTGCCGCAGCCAACGCCGAATCCGGCAATGCAGGCAAAGAGAAGCAGGCCAAGGAGATTTCTCCATGCACGCCGCCGGGCCGGAAGAGTGAGCAGGAGGACGCCCGCCAGAGCCGCGCCTCCGCCGGTGAGGAAGAGGTTGAGGCGGTTGTTATCGAGGCTGGCCTTGGTAGAGGAGGTCAAAGCAACGGAACTCTGACTGAGTGAGCAGGAGACGCCGGTGGGGGCGCCGACCATCGCGCAGGAAAGGTTCACGGTGCCGCTGAAACCGTTCGCGGGTGAGACGAACACCGTGGTCGTGGCGCTGGAGCTGGCCGGGACCGAGAACAGAGCGCTGGCTGCGGTGATGGTGAAGTCCGAGAGGGGGTTGGAAATGGCGCTGCCGTTGTTCAGGGTGAAGTTCGATGGGGCGTAGGTCGCGTCACCGGAGTACTGGAGGGTGACAAAGTTTGCGCCCTGGAAGAGGTCCTGACTATTGAGGACAAAGCTGAAGGTGGATGAGTCTCCGGAGCCCGGGATAAGGCCAATCGGGAAGTAGCTGTATCCTGAGGAAAATACGGTGACGCTGCCGGTTGGCGCGGCTTTTCCGCTTTGTCCGGTGACCGTGCCCGTGACCGTAACGCTGGTGGTGGGCGAAACGCTGCCACTCATCGTGGCCGTCGTGGTGGAAGCGAGGAGACCGGTGGCGGGAGCCACGACGGTGATGGTTCCGCTGGCGGCCGTAGTGCCGGCCAGGGCGGTGTAATTGGTATCGCCGCTGTAGGTGATCGTGACAGGATAATTGCCGGCTGCTGCAGAAGCCGGAATGGTGACCACTGCAACGGACTGAGCGGAGACGGTGCTGGGATCGACACCGCCGGCGAGGGTCGCGGTGACCGAACCGCCAGGTAAGCCGGTGACGGTGACAGTGCCAGTGGGCGGCGCGACAGGCGAGCCCGCAGCGACTTTATAGGAGCTCTCGATAGTGTCGTTCGCGCTGTTCTCGACGGTGATATTGAGGGTGGTGGCCTGGCCGCCGGTGACGGCGAAGCCGGTGCTCGCGGTTAGGTTCGAAGCTCCCACGTACAGGTCGGGTTTGTCCTGGACAACGGTGAAGGCGACTGCTGATCCGGTGGATTGTTGATAGCTGGCGTCGCCGGCATAACTCGCGGTGACCGAATGCGTCCCTACATAAAAGGGTGCGTTGAATTCGGCGTCGCCTTCGGCGTTCAGCGTCGCGGTGTTGATCGTGGTTCCGTTGTCGGCGAAGACGACCGTGCCGGTGGGCGAGGTGTAGTACTGGCAGGTCGCCGAGGTGCTGGTGACCTTGACGCAGGTGTTATAGAAGTTGGTCCCGTAAATCTGCGCCGCGAGGAGGGCCTGGGTTCCGTAAGGAACAGCGGTGTTCCCCGTGCTGATGCCGACGCTGCTGGAAGTCTGCGTGGCGGAGTTCAGGATATTGAAGTAAGTCGTGCTGGGTTCGGCCGCGACCGTGATGGAGGTTTTCGGCGAGGTGCTGGGTCCGTTGGTACCGTCCCCGCTGTACTGGCCCCAGATGTTATAGGTGCCGCCGGGGAGGTAGGTGATGCCGGTCGCCGAGAATGCTCCGTTCGTTACAGGAAAGACGCCCTGGGCCTGTTGCAGCGGCAGGGTTGTGTCGGCGAGGAGCGCGACGTTGCCGTTCGCGGAGGACGGCGTGACGGAGCCGCTGATGTTGATCGGCGATCCGTGCGTGAAGGAGGCGGAGGACGGGGTGAGGGTCACGCTGCTGGAGGCGAAGGTGACTTTGCCCCAATTGGTGACTAGTTGGCTGGCGTCGACGGAGCCGAGGCCAGTGGCCAGGTTGTAGCCGGCGGCGGCGTTGTAGGCGGGAGTGGTTCCGGTACCTGTCTCGCCTTCGGTGATGCTGCCGATCACGATGGGTGTGCCAGTCCCTGCAATGCAGTTAACGGGGGCGCTTCCCAAAAGGGCGCAGGGCACAGCATTGCTGCCGACGGTGATGTCGTGGAAGGCTGCAGGATACTGGGTCTTCAACGGATAGAGAACGAAGTCGGCCTGACCCTGACGCCCATATTTCTGATTGACGAGGGCCATGATGCCGGCAAAGCTGGGCGCAGAGGCGGAGGTGCCGCCGACTCCATAGATCTGCACCGGGCCGCTGGAGTTTGGCTGGCAATCACCGTCCTCATAGCAGAGGGCGTAGTAGCTGTAGTTGGGACCGTCGGCGGCGAAGAGGGAGACATCGGGAATATCGCGGACCTTATCGCTCTGCGTTCCCGTTACGCCGGTTTGCCAGGAGGGTTTGGCGTAGCCGGCGAGGGTGCTGCCGGTGCCGGTTGGACAGCCGCCGGCTGAATCCCAATTTTCTGTATTCGAGGCGTTCGTGCCGGAGACGCAGAGGGCAGCGCTGCTGGCCCCGCCGCTGCCAGCGCCAATGCTGGTCACGCCGTAGAGGTTGTAGTAGTTGGCCGCGTCAAAGCCGTACTGGCTGTTGTTCCAGGGCTGCTCGGGAATGGGGGTGAGGAGCGAGCCGCTGGGAGTGTTGGTTCCGGTGGTATTCCAGTAGGTGGCAAGATTGCTGAGAGTGAGGGTCTGGTAATTGCTGTAGTAGAAGTCGGTGCCGCCGACGGCGACGTTATACGGGGTGGAGGCGAATCCGCTGACGGCCAGGCCAGAGGCCGCGTATTCCTGGGAATTGGGGTTGTCGCAACCGGCCGAGCCGTTGTCGCCGGACGAGACCATGACCGTGATGCCCTCGGCTGCGGCCTGCTCCATGAGAGTTTGCTCGATGAACTGGTTGGTGGAACCGAGGCTGGACTCGCAGGCGCCAAAACTCAAGCTCATGATGGGGGCAATGTTGCCATAGATCGCGTGTTCGAGGGCTAGATAGAGGCCGCTCTCGAGTGCGGTGTCGGCGGCGATCACCAGATCGACCGTGGCCTTAGGCGCGACTGCGCCGGACCACTCGACGTCGAGGTAGGCCTCGCTCGAATCGAAGTTGGGGCCGTCGGGATTGTTGATTCCGTCGACGCCGGGATCGTTGCCATCGATGACAACGTTAGGAGGATTGGCGGGAAGACTGAACAGGGTGCGGAACTGATTGACGAGGGCGATGTTGACGTTGGCGTCGTTGATGATGGCGATGGTCTGGCCGGTGCCGTCATACGTGGTGCCGGTGTATTTGGAGTTCACGGTCGGGTTGGGGATGTCGTACTGGACGCCGAAGTCCTGCGGGGTGATCGCGAAGTTGACGCCGCCAATGGTGGGATAGCCGGCGCCGCCGGGGAGGGTCCACTCGGGCTTCGCGGTCCCGGTTTTGGGATCGAAGGCTGCTCGGCCCAGCAAGTGCGCGTGGCTTTTCAGGTGGAAGTTGTTGAGGGTGACAAAGCCGGAGACGACGGGCGCGAGGGCGGCGGGAATGTCGGGATCGTTGGCGGCCGCGTAGTGCGTTTCGCCGTTGACCTGGTACTTGTGAACCTGGGCATGGAAGGCGCTGCGGAGCTGGGCGACGTTGCCGGTGAACTCGACGACCTGCCTGCCCGGTTCGATGGCGCCGACCTCAAAGCCGTGGGCGGCGAGCCAGGACTGAAGGGTGGCGATGTCCTGATCGGAGGGGCCGAATTGCTTTCCGAACTGATCGGGTGTGAGCCACTGGTGATAATTAGCCGTGCCAGGCGTATGCGCGTCGGAGACGAACTGCTTCAGGGAGGCTTCCTGATCGGCGCTGCGCCGGAGTACGAGGTGCATGCGCTCGAGCGGCATGGAGTCGGGGGCGACGCCGCGATCGTTGGCGGCATTGGCGAGCGGATGCACGTAGCCGTGGAAGGAGACGCGGGTGGTTTCGTCGATGGGGTCGACGATGCGGTTCGGCACGAGAAGCTGGCTGGTCTGAGCCGGGAGTGCGGTAGCGAGGAGCGCGAGAGAGGCGGAGACGATTGCTGCGGAGCGGATCGTGCGAACCAGGGAAAAAAGCATGGCCATCCTTAGTTAAGGGCGAGAGGGAAAATCCATATGCCGCGCAAGTTTGGGTCGGATCACCGCGCGGCAACTCAATGGAGATCGCGTGCCGATGCGTTCCATCATAACCCTGTGGGGGGAGCGCAAATCTCGGAAAGACGGGCGGATGAGGATCACACGATTGACCTCAGGCCCGGCATGTTCACGGCTTCGAATCGAGCGTACCTCGCCTTGCAGGAGGGAGAATCCGACGGGAGAAAAAACGAGCCGTGATAACCGGGGCTGCGATGCATTAGACCGGGAAAATTGAGATTTGTTGCGCCGCGGGAAAGAAAAGCGGGAAGTCAGTGGCGCTCGCTTGCGCGGAATGGCCGGAAACGGGCGGAAAAAGGGGCGGAAGGTCAGGGTGATACACCCTGGTCACCAGCGTCACCGCTATGGAGGATGAGCCATCTTCCAGCGTTGTAGTAATGGATGGTTGCGGAGCGTTCGAGGCGGGCATCGTCGATGGCGTCATGGT
>Ga0302319_10024913_pt1 | contig 10612 bp, 7 predicted proteins | sample Bog_T0_2_FD_203319 | JGI IMG/M metagenome (GOLD analysis project Ga0302319, IMG submission 203319) | Peat permafrost microbial communities from Stordalen Mire near Abisko, Sweden - Bog_T0_2 | ecosystem: Environmental > Terrestrial > Soil > Wetlands > Peat | place: Sweden: Abisko, Stordalen Mire... | reverse complement strand
CGATTTGCAGCGATCCTTCTGATCCCCGCACTGTTGAGTAACAACGAAGCCATTGCCGCTAAGAAACCGGTAGATCCGGTAGTTATAAAAGCAAGGGTGCAAGGACGCGGCGTGGGCCAGGGGATTCGCGTTACGCTGGCCGATAAGTCGGAAGTCAAGGGGCTGATTGTGAGCATTGGCGACCAAAGCTTTGCGGTGAAGCAGAAGGACGCCGAGAAGCCTGTCGACGTTGAGTACGCGCAGGTCACCACCGTACATAACAAGAAGCTGACAAAGGGTCAGAAGGTAGGCATTGGCATAGCCGTCTTCGGGACTGCCGTGATCGTCACTGCCGCAGTCATTGGGATAGAGTTCTGCAGGTCATGGGGCTGTTCGAATTGATTGAGCCCGCCTGCATGGACCATGACTCCACGAGGATGTAAGAGGCTTGGTCGCTCTTCACGCTTGCTTGTGGCAGGCCGCTCATCCATGGCAGAAAAGGATAGCAAGAGCCGGTTTCAATTTGCGGCCCGGATGGAGGATGGAGATGAACAGGAATTTCATGCAACGCGGAACAATGCTGGCTGCATGTCTGGCCATGGTTGCAGGTCTTGAGGGCTGCGGCGCTCCAACCGGCAAGGGAATTCAGCCGACCACTTTATCCGTCAGTGGCGCGCCGGGCGGCATCCCGGTCAACACCAGCGTCACGTTCACGGCCGTAGTGACGAACGCGACGCTTGGACCTGTGTGGACTCTAGGCCCCCAGGGCTTCACGGACATTGGTACGCTGAGCAGCCAGAGCGGAACCGTTGTTACCTATACAGCCCCTCCGACTCCACCGGTCTATGGGCCGCTGGGACAACCCGGGTCAAGTAACCAAGGGATAGTCACTCTGACCGTGAGCGCTTCGGATTTTGGCTTTGACGCTGTGACCGATCAGATTTCGTTTGCCATTACCGCGCCCGAGATTACCACCGGCATCGCCCCCGCCGAGGCAACCCTGGCACTGGGCGCATCGGTTGAATTTTACGGATACGCGGTAGGCAATGCGAACAATGGAATTACCTGGCAGGTGAACGGAGTTACCAACGGAACAGAAGAGACCGGCACTATTGTGAACCAGGGTTACTATCCTGCCGATGGAGGGGATTATGTTTGGCCGGGGACTTATTTTGCGCCGGCAACCATGCCTGCTTCCGGCAACGCGGTTACCATCAACGTGGTCTCGTTGTGGGATGAGACAAAATCTTCTTCGGCTGTGGTCACGCTGCAACAACCGTCGGCGGCTACGCCCTAGCTGAGCAATTTGATCTCGCTGGATGTGCCGCCGGCTGCCGGAATGTAACCCTTCAGCGTGTAATCCATCACCATGCGATCGGCATTGAATCGCCAGCCCAGTGTTCGAATCGTGCGCTTCATGCGGCGGATCCATCCTCTCGGCAGGCCATCCCGGTCGCGGCTATAGTAGAGCGGGATCAACTCATCGCGAAGCACGCGATAAAGGTCTTCGCCGTCTCGGCTGTCGTGGACATCGAAGTTCGAATGCGTTCTGCCCCCGCCGATGGCGAAGCCGTTCAGTCCGTCGTATGCTTCGGCCCACCAGCCATCGAGGACCGATAAGTTCAGCCCCCCATTGAGTACGACCTTTTGTCCGCTGGTTCCGGAGGCTTCAAGGGGCCGGCGCGGATTGTTGAGCCACACGTCGACGCCCTGCACCAGGTGGCGGCCAACATTGATGTCGTAGTCTTCTACAAAGACGAATTTGTCAGAGAATTTTGGATTGCGCATCATTTCAGCAATCTGCTGCAAGACCCTTTTGCCCGGCTCGTCGTGCGGATGAGCCTTGCCGGCAAAGACGAATTGGACCGGCCGCTTGGGATCGTTGACCATGGCAGCGAGTCTCTGGATATCCGCCAGCACCAGGTTGGCGCGCTTGTAAGTGGCGAATCGCCGGGCGAAGCCGATGGTAAGCGCATCCGGCGACAGCACCTTGCCCAGTTTGCTGAGGGTTTCCTGCGGCTCCTTCCGCCGTTCCGCCTGCTCGCGCGCCCTTCGCCGAACAAATTCGAGCAGCTGAGATTTCAAGCTCAGGTGCGTCTCCCAAAGCTCGCCATCGTCCACAGTTTCAATCGCCTCCCAGGTCTTTGCGCTACCGCTGTGGTCTTGCCATCCGACTCCGAGATGGCGATCGTAGAGCCGGCACATTTGCGGCGCCAGCCACGACGGAACGTGTACGCCATTTGTAATGTGTCCGATAGGCACGGCGTCTTCGGGCTTGCCGGGATACAGACACTTCCACATGGCCCGCGATACCTCGCCATGCAGCGAAGATACCGCGTTTACGCGACGCGACAGCTTGAGCCCCAGAACCGTCATGCAGAATTGCTCACCATGGTCGGTTGGGTACTCGCGGCCAAAGCCCATGAGGTTATCGTGCGAGATTCCCAGTTGATCGCGCAGCGGTCCCAGGTGCTCTTCAATCAGGTCCTGGTTGAAGCGGTCATGCCCGGCTGGCACAGGTGTGTGGGTGGTAAAGACCACCTCTCGCGGAATTTGGCTTGCGGCCTGGTTGAAGTCGATTCCTTCTTCCTGCATGCGGTTGCGAATCGCCTCGAACACTGCGAATCCGCTGTGGCCTTCGTTGAGGTGAAGCACGCCGGGAGATATCCCCATGGCCTTGAGCGCGCGAAAACCACCCACGCCGAGCAGCAACTCCTGGCGAATGCGCGTGCGCGCGTCTCCACCGTAAAGGCGCGATGTTGTTTCCAAATCTTCCGGCGCATTTCCGGCAACGTTTGAATCCAGCAATAGCAGGTCGCAACGGCCGACCTTGACTCGCCACACCTTGGCGCGAATGGCGCTGCCCCGAGTTTGAATCTCGACTACCACCGGTTCGCCGTTTTGTCCGATGGCCGGCTGCATGGGCAGTTGATTCACATCTGTCTGCAGGTACTCTTCGCACTGCCATCCGCTCTGATTGAGGCGCTGGAGAAAGTATCCCTGGCCATAAAACAAGCCGATGCCGACGAGCGGAATATCCAGGTCGGAGGCGCTTTTGATGTGGTCGCCCGCGAGCACACCCAGGCCGCCGGAATAGATGGGCAGGGACTCGTGAAGGCCGAACTCGGCAGAAAAATAGGCGACGGGGCGGGGCCGCAGCACTCCCGCGTGTCCCGCGCCCCAGGTGTGGTCGGCATTGAGATACTCCTGCTGCCGGCGGAAGACATAATTGATGCGGCTATGAAGGGCGAGTTCGGTTGCCCTCCGCTCGAGTTCGCCCAAAGGAATTTCGCTCAGCATGGAAATGGGATTCTGATTGAGCTGGCGCCAGCGGGTGGGATTCAGATCGCGAAACAAGGAGGTGCAATCGTGATCCCAACACCACCAGAGATTTCGAGCCAGCGACCAGAGCCGCTCCTGCGCGGGCCCAATGAAGCGATCCAGTGTTCGAGCCTCGCTGACCACAGGGGCAACCTGGTTTGCCGCCTCGACCAGCATCCGGATTTCGCTTTCACGGAAGGTGCGCCGATCCTTGGTTTGAACAATCAGAACACCCTGCAAAATGCCCCGGTCGATAAGCGGCACGCCAAGAAACGAGTTATATTCTTCTTCTCCCGAGTCCTTGAAATATTTGTAACGCGGATGAGTCTTTACGTCGTCGACGGCGACGGGGAGCACATGCTCGGCCACCAAGCCGGCCAGTCCTTCGTTGATGGGCATGCGCAGTGTGCCGATGGACCGTGGGTGCAAACCGAGCGTAGCCGCCAACACCAGGTTCGACCTGTCCGGCTCAAGCAGATAGGCTGAGCAGACATCGGTGCGGAAACGCTTGGCGATCAATGCCACCAGGTTCAGTAGTGTTTCCGCGGGCTTGCCGCCCTCCTGCGCGAGGTTTGTAATCTCTTCCAGGGTCAAAACCAGACTGGCATCCATTGCGTCGTTCGAGTCGCTCATTCACTTACCCCCGATTCCTTATAAGAAGATTCGCGCATCGACACGTGTGCCAGGCCTCATTGGAAAGAATGCCAATAGTACATTCGGTTCAAATGAACCGGAAAAGGAAGCGTTTTGAAGCTGGCTGGCTGCGGGTGAAAGCGCCATCCCGATGTTGTCGATTCGAGATGAATCTCACGATATCACCAATCCCCCTGTCTCTGCGAATTGGCGGGTTGGTGTGGGATGCGATGGGTTCGGGAGGGATGCGATTGGGAGGCGAGGGGGATGCATCGTTAATTGCAGGGAGGTGCGCACGGAAGTGGCAACGACTGGCGGCGAGGATGCCGCCAGAACTGCGGGTCCCCAGCGCAGCGACGAAGACCTGCCGCCGGAGACCCCGGCCAGGAGGCAGGCGCTACAGTCTGGACGGTGCTTGTGACTGAAGGCCGGCGGCTTTACCCAAGCAGGTACTTCTCTGACGAGTGAAAAGTCCTACTGGGAAGAAGTGGCTTTCTGATTCCTGGCCATCTGCAAGTCGTTAACGACCTGCAACACATTCGGTACCAGGGTTGCCACCTTCTCCGCGTTTGCGCGCGTCTGCTCTGAGTCCACTTCGCCGGTGAGTGTGACAACCGCGCTCTTGACGGCGTACTTCACGCTCGAGTGCATTCGGTTTTGAATGAGTGCGGCGTCGAGATTTCTCTCGATGCCCTTGTCCAGATCGTTATTCACGGCCTTTGCATCTTTTGCGTTGCCCGCTGGAATTACAGCAATCTGGTCTGCGACGACCTGAGTTCCAGCCATGGACTTGGCCATGGTTTCGGCCTGCGCCTTCTCGGAGTCGTTGACCACTTGCCCGCCGAGGGTCACGATCCCGCTGTCGCGATCCTCGCTGACGGAGACATCTTTGAGGCCAGCCTGAAACAGCGACTTGCGGATGCCGTCCGCAACGTCCGGCGACTTTTGAGAGGCGTTCCAGCAGCCCATCATCGCGCCGGCGGCAAGCACCGACAGCATGGCAATCAACAACTTTGTCATCTTCATGATCTTCCTTTTTTGTCGGCGTAAAGGCTGAGCCGCGCGGTTCGAGTGGCGGAGATTGCGTTAATCCCGCAACTTGACGCCCGTGTGTAGACTCCACCTGCTCACATTGAAAGTGCTGTGCAGAATCGCTCACGGGGCGCAAATGGGCTCTGGCTGCAGAATTGAAGTTCGCGCCGGGACCTAACGCTTGCCGTCGAAGAGGCTGCCGGGGTTGTCTTTTACAACCACGCCGTCCCCATGCTCGCCGAGGTCAAGCAGCAGTTGCTTCAGAGCGCCGGAGTGCAGAACGTTGTTGCTGATCACGGAGTCGCGTAGCCCCTTGTAAACGATGCCATACGATGGGCTGAACTTGCCGGTGTTGCCGTCGTCGCGGCCTGCCTGGATATTGTTTCCCACGCACGTGACGCCGCTGGCTCCGTCAAAAAACAGTTGCGCGGAATCATCGGTTTCAAGAGCGGCATTCTTGCCGCTGCGCTTGAAGAAATTCCCGGTGATGGCGAACTGCGTGCAGGTTGCATTGTTTCTGCGCAGGGCCAGGGCGCAGCTACCGGCGCGATCGAAGAAGTTGCCGGTGATCTGATATCCGTCGCCGCCCGCTATCAGCATATTCTCTTCGCCGTTCCATTCAATGCGATTGCCGGTAAAGGTGATGGAGGCGTTTTCATAACGAGCCGCGAAGCCTGCCCGCTGATTTCCCGAGAACCAGTTATCGAGAATAAACCCATCCCATCCGCGCAGGTTCAGGCCGTCGCCCTGGCTATAGGCAAACATGCAGTGGCGGATACTGAAGCACCAGACTTTCATCAGGCTTGCGGCGTCTCCGCTGAAACGCATAACCTGGCAGCGCTCGATGCGAAAGCCGTCTTCGTGCTTTGCATACTCCGTTCGGTCGACGAAGATTCCATGGATGTTCTTGCCCAGGCCTCGGCCGTCGAGCGCAAGGCCGTCGACGGTGGAGCCGCGTCCATCGGTGAGGTTGAGCAGGCAACTGGAATCGGCGCTGGCCAGGCGCAGTGTGCTTCCGCCGGGGCCGCCGTAGTTCCATGACGGAATGCCGAACAGCGCAATGCCGGGCCGCATAAGGAGTTCATGGGTGAGATACACTCCGGGAGGCACAAACACAGCGCCGCTGGTTTCCGCGGCGGCATCGATGGCTCGTTGAAGGGCAGCGGTCGAGTCGCTCTTGCCATCGCCCACCGCGCCAACTTTTGTTACATCGACAAAGCTCCGGTTTGCGAGCGCGTCCTGCTGGGCCAGCGCTGGTGTGCTGAATAGAAGGGAAGCTCCACCCGCCATTGCGCCCAGCGTGAGATCGCGGCGATTCATAAAACTTCTGTCATTCTCAGACATTTTCCCTCACTCCTGTTTCAGATGTTTGCGGCTCCGCGTTTAGGCGCCTGTTGCAGCGCGTGCAGAACAGCATTGAAAGCCGGCTTGGGGTGGAAACCCGCATCGAACATCAGCGGGCGTTGGGCCAGGCCATCCGGGCGCTTGAACTGCGGAAAATATACGTTGTGGTTTAACCAGCTATAGGGGTCGCAGAGACCCCACGTAACCAGCGCAACCACGGCCGGTGAGTCGAGCGCGGCAGCCAGGAAGCGCGCATAGACATTTGCCACGGCGCGGTCGCGATCTTCGATTGCAGGCGGTGCGCCGCGATCGTCTACGTCGAGTTCGGTGATTACGACTTTCAGGCCGCGCTGGGCAAGAGAGTCGAGAAAGGCGCGGTATTGCCTTTCCTTGAAGTCGCCGAAGCGCGCTAGCTTGAGATGGGATTGCAGGCCTACGCCATCGATGGGAATCTGCTGCTTTTGCAGGCGATCGAGCAGATGGAAGAGCGCGGTGCGGCGAGCTTCCTGGTCCGGAGTATCGAGCTCCATGTCATAGTCGTTGTAAATGAGCAACGCTCCGGGGTCGGCTGCGCGCGCCTCGCGAAAAGCTAGTTCGAAGAAATCGGGGCCAAGCGCACGAAGCAGCGGACTGCCGACGCGGAGGCCGTCCGCTGCATGTTCGCGAGGGTCGATGGCTTCATTGACGACGTTCCACGAGAAGACACTGCCGCGATAAAGGCCGGCCAGCCGCTGGATATGCGCCGCCGCCGCCTGTTGCGCCTGGGCTCTGGGCATGGACTCAAGCCAGGCTGGAGTGTAGAGGTACCAAAGCAGGTGCGCACCGGTGAGTTTGAGGCCGCCGGCGAGTGCAACGGCGACATTGGGGTCGCGCTCGTCGTTCTCTTCGGTGGGGCTGGGAGCGATGCTGCCCCAGGTGAGTTCGGCGGCGTAGAGAGCGCATTGGGAGGAGAAAAGCTTCCAATAAGCATCCGGCTCTTTGGCAAACCGATTGTCGCTGTCCGATCCGTAGACCAGGCCGGCCGAGGCGGCAGCCGCGCGAAGACTCGGGATAGCCGCGGTGTTGGAGGGCTGGCCCGCAACTTGGCCGGCAGCCCAACGCAGGGCAAGTGCAAACATACCGGCTGCGCCTAATGCACGCAGGTGTTCTCGGCGGGTAATTTTCATACCGGACCAGTGTACGGCTGTAGGCATTGTGCGCGCGGTCTCGGCTCGCTGAGATAAGCTGGTGCGGGGGATTTTTCGGATGAACGTAATTCTGGGAGTGGATGGCGGCGGGACACACACACGGGCTTCGATTGAGGCTGGCGGGCAGGTGCTGGCTTATGCGGAAAGCGGGTCGATCAAGCGGCTGAGGGTTGGTGCGGAGGCTGCCGAAGAGAACTTGCGCTCAGTGCTGAAGGATGTGTACGCGCAGGCCGGCATAACTAGGGTCCGCGCTGCGTCGGTGGGAGTGGCCAGCGCCAGCCTGCCCGGGATTGTGGAGTGGATTACCGCGGTTCTGAATGACTTCAACGCTGAGCGCTCCGAGGTGGTGGGGGACGAGGTGATCGCGCTGGACGCGGCGTTTCAAGGTGGAGCGGGAATTCTACAGATTGCCGGAACCGGCTCGAACACGATTGGGCGCGCAGCGGACGGGAGCCGCGAATGCGCGGGCGGGTATAGTTCGCGCCTGGGCGACGAGGGCTCGGGATACTGGATTGGGGTGAACAGCGTGCGGCGGGCGCTGCATGCATTCGACCGCGAGGAGCCTACCAAGATTCTTGAGAAGGTGGGCGAGATTTGGGGAACGCCTACGCTGGAGGCGCTGGTAAATATGGGCGACAGCACTCCGGGACCTGACTTTGCTGCGCTGGCGCCGGCAATTGCAGAGCTGGCTGAGGCTGGCGATCCGGTCGCCTTGGGAGTGTTGAAGCAGGCAGCGGCCGACCTGGTGGAGTTTGTGTTGCTGGTGCGCTCGAAGCTCAAGAGCAGGCATAACATTGCGGGCGAGGTGCCGGTGGCGTGGACAGGCAGCGTGATTGAGAAGACGCCGTTGGTGAAGGAGGCGTTTTTCGCGGGGCTCAAGGCCGGGGCGCCGGAGATGCCGGTGGCGGCGGAGGCGGTTGTTTCGCTGGACGGGGCGTTGTGGCGGGCTCGGCGGCTGGCGGAGTAGCGATGGCTGACGAGATTGGCAGCTCAGCCCGCGGTTAGCACTCCTGCACCGGCAAATCCTCAACTCCGCTCATGAATTCTTCAGAGGCCACGGGACCGGCGGTCAGATACGCGGACCAGTCTGTGGGCTTCGTGACCTTCCCATTCCCTAGCGAAGCCATTAGCCGGCCTGTTGCGTCGATCGCCACCAAATTGGCGGCCTGGCCGACGGCTAGCTTGCCGACTTGATTGCTGAGGCCCGTCATGGCCGCCGGGTTGACCGTTAGCAGCCGCAGCGCCTGCTCAAGCGGTGCGCCGGTGAACTGGAGGAAGTTGGCCAGGGCGCGGTCGAGGGTTAGTACGCTGCCGGCGAGAACGCCGCCAAGCGTGGCCTTGCCGTTGGCTACCTGGACGGCAAAGCCGCCTAGCTGATACTCGCCGTCGGGCATGCCTGCGGCGCTCATCGCGTCGGTTACGAGAATCGCCCGCTCCGGCCCCTTGGCCCTCCACCACAGCTTTACCAGCTCGGGAGCGGTGTGGATGCCGTCGCAAATCAGCTCGGCAAACAGCGAATCTGTTGTGAGCACGACGCCGAGAATGCCGGGCTCGCGGTGGTCGAGAGGGCGCATGGCGTTGAAGGTGTGCGTGGCGCTTATGGCCCCGGCGGCAAGGACGGCGCGGGTTTCAGCGGCGGTGGCGTTGGAGTGACCCACGGAGACGCGAACCCCGCGCGCGGTGGCGTGGGCGGCCAATTCGGCTGCGCCGGGAAGTTCGGGGGCCAGGGTCATGAGGCGTACATGGCCCTCGGCCGCATCGAAGAGGCGGTCAAAGATTTGGGTGTCTGGAGCGAGCAGGAACTCCGGAGGGTGGACGCCACGCTTGGAATGAGAAAGAAACGGCCCTTCGAGATGAATGCCGATGGGGATGGCTTGAGGGCCCGCGTCAGACTGGGCAGGCTGCCAGATCAGCTTTGAAAGACCTGAGAGCGAGCGCAGGATCGTATCAAGAGGCGCGGTGACGGTGGTGGCGAGATAGCTGCCCGTTCCGCGCGAAGCCAGGAACCTGCCGATGACGCTGAGCGCCTGGGGCGTGGCCTCCATTACGTCATGGCCGGCTGCGCCGTGGATGTGCACGTCGAAGAACGCGGGGGCAAGCGTCGCGGTGGGATAGTCCAGGACCTGGGCGTGCGCGGGGAAGTCGCTGTCTGCGCGGGTGGAAATGGAAGCGATGAGCCCGTCTTCGATGGCGACCACCGGGTCGTCCATCAGGATGGTTCCGTTCCAGAGCTTGTTGGCTGTGAGCAGCGTGCGCATGTCGAAGATCATTGTATGCGTTTGCCGCCGATGCAGGCTCAATGGGAGAGATGGCCGCCAATTCAATCAGCGGATCAATGGATGAGAGTGGTGCGATCGAGGGCGCGCGTTCCGCTCTGGACTTGCGCGGCTTTGAGAGCGGCATGAGCGGCTGCCAGCTCGGCACGGCAGGCCGAAAGTTGGAAGGAGATAAGGGCTAATTGCGACTTGATGTGCAAACGCAGTTCCTGAATGGTTGTTTCGAGCCGGTTGTGGGCGGCGATCTGCTCTGCCTGGCACGCTTGAACGGCTTTCAGGCTGGGGAGGATTGCATCGGAGAGCAGTTGGGAGAGGGAAAGCAAGGGATCGTTCATAGGCAGATACTAATCACGAATGAGCGATCGCGCATGATTACGGATGGTCTCGCTTTGGTAATGCGCGTTGATGGAGGTGGGTCGATTTGGAGTATGCTGACGTGCCCTGCGAAAGCTTGCCGCGCCGGGGGTGGATGCTGTAGATCTCAGGGAAAGAAAGCCGAGAATCGTGGCGATGTAACCGCACTGTAAAGCGGCCAGAGGTCGCCTTTGGTAAAGTTTTGCAATGAGCATGAAGGCTTTGTTGACGGTTGCTGGATGTGCGCTTCATTTTTTTCCGATGACTCTGCGGGCGCAGGCGGTGGATTTGCCCACCAGCAAGCAGCTGATTGGCGAGATACCGGGGCATCCGCAACGGTTGAACAGCTTGCCGATGTCGATGGCTGTGTCACCCGATGGGCGGTATGTGGTGACGGTGAATGCCGGGTATGGCACTTATGAGTCGAAGTATGAGCAGTCGCTGGCTGTGATGGATACGCATACCGGCGTGCTGACGGACTTTCCG
>Ga0302319_10024912_pt1 | contig 10612 bp, 7 predicted proteins | sample Bog_T0_2_FD_203319 | JGI IMG/M metagenome (GOLD analysis project Ga0302319, IMG submission 203319) | Peat permafrost microbial communities from Stordalen Mire near Abisko, Sweden - Bog_T0_2 | ecosystem: Environmental > Terrestrial > Soil > Wetlands > Peat | place: Sweden: Abisko, Stordalen Mire... | reverse complement strand
CGCAAAGGTCCCCGCAAGGGCACCGTGGCCAATAAGAAGAAAGCGTCGGCGAAAACATAATGGCGAAGGCAGCGGCAAAGACTACAAAGAAGAAGGCCTTCAAAAAGAAGGAAAAGCGGGTCGTACATGTGGGCGTGGTCCACGTTCAGGCGACTTTCAACAACACGATCGTGACGATTTCGGATCCCGACGGCAACACCGTGTCGTGGTCGAGCGCGGGGTCCTTGGGCTTCCGCGGTTCCCGCAAAGGCACGCCGTTCGCAGCGCAACAGGCCGCTTTGACGGCTGCCAATAAAGCGAACGAAGTCGGGCTCAGGACAGTGGAAGTTCGGGTAAGCGGTCCGGGTTCGGGGCGCGAATCCGCAGTTCGCGCTTTGGCAACGGCGGGTCTGGATGTGCGCTCGATTCGCGATACCACCGCGATTCCGCATAACGGATGCCGACCGCCCAAAAAGCGCAGGGTTTGATTTAGTAGTTCAAGGTACTTAAGCGGGACGAAGGCTTTTGCCGTAAACCGCACGTGAAAGGAAAGTAAAAAACTTGGCACGTTACAGAGGGCCCGTATGCCGGCTTTGCCGTCGCGAGGGCATGAAATTATTTTTGAAGGGTGAGCGCTGTCACTCCGACAAGTGCGCTATCGAAAAGCGTAACTTCGTTCCGGGACAGCACGGTAAGGATCGCAAGGCCAAGCTGGTCGGCTACGGCCTGCAGCTTCGAGAAAAGCAGAAGGTCCGCCGCATTTACGGCGTGCTCGAAGCACAGTTCCGCAACGGCTTTGAAAAGGCCGCCAAACAAAAAGGCATCACCGGCGAGAACATGCTCAGCAACCTCGAGCGTCGTCTCGACAGCGTGATCTATCGCATGGGCTTCGCCACCAGCCGCTCACAGGCCCGCCAGATCGTGCGCCACGGCCACATCGACGTCAACGGCCGCCGCGTCAATATCCCTTCGTTTGTGGTGCGCCCCGGTGAAGAAATCGCCGTCCGCGAATCGAGCAAGAACAATTCCTCCATCCTCGCCTCCCGCGAAGCCACCGCGCATGCGCCGTCGCCCAGCTGGATGGACGTGGACCGCGAAAACCTCAAAGGCAAAATCAACAGCATCCCGCGGCGCGACGAGCTGGTTCAGATTCCGATCAACGAACAGCTCATCGTAGAACTCTATAGCAAGTAGGTAGGACAGGCGGTTTCGCCTGTCACTAAAAGTCTTAGCAGTAAAACCTCGGCCTGCGCGGATTGAGATAAAGCCAGGCCGTTATTGGAGTAAAAAACAAAAGTATGTTCAAGGGATTTCAAAAACCCAAACGTCTGGTCGCTAACACCGAAACCCTGACGGAACGCTACGGGCAGTTCACCGCCCAGCCGTTCCAGCGCGGCTTCGGTACCACCATCGGCAACTCGCTGCGGCGCGTGCTCCTTTCGAGCATCGAAGGCGCCGCTATCACCGCCATTCGCATCGAAGGCGTCGATCACGAATTCAGCCCCATCCCCGGTGTCGTCGAAGATGCCACCGACATCATCCTCAACCTCAAACAGGTTCCCTTCAAGGTGATGGGCGAAGGCATGAAAACCGTGCGCCTGGTGGCCGATAAAGCGGGCGAAGTCTTCTCCGGCTCGATCGAAACCGATGCCGACGTCGAAGTGCTCGACCGCAACCTCCACATCGCAACGGTCTCGGAAGGCGGCAAACTCGATATCGAGATGCGGCTCAAAACCGGCCGCGGCTACGTCTCCGCCGACAAGAACTTCGACGAAGATCTGGCCATCGGTTTCATCCCGATCGATTCGGTTCACTCGCCGGTCCGCAAGGTCAATTTCTCGGTCGAAGCCGCGCGCCTTGGCCAGATGACCGATTACGACAAGCTCACTTTAGAAGTCTGGTCTAACGGGGCTATCTCTCCGCAGGACGCCATCGGCCACGCCGCGAAGCTGCTGAAAGATCACATGACGATCTTCATCAACTTCGAAGAAATTGCCGAAGCCGCCGAAGCGCCCGAAGAGCGCAGCATGGACCGCATCAGCGACCAGCTCAACCGCAGCGTGGAAGAGCTCGAGCTTTCGGTTCGTTCCTACAACTGCCTCAAGAACGCCGGCATTCAGACCATCGGCGAACTGGTGCAGAAGTCGGAATCGGAAATGCTTCGGACGAAGAACTTCGGACGCAAGTCGCTCAACGAAATCAAGGAAATTCTCGCGGGCATGGGCCTGGCGCTCGGCATGAAACCCGATTCGCACGGCCGTCTCGTAGCGCCGCCTCCTCCGGCGCCGGGCTCGATTCCGGAAGACATTCCGGACGACGAACAATTCAGCTAATAAGGGCGTAAGTAATGAGACACGGATTTGGCAACGTAAAACTGAAGCGGGACATCGGGGCGCGCAACAGCCTCTTTAAGAACCTCACGACCAGTGTGATTCTGGAAGAGCGCGTCATCACGACCGTTCCCAAAGCAAAGGCGATCGCGCCGATGGTCGAGAAGATGATCACGCTCGCCAAGCGCGACACGCTGCACACCAGAAGGCAGGCCGCCGCGTTTCTGACAACGCCTGCTTCGGTGAAGAAGTTGTTCGATTCGCTCGGTACCCGCTTCGGGCAGCGTAATGGCGGCTATACCCGGATCACGCGGCTCGGCAACCGCAAGGGCGATGGCGCGGAACTGGCTATGCTTGAACTGGTGGGGTCGGAACTGGTGAAGCGAGCCGATGAACGCGCCAGGCGTAAGGAAGAACGCCTCAAAGCCCAGCAGGAAGGCCGCGAACCCGAAGAAGAGTCTTAGACTTTTCCCGTCCGTAGAACTTAGGCCTCAGAACCGTACCCGACACGGTTCTGAGGCTTTTTTCAATGGCATTCCGTTTTACTTCTGGAATCGGACGAAGAAGAAGTATCCGATTGAAGGTGTGAGCCGCTAATTCGCCAAAGCGGTGAAGGAGAAGGTTTCGATTCCGGTGATAACAATAACTTGCCGCAGGTTCTGGCGCAGGGCCGCGATCTGCCCGAGCGACCGTGCTCGCACTCGAATCGATGTTGATTAATGTAATCGCCAACCCGCTGGGTTGTTATGACGTGCGGCGGTTCAATGGCGACCGCGATGAGATGATTCGCGAAGTGATGAGCGTGTTTTCAGCGCCTGGATTTACGCCATGAGTGAGCATTCCATAGTGCGTTTTAAAGGCGGCGTCCTGACGGACGAGGTGCGGATGAGTCCTGTCGATCGCTACCAACTCGCCTTCCGCAGGATCGTGATCGGCGTGCTGGCAACGATCGGGACTGTTGTCTTAGTGGTTATTTTCCGATCATCAGGATCGTAAACGAGCCCGGCACCACTGTACCCTGGAAGCCTCGGCCCCCGGCGGGCGGTGGCGATGAAGGGGCCGGGCCGCGTTCCTGGGCCATCGCGAAGAGGTGGCCGGTCTTGCTGTCCATCGTCACCGTGCGGGCTCCATTCATGGTATCGAGGTTCTGTTCGACTTCGAATTCCGTCGGGCTCTTCTCTTTGATAACGGTCATTGTGCCGTTGCCGTGGGTGCTGAAAGCCTCCATCGTCGCAGGGTTGAAGACAGCGCCATCGGAGCCGCCGGCAAGCGGTAGGCTGGTGAGGATTTTGCCGTCTTTGGCGCTGAGGATCACCATCATGGGTTGGGCGGGCTGCGTCGGCGGGTTGCCAGAACGGCCGCAGGCCGCGAAGAGGATCCCGTTCTTTGCGTCGATCGCAAGGCCGTTACAGCCGCCTTTGTCGACGAAGGAATAGTGTCCGACGGCCTTCATCGTCTTGACGTCAACCGCGGTGACGCTTCCAACCGCGTCCTGCATGACGACATAGAGCATGCCTTTGCCGTCCGCCACGCCCTGTTCGGGCACGCCGCCGAGATCGATGGTTCCGAGCACGGTGCCGTCTTTGGTGTCGATTACGGTCGCGTCTTTTGTGGGATGGCTGAACACGTAGACCCGCTGATTGAAGGAATCGAAGTAGATGCCATCGGGCCGCGAGGCACCTACGTCGATGCTCTTAATCAGCGTGAGCGTCTTGGTATCGAACATCGACACTTTGGGATGGTCGCTGGTGAAGCCGTGGCCGGTCTTTGGATCGACCGCGGTGCCGTTTCCTCCCACACCGGCGATCTCGCCGGCGCGTTCAAGGGTATCGAGGTTGAAGACCGTCAGGCGTGCCGGGACTGCCGGTATTGCGGGCGTCGTATCCGTAGCCGCGGCCTCACGCGTAGCGCCACGCGGAATATAGAGTCGGCGTCCGGCGGCGTCGGCATAGATATAATCCCAACCACCTTCTCCGCCGACCCTGGCTTTCTTCAGGACCTTATAAGGGCCAGCCTGTTGCGCGGAACCTATGACCGCGAATATCGCGACTGCCACTACAAACGTCAGATCGGTTTTTCGCATTTGAGTTCTCCCCGGAACCAGTATAGTCATCGGCTCTCCGACACACTTGAGGCGCATATAGACGTATCAGACCAGGAAAAGTTGGCAAAAAAATGTTTACTCGATTGGTCAAATGTGTCATACTCCCCAACAATTGTTCTTTTGAAGAACGTGGGACTGTCGGCTTTCCGGCCGGCAGGGATGAGGTACTGGGGGAAGGACGAACAAGCGTCCAGCTTCCGGCCGTGTCGCTGGAAAATCTCGGTCTTGTGCGCGCCGCGCACCCACTCTTCCGCAGAGCAAAGTAGTGGAAAAGGAGATCAAATGAAACTTTCGCGACAAGTGTCGGTAGTTCTTTGCGCCACCATTATGCTGCTCGCCTTCTGCGGCGTTTACGCGCTGGCCCAGTCTTCGGCCTCCGGTACGGTGGCCGGTCAGGTCACCGATCAGCAGGGCGCCGCCATGCCGGGAGCAGACGTCAGCCTCATCGATCCGTCCACCAATATCACTCTAAAAACCGCCACAAACAGCTCGGGTCGGTTCATCATTGTTAACGTTAACCCAGGCACCTACAATGTGACGTTTGGCAAGGCCGGGTTCTCGACGAAAAAGATCGATAAGCAGGCTGTCAACGTCAGTGAGATCCTCACCCTGAATACCACCCTTGAGGTTGGCCAGGTGACCAACGTGGTTGAGGTCAGCGAGTCCCCTGGCGCGGAACTGCAGACGATCAATTCCACGGTTGGCACCACCGTTTCCGGCCCTTCGCTGCTTTATTTGCCGATTTTTGGGGCCGATTCATCGAGCCTGGCGCTCTATCAGCCCGGTGTCTCTCCGGAAGGCGCTGTAGCGGGCGCCATGTACGACCAGAACACTTTCCAGCTGGACGGCGGCAACAACTCGAACGATATGGACGGCAGCATGAAGGATTACACGGGAAGCTACGCCCGCAATGCGTATGGCGGCGCCGGTAACGGCCCGAGCGGAGTGCTTCCGACACCTGTCGACACGATCGAGGAATTCAAAGTTGCGACAGCAGGCCAGACTGCGGACTTTAACGGTTCCTCCGGTGCGCAGATCAGCGTGGTAACCAAGCGCGGCAGCAACGGTTTCCATGGGTCCGCTTACTATTTCTATTCCTCAAGCGACGTGGGCGGCGCCAACACCTGGGACAACAATCACACTCCCAGCGGAAATCTTGGCTACACACCGATTCCGATCACGCACAACAACCGATATGGCTTTACCGTCGGCGGTCCCATGCTGCCGAAATTCTGGGGCGGCAAGACTTACTTCTTCTTCGGTTATGAAGGCTTCAATTTCCCGCAGTCGGCGCTGATCGACAAGTCGGTTCCGACTGCCACGCTGCGCGCGGGAATTATTCAGATCAACGAAGGCGGCACGTATGTGCCCTACAATATCAATCCCTACCCCGTGACCGTAGGCGGAACCACTTATCAGCCCGCGACCTGCGGCGCCGGGGCGTGCGACCCGCGCGGCATCGGCATCAATTCGCTGGTAGCCAAAATCTGGAATACTCAGATGCCAATGCCAAACAATCTGAACGTCGGCGATGCCCACAACGTAGAAGGTTTCCAGGGTCTGGTATCGCTACCAGAGACGACCAAATTCGCGGTGGGCCGTATCGACCATGATTTCGGCGAAAAGTGGCGCTTTATGTCCAGCTACCGCTACTTTGCGCTCAATCAATTGACCACCAACCAGGTGGATATCGGCGGCGCCCTGCCTGGCGACACGCTTGGTGACCCGGTAGCGCGCGCACCTCGGCCGCAAAAACCGGAGTTCCTCGTCGGGGGACTGTCGACGACCATCAGCCCGTCGATGACCAACGATTTCCATTTCAGTTATACGAAGATCTGGTGGCAATGGGCTTCGTCGGCGGCTCCACCGCAATTGGCCGGATTGGGAGGTGCGCTGGAAATCGGCGGTGAGACTTCCAGTGCGCTGATCCCCTACAACGTCAACAATCAGAACACCCGCCAGCGATTCTGGGATGGCCACGACACCATGTACAAGGACGACGTGACCAAAATCAAAGGAAACCACGTGATTCAGTTCGGGGGACAGTTTGAAAGGAACTTCGACTATCACGAGCGGAACGATAATGGCCAGGGCATCAATACTTCGCCTGTCTACCAGATAGGTAGCGGCACCGGCATTCAATACTCCTCCGCCGTTGAGCCGACGAATCTTCCCAGCAGCCAGGTCGGCAACTGGACCAAGTATTATTCCGAGATTCTCGGAATTGTCAATCAGCCGCAGCAGCTGTTTACCAGGAGCGGTCCCAGCCTTACCCTGAATCCGGCGGGCACGCCGATGTTCGATCAGAGCACCATTGACTTCTACAACATCTATGTGACCGACTCGTGGCACATCAAACCTACCATAACCCTGACTTATGGACTTGGATATCAGATTGAGATGCCTCCGGTGGAGGCGAACGGCAAGCAGGTGGAGTTAGTCGATTCCTCCGGCCATCCGATTAATTTCACCGATTATTTCAGTACCAAGGCCGCGATGGCGCTGCAGGGCCAGGTCTATAACCCGACCATCGGCTTTTCGACTATCGCCAACGTTAGCGGCGCAAGTCACAAGTATCCGTTCAATCCTTTCTACGGCGGTGTAAGTCCGCGCGCCGCGGTTGCATGGAATCCGAAAGGCTATAGCGGAATACTGGGCAAAATCCTTGGCGACGGCAAGACCGTGGTTCGCGGTGGGTACGGTCAGATTTACAGCCGCCTGAACGGCGTGGGGCTGGTGCTGATCCCGCTGCTGGGCGTAGGTCTCGGACAGCCTGTTTCCTGCATCGGCGCATCGATGACCGGCCAGTGTCTGGGCACCGGCGGCGTTACACCGGCTACTGCCTTCCGCATTGGAACCGACGGTCTGACGGCTCCCTTGCCGTCGCTGACTACTACGCTGCCTCAGCCTTCTTATCCCGGCACGAACGGGACGGCGGCGGCGGGCGCGGCTTCGGTACTCGATCCGAGCTTCCGTCCGGCCGCTACTTACAACTTCCAGGTCAGCATCCAGCGCGAAATCAAACCGAAATTGATCTTTGAAGTGGGCTACATAGGCCGCAATATTACCCACGAATGGATGCAGCGCGATCTCGACGCCGTTCCGACAATGATGACGCTGAACAGTCAGAGCTTTGCGTCGGCTTTCGCGAGTACTTATATCTCGATGTGCGGCCTCGGTCCGGTCTGCGCAAATAACAGCCCGAGCGCGACTCCGGTGCAGCCGTTCTTCGAAGCGGCGCTGGGCGGCACGAGTTCCGCTTTCTGCAAAGGCTTCGCCAGCTGCACGCAGGCTGTCGTGAAAAACGCCAATATGAGCAACTTCATCAGCCAGACCCAGGTGTTCCAGTTCTGGAACGCTCTGAGCCAGTCTCCTGGCTGGACACTCGGCAGGACGCTGCCCAGCAGCCAGAGTACCGCACTCCCCTCGGGCCAGGCATCCGGAATCTTCGCCGATGACAGCTCCGGCTATTCCAACTACAACGCGCTCTACACCACATTCCGCTCGCAGGACTGGCACGGGATCACCACGCTGTCCAACTTCACGTGGGGACGCGCGCTGGGTACCGGTAACCAGTCTCAGGCTACATCCGAATACACAGCGCTGAATCCTTACAACGTCCGCCAGTCTATGTACGGTCCGCAGTTCTTCGACTATAAGTTCACGTACACCCAGACCTTCCTGTGGTCGGAACCGTTCTTTAAGGCGCAGAAGGGAATCGTAGGACATCTGCTTGGCGGCTGGAGAATCGCGCCTATCTTCACGGCCCGCAGCGGAGCGCCGCTCGCGGTTGGCACTCTTAACTCCAGCGAGTCGTTCGGTGAAACCCAAACCGGCGGCACAAATGATGGCGCGGTTCTCAACGGCAAGTTCACCGGTGGCACCACCGCAATTTACAATATCAACGTCCCTAACAACGTAAATGGTGTAGGGATCAACGGCAACCTGGTCAATGGCGGAAACAACATCAACATGTTCTCCGACCCGGTTGGCGTCTTCAATGAATTCAGGCCCTGCATCCTGGGCTACGACACCAGTTGCGGTTCGAGCGGCCAGATTCGCGGTTTATCCAACTGGAATATGGATGCTAACTTCGCCAAAGACTTCACGATCCGCGAAGGAGTCTACGCAACCATGTCCTTCCAGTTCGTCAACGTGTTCAATCACGTCGCGCTGGCAGATCCCAACCTGTCGATCGCGAGCCCGGCGGACTGGGGCGTGCTTGGATCCAATGAGAATGGTCAGTTGAACTCTCCTCGCAACCTGACTTTTAGTTTACGGGTGAAGTTCTAATCGCTGGTTTGGAAAAGGCGCCCGGGATCTCGCCTGGGCGCCTCAATTCCGGTCCAGCCAGTTCAGCAGCGGCGAACTAATAAACGAATTCGCCAAAGCCATAGAAACCATAATCGAAAACACCGCCGGCGCAATATCCCGCATTCCAGCCCCGCATTCAGAACAATCAGTTCCACCAGGCCCCGCGCATTCATCGGCACGCCCAGCTTTGAAGCTTCCCGCCGCGGCATGCCCGCGGTCCACGCTCCCAGAAACGTACCGCCCCACTTGCTCGCCGTCGCCGCCACCAGTACCAGTCCCAGGTCGAAATAACTTCCCGTCCCGGAGTGGAAAATCAGATTCGTGCGCAGTCCCGTGAGCGCGAAAAAAATCGGAATCGGCAATACCCGCATGGCTGAGCGCGTTCAGATACCCCAGCGATTCCGGCGGAAACAGCGCACTCCATGCATGCGGCGCGAAGAACCCGAGCAGAGTAGGGCCCAGAGCGATGCCCGCCGCCATTTCCCCCACCACCTGCCGGCTGGCCGATCTGCGCGAACGGCCACGCCGCCAAACGCGAAACACCCTCGATGATCGCAATCTGAAAAAGAAAGCTCGCTGTGAAAAGCCGGGCCGCCAGTTTGCACGAATCATTCTAACCTCACCGTTCGATCGATTAAAATGCTGGATACGGATCTCGATTTCAATAACCCTGCCATATGTAACCTGCTTCGTTCCAAAGGGGCGGAACGCTGTCTCCATGGACCGCAGTCCAATCTCTATGAACACCTGGTAAATACAGCCTCGATCCTGCGCGCCTGGCGTCAGCCCGCCTGGCTGCAGAACGCCGGAGCCCTGCACAGCATTTACGCCACCGACGTTTACAAAATGCACCTTGTGGCGCTTGAGGAGCGGGACCAGATCCGAGAGTTAACGGACACGAAGACCGAACGCATCGCGTATCTCTTCTGCACGTTGGATCGAGGCGATTTCTGGCGTCGGGTCAATCTGAATCGGCCTTTGCCCGCCAGCGGCCTGACCGCGAAAAGTCACCGCGCCGGGCACGAAGAAACCGTCACGCTCTCACAGGACGAAGTGTACGCGCTGATCGTGCTTTACATGGCCAACGAAGCCGAGCAGGTAAAAGATTCATCCGGCGGACCGGGCATCTGGCTCGCCCACGTCAGTCAGATGGGGACCACACTCCTCGACGGATATCACCCGCTTCCGCCTGTCTTCGATTCCTGTCGCCAGCCCGTTTCGCCTGCGGCCGAAAAGGATTGCCTTGCTGCCTACAAGCTGGGTCTCCAAAATCTTTCCCTCGATCTCAAGGCGTCCGAACGGCACTTTGAAACAGCTTCAAACTCCTGTCCCTGGGTAGCCGAACCATTCATCTGGACCGCCTGCATAGCCGCCTGGACCGGAGGTCCCGATGAATGCCGCACTCGCGCCGGACACGCATTGGATCTCTTAGCGCGGTGGGGCACCGCCTGGGATAAGAAGCTGTCATTTTCGGAATGGCGAGACATCACTCGTTCGCTTCAGGAAACTCTGGCCGGTCAGTCGACATCGGCTCCCACGCCGGAGCATGCGGCCGATCCCTACCGATTCCTGCGCGCCTTACTCCCACAACCAGACCGCCTTCGCCAATATCTGGAATCTTTCAGCACCAATCACGAACGCCCTCGCATGCCGATCTATCCCGGCTTAACCGCACGGCCCTGGCACGATGCCGGGAATTTTTCTCTTGCCCAGGCCCTTGAGACCAATTTCGAAAAAATACGCGAGGAAGTCCTCAGCGTTGACCGTTCGCTCTTTCATAACGAGAGCGAGGCTATCAAGCGAGAAGGAGCATGGAGGGTTTTTCTTCTCTACGAACTCGGACGTAAGAACATGGAGAACGCCGCCCGCTGTCCCGTAACCACGC
>Ga0302319_10024910_pt1 | contig 10613 bp, 12 predicted proteins | sample Bog_T0_2_FD_203319 | JGI IMG/M metagenome (GOLD analysis project Ga0302319, IMG submission 203319) | Peat permafrost microbial communities from Stordalen Mire near Abisko, Sweden - Bog_T0_2 | ecosystem: Environmental > Terrestrial > Soil > Wetlands > Peat | place: Sweden: Abisko, Stordalen Mire... | reverse complement strand
CGCACCCAATTCAACTGAAATGACCTGTTGACTTCAATCGTCCATCTGATAGATTTCGCGTCCCTTTGTTGGGTTTTGAAATGAAAACGCATTTACCGAAAGTGAATTTGGACCAGCGCAAATGGCACGTCATTGATGCCAATGGCGCCGTGCTCGGCCGTCTGGCCGTGCAGGTCTCGGACATTTTACGCGGCAAGAACAAGCCCGTCTATACGGCGCATCTCGATGCGGGCGACTTCGTGGTCGTCATCAACGCGGAGAAAGTCCGCCTGACCGGCAAGAAGGAACTGGCCAAGGAATACATGAGCTACTCCGGCTGGAAAGGCGGCGAGAAATACGCCACCGTCGAGCAGGTCCGCGCCAAGCAGCCCGAATTTCTGATCACCCACGCCGTCAAGGGCATGATCCCCAAGAACCGGCTCGGCGCCCAGCTGCTGACCAAGCTGAAAGTGTTCAAGGGCGACAAACATCCGCACGCGGCCCAGATGCCCGCCGTGCTCGTGCCCGTCAAATAATATTTTGTATGGCCAAATCCACCACCAATGAATTCCTCGGCACCGGCCGGCGCAAAACCGCAGTGGCCCGCGTGCGTCTCGCCACCGGCAGCGGCAAAATCACCGTGAACCGCCGGGCGTTTGACAATTATTTCCCGCTGGAAACCCAGCGCTCCATCGCCACGCGGCCGCTGACGGTGGCGGGCGCCCTGGAAAAATTTGACGTGCGTGTGAACGTCGCCGGCGGCGGTCCCAACGGCCAGGCCGACGCCATGCGCCACGGCATCGCGCGCGCGCTGATTCAGTTTGACGCTGCCCTGCGCCCGCCGTTGAAGGCGGAAGGGCTGCTCACGCGCGATTCGCGCATGCGCGAACGCAAAAAATACGGCCAGCCGGGTGCGCGCAAGCGCTTCCAGTTCTCGAAGCGCTGATCGCTTTGGAATTTTCAAACCCTGCTGGACCAATCCGGCAGGGTTTTTTGTTTTTAAAACCCCGGAGAGATAGGCGACCCGGGCCGAAAAAACTTTGTTCCTTGGTTCCTTTGTTGTTCAATTTCAGGATAAAAAAATGAAATCGAAAAAAGTGGCCATCATCGGCGCGTCGGGTTATTCCGGCGAGGTGCTGGTGCAGTTGCTGTTGAACCATCCGCATGCGGAGCTGGTCGCCGTGACCTCGCGCCAGAACGCCGGGCAGACGCTCGCGCAGATCTTTCCCAAATTCGCCAGCCACCCGAAATCGAAGACGCTTCGCTTCACCGATCCGAACGCGGAGATCTTGTCCAAGCAGGCTGAAGTGGTGTTTCTCGCGCTGCCACACGGCGTTGCCGCCGAATACGCCGTGCCGCTGCTGAACGCCGGCAGCGTGGTCATTGACTTGAGCGCCGATTTCCGGCTCAAGAGCGCGCAGGTTTACAGGGAGTTTTACGCGCACGACCATCCTGCGCCGGACCTGCTGAAGAAATCGGTTTACGGTCTGCCGGAAATTTACCGGGACGAAATAAAAAAATCGCGGCTCATCGCCTCGCCGGGCTGCTATCCGACGAGCATCTTGCTGCCGTTGATCCCGCTGCTCAAAGCCGGAATCATCAAGCCCGCCGGCATCATCGCCGACTCCTTGAGCGGCGTCAGCGGCGCGGGCCGCAAGGCCGAGGCGGATTATCTTTTTTGCGAGTGCAACGAAAGCGTCCGACCCTACGGCGTGCCGAAACACCGGCATTTGTCGGAGATTGAGGAACAGCTTTCCTTCGCAGCCGGCACCAAGGTTACCATCCAGTTCACACCGCATTTGATCCCGGTGAATCGTGGCATCCTTACGACGCTTTATCTTGAGCCGCCGGAAAAGTCGAGCGCGGAAAAAATTTCCGCATGTTATACAAAATCATACGGCGATGAACCGTTCGTCCGTTTGCTTGAAGGAATAAATCTGCCGGATACAAAAAATGTCGTTGGCACGAATGTTTGCGAAATCGCCTGGCGGCTGGACCCGCGCACCGGCCGGCTCATCGTCATGAGCGCCGAGGACAATCTGGTCAAGGGTGCCAGCGGCCAGGCCGTGCAAAGCATGAACATCGTGTGCGGCTGGCCGGAAACGGCGGGACTGGTTTGATCGTGCTGACGACTGCTGTTCAACCTGCGAAATGGAACGCCGCTGATTACGCGGCGAATTCCGTCGTGCAGCAGACCTGGGCGCGCGAACTCATCGCGCGGCTTAACCTGCGCGGCGACGAACATGTGCTGGATGTTGGCTGCGGTGACGGCAAGGTGACGGCGGAAATCGCCCGCGCCGTGCCGCGCGGTTCCGTGAGCGGCGTGGACGCCTCGGCGGAAATGATCGGGTTCGCGCAAAAAACTTTTCCATCCAAAAAAAATCAAAACCTGGAATTCCAGGTCATGGACGCGCGGAAAATCAAATTTCCATGCCGGTTCGATCTGGTCTTTTCCAATGCGGCGTTCCATTGGGTGGACGATCATCGAGAGGCTTTGCGCGGCATTGGTTCCGTTTTGAAACCTGGCGGGCGTCTGGTCGTTTCCTGCGGCGGCAAAGGCAATGCCCAGGATGTCTTCCTCGCGCTGCGGCCGGAGATGCGTTTGAAACGCTGGCGCATTTTTTTTCGCCGGATGCCGAGGCCGTATTTTTTTTACGCGCCGGGCGATTATGAGAAATGGCTGCCCCAGTTTGGTTTTAAGGTCAACACGGTCAAGCTAACGCCGAAAGACGCGGCATACGCCGGCGCGGCCGGTTTCGCGACCTGGCTGCGCACGACCTGGATTCCCTATGTCCAGCGCGTGCCGGAGAATGTGCGCGAAGAGTTCATCGCCGCCGTGACCGCGCGTTATCTTGCCAAACATCCGCCGGATCGAGCCGGCCAGGCTCATGTACTCATGGTGCGGTTGGAATTTGATGCGGTGAAGATTTAACAACAAACAAACAAGGCAACCAAGACCAGAAAAAACTTTGTTCCTTGGTTTCTTTGTTGTTCACTTTTTGAAAATGAAAACGCAGTTCAAAGAAATTCAGGGTGCCATCGTCGCGCCGAAGGGCTTTCGCGCCAGCGGCGTTTTTTGCGACATCAAGCGCCTTGGCACCGGCAAGGGTTCAAACAAGGGACCGAAGCGCGACCTCGCGCTCATCGTTTCGGAAACGCCCGCCACCGTCGCCGGGATGTTCACTACAAACCAGGTTTGCGCCGCGCCGGTGAAAATCTGCGTCGAGCGCGTGAAAAAGGGAACCGCGCAAGTGGTCGTGGTGAATTCCGGCAATGCCAACGCCTGCACCGGCAAACAGGGTTTGGCCGACGCACGCGAGATGGTTTCGTTTACCGAACGCGCCTTGAATCTGCCCAAAGGGTCGGCACTGGTCGGCTCCACCGGACGCATCGGCGTTACGATGCCGATGGACAACATCCGCGCCGGCATCATCGAGACCGCGACGTTGCTGGGTTCGACTACCGACCACGCCGACAAGGCGGTCGAGGCGATCATGACGAGCGACACCAAGCCGAAGGAGATTGCAGTGGAATTCAAGCTCGGCGGCAAGACGGTTCGCATCGGCGGCATGTGCAAAGGCGCGGGCATGATTCAGCCCGGCATGAGTCCGACCGGCGCGCGGCCGGCGACTTTGCCGAATGGTGGCCTGCACGCGACAATGCTGGGTTTCATCACGACTGACGTGGCGGTTGGCGCGAAGGTTTTGCAGGCGGCATTGAACGAAGCTGTCGCGCAGAGTTTCAACCGCATCACCGTGGATGGCGACATGAGCACGAACGACACGGTGCTGGTTCTCGCAAACGGTTTGGCAGGCAACAAGAAATTCGGAGTTCGGAGTTCGGAGTTCGGAGTTTTCCAGGCTGCTTTGAACCATGTCTGCCTGGAGCTTGCGAAAAAAATTGTGCGCGATGGCGAAGGCGTCCATCGCGTCGTGACCGTGCGCGTGAACGGTGCGAAGACGATCCAGGACGCCGATGCCGCCGCGCGCGCGGTGGCGAACAGCGCGCTCGTGAAAACCAGCTGGCATGGCGGTGACCCGAACTGGGGCCGCATCATTGACGCCATTGGCTATTCGCCCGCGACGGTGGTGGAAGAGAAAATTGACATTGGTTACAGTGCCGTCGATGGGAAGAAAATTCTCTGGAGCCTCAAGCGCGGGCAGCCGACGCCGGCGACATTCAGAGCATTATGCGCCGCTGTCGCGCCGAAGGAATTTGAACTGCACATCAACTTGAATCTCGGCCGGGCGAGCGCGGTGATGTATGCCGCCGATTTGACCGAGGCGTATGTTGACTACAACAAGGGCGATGTGACTGACCCAACGACGCTGGGCGGCTAATCCGACCATAGTGAATCCGGTTAACCGCTAGAAATTTGAAGACGGAGCGTGTGCGGGCGTCACAAGTTGCGCACCTTGCACGAGATCATCCCCCGGTCATGCGCCGCCCAATTCTATTTTATCTTGTGTGCCTTCATTGCATTCAAGCCCTCTTTGCGGGCTTGCATAGCAAGCTGTTTGGCCTTCTCTTCACCAAATTTAAGAACTGAGAACCTGCGGATACAATGTTGCATCTCGGACATTCCCGACAAGGGTAATGTCGCGAGAAAACCCGACTTGATAGGACAATCAACACCAACACTTCCACCGGCGTCAGCGCATGGTTGGTTTGAATGGGGAAGCGCGGTTTCGTGGCCGCACCGGTTGGTTTATTTGGCAGGGTTGGCGAGCTTGAGCGCGTAGATCAGCAGCCCCACAATCAGGATTCCAACCAGAATGCCGCCGATGAGAAACCAGCGGTTGACCGAGTTGGTTTTTTTGGAAAAGGATTTGTTCTTGTCGAAACCCGGCGGCCGGCCGCCTTGTTCAAGTTGTTCCAGACTCACGCCGCGTGGAATGAGCATCGTGGCATCCACCTGCTTTTTGGCCGGAGCCGGCGCAGGCAAAGGAACGGGTGCGGGTGCAGTCGGAGCGGTTGTCGCCGCACCTTCGGCTTCCAGTTTCAATTCCACCTGGCCAAGGCGCAGCATCTCGCCGGGCTTGAGGGAACCTTCGTCAACTTTATTTCCGTTGATGAAGGAGCCGTTGGTGGAGTTCAGGTCGCGGACAAAGATGTCGTGGCCGCGCAGGAGGATTTCGCAGTGATGGCTCGAAACGGAAGGGTCGGCGATCTGAAACGTGTTGTCCTCGACGCGGCCGATGGTGGTGCGATCGGTGTGCAACTCGCAGGCGCGACCCGTCATGCCCTGATTCTGGATAACAAGTTTGGCCATAGATTACGGTAAGCCGATTATGGTCGTGATGCGATTCAAGTCAAACGGAAATCTCGGGCGGCAGCGAGAAAAATCAGCCGCGTCGTTCAATCAGGGTGCGGAACCCGGCGAACAGCGACGTCGAATCGTGCGGGCCGGGTGAGGCTTCCGGGTGATATTGCACGCAGAACACCGGCTTGGTTTTGTGCCGCAAACCCTCAACCGTCTGGTCGTTTAAATTGATGCGGGTGACGGCCACATCCGCCGGCAGACTTTGGCGGTCCACCGCAAAGCCGTGGTTCTGCGAGGTGATTTCGACCCGGCCGGATTCCAGATCTTTCACCGGCTGGTTGCCGCCGCGATGGCCGAACTTGAGTTTGAAGGTTTTGCCGCCGAACGCCTGGCCGAGAATCTGATGGCCGAGACAAATGCCGAAAATCGGGATGCCGGAGTCGAGCAGCGTCCTCACTTCGCGCACGATGTAATTCAGCGCGGCCGGATCACCGGGACCGTTGGAGAGAAAAATTCCGGCGGGCTTGTGCTGGAGCGCCTCGGCAGCGGTTGCGGTCGCGGGCAAAACCTGCACGGCAAAACCATGTTGCCGCAGGCGGCGGAGAATGTTGTATTTCATGCCATAATCGAACGCAACGATCGGAATGTCCGCCGCCGGCAGCGGTTTGCGGAAATTGCGCGCCTCCGCTTTTACGTTGCCGCGCACCAGGTCGAAGGCCGCGCTTTGCTCATCTTTTTCATCCCAGCGAAACGCCTTCTTGTGCGTGACCTCCTGGACGTAATCCACGCCGACGAAGACAAATTCCTTCGCGCGCCTGACGGCTTCGGCCTCGGAAATTTTTTCCGTGGAAATAAAACCGTTCATCGCGCCGCGCTCGCGGAGCTTTTTGGTCAGGGCGCGGGTGTCAATGCCCTGAAGGCCGGGGATGCCATTGTCTTCCAGATATTTTTCCAGAGAAAAATCCGCGCGCCAGTTGCTGACAACCGGTGACAATTCGCGAATGACAAACCCCGCCGCGTGCGGCCGCCAGGACTCCACGTCCTGGGAGTTGACGCCGTAATTGCCGATGAGCGGATAAGTCATCGTCACGATCTGGGCTTTGTAGGACGGATCGGTGAGAATTTCCTGGTAGCCGGTCATGGAAGTGTTGAAGCATACCTCGCCGCAGGCCGACGTCTTCGCGCCAAAACCTTCGCCGTGAAAAACCGAACCGTCTTCAAGGGCCAAAATTGCTTTCATCAAATTGCTTGAGGATAAAGATTTTTGAGCGCTGGTTCAAGAACGAAGCCGTTTGCCAGGGATGATTTGTCGGTTACATTGCGCTCCAGTGACGACACACGTTTTTGAGACCGAACTCTGGCTGTCGGTGACGCGCGAAAAAGTTTTTCCGTTTTTCGCCGACGCGCGCAATCTGGAGGTCATTACGCCGCCGTGGCTGAATTTCAACGTCCTCACGCCCGGCGAAATCGAGATGCGCGTCGGGGCGCTCATTGATTACCGGTTGAATATTCACGGCCTGCCGGTGCGCTGGCGCACGGAAATCACCGGTTGGAATCCCCCGAACAGTTTTTGTGACGAACAGCGGCGCGGACCGTATCGCCGCTGGACCCACACGCACACGTTTGAGGAAAAAGGCGGCGGCACGCTCTGCCGTGACCGGGTGATTTACGCCGTGCCGGGCGGCACCCTGGTGAACTATTTGTTTGTCCGCCGTGACGTGGAGAAGATTTTCAACTATCGTGCCGGGGTCCTGATAACGCGGTTTGCCTCAATATGAACACCTTTTGGAAATCAACTTTTATGGGAATCGTCACCTTCTCCTTGACCGGACTGGCCGCCGTGGGCAGCAGCACGGCGAGCGCCAGTTACGAAACCGCGCCATATCGGGTCGTGCGGAACGAAGGAAAATTTGAATTGCGGGATTACCCGGCACTGGTCGTGGTCGAAACACCGATGGGCGGTGCCAACAACAGTTTCATGCGATTGTTCCGCTTCATCGGCGGCAACAACGCCGCCAGGCAGAAGATCGCCATGACCACGCCCGTGCTCATGGCTGGTCAGGCCACAAATGCCACCATGGCGTTCGTGATGCCCCAAAACACAAGCGCCAGCCAGGTGCCCAAGCCGACCGATCCGGGCGTGGTGGTGCGGGTGATTGCGGGCGGACAGTTTGCCGTGTTTCGTTTCAGCGGTGGACGCAACGTCAGCAATGAAACGAACGCCCTGGCGAAACTGGAATCCTGGCTGGACCGGGAGAAGTTGAAACAGGAAAGCGGGCCGATGTTCGGCTATTTCGACCCGCCTTGGACGCTGTGGTTTTTGCGGCGCAACGAAGTGATGCTGCGCGTGGCGTCGGCTGCGCCATGAGCGTCATTGCTTGCTGAATCCTTCCAGCTTGGCAATGAAGGCATCCGGGCCGCCGGGCGAATAACCAACCTGACGACCGATTTCCTTGCCGTCCGCGTTGAGCACGACAAAGGTCGGGTAGCCGTCCACGCCATATTTCTCGCCCAGCGCCTTGTTGGCGGATTTCAACGCATCGCTCTGCGGCTTTTTGTTCGGGAAATCCACGACCACCAACTCCAGGTGAGACTTGGCATATTCCGCAAATTTATCCGTGGACAATGTGTCCTTGTCAAACTTCTTGCACCAGATGCACCAATCTGACCCGGTGAAATCCAGCAACACGATTTTCTTGTCTGTCTTGGCCTGCGCCAGGGCGTTGGACAAATCCGTGCCCCAGATTGAATCCGCCGCCTGCGTCTGCAGCCAGAGGCAGCCAATCATCACCGCGATAAGCAATTTTTTCATAAGTTTTTTATTTTAGACCGCCACCGGTTCCGTTCGTTCAGCCCAAATTATTTTACCGCCGACAATCGTTGCCAATGCCCGGCCTTTGAGCTTCCAGCCGGAGAACGGGCTGTTCTTGGATTTGCTGGCGGAATTCCCGGCCTGGAAGATCCATTCCGCTTCCGGGTCAAATACCGTCACGTCTGCCGCCGCGCCGGCGCTCAACGTGCCTTTGTTCAAATTCAACAGCCGCGCCGGATTTACGGTGAATTTCACAATCAGGTCCGCGAGGGAAATCCGTTTGGTGTGGACGAGTTGCATCAGCGAGAGCGCGAGTTCGGTTTCGAGGCCGGTGATGCCGAACGGAGCATAGTCGAATTCAACCTCCTTTTCGTAATCGCAGTGCGGCGCATGGTCGCTGCACAGAATCTCAATCGTGCCGTCCGCCAGGCCTTCGAGAATCGCCTCGCGGTCGCGCGCGGAACGCAGCGGCGGGTTCATTTTGAAATTGGTGTCGTAGCCTGGCCATTCGGGCAGCCGGCCGGTTTGGGATTGCGCCAGGAGCTTCCCGTCTTCGCCCCAGAATTTTCCGCTCCCGGCAACGGCGGCATCGGTGAGGATGAAATGATGCGGACACGCCTCGCCGGAAACCGGCACGCCGCGCTGCCGGGCTTCGCGCAGCCGCGCCACGCTGCCGGCCGCGCTCAAATGCTGGCAGTGGATTTTTGTGCCGGTCAGTTCCGCGAGCAAAATATTTCGCGCGACGATCATTTCCTCGCCCGCCGCCGGCCAGCCGCGCAATCCGAGCGCGGTGCTCCAGTAGCCTTCATGCATCACGCCGTCGGTCACGAGGGAGTAATCCTGGCAATGATCCATCACGGGCAGGCCGAACATCCTCGCATATTCGCACGCGCGGCGCATGAGCTCGTTGTTTTGGAGACAATGGCCGTCGTCCGTGATGGCCACGACGCCGGCCTGTTTGAGCGAGCCGATCGGGGAAAGTTCCTCACCCGCGATGTTCTTGGTGATGGCACCGGTGACAAACACGTTGACAAGATCCGCCTGCGCCGCGCGTTCATGGATGAGCGCGACGGTTCCGGCATTGTCAATCGCCGGCGAGGTGTTCGGCATGCAGACGACGGAAGTGAATCCGCCGCGCGCCGCCGCCGCCGCGCCGCTGGCGATGCTTTCCTTGGCGGTCTGGCCGGGTTCGCGGAAATGGACGTGCAGATCAATCAGGCCGGGTGAGACGATTTTGCCGGAAACGTCGAAACGGCCGGTTCCCTTCGGTGCCTTGGCGGAAAGATTTTTGCCGACGGCGGAAATTTTTCCGTTAAGAATCAACACATCCGCAACGGCGTCGAGCTGGTTGGCGGGGTCAATGACACGCCCGCCGGTGAGGAGCAGCGAATTCACGCCTCAAGATTAACGGTGGCGGGTTGACAAGGCAAGCGCGGGCGGTAAGATTCCAGCATCACGGTTGCGGGCGTAGTTCAATGGTAGAACGGCAGTCTTCCAAACTGCACACGAGGGTTCGATTCCCTTCGCCCGCTCCAGTCTTCATTAGGGCAAACGATTCAATGTCTTGCTGATGCTCCGGCGGTTTTAACACGGTCATTGCGCGCGTCTGCGGTCGGGCCTGGCCCGACCTCTTGACTTTTCTTGCGTCTGGTTTTGGCAAAAGGTCGGGCCAAGATGGTCGAAGCGGTGGTCGCGGCTGTCATCAAAATTCAGCAAACCATTGGCTGCGGGACGTTAATCATCCCCAAAGGCATGTGGAACGTAGCGTCAGGGGATAAAGTCATGATGTTAGCCATTTCAAATCAGGCCGGAGGCAATGCGGTTTCCAGGCCGGCGCTTGCGTAATCTATTTTAGTGACATGCATAAAAGAAATGGCGTGTTATATTTTAACAATCAACCCAACCCATTGTCATTATTTATGAGACAGCCCGCTTGCCGTGAAAATTAATGCCGATAGAAAATTAATATCCAACAGTAGTTATTAAACTAAACCTTCAGAGCAATCCTGCAAAACCTAACCGAAAAAACAAAAACAAAACACATGAAAACAAAAAAGAATGACCTCCGTCAGCCAAACCGGCTTTGGCGCGCCGCCTTGACGGCGCTGGCGCTGGTCGCTACGGCCAACCTAGTCAGTGCGTCTACAATACTTGTCAATGGCTTTGACTCTTCAGCCGAAACGTCCCTTTACGGCGTTGCTTACGGCAATGCAAACACATTTGTGGATGTTCCTGCTCTGTCATTCTCGACGAACGACGCCAATGGCAATCCAGCTTCAGGATCGTTGAAGTTTGTGGAAGAATATGGTGTTGGCCATGCTCAAGGTGCTTATGCGTATTATTTCGCCACCCCCATAACAAGTCTTGGCGAGATAACAAACTTACAATTTGACCTTAAAATTGACCCGGCTTCGGCGCTCGATATCTACGGAACTGCTGCATATTTTCAATTGGCGTTTGATGATCAAGCCTATCACTATACGCAAGTGTATGCTGGCAATGTGACCACCAACAGCGCTAACAATGGCTGGCAGCACTTTTCTGTAAGTAATGGAGGTC
>Ga0302319_10024909_pt1 | contig 10613 bp, 9 predicted proteins | sample Bog_T0_2_FD_203319 | JGI IMG/M metagenome (GOLD analysis project Ga0302319, IMG submission 203319) | Peat permafrost microbial communities from Stordalen Mire near Abisko, Sweden - Bog_T0_2 | ecosystem: Environmental > Terrestrial > Soil > Wetlands > Peat | place: Sweden: Abisko, Stordalen Mire... | reverse complement strand
AGGCCGTGGGCGAACATGAGGAGGGCGGCGCCCGTGGTGCCAATGATATTGAACGAGGCGAGGCCGAGGAAGATGTAGCCCATGTGCATCACGCTCGAGTAGCCGAGCATGAGGTCGAGACGCTTCTGGCCGATGGTGGCGAGGCCGGCGTAGATGATATTCCCGACCAGAAGGAGAAGGAGAAGCCCGGCGTAATGCTGGGCGGGGCCGGGGAGGAGCGGGAGGGCGACGCGCAGCAGGCCGTAAAGGCCGAATTTTTTCAGGACGCCGGCGTGCAGCATGGCGGCGGGAGCGGGCGCGGAGGCGTAGGCGGTGGGCGCCCATGTATGGAAAGGGAAGAGGGAGATGAGAATGCCGAAGCCGCCGAGCAGGGCGAGATAGATGGCGTTTTGCGAGCCGGGGTTGATGAGGTCCTTGTGCTGCACGAGTTCGCGGATGTCGAATGTGCGGGCATCGACGGGGAAGCTGAGATAAAGGCCAAGGAGACCGAGCAGGAGGATGAAGCTGCCGATGGCAAGGTAGATCGTGATCTTCCACGCGGCGGATTGGCGGTCGCCGGAGCCCCAGATGCCGATGAGAAGAAACGTGGGGATGAGCGCGAGCTCATGGAACGCGTAGAAGAAAAAGAGATCGAGCGAGGAGAACGCGCCGATTGCGCCGGCGGAGATGAAGAGGAGGGAGGCGAAGTAGGCGCGCTCGTATTTCTCGACGACGGGGGCGACCCAGAGGGCGGCGACCGTGACGATGGCGGTGAGAAGGAGCATCACGAGGCTGAGGCCATCGACGCCGAGGAGGAATTGCAGATGCCACCCGGGGAGAATCGGGTATTGGACGATCTCCTGGTATCCTGCGGGGTAGGCCTTGTAACCGAGGAGGACGCCGAGGGTGAGGAGGAGATTGAGCCATGCGGCGCCATTGGCCGCCTGGCGCGCGGGGGCGCCAAGGAGAATGGCGGCGGCGGCGAGGATTGGGACCAGGATCAGGAGAAGTAACATGGGCGGAGGGCGCTCAGGGCTTGGCGAAAATGAAGTAGTAGATGAGGCCGATCGACGCAGCGCCGAAGAGGAAGGCGTAAGCCTGGAGATTGCCCAACTGGAGGAACCGCAGGACGAATCCGGTGACCCACGCGACGCCGCTCAGGCCGCGGACGATTGCGCCATCGAGAATCCAGCGGTCGAACGTGGCGCTCAACGATGCGGCGAGGTCCTGGGTCCACGCGATGAGGGTCTGATAGAATTGATCGATGTAGAAACGATTGGCGAACATCGGCACCAGGATCGGGTCGGAGTTTTTTCCGTTGTAAATGATCCATGCGAAACCGGCGCCGGCCAGGAAGACGACGAGCGACAAGCCGAGGACGATCATGTCGGGATGCTCCTCATGCGGGACCGTGAGGAAATGGCCGGCGATGAACGGGTAACCGGCGATGATGGCGGGGATGGCGAGGATCATCAGCGGGATCGTCATCACGGCGGGAGGCAGGTGGCCATCGCGCGCGTGCTCGGAGCGAGTGTGGCCGAGGAAGACCACGATCATCAGGCGGAACATGTAGAACGAAGTGAGGAAAGCGGAGCCGAGGAGCAGGGCGAAGATGAGGGGATGGCCGTTGCTCGCGGCGGCGATGATGGCGTCCTTGCTGAAGAAGCCGGCGAGGCCGGGGCAACCGGTGAGGGCCAGTGTGCCGATGCCGAATGTGAAGAAGGTGCTGACGAGGCGGTTTTTCATGCCGCCCATTTTCCATATATCCTGCTCGTGGTGGGTGCCGTAGATGACCGCGCCGGAACCGAGGAAGAGGAGGGCCTTGAAAAAGGCATGGGTGAAGAGGTGATACATGGCGGCGTTATCCGCGGCCATGCCGACGGCGCAGACCATGTAGCCGAGCTGGGAGAGGGTCGAGTAGGCGAGGATGCGCTTGATGTCGTTCTGCTGGGTGGCGATGAGGGCGGCGCCGAGGGCGGTAATGACGCCGACGGTGGCGATGATCGTCTGCGCGTGGGGCGAAGCCTCGACGAGGAAAAAGACGCGGGAGAGCATGTACACGCCGGCGGCGACCATCGTGGCGGCGTGGATGAGGGCTGAGACGGGGGTGGGGCCTTCCATGGCGTCCGGGAGCCAGACATGGAGCGGAAATTGGGCGGATTTGCCGACGGCGCCGCAGAACACGAGCAGCGTGGCGACCGTGAGGTAGCCGGGGTTCGCGAGCAGGTGCGGGACGGAGGCCTTGAGGTCGGAGAAGTAGATCGAGCCGGTCGAGAGCCAGAGCATGAGGATGCCGAGCATGAAGCCGAAATCGCCGATGCGGTTCGTGATGAAAGCCTTGTTCGCGGCGGCGGGCGGGGCGGGCTTGTCAAACCAATGGCCGATGAGGATGAAAGAGCTGACGCCGACCAATTCCCAGAAGAGGAACATCATCACGAAATTGTTCGCGAAGACGATGCCAAGCATCGAGAACATGAAGAGGGAGAGGCCGGCGAAGTAGCGTGACTTGCCGGGATCATCCTCCATGTAGCCGAGGGAGTAGATGTGGATGAGCGCGCCGATGCCCGTGACGACGAACAGCATCGTCTTGGCCAATTGATCGAGCGTGAAGCCGATGGAAACCGTAAAATGCGGACCGAGATCGAGCCATTGAAAAGCCGGGGTCATGGCGTAGGGGGACCTCGGCAGCATGCAGGTGGCGATGAACGAGACCAGGCACGCGGCGACGGAGATATAGGCGCTGAAGGTCCGGAGCTTTTGCGTGAAAAGCGTGATGAACACCGCGCTGATGAGCGGCGCGAGGAGGATGACCCAGGGGAGATTGGTTACGATCGCCATGGCCTCAGAACTTCAAGGTGCTGATATCCTCGACATGCGTGGTCTGGCGCAGGCGGTAGAGGGCGACGATGACCGCAAGGCCGACGGCGACTTCCGCGGCGGCGACCGTGATGATGAAAAAGACGAGCATCTGGCCGTTATAATTCGGCAGGCCGTTCTGGAGATGGAAGCGGGAAAAGGCGACGAGGGTGAGGTTGGCGGCGTTGAGCATCATCTCGAGGCACATGAAGATGATGATGATATTGCGGCGGAGGAGGACGCCGGCGAAGCCGATGGCGAAAAGGAGGCCGCTGACGAGGAGGTAATCGTTGAGGGTGAGGTCCATTATTTCAATTCCCGTTTGCTAAGGACGACAACGCCGATGGTGGCGACGAGCAGCAGGACGCCGACGACCTGGAAGGGCAGGTTGTAACCGGAGAAGAGCAGGCGCCCGACATTTTGCACGTCGTAGATATTGTCCCGGATGATGGGGAAAGTCTTCGCGCCAAAGGGGACCGCGTCGATCACCGCGACCAGCTCCGCGACAAAAGCGGCGGTGACGGCGAGGCCGCCGATGACAGCGGCGGTGTTGAATTTGCGGCGCTCCTCGGCCTTGAGATCGAGAAGCATGATGATGAAGAGGAAGAGGACCATCACGGCGCCGGCATAGACGAGAATCTGGATCACGAAGAGGAAGTAGGCGTTCAGCAACACGAAGAGGGCGGCGAGGCCGACGAAGGACATCACGAGGCTGAGGGCGCTGGCGACGGGGTTGCGATTGACAACCACCGCGACAGCGAACCCAAGCGTCAGGGCCGCGAAAAGCCAGAAGAAGATCGGGACCATTTATTTAAGCGGGTTCCACTTGAAGACGAGGCCCTCGAGAGTGCCGCCGATCTCGTAGAGCTTCGTCTTGTCATGCACCATCTGGTCGCGGCTGAAACCGGTGATGGCATAATCCTTCCGCAGGAAGATGGCCTGCTCCGGGCAGACCTCCTCGCACATGCCGCAATAGATGCAGCGCGTCATGTCGATATCGAATTGCTGGGGAAATTTCTCGACCTTGGCCCATTTGCTGTCCGCCGGGAGCTCGCCGGGGAGGATGCGGATGGCGCGCGGTGGGCAGATGAACTCGCACAACTGGCAGGCGACGCAGCGCTCGCGGCCTTTCTCATCCTTCACCAGGGCGGGGGCGCCGCGATAATAGGGAGGGAGGCTGGCGTCCCATTTTTCCTCCGGGTACTGCATGATGACCTTCGTCTTGCCGGTGATCATGTTCCTGAAATGGCGGAGCGTGATGGCGAGGCCGCCGATGATCTGCGGGAGATACATCTTTTCCCAGAAGCTGAGTTTCGGGCGTGAAACGGTGTAAGCCATATTAATTGGGCAGGAAGGCGACGATCGCGGCGGCGAGGAACACGTTGATAAGAGCGAGTTCGAAGAAAAATATCCATCCCAGCCTCATGAGCTGATCGTAGCGGAACCGGGGAAGCGTCCAGCGAACCCAAATGAAGAAGAGGAGCAGGAGGGCGACCTTGCCAAAGAAGACGGCGATATTGACGAGGCCCCAGAACCATGGCGGGAGGGCGTGGAAGGCATCGAGGCCGCCCGCGCCCGCGCCATCCGGGATAAAGGGGCAATGCCAGCCGCCGAGAAACAAGGTCACGATGAGCGAGGAGCCGGCGATCATCGCGGCGTATTCGCCGAGGAAGAAGAGGGCGAATTTCATCGAGGAATACTCCGTGTGATAGCCGCCGACGAGTTCCTGCTCGGCCTCGGGGAGATCGAATGGGAGGCGGTTGGTTTCCGCGAACATCGAGATCGTGAAAACGAGGAACGAGATGCAGACGGGGATCCAGAGCAGCGTCTCGCGCAGGGTGGGAAAGTGGCCGTTTGTGAGGGGGATGAGGAGCCATCCGTTTTTCGCCTGATAGGTGACGATGTCCGGGAGATTAAGGGTGCCCAGGATGATGAAGAGGGGGATGACCGAGAGGCCGAGCGAGAGCTCGTAAGAGATCATTTGCGACGAGGACCGGATGCCGCCGAGGAAGGAGTACTTGGAATTTGAAGACCAGCCGGCGAGGACGATGCCGTAAACGCCGAGCGAGGAGATTGCGAAGATGAATAGCGGGCCAATGTTCACATTTGCGATGACCATGGGCACGCCGAGGAAGGTGCTGCCGAAGGGGATCACGGCGAGACTGACGATGACCGCGCCAATGCCGAGGGCGGGGGCGATCCAGTAGTAGAATTTATTGACATGGGCTGGGGTGAAATCCTCCTTGATGAGTAGCTTCACCGCGTCGGCGATGGGCTGGCCGAGGCCGCCGAGGATGGGGGAGAAGTCTTTTTTCGCGCCGAGGAGGGTGATGGGAAAGCCGACGCGATTTGGGCCGAGACGATCCTGGATGAGGGCGCTGACGCGGCGCTCTGCATAGACCGTGTAGGAGACCATCGTGAGGACGACCACCAGGACGAAGATCGTCTTCGCGAGGAAGAAGCCAATGAGCATCCAGTCGATGGAATAGAGAAAGTCCATTTTGGCTATAGCTTCAACGGGACGCCGAGGTCGCCGATCTTGCTGAGGCTGAGGCCGGCGAGGGCGGGGATCGACGCGGCCATTTGCTTAAAGACGTCCTCGATCATGTAAATGCCGTTTGCGCCGGAGACGCCGTGGAGGAGGTCGCGGATGATCTCCCAATCGTCGCGCGCGGCGCCGGGGGCCTGAATGGCGCGGTTGAGGCGCTGGAGGCGGCCATCCTTGTTGACGAGGGAGCCGCGTTTCTCGGCGAAGCCGACCGAGGGGAATACAAGGTGGGCGAGCTTGGTGGTGCCGTTCGGGAGCATGCTGACGGAGAGGATCAACTGGGCGTTGGCGATTTCCTCGCCGAGCGTGGTCGTGGCGTCCTCGCCGATCACGATGAGGGTCTTGATCGTCTTGTTCTTCAGGCCGGTCGAGATGAGGCCAAGGAGGGAGCCGGGAACGCCGCCGGTGACGCCCATGAGACGGGCGCCGGCTGTGTTGGCGTTGCGGTCGGCGCTAAGGAGGATTTTGTCGCCCTCGGCGTTGCGGGGGATGATGTCGATGAGCTTCGTGCCGAGGGCGTCGCCGAGCTTGCGCGTAAGGAAGAGCTCCTCATTGGTGAGGCTGCCCGAGGCAATGATCGCGACGGCATCGCCGCGATGGCGCTTGAGCTCCGTCGAGGCGCGGCTGAGTGCGATCTCCCACTGTGTGATCTCGTTGCCGGAGGGACCCTTGATGGTGGGATTGGTCAGGCGCTCGGGGCTTTGAAGCTGGTGGAAATTGAGCCGGCCATAGTCGCACATCCAGACGGAGTTCACGTCGTTGTTCTCGCGCGGGGTCTGGCGGTAAACGATGTTCTCGCGGCTGCCGATGATTGTGTTGCAGCCGGTGGCGCAACTGGCGCAGACGCTCTTTGTCTCCTTAAGGAACCAGACGCGCATCTTGAAGCGGAAATCGGACGAGGTGAGTGCGCCGACGGGGCAGATATCGACCGTGTTAAGGGAGTAATTGCTGTCGAGCGTGCGGTCCGGGTGGCAGGCGATGGTCGAATGGCTGCCGCGATCGACGAAGCCGAGCACGTCGTCGTGGGCGACCTCCTTCATGAAGCGGATGCAGCGGGAGCAGAGGACGCAGCGCTCGGCGTCGAGCGTGACGCGAGGGCCGACCTCGACGTTCTTCGGTTTCTTGACCTTGTGCTCGAGGAAGCGTGAGCCGCCATTGCCGTACTCGACCGAGAACTCCTGGAGCTGGCACTCGCCGGCCTGGTCGCAGATGGGGCAATCGAGGGGGTGATTGATGAGGAGAAATTCCATCACGCCCTGGCGGCATTCCTTGACCATGGGAGAATCGGTGCGGATGCCCATGCCCTCCGCGACATCCTGGGCGCAGGAAATCTGCGGGCGGGGGATCCAGCCGATCTCGGCCTTGCCGTCCGGGCCGATGACAGGCTTGCGGTCGGGTCCCATTTTCGGCATGCCCATCTCGATGAGGCACATGCGGCAATTGCCCGGGGATGAGAGCCTGGGGTGATAGCAGTAGCGGGGGACGAACTTGCCGGCCTGGCTGCATGCCTCGATGACGCGGGTGCCCTTGGGGAATTGCATCCAGATGCCATCGATCTGGACGTTCAGCAACTGGACTGGAGCGGCGGTTTCAGTGCTCATGCGCGGAGATTGCGGAGTCTGCGGCGGAGGTGCTCCCGGCCATGGCGATGACCTCGTGGGTGCCTTCGGTGTGCGGGCCGTGGAGCGTGGGGATATCGGTATGCGCGATCAATTGCTCGGGCAATATCTCGGGGGGCATGGGAGGCGGGACCGGCTTGCTGGCGCGGGCCTCGAAGTCCGGCCGGAACTTGGCGAGGAAGCTCTGTGTCGGCCACGCGCATGCCTCGCCAAAGGCGCAGATGGTGCGCCCGGCGATGTTATCGGCGACCGTCTTGAGCTGCGCGGGATCGCCGGTGACGCCGCCGCCGGCGAGGAGGCGGTCGGTGATTTTTTTCATCCAAAGGGAGCCCTCGCGGCATGGGGTGCATTGGCCGCAACTCTCGTGAGCGTAAAATTCGTTGATGTTGTTGAGCGTCCAGACCATGTCGCGGGAATCATCGAGGACGATGACGCCGCCGGAGCCGGCCATCGAGCCGACGGCGGCGAGGGAATCGAAGTCCATGGGGATATCCTCGAAACCGATCTCGCGCTCGGCCATTGAGCCGTCGGGTTGTTTTTCCTTGAGCTTGAAGCGCTCGGTGGCGTTGAGGACTTTCGCCGAGGAACCGCCGGGGATGACGGCCTTGATCTTGCGCCCGGTCTTGGAGCCGCCGCAGAGGTCGTTGATCAACTCGCCCATGGTGAGGGAGCCGACCTCGACCTCGAAATAGCCGGGCTTCTGGACATCGCCGCTGACGCAGAGGATGCGGGTGCCGGTGTTGTTGGGGCGTCCGAGCTTGGCGTACTCCGCGCCGCCCATGCGGACGATGTGTTTTACGTGGCAGAGTGTCTCGACGTTATTGACGATGGTGGGGCATTGATAGAGGCCGAGAACGGCTGGGAAATAGGGGGGCTTGATGCGCGGATAGGCGCGCTTGCCCTCGAGGGACTCGATGAGGCCGGTCTCCTCGCCGCAAATGTAGGCGCCGGCGCCGCGATGGACGTAAATCTCGAGGTCGAAACCGGAGCCCATGATGTTTTTGCCGAGGAAGCCTTTTGCCCGGGCGTCGGCGAGGGCTTTCTCGAGGATTTGCGCGCCTTCCGGGAACTCGCCGCGGACGTAGATGTAGGCGAGATTGGCCTGCACCGCGAAGCAGGAGATGATCATGCCCTCGATGAGCTGATGCGGGTCCTGATGGATGATGTAGCGGTCCTTGAACGTGCCGGGCTCGGACTCGTCGGCGTTGCAAATGAGGTAGGTGGGCTCGGGACCGCCGTACTTGATGAAGCCCCACTTGACGCCGCATGGGAAACCGGCGCCGCCGCGTCCGCGGAGGCCGGACGCCTTCACCTCATTGACGATGTCGGCGGGCTGCGTCCGGAGGGCCTTTTTCAACTCCTCGTAGCCGCCGTACACGAGGTATTTGTCGATGTCATTGGTCCACCCGTCGCGGTCGATGTTCTGGAACACGATGCGCTTCTCGCGCGGGTGAGGGGGGTGGAGTTTCGGGACGGTGGCGCTCGAGCTGGTGCTATCCAGGAGGTCCTTGATGTTCTCGTCTGTCACCTTCTCGTGGAAATCATCGCCGGACATGGCGACGGGGGCGGTGCCGCAGCTCGCGAGACACTCGACGAACTCGATGGAGTATTTCCCATCCTTGCTTACGGCGATGGGGTTGCCATGGTCATGGCCGTGGCGCTCGATGCCGGCGGCCTTGCAGACTTTCTCGAGGAGCGCGTAGCTGCCGGCCATGGCGCACGAGAGAGTGCGGCAGACGCGGATGTGGGTCTGGCCGGCGGGCTTGCGCCGGAACATGGGGTAGAAGGTGACGAGCTCGAGGACATTGATCGGCTCGATCTCGAGCTTCGAGGCGACCCAGGTGACGGCCTCATCCGAGATGAATCCGAAATGCTCCTGGATCATGTGCAGGAGCGGCATCGTGGCGCTGCGCCGGCTGACGGGGTAATGCGTGATGACCTCGTTGATCTTCGACTCGAGTGTGGCGGGGATGTTCATTTGTCGAAGGAGCCGTCCATGCCGATGAATTTGCCGTTCACAAAGTGCAGGGTCACGGTTTTGCCATTCTGTATATAGATGTAGCGCTGGGCCGGGAGGGTCTTTACGTCGGCCTGGAGCGGCATTTCAAACGAAACGGTCTGGGTGGGCGCGCCGAGGATGGACTCGACCTCCTTGGGATTCATGTCCTGCTTCACGCACGAGAGATTGGCATCGGAGAGCTTTCGCTTGCAGCCCGGCAGGGCGGAGCAGACGACCATCGCCGCGACCATGAATCTGGGAATGCGAAGCGCCATGGGATTCATCGGTCGCACTCGCCCATGACGAAATCGAGCGAGCCGAGGATCGCGACGACATCGCTCATCATGTGGCCGGGCAGAATCGCCGGCAGGATGCTGAGGTTGACAAACGAGGGGGCGCGAATCTTGAGCCGGTGCGGGGTGCCGCCGCCCTTCGAGTTGATGTAAAAGCCGAGCTCGCCCTTTGGGTTCTCCGCCCCGAAATAAACCTCGCCGACCGGGGCGTCGATGCCTTCCGTATGGATGATGAAGTGATGGATGAGCTGCTCCATCTTGGTCATCACCTCGGACTTGGGCGGGGGGAAGTTCTTGGGGTCGGTGACGTTGATGGGGCCGGAGGGGAGATTGGCGAGGGCCTGGTTGAGGATCTTGACGCTCTGGCGCATCTCCTCGAGGCGGACGAGGTAGCGGTCAAAGCAATCGCCAACGGAACCGATGGGGATATCGAAGTCGTACTTCTCGTAGTCGAGGTAAGGGGAGCGCTTGCGGAGGTCGCGGTCCACGCCGGAGCCGCGCAGGTTGGGGCCGGAGAGGCCGTAGGCGACGGCCATTTCCTTCGAGATCACGCCGATGTCACGGGTGCGCTCGAGCCAGATGCGGTTGCGGGTGAGGAGATTGTCCGTCTCATCCAGCACGGCGGGGAAATCATCCAGGAACTTGCGGACGGCGGGGAAGAAGGGGTCCGGCAGGTCGCGAGTCTGGCCGCCAATGCGGGTGTAACTGGTCGTGAAGCGGGCGCCGGAGATGATCTCGCAAAGGTCGTAGATTTTTTCCCGCTCGGTGAAGGTGTACAGAAAAACGGTCATTGCGCCGACGTCCATGGCGTAGGCGCCGAGGCCGAGGAGATGGGCCGAGATGCGGGCCAGCTCGCAGCAGATGACGCGGATGGCCTTGCCGCGCGGTGGAAGCTCCCAGCCCATCAGCTTCTCGACGGCGAGGGCGTAGGCGACGTTATTGGCGAGCGGGGCGAGGTAATCGAGCCGGTCCGTGTAGGGGACAAACTGGTTGTACTGCATGTTCTCGGCGATTTTCTCGTCGCCGCGATGGAGGTAGCCGACATCCGGGGTGGCCTTCGTGATGATCTCGCCATCGAGCTCGAGGACCACGCGCAGGACGCCATGGGTGGCGGGATGGGACGGCCCCATATTGAGGACCAGCTTCTCGCCGAGCATGTCCCCGCCCTCCGTCCCGGCACGGGTTACAGCCGCGGCTGCGCGGGCGGCGGTGTCGGGCGATTCAATCTCGTGGGTAACGGCCATTGCGGAAGGGCAAAAAACGGACAGCCCTGAACTGTACGAGCGGCCCCAAGAACGGGGCAAGCGTCTTTTGTGAAA
>Ga0302319_10024908_pt1 | contig 10613 bp, 10 predicted proteins | sample Bog_T0_2_FD_203319 | JGI IMG/M metagenome (GOLD analysis project Ga0302319, IMG submission 203319) | Peat permafrost microbial communities from Stordalen Mire near Abisko, Sweden - Bog_T0_2 | ecosystem: Environmental > Terrestrial > Soil > Wetlands > Peat | place: Sweden: Abisko, Stordalen Mire... | reverse complement strand
ATCCCATCCGCCACCTCAAGCCCCGCGTTTCGAGCCCAATAAACAAAAATCTCGTCCAGGTCCTGTTCGGCTTCTTTGGAGACGCGGAAGCGCATCATTTTTCCGCATTCTGCCCAAGCAATCTGCGTCCCCTGGTCTTTACGCCGGCCGTAAGCTCTGCCAGGCCCGTCCGCCCGGCATACTCAGTGAAGTCGCCACGCTCGACGGATGCAATCCCCGCGCGTACTCGCTGCCGGATGTTCTCTATCTGGTCGGCGGCAAGGTCAGTCAAGACATCTTCAGCCGTCGGATTTGCCAGCCGCAAGGCCCGGTGATCTGCCTCCTCCATGCAGCGAAGAGCTTCGCGAACCACTTCGCTGGCATTGTTGTAGCGGCCGCTCGTGACCTTTGCCCGCACATACTCCGCAAGATGATCCGTTACCGACACATTCATCTGATCCATGAGAGTCTCCGTCCACATCGCGTGTTTGATGAATGCTAAAAGAGGAAGGACGCAATGTCAATCCTTGACATCGTGTTTCGCCGGATCATGGCTCGCCTGGGCCGGTGCGACCGCGCTGAGGCACTCCTGTCGCTTCTGAGTGCGGTCCGGTCCCGGCTCTCATTCCCGATTAATGGTTCAGACCGTCGCAGCGTTGCCTGGCCTGATTCAGGTGGGGAACACAGGGGCGCAAGACCCGCCAGAGGGTCTACACTCACCTCATGCAGCCTCGCACCACAGCCCGCGTGAGCCTGACGGCGCTGCTCGGCACTCCGGTGACCGATGCGCAGGGCCATCTGCGCGGGCGGCTCAAGGATATTGCAGTGGCCACGGGTCCGGATGCGGGCAAGGTGGCCGGGCTGGTGCTGAAGACGCGCACGGGACTGTGCATTGTTCCGTCAGAGGACGTGATGGAAACGCCTGCGGGCACGCTGGAGCTGCGCTCGTCCGGCGCCATGGTTCCGCTGAAGGAGGAGGGTAATTACCTTTACCTGCAGCAGGACCTGGTGGACCGGCAGATCATCGATATTCACGGACGGAAAGTAGTTCGCGTCAACGACGTGGAATTGGAATGGCTGGGGCGCGGCGCGGCGCATTTGCTGCGCGTGGCTGAGGTCGAGATTGGGTTGCGCGGAGCCTTTCGCCGCGTATTCAAGGGGGTTCTTCCGCGCGCTGCGCTGGAGACACTTTCGCGCAAACTCGGCGCGCGCGGCATCCCCTGGCAGTTTGTGGACGTGATTGAAGTCGATCCGGCGCGGCGTGTGAAGCTGCGCATCGAGTATGCGCGGCTCGCCGAAATGCATCCGTCGGACCTGGCGGAGATCCTGGAGGACCTGGCGCCGGCCGAGCGCGAAGCTGTCTTCACCTCGCTGGATGAGGAAGTGGCTGCAGAGGCTCTGGAGGAGGTCGATCCCAAGCTGCAAAAGGCGCTGCTGGAGAAGCTGGACGAGGAGCGGATCGCCGACATTGTTGAGGAGATGGACCCCGGCGCGGCCGCCGATTTGCTGGCCGAACTGCCCGAGGAGCAGTCGGACGCGATTCTCGAAGAAATGGAACCGGAGGAGCGGCAGGAGGTTGAGGACCTGCTCGAGTTTGACGAGGACTCAGCCGCCGGATGCATGACCACCGACTTTATCCACCTGGGGATGCTGTCGACCGTATCTGAGGCGGTGCAGGCCCTGCGGACCTTCGACGGGGACCCGGAGAGCGTGACGGAGATCTATCTGCTGGATGACAAGCGGGTGCTGCGCGGTGCCATCTCGCTGGCACGGGTGGTGATGGCGCAGCCGGAGACCCGCCTGGCGGTGCTGACCGAGCCGCGCGTGCTGTCCTGCCCGGCCGATCTGCACCAGGATGACCTGGCTGAACTGTTCGACAAATACAATTTGCACGCGCTGCCGGTGGTGGACGCACAGGGACGCATGGTGGGCGTGGTGCAGGCCGACCACGTGATCAGCTTGCTCCGCGACAAGCTTTAACGCCGGTCACCCAGCGCTGAAAATCGGCGCGCAATTTGCCGATAGTTGAACAAAACGGAACACTTTCGTTCCGGCCATGCGCTTAATCTGAGAGAAAATATCCGGATTTATCCAGATATGTGAAAGAATTCAACTATGATCCAGTTTCCCAAAATCATTCAGGGCGGGATGGGAGTGGGCGTCTCGAATTGGCGCCTGGCCCAGGCTGTCTCAAAGCTCGGTCAGCTCGGCGTGGTTTCCGGCACGGCACTCGATCAGCTTTTTGTGCGCCGGCTTGCCGACGGGGACAAGGGCGGCAACATGCGCCGGGGACTGGACGCTTTCCCCTTTCCGGATATGGCGAAGCGCATCTGGCAGGAGTATTTTGTGCCGGGAGGCAAGCCCAGCGGAACGCCTTATCCACCCGTACCCATGCATCAGCGGCGGGATGTGCGCAAGCTGGTTGAGCTTTGCATGGTGAGCAATTTCGTTGAGGTGTTTCTGGCGCGGGAAGGCCACAAGAACCCTGTAGGCATCAACTTTTTGGAAAAGGTGCAGATGCCCCACCTGTCTTCAATTTATGGAGCGATGCTGGCCGGTGTGGGTTATGTGCTGATGGGCGCGGGCATTCCCCTGCACATCCCCGGAGTACTGGACGCGTTCGCGGCCCATCATGCGGCCGAATACAAGCTGAGTGTGACCGGTGCGGCGGTGGGCCAGGATACCCAAATGCACCTAGATCCGGCGGATTATGCCGAGGGGCCGCTTCCGTTTCTGGGTCGGCCACGATTCCTGGCCATCGTCTCCTCCAATACACTGGCCACCACCATGCTGAGGCGAGCGAGCGGCCGGGTGGATGGACTGGTGATTGAAACTCCCACGGCCGGCGGGCATAATGCGCCGCCCCGGGGGAAGCTGCAGCTCAATGCTGCCGGCGAGCCGGTCTACGGAGAACGGGACCAGGTAAACATTCAGGAGCTGCGGGCGCTCGGCGTCCCGTTCTGGCTTGCTGGGGGTTACGGAAACGCGCGGAAACTGCGCGAGGCGCTCGACCAGGGCGCGGCTGGCATCCAGGTTGGGACGGCCTTCGCATTCTCAGAGGAGTCTGGGATGCGCCCCGACCTGAAGAAGAGACTTATGGCGCAGGCCAAGGTCGGCGCCGGCGAGGTGTTTACTGATCCGCTGGCCTCGCCCACGGGCTTTCCGTTCAAGGTGGCGCAGCTTGAAGGCACTTCTTCGGCATTCAACATCTATCAGGAGCGCAAGCGCGTTTGCGATCTGGGCTATCTGCGCGATCCGTACGCCACTGCTGACGGCAACATCGGCTACCGCTGCTCTGCCGAGCCAGTGGCAAACTACTTGGCCAAGGGCGGCAAAATCGAGGATACCGTTGGAAGAAAGTGCCTTTGCAACGCGCTGATGGCCAATATCGGCCATGCGCAGGTACGCAAGGGCGATGTTGAAGAACCCGCGCTGGTTACCGTGGGAGACGACCTTAATACGATCGCAACTTTCCTGGCTCCAGGCCGCCAATCGTACACCGCCGCTGATGTGGTTAGGTCGCTGCTGAGCCTGAGCGCGGAGGTTGAAGAGACGGAAGAGCCGGCCCGGGTTATGGAACCGGTGCTGGCAATCGCCTAACTCTCAGCTCTCCGGCACCGGCGCCGCGCCCGCCCCACCCACACGAAATATCCTGGGAACACGTGCCGTCGGCGCAGGCAGCGCAGGAAACGCCGCGTGCGGCTCCGCCTGGTACCAGTAAGCCGTCGAATAAAAGTTGTCGGAACGATGGTTGGCATGGCCATGCTCAATGGTCACCCGAATGGACTTCTCAAACGTGATGGGGCTCTCGATGTGCCAGCGATATAGGCAGTAGCGGCCCCCAATCCGCTCCGGATCCACCATGTAAGGCGCGCCCTGGTGCATGTTCGCAAAGGGCTGGCCGCCGAAATCCCACGCACCGTTGTAGTAGTCCTCGGTTCCGGTGCCGTTGATGGTTGGCATGGGGTCTCCGTCGATGAAGATCATGTCGTCTCCTTCGCCGAACCACTGGTCCTGGTTCTGTTCCACGGCATGCGTCACGCCCACAAAGTGTCCTTTGCCGGCGGCTTCCAGAAACACGTAGTTGCCCTCGCCATTCAGGTTCTTGCGGCCGTTAATGGGCTCCGAGTATTCGTTTGTCCAGTCGTCGGTCCAGCCCTTGCACGGTGCGGCCTGGCGATACTGAGCGTGGAAGCGACCCAGGTTCCCGGGAAGGCTGGCCAGCGTGACATAGTCGACGGCGAAATACAAATTATCGGTGCGGACCTTGCCTTCGTTGGTTAGCGTTAGCCGTGCCCCGTTGGCAAAGGGCATTTTGAAGTAGGCGTTGAGCGCCTTGATGGGCGCCACGGCCAGCAGCGCCGATTGGTAGACGTAGTACTCGCCCAGGCCCAGGCCAAAGAAATCGCCGATGGGCACTTCAACGGAGGGCGTGCTCTCGCCGTCCCACCACGCGCGCAGAACCAGGTTCTTCAGGTGCATGGGGTCCTGCGAGTTGATGGTGAACCACAGGTGAGTGACCACGCCGGCGCCGGAAACTTGAAGCAAAGTTGCTGCCTGGCCAGGTTCTACAGGAACTGCGTCGCCATTGCCACCCGACCGGTCCCAGCTTGAGGAGCGCCGGGTTTTGTAGTTGCGGAGCCGGGCCAGGGCAAAGAGTTCTTCCGGCTCCGCTGCGTCTGGTGCCGGCGGTTCAAGCGCGCCGGCTGCGGGCGATGTGCTTGCCGCGGCGCCGGCGGAGTTCAGTCCCAGCAGCGCAGCCGCGGAAACGATGCCTCCCAGCAATCTCCGCCGGGCGGGTAAGCTTTCATTCGATTCAGATAAGGGCATTGGGCAGGAACTCCGGACGGTCGAGCCGTGAAACCGTGTTGTAGTCCCCCACGGAGCGACGTGTCAAGCAACCGGAAGACGCTCGATGCCCTGGAGCGGAATAGACCTGCGAGATTCCAGTGCGCAGCCGCACTTAAAATCAATGCCGATCGGCGGATTTTCGGCCGGCGAGATATTCGTCCAACGCCTGCTGCCATTCCATTTTGGCCGATTGATCGTGCTGCTGCATTGTGGTTACGTGCTCATTGCCTTGAGGCGTAAGCGCAGTGCGCGTGTAGACCACGTTCACAGCGGTCGAGTCGGGACCCAGCGGCTTGAAACTCACGTCGATCACGGTCACCATCAGGTCCGGCAGGAAGTAAACGTATTGAATGCGGCGCGCGTCCAGATCGAGCAGGGAGGTGACCCACACCGCGCGGTTCTTGCCATGGCTTATGGTGAAGACGGCGCCCTCTACGTCGGCGGCAGGTTGCGGATAGATGAATTGAGGGTTCCAATCCTCGCCGGCCCAAACGCGCTCCTCGTCAGGTCCAAACAATGGCGCCGCCTGGGGATACGGGAGGTGGACCACTAGATCGAAGCTGGCGCGCAGGTGCAGAAATGGCTCTGGCGAGGCCGAAACCGACTGAGAAAATGCAGGCGCGGCCAGGCCTGCAACGGCAATCAGTGGAAGGATGTTCTTCATCGTTTGCGCTCCTTCAGGTTGTGGCTGTCTGTGGCATTCAGGGTCATTCCGTAGAGAACCTTGAACTGCTCTATCTCTTTCAAGGTCTGGGTTGTGAACGGCGCCTTGCCTTCAAAGGCATGAAGGACGATGCCTTCCAGCAGGTCGCCCAGCGTCATGTCCTTCTGTTCGGCGATGGCCTTGAGCACTTTCAACATGCGTTTTTCCATGCGGACGCCGGTCTGCACCCGTTCAACGACGACAGGCTCGCGATTTTTCTGTTCCTGCGGCATTGCTTTCTCCTGCTATCTTGGTACAAGTGTACCAAGATAATATGCTCTTGTAAACTCGCCTGCCGTAGACCCTCCTCTCCGTCCGCCCGGGGGAGTTCGCGCCACTGCCTCTGGCCTGATATGGTCAGTGAGGAAACCTACATGACTCCTTCTTAGGACCCCGGCATGGGCAAGCGTTGGCGAATCCGTATACTGCTGTTTCTGGCCGTTCTCGGCCCCGGTTTTATTACAGCCAACGTTGATAACGACTCCGGGGGCATCCTTACTTACTCTCAGGCCGGCGCACAGTACGGCTACACGCTGCTGTGGACCATGATTCCCATCACCATTGCGCTGATCGTGGTGCAGGAGATGTGCGCCCGCATGGGAGTGGTCACGGGCAAGGGACTGAGCGACCTGATCCGCGAGGAGTTTGGCCTGCGCCTGACCTTTGTGCTGATGGTGATGCTGGTGGTGGTCAACTACACCAACGTGGTCACGGAATTTATTGGCATCGCGGGGTCGGTACACCTGTTTCATGTCAGCAAATTCATCTCAGTGCCGTTGTGCGCGGCGCTGGTCTGGTACATGGTGGTGCGGGGGAGCTACAAGAGCACGGAGAAGATCTTTCTTGTCGCGTCGGTGGTCTATATCGCATACATCTTTGCGGGCGTGCTTTCGCAGCCCAGTTGGCACGATGCGATGCTGGCTACAGTTCAGTTGCCTGCCAGGTCGGTGTGGAGCGACAAAGCCTATATCTACATGGCCATCGGGGTGGTGGGCACGACGATTGCGCCGTGGATGCAGTTCTATTTGCAGTCGTCGATTGTGGAAAAGGGGATTCGCGTGAAGGACTACGCGGCCTCGCGGCTGGATGTGATCGTGGGCAGTTTTTTTACCGATATTGTCGCGTGGTTCATCGTGGTGGCCTGCGCGGCCACGCTTTATGTGCATGGCATGGGCGCGATCCAGGTGGCTTCAGACGCAGCTGAGGCCATGCGCCCGCTGGCCGGCGACTACGCATTTATCCTGTTTGCGTTTGGGCTGTTCAACGCTTCGCTGTTTGCCGCGTCTATTTTGCCGCTTTCGACGGCTTACACAGTGTGCGAGGGGATGGGATTTGAATCCGGCGTGGACAAGAGCTTCACTGAGGCGCCGTTTTTCTACTGGCTCTACACGCTGCTCATCGTGGGCGGCGCGGCGACGGTACTGCTGCTGCCGGACGCCCAGTTGATCAACTTCGCGATTCTTTCGCAGGTATTGAACGGAGTCCTGCTTCCCGTGGTCATCATTCTGATGCTGATGCTCATCAACCGGAGCGACCTGATGGGCGAGCACAAGAATTCGCGCCTGTGGAATGTGATTGCGTGGGGTACCAGCATCATCGTGATCGGCATGACGCTGGTGATGCTGTGGGGGATGATGCCAGGGCATTGAGAAGTGCGCCCATTCGGCGAGTTCAGGGCAGGCTTCTCAGCGCTATATTCTTTAGATCAAGGAAGGATGTTGGATATGGAGCTTCTTTCTGAAGTAGCCGTGCTGCACGATATGCCCGAGAAGGGGCTTGTGCGCGGCCAGGTTGGAACCGTCGTTGAATTGCTCGCCTCTTCTGTGGCCGAAGTCGAGTTCAGCGACGATCAAGGGCGCACCTATGCGATGGCTGCCTTGCGGTCAGAGGAGTTGATGCGCCTCCACCACCGCCCTTACGGACAGGTAGCCTAGAAACAGGCCTCTGCGTCGTCCGATAAGCGCGGATCGCAAAGCCGAGCCGTTTGGCGGGTGCCCCTCGAAGAACCTGCTCATCGATGGTCGAAGCTACAGCAGTTTGCCGGCGGCGAGGTCGCGGATCAGGCCGCGGTCGGCAGCCAGGAAGTCGTAGCCGGGCAGGTCATCGAGCCGCACCCAGCGAAACTGGTGGTAGATGCGGTTATCGATCTCTCCGGAGAACTCGTGCACGGCAAAAAACTGCAGATCGACAGCGCCGCCGTGACGGTAGTTGTGGCGGATACGCGTGACGCGCGGGCCAATGGTGGCGTGGATGCCGAGCTCTTCGTCGAGTTCGCGTGCGAGCGCTTGCTCCGGACTTTCACCAGCCTCGATCTTGCCCCCTGGGAACTCCCATTGCAACGCCATCGGCTGATCGGGGCGACGCTGGCCAATCAGCACTTCGCCGCCGCGCACAATCAGTGCTGCGGCGACGAAACGGAGGGCTGGACCGGCGGACCGGGTGTTGGAATCTGGCGGGGCTGCTTCCACCCCTCTAGTGTAAACGCACCAAAACGGAGGCCGGACCGAACCATGGCACGGTTGGTGCGGTCCGGTCGTGACTCGCTTAGCCCGGCAGGTCGATTCGCTTAACCAGGGCGGTTCTTACTCCCCCGCAACCGCGGCCTCAATACCTTCGGCAGCCTTGGGGCGGAAATAGCCCCAACCGCTTTTTGCCGCCGCCTCAAGCAGCGCGGGCGATGGGTTGACGGGGAATGGGTGGCGCGCGATCTGAAGCATGGCAAGATCGTGAATCGAGTTGCCGAAGACCGCATCGGGAGCGGGAAGTCCCACGCGAACGAGTGCGCCGGCCTTGCCTTCATCGGTGGGTACGTCCACAATTTCGCTGGAGATGATGCCCTTGGCAACGCGGACCTCCGCGGCCAGCACGCGCTCCTCCGGAATGCCAAAGGCGCGCACGCCTTCAGCGACCACCCAGCGGTTGGTGGAGCTGACGGCCCAAAGCTCGACGCCGGCGTTGCGCAGGGTGGCTAGAAGCGAGGCCAGCTCAGGGAATATGCGATCCAGCACGAATTCCCGAACATACTGGGCGGCGGCGGAGCGCAGTTCCTCTTCGCGCAGGCCCGCGTAAATCTGGACCATCTCGCCGCAGATTTCAAGCTCGCTCACGTGGCCTGACCGGTAGGCACGGTGGCGCGTATCGATCCAGTCGCTGGTGGAACGCGAAACGAGGCCCTGCTCGATGGACCAGATCATGAAGCCATAGCCAGAATCGCCGCTCCAGATTGTTCCATCACAATCGAAGACAGCAATCTTTGGATTGCTCTCGACGACCAGCCGCTCAAATTCTTCGGCGGACCATCTTGGGATTTCCAATTGCGTTGATGTCACGCTTACCTCAATCACTCTTATAAGAATTGTCTTACTCTATTCTCCGCCAACCGGGGTTGTTTTTGCACGTAAACGTTTGAAGAACGATCAACGAAGCGATTTGATTTGTGGTGTTTTGAGTGGGGTAACCAAGTTGATTCATCGCGGAAGGCATTCGGGCCATACGTGCACGGGCGCACTTGGATGCGAGCGCTTGCAAGGCTGACTTTGCAAGCTGCCGAAACGCGCCAAACAGGTATCCGCTTTTTCAAGCGAACACCTGTTTGGCGCGTTCGTGACCCGAGATGGAGGGAAACCTCCGACGCCGAAACGCAACGTCGTCAGTCTCCCGGAGTCAGGGCAGATTTAGGATCCTGCCGTGACGACAAACGTCTGCGTGCTCGCGCAGGCGGCTGCGTTGGTGAAGGTTACCACATACGTGTTGGCGCCCGGATTCAAAACAGAGGCGTAAATCTGACGCGCGGTTGATGTAAATCCGCCAGGCCCCGTCCAACTCCATGTTCCCGTGCCGGCTTGCGGGCCAAAGTTCACGTCGGCCCCGGCGGCCACGGATGCGGTGCTGGTCTGCTGCCAGGCTCCGTTGACCTCGAGATATGGAGTGATCGCGGTCTGTACACAAGCTCCTGACACGGTGAGTGCGATGGTGGTGGTTGCGGTCAGCGTGCCGGAGGTTCCGGTAACGGTGATCGTGGAGGTTCCGGGGGTGGCCGTGGAACTCGCCGTGAACGTGAGTACACTTGTTCCGGTTGCGGGATTGGGTGCGAGCACGCCAGTCACGCCGCTGGGCAGGCCGGATACGGCAAGCGTTACGCTGCCGGTGAATCCGCCTGTGTCCGTCACGCTAACGGTATCGGTTCCGCTGGCACTTGGGGCAATGGATACCGCCGGCGCTGAAGACGAGAGAGCGAAGCTTCCTGCGGGAACGGTTAAGGTGAACGCCTGCGTACTGGTGCAGGCGGCCGCATTGGTGTAACTTGCCACATACACGTTGGCGCCCGGGTTTGAGACAGGAGCATAAATCTGACGCGCGGTTGATGTAAACCCGTTCGGTCCTGTCCAGCTCCATGTTCCGCTGCCGGCCTGTGGGCCAAGATTTACATTGGCTCCAGTGGGTACGGATGCAGTGCTGGCCTGCTGCCAGGCTGCGCCGTTGACCTCGAGATATGGAGTAATCGCAGTTTGCGCGCAACCACCTGTGACGGTGAGTGCGATGGTGGTGGTTGCGGTCAACGTGCCGGAGGTTCCGGTAATGGTGACCGTAGAGGTTCCGGCGGTGGCCGTTCCGCTTGCCGTGAGCGTGAGTACGCTTGTCCCGGTTGTGGGATTCGCGCTGAACGCGGCAGTTACACCGCTGGGCAGGCCGGATGCGGCAAGTGTCACGCTGCCGGTGAATCCGCCCGCGTCCGCAACACTGATGGTGTCGGTGCTGCTGGCGCCTGGAGTAACAGAAAGGGCTGACGGCGAAGACGAGAGCTTAAAGCTTGCCGGCACCAGGTTGATGGTGTAGGCGGCGGTGGCTGCGGAGCTGTTGGCATAGCCGGTCTCTACAGCAATTGCTTCGAGAGTTTCCGAGGCGCTCACCGTGATTGTTCCCGCGTACTTTGTCGAGGCCGTTGTGGGCGTGGTCGCGTTGGTGGTGTAGTAGATGGTTGTGCCGGCCGTCGCATCCGAAATGGCGACTGTCTGCGCGGTGGTATAGGTACCGGCCGCTACGCTGAAGGTGGGTGTCGGCAACACCGGAGTGATGGTGT
>Ga0302319_10024907_pt1 | contig 10613 bp, 4 predicted proteins | sample Bog_T0_2_FD_203319 | JGI IMG/M metagenome (GOLD analysis project Ga0302319, IMG submission 203319) | Peat permafrost microbial communities from Stordalen Mire near Abisko, Sweden - Bog_T0_2 | ecosystem: Environmental > Terrestrial > Soil > Wetlands > Peat | place: Sweden: Abisko, Stordalen Mire... | reverse complement strand
AACTAAAGGCTCAGTCCTTTCGCCCCCGCTTGATTGCGCCCGTGCCAGTCGGCGCGACAAGCTTGTCGAGGAGCACGGCATCACGGCCGTCGCCTGATCGGACGTCAGTAGACTTTCCAACACAAGGGCCAACTGCGTGCAGCCATGTCAGCGAGGTTTTATGACAAAATTTGCACTTTTCGCGCTTATTCCCGTTTTCTCCGGTTTCCTTTACGCCCAGGACACGGAAACCAAAACGACCACCACATCAACCAACTACAGCGGCACTCTGATGGATGCCGGCTGCGTCTCCAAACATACGGAGAATACGGAGACCACGACCAATCCGGATAGCTCCACCACCACCAAAACAGTGACTACCGATGAAGTGGCGACTTGCCCGGTGACATCGGAGACGACGTCATTCGTTCTGGAGACCCCCGAGCACAAATACATCCATTTCGATCCGTCCAGCGACACGCGGATCATCGAGACCGTGAAGGGGAACAAGGCGTGGAGAAAGTACATGAGCGACCGTGAACCGATTAAAGTGACCGTTGTCGGCGAAAAAGGCGACGGCGACATGGTAGTCATGAAGACTATCGAATAACGTATCGCGGGGGAAATTCGCAGCGTTGGATCTCCCCTTCTTCTTTTTCCATTTTCGCCTTGTCTTCGCCTTCGGAAAGTGATAATCTCCTAACTGCCGCAACTGGCGGCTAGAGAGACAAAACCGATGAGCATCAGCGAACTGATCCTCCCCGAATTTGACGAGGAGATGGCCAACACACGTAAGCTGCTGGAGCGTGTTCCGGAAGGCAAGAACGACTTTGTGCCGCATGCGAAATCCATGCCGCTCGGCAAGCTGGCGAGCCATGTGGCGACAATGCCAGAATGGGCGAAGCACACATTTGAAGTCGATGAGTTGGAGATCCAGGGCGCGCCGCCGCTATTCATTGCCGGGAGCACTCAGCAGTTGCTCGAAAAGTTTGACACAGGTGTAAAAGAAGCGCGAGCCCTAATAGCCGCAGCATCCGATCAAAAATTCGGCGAAACCTGGACGTTGAAGTTCGGCGGCAATCCGATCATGGCGAAATCGAGGTACATGATTTTGCGCGGCGTTGTGATGAATCACCTGATCCACCACCGCGCGCAACTCGGCGTGTATATCCGGCTGCAGGAAGCTGAAATTCCCGGGATGTACGGGCCCTCCGCCGATGAAATGAAGTTCTGGCAGCCGCCCGCCCAAGCCAGCGCTTAGGCTGCTACTGGCGTAAACCTTCCAGCAGCGAATAGGGCAGATTCAGGTTATGGTCGCGCCCGGTACCGAGTTCGATTCCCGGTTTGTACTTACCGTGGTAGTCGGAACCGCCGGTGGGAATCAACCGGTACCGGGTAGCAAGTTTCAAGTACAGCTCACGATCGGCATCGCTGTGCTCGCTGTAGAAAATCTCGATGCCCGCCAGTCCGTGCTCCATCAGCTTTTCGAGTAATGCGCTCATGGGCGCTTCTTCACGGCCGCCGGGAAGTCTGTATGGGTGGGCCAACACGGGCGTGCCCCCGGCTTCGCGCACCATGCGAACGCCCTCGTAAAGCGAGCACTCTTCGCGTTCAACCCCTGCCGCCGCCGTTTCAGCCAGGTATTTGTCAAACGCCTCCTGAGTGGTTTTCACGTAGCCTTTGGCCACCAGCACTTTCGCAAAGTGCGGACGCCCTGTCAGGTTACGGCCCACCTTCTGCACTTCCTCAAGCTGTATATCCACGCCCAGTTCGTTGAGACGCCGGATCAATTTCAGGTTGCGCTCGCGGCGGCTGTTCTGCCAGTTCACGAGCCATTCCCGGAAGGTTACGGTGGGTTCGGTGCGAACGAAATAGCCGAGAAGATGCACGGATGGCGCCCGCGTCCCCGGGTCCGTTTGTTCGAGCCGCGTCGAGAGTTCGATGCCGCAGACAAGCTCGAGTCCCCGGTCTTTCGCGATGGGCGCGGCGAGATCGTACCCGGCCAGGGTATCGTGGTCGGTGATGCCCAGCGCTTCCAGTTTCAGGTCAAGGGCTTCCTGAATGAGGCCGGATGGGGATGAACTGCCGTCCGACTGGTCGGTATGCGAGTGTAGGTCTATCAATTTTCAGTATAGAGAATCAAACCGTGGTGCCCATCGTGGCCGGTTTCGCGGATTGAACGGCGGCCTTCCGCCAGGGCCCGTCTCCGAATACGGCGATGGGTGCGCCCTGTGAAGTGAGCGCCAACTCGCGCATAACGGCTTCATCGCCTTCCGCGGGAACGATGAGCTCTATCCCCTGTGCCAGGAACTGGCGGCGCACATCGTCCGATACCATGCCGCCCTGATCCCACGGACCCCAATTCATGGCCACCACGCGTCCGGGCCATTGCGAGGCCAGCAGACTGGCGATTCCGTTCATCGCTCCATTGGCCGCGGCGTAATCGGCCTGGCCGCGGTTTCCGAATGCCGCGGTGATGGACGACATGAGGATCAGGCACTTGGTATCGGCGGGACGCAATTTGCGGGTCAGCACGAAACTGCTGTCGGTTTTGGTGTGAACCACGCGGTCGAACGATTCGGGCGTCTTGTCCTTGATGAGCTTGTCTTCAATAACGCCCGCGCCGTGGATCACCACGTCGATGCGTCCCAGCCGCGCGTACAGATTGTCGATCAACCCGCCGAATGCGGCTTCATCGCGCACGTCGACCGCATGGTACTCCACCTTGGAACCAAGCGCGGTCAATTCCGCGAGGTTGCGCTGGATCTCGCGGTTCTTCATCAGCCGCGAATAGGCGGATTCCACTTCCGCCGGTTTCACGGTTTTCTTACCCGAAGCGCGCAGGCCTTCGAGCAATAAGGCTTTCAGCTTCGGCGGATCGCTGATGGCCGCGGTGCCTGGGTCTTCGGCTGGCGGAAGCGGTGAGGCGGCAGCCAGAATCAGCGTGGGCTGGGTGCGCAAGGCGAGCGTTTTGGCGATCCCCGCCGTGATCCCGCGAGCGCCACCCGTGAGCAGGATGACGGAGTTCGAATCGATTTCGTGGAGCGGCCCCGCGGCCAGAGGAGAAATCGATGGCGCGACGCTGAGACGCAGATCACCGGGGAGCCCGACTTGCAGAACATCCTCAAAAGCGGCCAGTTCCTCAGCCAGTTTTTGGCGCAGGATAGCCACCGGGTCGGAAGGGTCCACATCGATCACTTTGCACAGGACTTCATCGAATTCGAGCGCGAGCGTCTTGACGAAATCGGCTGCGGCGAAGTGTGTGGCGGCGGGGTGTGAATTGGAACCCAGTCCGAATTCTCCGCCGCGTCCGGTGACGACCGCGAACAAAGCCCCATTGGCTTTCCCCGCCCGCTTCAAATCGGGTTCGGCGTACTTGGCGAGAAGGTAGAGACTGCGGACGTCCTGCCTTACCTGATCGCGCCATTCGGAAAACGCGAGTTGCTCAAAGGGCTTCGCGGAACCGAGCGGCAGGAGATGGATTACTGCGCCGATGGACCCGTAGGAACTGCGCACAGCGCCCATCATGGTTTCCACTTGCGCGGCATCGGTGAGGTCGGTCGCGTAAACGCCTTCCGCGTGGATGGTGGATCCCGGGCTGTGCCTGACGAGCAGCACGCGATCGCCGGTGGTTTGCATCGATTCCGCCACGGCGGAAGCGATCCCTGTTTCGTCGTCCGTCATGAGGACCACGCGTCCAGGGAAGTGTTTGGGCGCGGCCGCGCGCGGACGGGCCACGGTGGTGAGCGTGAAGCGTGCAACGGATTCCCGCGGCCCGGCTTCTTGGGACGGCGTGCCGCCCGATAGCGCGCTGGCGATGCGTTCGGCGATTTCGCGCAAAGTGCGGGCGCTGGTGAGCTTCTCCATGGAGCCTTGTACAAGCTGCTGAGAAGCTTCGTCCAGGGTTCGTTGAAAGGCGCTCAGAATCTCGACGCGTTTAATGGAATCGATGCCGAGGTCGGCCTCGATGTCCGCATCCACATCCAGCATGTCCGTCGGATAACCCGTTCGGTCGCTGACGATTGCGACGACTTCTGTCAGCGTGTCGCGTTGCGGAACTGCCTGGGGCGCATGCGCAGGAGCGGCGTTTGAACCGACGGACACCGGGCTGGGGGAGCCGGCTGCGAACAGCGGTTCCAACTGCGCCGCGATTTCCGAGAGAGTGCGGGCGCTGGTCAACTTCTCCATCACCCCCTGAACTTTGGTCTGCTCGGATTCGGAGCAGGTTCGTTGGAAGGCGCTCAGGATTTCAACGCGCTTGATGGAATCGATGCCCAGATCGGCCTCAATCGCGGCATTCACCTCCAGCATATCGGTCGGATAGCCCGTGCGGTCGCTGACGATGGCGAGAATGTCTCTGAGTACGTCGCGCGCGGTGAGCGCGGCGAGAGGTTGAGCGGAAAAGGCGACCAGCGTCACGGGCTCCGCTTCAGCGGGGCCAATCTCCGACAACCGCGCGGCCATTTCGCTCAGCGTGCGCGCGCTGGTGAGCTTTTCCATCATGCCCTGCACGAGTTTCTGCTCTGCTTCGGAGCAGGTGCGCTGGAAGGCACTCAGTATCTCGACGCGTTTAATGGAATCGATGCCAAGGTCGGCTTCGATGGCCGCGTTGACGTCCAGCATGTCGGTTGGGTACCCGGTGCGGTCGCTGACGATGGCGACCAGTTCCTGGAGCACGCTGCGCACAGGACTGGCTGGTAGGGCGGCAGGCGCAACGGCCGGGGCTGCATGGGTCGTTGAATGAGGGGTCGAAGGAGTTGCGGAAGGAGAGATGACAGAAAGCTTCGCGGCGATTTCACGCAGAGTGCGGGCGCTGGTGAGTTTCTCCATCATGCCTTGAACCAGCGTCTGTTCCGCTTCCGAGCAGGAGCGCTGGAAGGCGCTCAGCACTTCCACGCGTTTAATGGAATCGATGCCGAGGTCGGCTTCGATAGCGGCATCGAGGTCGAGCATGTCGGCGGGATAGCCGGTGCGTTCGCTGACGATCGCGACCAGTTCCCGCTCCATATTTCTCGCGACACTTTTCGCGACGGGCGTTGCTGGCGCGGGCGTTGCCGGCGCGGGCGCGGCCGTCACTCGCGGGGTGGTCACTGGCAGAGGGGCAACAACAACTGGCGCCGCGATAACCACCGGTGGAGGAGCAGCGATCGCGAGCGGTTGCGTCGTTACGGGAGACACCGCCGGCGCACCCAGAAAACTCTGCATAATGGCAGTCTGGCTCTGCAGGAACTGCTGCATCATGCGCTGGTATTCGACGATGACATTCCCGGCATCGGCCAGCGGAGGCGCACCAGTTGCCACCGCCACATTTCGGATGACTTCCTTCACCACTTCCACGGTCCGGATCTCCCGTTTGATCGTCGCCGGATCTACCAGACGAACCGGCTTCTTCACCTGTGGCGGAGCTGAAACCGCATATGCGCCCGCGCCGTTCACCATCCACTGCGGGGCGCGCGCGGGAGCCGCGGACGGCGCATCCTTATCAAAGTCGAGCCGTCCACGAACAAGCTCGTCCATTTCGACCGGCACGCCCAGGGTCCAAAGCTGGCCGAGCATCGACAACAGTTGTTCCAGACCGCGACGCTCCGTCGAGTCGGTTTGGAGGATCACGGCTTCGCGCCCGTCCAAATTCGCCTTCGTGAGATTCGAAAGCACATTCTTCGGACCCACCTCGACAAACACGCGCGCCCCCGCATCGTGCATCGCCCGAATCTCGTCCACGAAGCGCACCGGCTGAACCAGATGCGCGGCCAGCAGGGCGGCGATTTCCTCTCCCGCTTCCGGGTAAGGCGCAGCCAGCGTGTTCGAGAAGACCTGAGCTGTGGGAGAACTGTAGGTCTGACGGTCGAGGACAGCGGCCAGCCGTTCCCGCGCCGGGGCCATTAACGGGGAATGGAACGCGCACGCCACCGGAATCGCCTTCGCCGCCAGTTTCTGCGCGGACAGCTTCTCGATGGCAGCCGCCACGTCCTGCCGGGTGCCCGCGATGATGGTTTGTTTGGGACTGTTGTAGTTGGCGATGGTAATGTTCGATGCGCCGTTCAGGGCCAGTTCCACCTGACCGGCCTCCGCCAGAACCGCGGCCATGGTGCCCGCATCGCCGCCCCTCGTCGATTCCTCGATGGCATTCCCGCGCCGTTCGGAGAGCTCGAAAAGAGCGTCCTCGGTGATGACGCCCGCGGCCGCAAGGGCAGTGTATTCGCCATACGAATGGCCCGCCGTCATATCCGGAATCACGCCCAACCGGGCCAACAATCGCGTCAAAGCGATTTCTACCGCGCCGAGAGCGGGCTGCGCCACAGCCGTCGCGGTGATCTCCGCCATCTGGCGCTTTTCGTCAGCCGCTTCGAAAACAGGCGCGGGGTAAATGTAGTCGGAAAGCTTCTTCGCGAAACGGCCCGCGAGGACCTGATCGGCGCGCTCCAGCGCCGTACGAAATTCCGAGAAGTGGACCGCCAGATCGCGCAGCATATTGGGTTGCTGCGAGCCTTGTCCGGGATAGAGGAACGCCACTTTGGGGGCGGCTGCGCCCGCGGGGGCAATGAATATCCCCGCCTTCGCGTCGGAGGTGGGTTTTGGTGAAGCTTTGGCCGAGGCTAGTAAATCCTTGGCTTTCGAGAGTTTCGCGGCAAGATCGTCGTGCGACTGGGTCACGATGGCGAGCCGGATGCCAGTTCTCGCGGGCGAGAGACGCTGCGCAGACTGCGCAGCCATCTGCCGTAACGGTTGACGATTCCCTGCCGTCAGATTCGCGCTTAACAGATTCAGAGAAGACGCTACGGCATCCGGCGCGCCCGAGAAAAGGAACAGTTCCGCCGGCCAGGTTTCGATCGAAGGGATATCCTCCGGCTCGCGAATTTCACCGGTATACTCTTCAAGCGCCGCATGGAAGTTCGTGCCTCCGAACCCGAAGCTCGAAACCCCCGCACGCAGCGGAAGCTGAGGAGACATCCGGATCCACGGCCGCGTTTCTGTATTCGCGTACACCGGAATCGCCGGATCTTTCAACCGCGCGTTGGGCTTCTCGACATTCAGCGTCGCGGGAAGCACTTTGTGGTAGAGCGAAAGTGCAATCTTCAGCAGCCCCGTGACGCCCGCCGCAGCTTTGGTGTGGCCCACCATCGATTTCACCGAGCCCACGGCAATCAACCCCGGCTTTGCGCCATCGGCGAGCAGGGTTTCCGAAAGCGAGGTAATCTCCGCCGCGTCTCCGGCGGCGGTTCCCGTGCCATGCGCCTCAAAAAGCTGCACAGTGGCAGGCCCGAAGCCGGCCTGGCGGTAAGCCCGCCGCAGCACAGCCATCTGGCCTTCGGGCTTGGGCGCGGTCATGCTGCGTCCGCGGCCATCGCTTGAACCCGCAACGCCCTTGATGACCGCATAAATACGGTCGCCGGAACGCTCGGCATCCGTCAGCCTCTTCAGCACCAGCATGGTGACGCCTTCGCTGATCGCGATACCGTCCGCGGATTCATCGAAGGGACGGCACTGTCCGCGCGGCGAAAGGGCCTGCGATTTCGCGAAGCACATAAAGCCGAACGGACTCTGCAGGGTGTCGATTCCGCCCACAACCACCGTGTCGCTCGATTGGGCCGTGAGTTCCCGGCAGGCAATCGAAACGGCCGCCAGTGACGAAGCGCAAGCCGCGTCGACTGTGAAGTTTACGCCGCCAAAGTTAAAGCGGTTGGCGATGCGTCCGGCGGTGACGTTGAGAAGGATTCCGGCGAAGGTATCCTCGGTCCATTCCGGCATCTGCGACAGCACGGACTCCGGAACGTTCTCCACGTACTCCGGCAAAGTTGAGCGCACTGCGTAGTTGAGCCCCACGTCACCCAGGCCGCCGCTCATCCCCAGAATCACGCTGGTTCGCTCCCGGTTGAAGGGCTTGGCATCGAGACCCGCGTCCTTCAGAGCGTCCTCCACGGCCAGCAGCGCAAGAAGCTGCATGGGGTCGATCGAGGCCAAAGCATTGGGCGGAATGCCGTAATGCATCGGATCGAACGCCACATCGCTGAGGAATCCGCCCCAGCGCGAATACATCTTGTCGCGGGCCTTCTTATTCGCGTCGAAATGGCGATCGGCATCGAAGCGCGTTTTGGGAACTTCCGTGATGGCGTTCACTTTGCCCACGATGTTGGCCCAGAATTCGCGCACATTCGAAGCCTTGGGAAGCATGCAACTGACACCGACGATGGCGATGTCGCAGGGTTTTTCGGCGGCCGGTTCCTGTTCCACTGGAAGCTGCGGCGCTTCGACATTCCTGAGCCATTCCGCGCTGCCCGCGGAAACGTTCTCGTGCAGTTCGCGGACGGAACAGACGCCCGCGTGCAGCGAAGCGATCTGCCCGATCATGTACATGCCCTGCTCGAGCTGCTTTTCCTTCTCGACCGCGACATAGCGCACCGTGTCGCCATCCGTCACGCGATCGATCCCCTTGGAGGCGATGCGCAGACGTCCCACGTTCAACGCTTCCAGCGCGTCCTTGATCTCCTCGTGCGATTTGCCCTCGGCCTGCAGTTTATTGCGAACTTCCCGATATTGCTCGGCAAACCCGGTATCGACGCAGCGCGTAGCGTGGCCGGGGCCGGATTCGAGAATCACCGTGTGCCGGCAATTCAGGGCCTCTTCCTGGAACGTCTCGACGATGGCGCCGCCTTCGACAGCCTCACGCGTGAACAGGTAAGCGGTGCCCATCAGCACGCCCAGCTTGACGCCTCTTTCAGCGAGCGGCGCGGCCATCGCGGAGACCATGGCTGCCGACTGCGCGTCATGAATGCCGCCCGCGAAGATCACGTGCAATTCCTCGGCGTTTACGCCCTTCGAAATCGATTCCAGAAGCGCATCGATCATGGTTTCCCACAGCACGAAGCTGGTGCGCGGACCCACATGGCCCCCGCATTCCCGCCCTTCGAAGATGAACCGGCGCGATCCGTCTTCAATGAACATCTTCAGCAGCGGCGGCGCGGGTACATGCAGATACGTGCGGATACCAAGCTTTTCGAGACTGGCCGCCTGATCCGGACGCCCGCCGGCAATAAGCGCAAAGGGCGGCTTGATATCGCGAACCACGGCCAACTGCTCTTCGCGCAATTCCGTCGGAACGAACCCAAGGATGCCGACACCCCAGCTTTTCGTGCCCGCCAGGTCGCGTGTCTTCTCCATCAAACGCCGCACCTGCGGCCCACGCAGCAGCGCCAGAGCCAGGAAGGGCAGTCCCCCGCCCTCGGCGACAAAATTGGCGAATTCGGCCGTGTCGCTGACCCGCGTCATGGGGCCTTGCAGAATCGGGTAATCGGTAGCGTGTTCGCGCGCGAGCGCGGAGTTCCGTCCGAGCGGCGCCAGGCGCTGGGCCGCCGTCACATGTTCCACAATGGCTGACCGCAGCCCATCGATCACGCCCGCCACCGTTCCATAACGCGCGGCGAATGACGCGGCAAAAACCGAATCCTGGCCCAGCAGCCACAAATCCGTTTCGGGATTCTTCCACCGCGCGCCATGGATCAGGGCTTTGCGCCATGCGTCCTGCGCCTCGGCGAGGGGTTTCGACCGGAGCTCAATTTCCAGCTTGTCGAGTTGTTCGGTGGCCTTCATCCCCGGTCGTTTCCAGAGCCGCGTGAGAAGCTTCAGTTCGCGGCCCAGGCAAAGCGTTTCGTCGCCGCCCGCACGTTCAAGAGCCGCGCGTAATTTGAACGGGATGGTGGATTCAGAGGTCAGTAAAATCTGACTATCCAGCACCACACCGGCGGCGCCGCCCGCGTAACACGCCGCAATCGTATGGGCGCCAATCCCGCCATGAATCCAAACCGGAAGAGAGCTTTCGCGGAGCAGCCGCTGCAACAAAATGAAACTGGTTTCCTCGCCGACGATTCCGCCTGCTTCCTGACCTTTCGCAACCAGGCCATCGGCGCTGGCCGCGAGAGCTGCCTGGAGCTCTTCGGATGAAGTCACTTCGGCCAGCACGCGGCGCCCGCTTTTCTTGAGAGTGGCGGCAAAGGCGGCAAAGCCGGCGTTGAGCGCACCGGTCAGAATGATCGTACTGGCGGACTGCGGAAGGGCCGCAATCAGTTCGCCCGTGGTTTTGAGGTAGGCGTCTAATTTCACCGCGAAATCGCCATGCGCCAGCCGCGCCACGCGGTCGATCGCGGCCTGCGCCACGGCGCGGTCCGGCGTCGCTTCCAGATTCAACACACCGGTCGAGAAAACGGAACCCGAGAACGCCAAACTTGAGAACGACTGATTGGCGCCACGCCGGGTGGCCGCGATGACGGGGCCCAAATTCAGCATGCCCGGCAGATTTTCAACGAAAATGACGAATTGATCGAGGTTCATTCCGGTATCCCTTGCTCCCTGTACAGCGCTCCCTATACTGCGGCTGGCTGCGGATCGGTCTGTGAGCTGCCCCACTCGCCGGGCTGCGTTTTCTTGAACTCTTCCACCCATTCCCGGTTGATCTCGTCTCCGGACCGCAGCGTCGTCTCCGCGCCGCAGTTGGCGCACTTCAGACGAAATCCGAGCGAAGCTTCGAGCGCGCCGCCGCAACTGGAGCACGCCGCGGGCGTAAAGGACAGCAAGCCGTCGATCATCCGGATCCAGGTCGACACCAGCAGGAAGTATTGGTTTACATCCTTCAGAGAAAC
>Ga0302319_10024901_pt1 | contig 10615 bp, 6 predicted proteins | sample Bog_T0_2_FD_203319 | JGI IMG/M metagenome (GOLD analysis project Ga0302319, IMG submission 203319) | Peat permafrost microbial communities from Stordalen Mire near Abisko, Sweden - Bog_T0_2 | ecosystem: Environmental > Terrestrial > Soil > Wetlands > Peat | place: Sweden: Abisko, Stordalen Mire... | reverse complement strand
CAGAGTCGAGCTTGCCCGTCTGAACATCGCGATGACGACGCAGCACGGCATCAAGGACGTCCCTCGATCCCTGTGAGCTGGCAACAATACGCGCAAAGTTGGTGAAGTCGCCGAGCACTAACCTAAGGTCAGGACGTGGGCATTGTTCCCAATAGGTCACGAGTGCTTTTGCGGTAGCGATGCAGCGGTCAGTGCAGCGCACAAAAGCGGCGTCCTGGGCAAGCTCATTTGCCGGGCTACCGGGTCTCTCCGTTCCCCACCAACGAACGGATTCGAACAATCGAAGCACGGCTTCGTGCGCTCGTTCGAAATAGAGGATAGCCTCCAATACGTCATGAAGCCCAACCTCGGCGGCAGCCTTTAGCTCGGTAATCGCCTTGCACAGCGCGCCGATCGCCGCAACGTTCCAGATCTCCGGCAGCGATTGGGTGCGCTCGAGCTCTGCGAGTGCGATGTATACACCGTTCCTGTGCGGATTCGCGACGAGCGCTTCCCTCAAGAGGGGCTTTTCTTTGGCCGTGGCGGACACGAGGTTGACGCGCCGACCCCACTGACGCAGTTGATCTACGGTCACCTCGACACTCATCCCCTTGGTCGGATGCGCAAGCCTTTCCATCTGCGCATCGGAGAGTCCCGGCGACGGAAACTCTTTCGCCAACTCATGTCCTTCCGCCGTCAAGACACCGGAATCGGGGTCGGCGAGATCGGAACCGACGATTGCCGCCCAGTAGGTGCCAACAGCACCGGTTCGACCCTGATACTTAAGAAGTTTGAACGCGAGATCAATCGGCTCGTCGTTGGCTGCGTAGTGACGGTACCGCTTTTCCGCAGCAGTTACGCCACGCAGACCGTCTGCCGCTCCTTCAACTCCACCTGCCCGCGCCGCCACGCATGCGAGAGCCCAAAGCCGCTCGTATGGTTCCACCGCCTGACGGCGCTCGGTGAATCCGTTGGCCCCCAAAGAAAACGTGCGGTACTTTTCAGCATTGGCGATTGCTGCGCAAAGCATCGAGAGGTAGCGCGCGCGGGTCGTGATGGTCGAAGTACCTGGCAACAATCGATCGGCCATGGCGACGTATGGCTGAAGCGCGCCCAATGGGTCGATGCTGCCAGACGTAGCACCAAACGGGTCATATGCAGTCAGGAAGGGTAACAATAGTAGCCCTCAACCACTCGTCTCTCCGGAGTGTAACAAGTCCCTGCAACGACGCGATGCACCCTACTCCCCTCACCACCGTATCACGCGCCAATTCAGCTCGCGTAAAACGTGGAGCAATCGTCACTGTGTGGACGCCAATGCGGCGCTCCATGGCTGATGATTTCCGCGAACACAGCTAATTTCCTAGGCTTGCGCAAGTTTATGGCTGTGACGATTTTGCTTCCATTCACGCCTGCCGGCTTCTTTCGGCGACATCGCCTGAGCGAACGAGCGTTCTTCCGCGCCGCGGCGCCTTGATGTCACTTGCCTGATTGGGCCGTCGGGAACATTTATGTAAATTGTGATCATAGCGATGATATGTTTTTAAGGAAACAAGATCTTAAAAGCGCCCCACGTTGGGGCTGCTTAGCCAAAACACGGGACCTGTGCATTGTGAGATTCGAGAGAGTTACGCCTCCACCCGTCCGCTACGAGCACTTTTCGCATGAGTCTTGCCTAGGAGCCTAGCGTCCCATATGGTCCACACCATTTGGATTGGTAGTTCGGCCCATCCGACTTGGGCTTCATTTCTGGCTCGCGAATTTTGATTGTCAATGGGATCGGAAAATCCGCGCCAATGATCGCGGCCTCTCCCGGTCTCAGATTTGGCAGGAAAGCCGATGCGGACCTATCAATTTCTCCGCACGCGCGCTCGACAACCTCTCGATCACGGTCATTTGTTAGACGATGAACGATCAGCGTTCCCATCTGGCTAAGTACGCCCTCCGTGATGTCACGTGGACGTTGTGTCGCCAGGCATATATTCAGCCCGTACTTCCGGCCTTCTTTTGCAATGAGTTCAAACGCGTCAAGTCTCGCGGCGTAGTCATCTGAGCCAATCTTGCGACCAAGAAAATTATGCGCTTCATCAACGATTACTACCACAGGCTTGCTTTGAAACTTGCCGCCGCGAGCTTTCATCAACAAATAGCGTCCGATTACGTTGGCAATAATCTCGCGCGCGTTGAACTCATGGGCTATCCCGCTCAGACAGATGCGCAGAAGCTTCCTGTCGCTGTCGACAAACTCGTCTATTTTCGTTGTCAATTGCGGATCAGACGACTTGAACACGCATTTGAACGCCGGAGATATAAGAACCCCATTGACGCGTGCAACAAGCGAGAGACAGTGCGCGAAATTGCCGTCTTCACCGCCCCATTTCGTTGGGTCCTTCTGGCCTCTGGCGGCGCCGAACGCGTCGGGATGAACACACTCCTGTTCGATCTGCATGACAAGGTGCGTCGCGTCGAATGGCTGGCGCGGATCATCCAGCTTGCTCGAAACGCCGGGTTCCTTTTCTGCATCGGTGACGGCCTTCTTTAACTGGTCGATCTTCTTGATATAGCCGTTCGGCGCTAACGCAGGTTTTAGCGTCGCAAGCCGCAGGCTGCGGATAGCGGCTCTCATTTTTGGCCCTTGAATTTTGCCTGCCGGTTCGAAGAGGGCCACAAAGTCTGATTCAAGGAAGCTCATCGGGGGTAATGCGCAGGACGCAGAACCGCTGGCCTTTTCGGTAGGCACTCCAAGGTGGCAATGCTCGACTGACGCACCGGTGAACCCGCGATATTCCCCTGTGGCGTCAAGAAGAATGAGCTTCGCTTTGTGTTTGAGGCATTCCTCGATGACGCGAGCGGTCGTCCAGCTCTTTCCGCCGCCCGTGGCGCCAAGGATGGCGCAATGCCGCCCGAAGAGCCGCTCGGGCTTTATCGATATCGTGCTCTCCTGCGCGACGTCAACGGCCCCCAGATCCAGGAGGACAGAATTGTCATTTTGCGTGTCTTTCTCCATCAGGCGCGGCAGCAAAGCAATGAACTGGTGTGGTGCAGAATATACGCGGTCGCCCAGGCGCGGATATGCATCGACCCCTGCAGTCACAGCCAGGTCGTCCATCGCGACGCAACCGAGCAGTTGAATTTGGCCAATGGCATCGAGATCGTGGTCGTTTGTCCCGGAAACCCTGGACCCAATAGCGCGGCGATCACGATCCGCCAGACGAACTTCCGTCATACGCCCGAGCAAGAGGGTCTGTTGACCTTCGATTAGAACAAACTCGCCGACCTCGCCACGTCCATAGCGCCCGCCGGAAAAATGCGCGCCGCTGGCCTGTCCTGCCTCGCTCAAATTGACGCCGATGGAGCGCGCCGTGATTGCCGAAGCAACACCCATAAAGAGCTCCGGACGGAGCAAACCCTTGGGGAAAAGCTGATCTATGTAGAGAGTCATTTCCTCTCCGTGACACTCTGTATGGTCTTCACAAGCCGGTCGGCAGGACTCAAGGACTTTAAATCGGGAATGAGGGTCGCGAAGTCTTGGAAAGAGGCATTGACAAACCAGACGTCTTCCCCGCTGCTCGCAAGTTCAAAGAATGCCCGCCAATATCGATTGGACGAATCACCGGCGGACTCACGTTCCTCAACACCTGGGTTGACAACAATGAGACGAAGATGGGGATTAGATCGAACCGCTGCGAGAAGCGGTTCCGACAGATGGTCATCATTGAATCCGACACCGATGGCGATCACACATGTGTTCGGTTCTCGCAGTGCGGAGAGGTATTGAGACAACGATTCTAGGTATGGCTGCAGAAAACTTTGTTGAAATTTTCCGCGCGCCGGGTAGATCAGGCATGCCTCGTCAGGCGACGGATTTGCCTTCTCCTGAATGAGTCCATCGTCCGATCGGGCCCAATTGACCGATCCGTGGAGCTTATACAATAGGAAAACGCCTTCTAGGTAGTGGCCGTTATCGTCGCCCCCACGAGGGCGGCGAATGATGTCGTAACTGAAGTACCGTGGATCATAGTGACGCGGATGCGTGAATGAAAATCCGTCTATGATCACACCGCCCAATGCACCCGCCGCCCGTTCGAAGCAAAGATCGTAATTGGTTGTGAATACTTTCAGGCGAGGATCGCGGACACGGCGGCGGGAGAGCCGATGGAGAAAGGTCTTGTGCCTTTCGAGATTGTCAATCCGCAAGAACGTTGAACACCGATCGAGGATGACCTTCTTGCAAGCATTGATGAAGCTCTTTACTGCATCATCTGTTGTGACTTGCAGGTACGCCTCTGCCTTCGAGAGAAACTCCTCGATGTTAGGATTGTCGGTCTGAAGATCGTAATGAATTTTCTGCGCGGTAGACGTCGCTTCCGCGGTAGCCGGTGTCCCAATAGCGGCAATCCACAGATCGTGCATCGACGGGCCACCGACGGGACCGAGTGAGGTTCCGGAGCCCGCCAGCACGACGACTTGCTGCATTTGAAGCGAGCCAAGGAGGGTGTCCTTGAGCGCATCGCGTGCTGCCATAGCCTTAGTTTTCTGTTCTTCATCTGCGCCGCCTGGCTGCAAGTCGCGCCATTCCGTTGAAGCTGGCGCCTTGAATTTCAGGGATAGGACGGCCTGCTCCACTGCCGGCTTAGCGGACTCCACCATTGCGATTACTCCGTTACACTGGAACGGTTTCTTTCTCAATCCGTTCAGCCTAGATTTATTACTCGCTATTCTTTGTTGTCATCGACCCGTGGTAACCGAATGACGAAAAACCGGGTCAATGAGCCGATGATAGGCCACCCGATTCACGCCGTCTCTTCCATGCTCGCGGTTTTGGCGCCGGTATCGCTGACCGAGCGGCGCGGGGCCGCTACTGCCTTATCCGGAAGTGCGCCGCGACTTGGGCCTCAAAGCGCGGGCCAGCCGGCACTGTAGAGATTGGACGTGCCACTGGGCTGACCGTGAATTCCTGCAATCCTGGCGGGTTAGGTCGTGTATTTGCGGCACGCGGTTCCGACACAGGTCGCCCACCAAATGATGAAAACCGTAGTCCAATTGCTTGCTGTGCCTTTGCACTCAACCTAATTCCGACCCTGCGCCTTCGCCGTTCGCGCCATTCCACCCTGTGGATGTCACTAGATAATGACCCCAATGTCACCAAATAATGTCCATTCCCAGATACGCGCAAACGCTGCAAAAACAAGCCTTCCGTTCTTGCTGATCGACCGAGATTATCAAAAATCGTCGCTGTCCCGACTTTATCGCATTTGCGACATTCGGGCAGCTATTGGTGTCCTAAATCGGCGGCCTAAAAAATCACGAAACTCCGTAAAATGCAGGCTCGTTTAGTACGGAATCCGATTCAGGACATCTTTAACTGCCCATAGGACAATATCTACTGACATCCACAGTCAAGATGACCGACGAGATCGGACGCGCTGAAACGAATTTTCGAGTTTATCTCTTGCATTTGGCCTGTTTGATCCGGCCCGCACAAACGAACATCCGGTCCGGTTACTGGTGTTGCTCAGTTATCGGCTACACTCCCAAATTATGACGACTTGGAAGCCGAAGAACGTACGCCGTCGCCACACCTACTTTAAAGTTCAGGCGTTCGATTCCGTATCCCTAACGTGGCGCGATGAGCCCTCCGCGTTTGATGAGCTGAGCGCCGCCGAGAATTACATTGCGCAGGAGCTAGCTGGAAAACAATCCAGAATCATGGTGGTTGACGGTGGGCGCCGTTCTCCGCTCCAACAATGATCAACCAAATATCGTCAAATCGCGAACATCCGACGCCAAGATAACCCTTTCATCAATCATCCCATTCTTTCATCTTTTTGGGCTTTCCAATGACAAAAACTTTTCCGTCGCCGCGTTTCGCACGCACGACTTTTTTACGCAATAGTTGGTGCGACGGCCCGAGAGCCACCGAGCTTGATGCAGCAGATCTGATGACCAACTCCCGTGAAGGGTTTGTTGGGGCCATCCCTATGTTGCCCCGTTCAAATGCCTCTTTTGGTACCGCCCGCTGCACAAGTGGTTTTTCTGGCCTCGGAAACCAATTCTTGAGGTCTGGCAACAGCGGCTTCTTCTCCGGCTCTAGTTCTGTCACCCACCTCTCAGCTGGTGGTAATTCGAACGTTGCTCCGACGAGAGTGTCAATCAAAGAGATCGTGGCCCATGATTTCGCCCTACCGCGAATAGTGGGCGGCGGGATAGCTGGTCCCGAGACCAATGGTCGAGGAGACCCGTCTTGTACCGCGTACAAACGGCTGTCAAAAGTAAAGCCAGAGTCCGATAAATAGCCGGTGTCAATCACTGTCGCTTCGTACAAACTTTCTTGACTCGTAGTTGGATCCAGCAGCGAGACGACGATGCTTTTATCAACGCTCTTCAGATTTTTATAATCATGATCGGACTTCCCAAAGACCGTCAGTTTCTTGTGCGCCTCAAGAATGGTGTGCACCCCGCTTAACTCCATTACCCACATGGGTTCCTCTAACGCATTTCCTTGCAGCCACTTATAGTAATCAATGGCCCCGAGATCAAAGGGGATACATCCGGCTCGAACGCCATTTAGAAAATTAATCGCGTCACCGTATAGGGCAGCCTGTTTTTCGAGGCGCAGACGCAACGAAGCCTCGATATTTACTCCCGTTAGCGCTCTCGCAGTCCAATTGTGGCTCCCGACCCACAGCTCAGCCGGTTCAGCGTCGTAATCGAATAGGAGCATCTTCAGATGCATCAGATGCGGTGGAAAGTGCATCTTGAGCTCGCCGGGTTGCGGATTGGGATTCTTTAAATAAAGATATACGTTCGAACCCGAGGCAACCATTTTCGCCAAAATGTCGATGTCGGTTGGTAGATGCACATCGACGCACAAGAACCCTGCGCCACCCAGTCGCTTGGAGAGGTTTTGGCCAAATTGCTTAGGCCCGACGCACCAATAGGCTACCGCTGCTCGAAGCGATGCCGCCAAGTGGAGGGATTTACTGAGAGAGGTAAATACTTCTCCACCATTGCTGCCCGGTTCCAATGCGATGCTCTGAATTCCTTTCACATTGATGGGTCCTTGAATCTTGGTCCTTACATCGCATTGCCCACAGCAAAACGAAATGCCATATCACGTCATCTATCCAACATTTACTGGCACGAGCGTCATCGTGTCATTACCGAATATATCGATAACCTTTACCGCGACCTTGTAACTTCCGGGGCGATCATATGTGTGCGCAGCGGTCCTTAGCTCCAGCTCTCGATTTTGTCGTGTGCGGAAGCTCTGCCACTCGTTTTCGAAGATATACCCGCCCGTCCAGCGTTGCTCAAATTCCATTGGGAGTTCGCTTTGAGGTCTTTCGAATCCCGGGAGCACGCCGTCTACCCCAGCGCCCACTAGAACTTTGATGATCTCCTTTCTGCTCATGTAGTCAAAATCAACAGCCCAATAGTCAACCCAATCCGTCCACTTTTTGGTCAGTACTTCACGGGTCACAGCCCCCGCGTTATCCTTGCTAACCTTGATGAGCTGCCCCTGCTCGCAGAGGACGTCGCTCTTGCGTTCCTTCATCGCCGCGATGGCCGCTTCGGCAGCACCCTGCGTGTAGTACACGGAGAAGTCGGTGAGTTCGATCTTCACGTCGAGCTTCCGCTTCTTGTCATAGCGGGGCGTGGCTTCCACAAAGCTGATGTCGTGGAAGACCACCTGCCCCTTGTCGACCGCCCGCTTGTCGAAAACTTCCGCCGGAATGTACTTCGGCGAAAGGTCGATGCCCTTGTGCTTGGCCTCCTCCAGCGCGGCCGGGAACAGGCCCATCTCGAATTCGAACGCCAGCACGTCCACCCGCGAGGCGCCGCGCTTGCGGCATTCGGTAATTACTTCCTCGACGAACAGGCGTCCCACCGGCAGATTAATCGGACCAACCACGACCAGGCGGCCACCATTCTTGCCGTGGAAGAAGGTCTCGCCATTCAGCGGTTGTGCCTTGTAGGCCCGGAGTATCAGATCGCGGAACTCGTCCTCCTTGCGGGCGAGCGCCTGTTCTTTCTGTACCCCCGACAGGCGACCGCCAACATTCAGGTACGCCTGGCGCTCGTAGCGGCCGAGATTCAACACCTCAAAAGCGCGAAACGGCTTGTCCGCCGCCTTTAATTGGCGCTGCACGCCGATGAGACGCTTGCGAGTGGTATGAATTCCGAACTTGCCAAGGTCGGTGGCAATCCACCTTCGACCCAGCTTCTCTGCCACGGCTGCGGTCGTGCCGGATCCGACGAAGAAGTCTGCGACCAAGTCGCCCTCGTTGCTGCTGGCCTTGATAATTCGATCTAGCAACGCCTCCGGTTTTTGGGTTGGATAGTCGAGACGCTCGATAGCCACTTGATTTATCGGGTGAATGTCGTCCCATAGTTCGCCGACTGTCAATCCCGGTAACTCGTCGAGATACCGAATTAGCTGTTTTTTACCTGTTGACGTTACATAGATTCTTCCGCGCCTTTCGAATTCCGCAATACTTGCCTCGCTATAATCCCCCAAAGGATTGTCGCGACTATATATGCGTCCGTCCTTATCCTTATGCACAAACTTGTTATGTTCGCCCTCGAGATTGTAAGGTTTGAATATATTATTAAACTGATACCGATCGCTTTTGGCGTATAGAAGCAGATAATCAACAAGCTTTCCGAATTTCTTAGATTTTCCTCTAGCTCCTTTGATAACACCGCTTCGCCAAACGAGTTCATTGACCTGATTCTCAGAACCGAATACTTCGTCCAGGACAATTCGAATTAGGCTGTTTACCCGCCAGTCGCAATGGACATAGATACTAGCTTCTGCATGCATAAGGTCTCGCATCAGAATTAAACGCTCGTAGATCATTGCTACAAAGCTGTCGGCCCCCCTACCCCACGTGTCGCGGTATGCGATCTGCTCCAAGAGGTTCGCTTCCTTGTGGAACGTCTCTCCGCCGATCTCGATATCCATGCTGAAGTCCGCGCCTACGTCAAAAGGTGGATCGATATAGATCAGCTTCAACCCACCTGCGTCTTCGATCTGCTGTCGTAGCGCACCACTCTTAAGCGAAGACAAAACTAGCTTGTTGTCCCCCCAGATGAGCTTGTTGGTCCAGCCCTTCTGTTGACGCCCTCGGGAATCGAAGAGGTCCTCCTGAGCCTTTGTTTCTGCGCGAGGCTCGTCTATATGTTCGAGAGACTGAAACGGCAACACGGTCGTGCACACCTCGCGCGACTTGCCATTCCAAACTAGTTCAACTTCGCGCTTGTCCTCGAACAGGATGAACCTGTACTTTTCCGGCAACACCTTTCCTTGCTGTATGAGCTCAACAAGATCGCGTTTCTCAGCGTCGGACAGTTCGTAGGCTTCTTTTTGTGGTCGGGCCATGATCAGCCTTGCTGGTAGTCTGTAAAGCTCGCAGCAAGTGCGGCGAACGTCTTTGGTACATGGCGTTCAAAACCCAACTGATCGATATATAGAAACCGGTAGATGAGTCCGCTCAGCCCACGGCTTGCCTCGGTGGCATCTGAGCACCATTGGCGCAGTCGCTTCATCTTCTGCGGCAAATCAAGCTCCGCTCGCCCTTTAGTCTCAACGATCCAGACTGTTTGATCAGTCGTCCGAACAAGGAAGTCGGGTGTGTAGGTGGATAGGTCGCCGTCAGCCTTGACGTAATCAATCTTAAAGCCAACGGCAAGGTAATTCTTAGCTAATGCGCCGACGTCCGGTGCTTCATCAAGGAACCGCGCAAAGGCGAGCTCAAAGCCGCCTGAATTGGGTTCCCCCACTATCTTCGAGAAAATCGACTTCTTTGTGATCAGATAAGGCCGCGCTTCTGTTCGGAAGGGCCGTGTATCCCTCAGACGAATACGATCCTCGATTCGCGCGACACCGCTCTCCTTCACCGTCAGCGTATTGATTGCGCTCTTAAACGCATCGAACAGTATTTTGCCTGCCTCCGGCTCCGAGAGATTCCGGAGGACCACTGAATCAGCCAGGTCCACTGGGGAAGGGGCGAAGAGCCATTCCCTAACAAATGTCTTCACCTTGCCGTACAGCACGTCGTAACCACCCACTAAGCGCATTTCCCTCAGCAGCTGTTTAGTAAAGAACCCTACGACAGACCTATAGTCGGCGGCCCCTGCAGTGTCTAGCTGGATGGTGTGGTGGGTATCACCGTCCAACATCGTCTTGAAGACGATTTCGCGAGTTTCCTCTGGCGTAAACAGTTTTAGGGGCAACCGTCGATTCCCCAAAATACTCGGATCGAGAGCCTCCAGATCCTTGAACTCCCTACTAAAACGCCGACTGAGCTTCGGCAATTCGATATCTAGCGCGTCCAAGTCCTTATCGGTATTCTCCTTGTCGACCTCGACAATAAGGGACTCTTCCCGTTGGGTGCCGCCACCCATCGGAACACGCTCAAACGTAATACCTTCGCTTTGAATGGATTCGACGAACTCCATAAAGGCCGGCGTGCCCATCACCGATACCGTTTCCGATACATCAGTTCCAAAGTACATCCGCCGTAGCCCGCGACCGAGGGTCTGCTCGGGCAGAATGTTTGAAGCGGCGGCAAAGGCGCGTAGGCCAACGATAACTGTCACGTTTCGGACGTCCCACCCTTCCTTGAGCACA
>Ga0302319_10024898_pt1 | contig 10616 bp, 8 predicted proteins | sample Bog_T0_2_FD_203319 | JGI IMG/M metagenome (GOLD analysis project Ga0302319, IMG submission 203319) | Peat permafrost microbial communities from Stordalen Mire near Abisko, Sweden - Bog_T0_2 | ecosystem: Environmental > Terrestrial > Soil > Wetlands > Peat | place: Sweden: Abisko, Stordalen Mire... | reverse complement strand
TGTGCGGGCAGTACATGTCGCCATAGTGGTAGGCGTAGTGGAAGTCGGCGAAGGTGTCGTAGTGCGGGGGCCGCTCCACCCGGGCGTCAAAGATCTTAATCTTCTCCTGGGCGGAGATGTCGTCATAGACGATCATGCGCTTGGTACCGACAATCGTCATCTCCCGGATCTTGCGCGGATCGAGCCAGCTGCTCTGGATGATGGCAGAGCGCTCCTTGCTGAAGTGAAGGTTCATGGAGGTCACGTCCTCGATCCCGTGGGTGACGTGAGCGGCGCCGCGGCAGTTGAGGCTGTGCGGCTTTTCCTGCATGATATAGAGGATGATGGAGATGTCGTGGGGGGCGAGGTCCCAGGCCACGTTGATGTCAGTCTGGAAGAGGCCGAGGTTCAGCCGCCGCGCGGAAATGTAGCGGATTTCTCCCAGGTCCCCGTGATCGACGATGTCCTTGATTTTTCGCACCGCGGCCGAATAAAGGAAGGTGTGGCCGATCATGAGGACCAGGCCCTGCTGCCGCGCGATTTCGATCAATTCCTCGCACTCCGCCGTGGAGGCCGCCATGGGCTTTTCGATGAAGGTGTGCTTTCCAGCCAGTAGGCTGGCCTTCGCCATCGCGTAATGGTGCCGGACGGAGGTGGCGATGACGATCGCGTCGAGATTGCCGTCGCTGAGCATTCTTTCATAACGGGTCTCGCCCTCGACCTCGGGATAAAGAGTGCGGAGATGCTGGAGGCGCGTTTCGCTCACGTCACACATCATCTTCATATTGCAGTCCGGCATGGTGCGGAGGTTCCGAATTAGATTCGGACCCCAATAGCCGCACCCAACTACTCCGATATTGATAGACTTATTCATGATAGAGCTTAGTTGAAGGCATCGCTTTACTTGGTGATTCTGAACGGGAAAGGAGAAAAGCGCTGTTGCTGGCCGGGCGTTTTTTTCGTGCGGGCAGAACGGACATCGCCGATCTGTAGTAAAAGCGCCGGGACGGTGAGGAGAATGATCTTGGCGTCGAGCCAGAGGGACAGATTTTCCGTGTAGGCATGATCCAACCGGATCATCTCCTCAAAGGTGGTGCGGTTCTTGCCGGAAACTTGCCAAAGGCCGGTCAGGCCGGGGGTGGAGTTGAACCGTTCCTTCTGCCACGGCGAATAGTTCTCGTACTCGTAGGGAAGGCACGGCCGAGGTCCAACCAGGCTCATGTCGCCATTGAGCACGTTGAGTAATTGGGGCAATTCGTCCAAACCGGAGGCGCGGAGCAGCCAGCCGCCCGGAATCAAGCGCCGGTCGCCGGCGGAGTCCAGTTTCACCATCGGTGCGTTAGAGCTCATCAGCTCGCTGTAATGGGCACGATGCGCGCTCACATCGGCACCCACGGTCATGGTCCGAAATTTGTAAATCCGGAAGCGGCGCCCTTTGTACCCGATTCGCTCCTGAGTGAAGAAGGTCGGTCCGGGTGAACAGAACTTCAACATTATGGCGATGAAGAGCGTGCAAATGGCAAGGATGGGAATCACCGCCAAGCCGAGGGCGACGTCGAGGGTTCTTTTCCAGGGAGGCATAGTTTCAGCCCACTTTGGCTACCTGCCACCGGCTGATGGACGTGTGAATCTCGCGCTCGAGGATCGAAAGAATGACTGCAACCCGCTCGCGCCCGTTCATTTCGCTGTGGATTACCGCCTCAAGGCCGCGCATAGGCCCATCGATGATCTGAACGCGGTCGCCCGGGCGCAGAGTGGGGGTGGCATTAATGAGATCGACGGTGTCTCCCGCCCACTCCTTGATACCGTCAATGAGGCGTTGATCGACCGCCGCAGGGCAGTCCCCGAAGCTGACGACGTCGATTACCTCCGGTGCGTATCGCACCGCTCGGTACCACTGAGTGTAGTCAAATCGACAAAAAATGTAGCGGGGAAAGAGAGGGCCGGTCACGATCCGATTCACTCGGCGGATGGTCCGTCGCCTCCGAAGCAGCGGAAAATAGGTCTCCAAACGCAGGTTCTCTGAAAGGTGAGCGCAGGCCCGGGCTTCCTTCAGAGGCCTAGTATGGACGCAATACCAATTCATATTAAATTCAATATCCTAGCAATTAGGGTGTTAGCGGAAGGCCTTCGGCGACATTCAATGAGGCGGGAAAACATACCACCAAATTACGCTACGTAGTTACGCTGACGTCGACGGCGGGTTCAGCCAGAATGCGGAGAGTCTTTTTCAGTATCTCGCAGTGCTGCTGGAGTCGCCTATTCTCTTCGTTGAGGCGGATGATCTCTTTCTCCAAATCACGCAGATAGAGTTTGGGCGCGATCTCCTCTGCTCCATTCCTCAGCTCTCGGCCCCAGGCGTAGAGGGTGGGGGCGCTGATGCCCAATTGCTCCGCCACTTTGCGGGCGGAGCGCCGCGAGGTCTTCCAAATTCGGATGGCCTCAAACTTGAAGGCCCGTTCAAAGCGAATTCGCCGGGCATCGTCGCCGAGATCCCCTTGACCGCCTGTGGGGCTCTTCAACATCGGAGAACCCGATGGGGAAGATAAACCGGAATCTAGTGCGTCGGATGAAGACAAGCTACCGCCATTTCGGTGCATAACCGAGATTTTGTGTTTGCCCGCGGCTCTGAGCCTGGGCCTGGGTGTTTACCCTAGAGGGTGGCTTCCGCAGGCCTTGGGGGCGTACAGAGGCCATCACGGGTTGAAGGCTGGACTATTCTTGCTGAAGCGACCCTCCGGCAAAGAGGGGTCCCCTCAGTGTGGTCACCCGGTAAACCGAGGGATACACCCTAGAACCGTGACACTCGAAGCTGGAAACTCGCTTCACGGCTAAGGTAAAAAGGCGCGCCCGCTCCTTAGGCAAGGCTGCAATACCTACAACGCCTTACAATTTAATACTAATTAGGAATCTAGCGACCCTGGTTCGTAACCAAATTATCCCGTAAACTTTTGAAATACAATAACTACGCATAGAGTAACGAAGAAGCTCCCGCACGACCATTACGTATAATTACTTATATCAAATGGGATAGGCGGTGACAAAGATCCTATAACATTATGGTTTTCAGCACCTTGCTGCCACTCATTGGGTGCTAATCAGTCAAACCGGCTCGGTTGAGAGCCATGGCGAGAGATTTCTTTGCCCGCCTTAAGGCGGCGCACGCCGCGCTTCAGGCGGCTCGATCTGAATCAAAATGGAGAAGCGAAGCGCCCTCTGGGACGCGGCTCGGCGAGGGGATCTCTTTCCCGAAATGAAACCCCTGTTCATTTTCATAACCATCGACCGAGTCTCTCTGGGCCCTGTAAAGCGCGGCAAATCCCACCAGAAGCAAAACAAACACGGAAACCGCGAGGGTGACGATGATAGTCATGGGGTGTGGGCTCCTTGATTGCTTTCTCTGTAATCGGACAATTCGAACGAGGCTTGAACGAATTGTTTCTTCTTGTGTAAAGAGACGATAGCGGAAAGGGCCGGGAGCACCATGGGGTAAACACCCTGTTAGTCCTGCGGTGATACCCTACCGGCCCCATCTGTCGCGGAATAGGAAAATCCCTGGCTGGACCTCGGTCCGGCGGTTGGACTGCCGGGACGTTGTTTTAGAATTGGAATCGCTCGGCACCAACGGGATGCAGTCCCGCGGGGCGCGCTGGCATCTCAGCGTCGCGGCTCTTCAAGAGATTGCAGGACCGGCCCGGGCCAGTATAGGCGGCCCGGAGAGAGGATGCATCGTCCACACCCTCCTCTTCCCCAGCTTTGACCGAGAGCCGAGCTCTTTCTCAACGCTCGGCTGCCTCATGTCTTAGACTCCAGGAACCTCCCACCCATGAAACGCGACCACCATTTCTACACTTCCACCTCATTCGTCATGCTGGTCCTGATGTTGATCGGATTCCAAAAGTTCTATCAGCAGGGCAAGGAGGCGAACGGCCATGATGTCCCGCACCCGATTCTGGCCTTGGTGATTGTTCACGGCGTGGCGCTGACCCTTTGGGTCGCCCTCTTCTTCGTTCAGTCGCTTCTGATCGCAGCCGAAAAGCGCCAGCTGCATATGAAGCTCGGATGGGCCGCCGCGACCGCCGCTTTGGTGATCGCGGGGAGCGGTCCGCTGCTCGCCCTCGCCGGGCCTCAACTCCAACCCGGTCGTCACGTTGCAGGCATGACCTATCGCCAATTTATGCTGCCGATGTTTGTCGAAATCGCGGCGTTCACGGTCTTCGTTGCCCTGGGACTTTACTTTCGAAAGAAGCCGGCGATCCATCGCTCCATGATGTTGCTGGCTACGCTGAGCGTCATCTCGGGCGCGACATCTCGGACGGAATTCATCAATCAGATTTTTGGCGGTCGCGGCTGGAACGGTCTGTTCGGTCCGGTTTTCATTTTAGGGGCGCTGATCATCATCATTCGAATCCTCCTGACTCGAACGGTCGACCGGTGGTTTGCACTCGGCTACCACGGGCTGGCGGGCGCTTACATTGCGGCCATGCATCTGGCGGTCGGGGAATCGTGGAGTCGAATGGCCGAACAGATCCCCTAGCGTTAATTTGGCCCGGTATCCTACGAGCCCCTGGGGCCGGGTGAGCCGCCACCCTATTCAGCCCGCGCCTAGGCCAGGCAAGCGCCAGCCGGATAATCCGGCTAGCGATCAAATCGTGCTTCCCCGCTCGTCGGTTCCCGCCCAACATCATTTGTCTGCGTTTTGCCGGCGTGAGATTTTCTTGTACCTGCGAAAACGAATCGCCCGCCGGGCATTCTCGCTCCATAACCTCGGTCAATTCCCCCTCTTCACCTCCGCGCCTCCTCATGAAAGTCGGCATCATCAGCATCATTAACGAGAATAACACGTTCCTCCCGGAGCCGACGACCCTGGAGGACTACCGCCAGGCTGCGCTTTTCCTGGGAGAGGAAGTGCGGCGGGAATATGCCGCGGCGCACAACGAAGTCACCGGATTTTTCCAAGGACTGGAAGCGGCCGGCCTCCAGGCGGTGCCGCTCTTGTTCGCCTCGGCCGGGGCCACCGGCGTGGTCACGAACCACGCCCTGGACAGCGTGTGGAAGCTGGCGGTGGAAAAGATCAAGGAATTGGGTCCGTTCGACGCCATCTTGGCCGCGCCGCATGGCGCCGCCGTCGCCGAAGGCGACCGCCACGACATGGACGGCTGGTGGCTGACCGAATTGCGGCGCATCGTGGGACCGAAGGTTCCCATTGTGGCGACGATCGATCCGCACTGCAACTTGAGCCAAAAGATGGTCGAGGCCTGTGACTCCATCACGGCCTACCGCGAGAATCCCCACATCGACCAGCGCCAGCGGGGCTTGGAGGCGGTCGGAATCCTGGTCAAGATGCTCAACCACCAGGCCAAGCCGACGATGCGGGCGGCCTTCCCCCGGGTCATGATCAACATCGAGAGCCAGGGAACCCGCCAGGAGCCGATGCTTTCGGTGATGCGCGAGGTCGATCGGGTTCGCGCCCGGCCGGAAGTCCTGAGCGCCAGCGTCGTGATGGGCTACCCGTATTCCGACGTGCCGGAGATGGGCACGAGTTTCATCGTGGTCACGGACAACAACCCGAAGCTGGCGGAATCTCTCGCCAACGAGCTGGCCGACTGGCTGGTCCAGCATCGGGAGCTTTACAAGGGCGACTTCATCTCCCCCGAGGCGGCGGTGCAAAAGGGTCTCACGGCGAAGAAACCGGTCGGGCTTCTCGACATGGGCGACAACATGGGCGGCGGCTCGCCGGCCGATTCGACCGTTCTGGTGCATCTCTACCAGCAGTTGGCCAAGCAGAAGGTCTTTGTCTGCCTGGCCGACCCGGAAGCGCAGGCGCAGGCGCGCCGCGCCGGCATCGGCGCGAAACTGCGCCTGAAGATGGGCGGCAAGTCCCCGGTGTCCCCCGCCGCGCCGCTCGAGGCCGAGGTCACGGTCACGGGTCTCTTTGACGGCAAGTACCGCGAGTCCGAACCCCGCCACGGCGGCCAGGTCAATTTCAACATGGGCGCGACCGCGGTGGTCACGACCGCCACGGGCCTGACCATCATGCTGACCGAACGCCGTGCCTTCCCCGGCAGCCTGGGGCAGATGACCTCCTGCGGCCTCCAGCCGCAGGATTTTGACGTCATCATCCTTAAGGGCGTGCATTCGCCCATCGCCGCCTATGCCCCAGTCTGCGGCACGCTGATCCGGGTCAATACACCCGGGACCACCACGGCGGACATGGTAAAGTCGCTCGTCTACCATCACCGGCGGAAGCCGCTTTATCCCTTCGAGGAAAAGATCTAGGCGCGCGGTCGCGCCCCCAGCACGGCGATACGGCTCGGCCGCTTGCCGCACTCCACCAAAGATCCCGAGCGATGTCGGTGCTGACTTACGGCGCCCGCCCAATTTCCTCCGGCAATGGGCAGAGACGCAAGGCGCGGGGGCCGCTAGATCTAGCGCAGAAAGGCGCGCACCAGCCGGTCGTCGCCGTCGTTCGGCGCCGGCGTGAGGTGGAGAATAGCGCACATCAGATTGTAAATGTGGATATTGGCCATGGGGCCGACGACCTGGCCGCCGGTCTTGAAGGCCGGACCGTCGGCGATGAGGATGCCATGCATGTCGCGATCCGCCGGATCGAATCCATGATCACCTTTTTGATCATGCACGACGGGGTTCTTGGCATTGGCCCGGGTCTGCACGTGCCAGCCCAGGTCGGCCGCAATCCAGACGTCGGGGATGCGGGGGTTGGCAGTGAGATGGTAGTGCGCGGGCAGATCCGCTGCGAGATAGACGTGGGCGTGGGGCATGGGAGCGAGCACGCGGGCCAGGTCCGCAGCGGTGCCATGCAGGGGCCTAAGGCCCATCTCGGGTGATTGGAAATCGATCTGCACTGTCTTGACATCAATGTAGTCGTCGAGAAACACGACGCGCTGCGGGCTGACCGGCGTCATGCCGTGGTCGGAGACGGCGATGAGATTGACGGCCAGGTGTTCGGCGTGGAGCCGGTCGAGCAGGGCACCCAGCCTCCCGTCGAGCAGCTGGACGGCAGCGGCGAGCTCGGGAGAGTCGGGCCCATATTTATGCCCGGCGCCGTTGGTTTCTTCCATGTAAAAGGTGACGACGGACGGGCGCTTATCCGCAGGTTGTTTCAGCCAGCCGACGACCTCGTCGATTCGCGAGGAAAAGGGCGCTGTCTGGTACTCCTTCATGTTGAAGTGCTTCGTGTAGGTCGGACGGACGCCCTCGATGGCGGCCTCCGCCCCGACCCAGTAGGAGCATGCGCTCTTCTGGCCTTGTTTGACCGCGGTGACCCAGATCGGCTCGCCGCCCCACCAGGCCGAGTCGCGCGAGTCGGACGCTATCAAATAATGGAAGAGGCGGCCCAGTTTCGGGTCAAAGAAGTCGTTGTTGATGATGCCGTGGTGGGCCGGATAAAGGCCGGTCACGATCGAGTAATGATTGGGAAAAGTATTCGATGGATAGACCGGGATCAGTTCGGAAGCGGAAATGCCGTCGGCGGCGTAGGCCCGCAGATGAGCCGCCTCGGCGGGGTGGCGCTGGGCGTAATCCCAGCGAAATCCGTCCATCGAGACGAGGAGGACGGGCGCAGGTTCGGCTCGCGCGGGCGCGGTCAAGAAGACGGCCCCCAGCGCCACCGAGGCTGCGGCCAAAAGCCCGTTTCGCGTCCAGTGCCGGCTCATGCTGCGCTCAGAGTGGCGAAGACCATCCGCTTGAAGGCCTCCCGATCGGCTTCGACGCAGAGGTCCACGTTCGGCGGGGGAATGGCCTCGCCGGTGTAGATGTTGTCGCCGTAGACCAACAGGCCCCGGGTCAGTCTGCCCTCGAGTTCGACTTGCATGTAAAGGCGGACGTACCGGCGGCCGAGGGCGGGATTGATGGCGGTGGCCACGGCCATGGGGTCGGGATTGCTCGAGCCGGTCAGGCCGCGGTGCTCCTTTTCGAACGTGCGGCGAAGATCGTTGGATTGGATGAAGAAGCGGCTGAGCTTGGTGTTGAAAGCGGCGATATGCGCGAAATCCTCGTCCTGGAGGATGGAGTCGCGGCTGATGACGTCAGCGCCGACCAGGGTGAGGGGGACCCCCGAGGTGAAGACGACGTGCGCGGCCTCGGGATCGACCAGCACGTTGTAGCTGGGGGGCAGGCCGGGCGTGGCGTAGCGCCCGCCCACGAAAAGGATGCCCTGCAATTTCCGCGCCACCGCCGGCTCGCGGAGGAGAGCCATCGCGATATTGGTCATGCCGCCAAGGGCGAGGAGGGTGATCTCGCCGGGCGATTGGCTGACGATCCGCCGGATGGCGTCGACCGCGTGCTCCCTCTCCACCTTTTGCGGCACCGCCGGGACTTCGACCCGGCCGAGGCCGTATTTGCCGTGAATGAAGGTCGCGATGGGGTAGGGCCGGTTGAGGATGGGCCGGGCCATGCCCGCGAACACCGGGACCCGGCTGGACTGGCCGGCGAGATCGACCAGATAGAGGGCGTTTTTGACCTGTTGCTCGTAGTGCGGGCCGAGATTGCCGGGGCACACGGTGATGGCCTCCACCTTCAAGTTGGGCGCGGCCAGGGTCATGAGGATGGCCAGGGCGTCGTCGTTGCCGGGATCGGTGTCGACAATTACGCGGCGAATGCCAGTGAGGCGCGGCGTCACGCTCGGGCCTGCAGCCGGTGCGGCGTCGGCTGCTTTGGCGGTAAGAAGGGCGAGCCCGCTCGCCAGGGCTCCGCCGAGCAATTCGCGGCGCGTCAGTTGCAGCTTGGATTCGGGCGTCACGGAGCGATGGTTTGCGGATTTTTGCGGGCCGATACCAGGCAATTGTGGGCGGCTCGCCGGCGAGGCTCGGCGAGCGGACGTAAAATAGGTCGCACTCGGGGCGAATTCGCCGTCGGATTGTGCCCGCCCCAACCATGCCCCGTCTGAACCGAAGCCGAACTCGCCCCTGGTGGCGTTGGATCTGCGGCCTGGCCTTGGCCGTTTCCACCGGATGGGCCCAACAGACCTACACGCCCTACACGATCACCACCCTGGCTGGGAGCGCAGGATTCAGCGGTTCGACCAACGCCACCGGCAGCGCGGCGCGATTCAACCACCCCGACGGCGTGGCCGTGGACGCCAGTGGCAATGTTTACGTGGCGGACAGCGCCAACAAGCTCGTGCGCAGGATCGCGGCGGGCGGGGTCGTCACCACCTTCGCCACCGAGGTGACCAGCGGGGTGGGAGCGGGGACCCTTTTCGGCGTTCTCGGCGGCATCGCCGTCGACGCCGCGGGCAATAATCTCTACGTGACGGATTACAGTTCCGGCGCCGTCTACGAGATTACCCAAGGCGGGGTGGTCACGATCTTTCTCGCTGTCGGCACCCTCACTTATCCCTATGGCTTGGCGGTCGACGCTAGCGGCAATGTCTATGTTGCCGATGCCGGTAACGGGCAGATTCGCAAGATCACCTCCGGCGGAACGGTGAGCACCCTGGCCGGGACGGGAGGCACCTTCGCCTTTCCCGTTGGCGTGGCCGTCGACTCAGCCGGCAATGTCTATGTGACCGATCGCTCGGCCGATGTCGTCCGCAAAGTGAGCTCGGGCGGAGCGGTCACGACCTATGCCGGCCTGGCTTTCACCTCCGGCACCGTCGACGGCAGTTTGACGGCCGCTCGCTTTGCCAATCCCTCCGGCATCGCCATCGACGCCTCGGGGAACCTTTTCCTCACGGACTCGGGCCAAATCGTGCGCGAGATCAACACCAGCGGCATCGTGACCAGCTTGGCCGGATCAACGGCTCAGCCCGGCAGCACCGACGGCACAGGCAGCACGGCATTGTTTTCTTTCTCCGGCTCGACCCCCGCCGGAATCGCCGTCGATCACTCCGGCAATTTTTTTGTAGCCGACATCGGCAACGACACCATCCGTCAGGGCGCAGCCTCGCCCTACGCGCCGCCTGTAATTACGCTTCAGCCGCAAACCCAGTCCATCAACGCCGGTACTACCGCGACCTTTTCCGTGGTCGTCAGTGGCACCGGGCCGTTCACCTACCAATGGAGCTCCAGCGGCGGCGCTATCATGGATGCCAACGGTATGAGCTATACAACCGGAGTCGCCGGCATTTACCAAGTGGTGGTGGTCGGACCCGGCGGCACGGTCTTTTCCAGTTTCGCCAGCTTGACGGTGAACACCGTGGCTTCGCCGCCGGTCTTCAGCCTTCAACCCTCGAGCCAAACCGTAGCGGCAGGGACGAACGTGACCTTGACCGCCGCAGCTTCGAATGCGCCGACCTATCAATGGTCGTTCGACGGCAACCCGATTGCCGGGGCTACCTCCGCCACGCTTACTTTCTCCAGCGTGACGGCGACCAACGCCGGGTATTATACGGTTGTTGCCAGCAATAGTGGCGGATCGGTCACGTCGGGCACCGCCGTTCTCACCATCTTGAGTCCGCCAACCATCACGACCCAGCCCCAGAACCTCTCGGTGGCAGCGGGCGGGAGCGCGACCTTTCAGGTGGCCGCCACGGGTTCGGGCGCCTTGAGCTACCAGTGGCAGAAAAATGGCTCGGCGCTCGGGGGGGCGACGAATCCCTCCCTAGCCTTGACCGACGTCAGCTCCAGTGACGCAGGCACCTATGCGGTGGTGGTGAGCAACGCCGAGGGATCCGT
>Ga0302319_10024897_pt1 | contig 10616 bp, 6 predicted proteins | sample Bog_T0_2_FD_203319 | JGI IMG/M metagenome (GOLD analysis project Ga0302319, IMG submission 203319) | Peat permafrost microbial communities from Stordalen Mire near Abisko, Sweden - Bog_T0_2 | ecosystem: Environmental > Terrestrial > Soil > Wetlands > Peat | place: Sweden: Abisko, Stordalen Mire... | reverse complement strand
GCTAACTCCCGCGGAGTACAGGCCGACCGCCACGCTATCGGCGCAGTATTCTCCCAAGCCATTGGTGACGGCAACCGTTTTTCCCGCTAGCCGTATAGTCGCGCCGGTGATTGGCGCTCCCGTATAGGACTCGATCACGGTACCGCAGACCGCCCCAGTCGCCGGCGGTATTTGGGCGGCGGCAAGCGCGACCGCGACGAATAGGAGAAACTGTACCCGCACTTTTGCGGTCTGCCTCCAGCTATATAGGCGACAATCCCGATGTGAGGTTACCGACCTCGCGCGGATGTTTGCCCTCTACTGCAGGGTGTGCTGCTGTGGAATTCGCCCGTCTTTCAGATAAGGGGTTGCGGGCTTTGCTTCCATTGGGCCGGCGGGCCGAGGGTAGGCGCCACTGGAAGATCGCCGGCGCTTGCTATAGGTCAACCGCGAGACTTTTTCCTGGGCGCGGCTGTTTCCCGCTGCCCTAAGGCCTGGGCTGCGGCGGCGACCACCAGCATGTTCAAGCTCACGCCTTCGCTTTCGGCTCGGGCCGCTAATCGGGCGTGGAGGCTCTTGGGCATCCGTACCCGGAATTGCCCACTCGACCCCGCTGGCGCCCTTGGCTTCGGTATGGGATCGCCGTGCCTCCGGCAACTCGCCAGATAGGAGCGCACGGCATCCCGACCATTTGCGATGGCCTGTTCCGGCGTTTCACCGTCCGAATGACACCCGGGAAGGTCTGGGTATTCGATCAAGAACCCACCGCCGTCCGCATTTGAAAGCGGGCGAATCGTAAATGGGTACTTGTCGATATTTGCGAGCTCAGTCATGATCCGGATCCTCCAGCCTGCTAATAAACTCTACGAAATCACGCACCTACCAGGGCTTGACCGGAATGTGCTTCGGCACGGTTGTTCTGCCCGCCCGCGGGTGCCGGAATGTCACGTGGCTTGTGCCGCCCCCGCCGTCAACGTCCACCCCGAAGCGACGCGCCACGACTTCCAGATCCTCGATGCGCCAGTTGCGGGCGTTCCGCCGCATCCCCTCAAGGATCTTCTTAGCATTGGACACGAATATATGGTACCGAATGCGGCACCATCGAACAATGTCGGCCGGGTGTTGCGCCAGGAAAGTGGGTTTAGCGGAGACGTGGCCCTAAGCTGGTTTTACAAGGAGGACGCCTGCGCATGCCGACTCGCAATGTCAATCTCAATGTCAATCTCACCGAACATTTCGACCGTTTCATCGAGGGGTCTACTCGGGCCGCTTTAAGAACTGGTTGTAGAGTGGAACGCGGCGGGGAAAGTGGTCGGGCGGCAATCCGCCGTGAGTCAGTTTAATGTCAGTGCGGAAAAAGAGGCGGCGTTCCGCAGTCTGGGCGTCACCATATATGCGGCGCTCCAGTTGCCGGCCGATGTGGTCAGGTTGTCGATTATCGTTCAGGACACGGAGAGCGGGCGGATCGGATCGTTAACGGCGCTACCGCCACCGGGCGCGCCAAAGCCCGGGATGGACTCGATCACGTCCGAACCCGGCATCGCGGCGCCAATACTCGCGGAATCGAGCTGGAAAGCCTAGAGTGGGATCTTGTTTGTCCGTGTTCATCGGCTTATATGCCTTTTTCAGCACCCTGCTAAGGCTTCAGCAGCCAGACCCGGTACGTCCGTGCATCGGCAAAGGGCACCAGCACCAGCTCCTTCGGTTTCCCTGCCACCACGCCTTCCATACGGTAGGCCTGGTTGCCCGCCCAGTTGCGGGGAAGTTGCTGGTGCGCGTCGGTGAGGTTCACCTGTGCCGTGCGGGGGCCGGCAGCCTGCGTGTCGACTACGCCGCGATTGAGCGCGTTTTCCAGGGCGAGGATCTGCGGTCCGCGCGCCACGGCGACGTTGTACGGATAACTTGCTCCGCCCGACACCACGCGCGTGGTGAGGTCGAGCGAGATCTTCACCGTATCGCCGGGCGTCCATTCGCGGTCGATGGTGAGAAAAGCGCCTGGCTCGCCCTTGTAAGTCCGGCCGCCGGCTACGGCCTCATAGCGCGCGGTCCAGGACGGCACGCGGAGGTAAAGTGGAAATCCGGCGGTCTTCGCGGGTCGAACCGTCAGTTCGACCGCGCCATCCAACGGGTAGCTTGTCCGCGACTCGATGACGACTTCCCCGGCGCGGGTATCGGCGGAAACCCTGCCCGGCACGTAGAGCAGAATCGCGATTCCCTCGCCACGGCGCCCCCACGCCAACTGTGGAATCATCGATATACCCCGCGGTTCGCTCGACACGCAACAGTTGATACCCGGGGTGGGCGACTTCTTGCCGTTCAGCGGAGTGAAGTAGCAGATGTCTCCGGTGTGCGGGTCCTGCGCGCCCAGCAGCGCGTTGTAAACCGTCTGCTCGAGTTGGTCGGCGTATTGCGCTTGGCCGGTGGCGCGCAGCAACTGCCAGGTGAGCTGCAGAAAGGTAACCGTGGCGCAGCCTTCGCCGACGTTGGACCCTTCCTCTCCAGGCAGCACGAAGTCGTCCTGAAAATGCTCGCTGGCACTGGTGGTTCCGGTAACGTAGAGCCGGTGAGCCACGATATCCTTCCAGGCGATCTCCGCCGGCCTCAGATACTCCACCTTGCCGGTCACCCGATACAAATCCACCAACCCTACGAGATTCGACATCATCTCGTACGCTTTGGCATTGGCCGTCTGGAAGACGCTTTCCTTCGCCAGCAGCGAGGCTGCGATTTTGGGTCCGTTTGCCTGGTCCCAGGAGCGCACCAGGTAGCCGCAAAAATCGAGATATTTGCGGTCGCCGGTGAAACGATAGAGGTTGACCATGGGCTCCAGCACGCTGGTGGCAGCCATGCCGACGTGCGTGCCGGCGGCGATGATATCGCGCTGCCCCGGGCCGGTCCCGAAGGTGCGCACCAGCAGGTCGCCGATCTTGCGCGTGGCATCCAGCGCCGGCTGGTAACCGGTGGCTTGATAGTAGGCCAGCAGACCCAGCAAGTCGTACTTGTGTACCCACACGTCCCAACTGATCCACCGTTTGTCGTCGGTGTAAGTGCCCAGATAGCCATCGGGCAGTTGGGCGGCGATCAGGTTGCGCGCGATACGGTCCATCAACGTCTTCAGCCGCTGGTCGCCGCTGTAAAGCCAGGCATTGGCGGCGGCGTGCAAGAACTTGCCGGCGTGCTCGCCCGCCCAGTCCTGCGGGCCGGGGCGGTGCTGGAAGCAATCGATGAGGGCTTTTTCGTCGACGCGCAGCAGGCGGCCTTCCAGGTTGACCAGCATGCGGTCTCCCAGAATGCCTTCGATGTGTTGCCGTTGCAACGCGGCCGGCACGAACTGGTCTGCGATCTTATCCTCAACCACGGGAGGCTTGGTGGCTGGCCCCGCGAAGGCAGGCAGGATCAGCAGCGCCGCAATAATGAAATTGCGCATAGCTTTGCAGGGTTTTCGACCACCAGTTTACACCCCTGGCCGGAACCTGCTAGAGTCGCGAACGATAGCCAAGGGCGAGGCCAGGTATGGGATGGCGACGATGCGCGCCGGATGCGGCATGGGCGCCGCTGCGATTTTCGGGAATCTGAATGAGCAACCAACAGAGGGAACAACGATGGCAACCGGCAACTTACCAGCGACGGCAAAACGGGTCAAGGGCGGCCGCTTCCTCACCGAGGAGCGCGATCCGCAAGACGTTTTCACCCCCGAAGATTTCTCCGAGGAACACCGGCAGATTGCCAAAACCGCAATCGACTTCACGCAAAACGAGGTGCTGCCGGCGACTGGCGAGATCGAGGCCAAGAATTTTGCGGTAACCAGAGGCCTGCTGCGCAAGGCCGGCGAACTCGGGCTGATGAGTGTCGACATTCCCGAGGCCTATGGCGGGCTGGAGATGGACAAGGTGACTTCGGCGCTGATTGCCGAATCCATCAGCAAGCTAGCCAGTTTTTCGGTGGCCTTCAGCGCGCACGTAGGCATCGGTACCTTGCCCATCGTGTGGTACGGCACCGAGGAGCAGAAGCGCAAATACCTGCCGAAACTCGCGACGGGCGAGTGGATCGGCGCCTATGCGCTCTCCGAATCCTCCTCTGCTAGCGACGCCATGAACTGCCGCACGCGAGCGGTGCTCTCGCCCGACGGCAAGCACTACGTCCTCAACGGCGAGAAGATGTGGATCACCAACAGCGGTTTCGCCGACCTGTTCACGGTTTTCGCCAAGGTGGATGGCGAAAAATTCTCCGCCTTCCTCATCGAGCGCCACACGCCGGGCTTCTCGGTGGGCGCCGAAGAGCACAAGCTCGGCATCCGCGGATCCTCCACCTGCCCGCTGATTCTGGCCGATTGCCAGGTACCCGTGGAGAACCTGCTGGGCGAGGTTGGCAAAGGGCACTACATCGCGTTCAACATTCTGAACATTGGGCGCTTCAAGCTGGGCGCCGCTTGTGTGGGTGGAGCGCGCCACAGCCTGCAAGACGCCATCGGCTACGCCAAAGAGCGCAAGGCCTTCGGCAAGGCCATCGCCGAATTCGGTCTGATCCAGGAAAAGCTGGCCGAGTCCGCGGCGGGCATTTACGCCGGCGAATCCATGGTCTACCGCACCATCGGCATGATCGATGCGGCCCTGGCCGATGTGGATGCCGCAGCCGAAGGAGCCTCGCGGGAAATCCAGAAGCGCATTGAGGAGTACGCCGTGGAGTGCTCCATCCTCAAGGTTTGGGGCTCGGAGATGCTGGACATGGTAGTGGACCACGTCCTGCAAATCTTTGCCGGGTACGGCTATGTGGAGGAGTATCCGGCGGAGCGGGCCTACCGCGATTCGCGCATCAACCGGATCTTCGAGGGCACCAACGAGATCAACCGCCTGATCATCACCGGCTGGCTGATGAAGCGCGCCATGGCCGGCCAGTTACCGCTGCTCGCGGCCATCCAGAAACTGATGGAGGAGGTGATGGCCGGCCCCAGCGCCACCGAAGAGCGGATGGGGCCGTTAGCCAGCGAGCACCATCTTCTGGCCAACGCCAAGAAACTGGCCCTGTTTGCCGCCGGCGCGGCTTCGCAGAAATACGCGATGGCGTTGGGGGACCAGCAGGAAGTGATGGGCGCCCTGGCCGACTGCATCATGGAGGTATTCGCGCTGGAATCGTGCCTGTTGCGCACCGAGAAACTGATTGCCGCCAAAGGCGAAGGCGCGGCGAAGCAGGCCATCGCCATGACGCGGTTTTACGCTGCTAAGGCGGCGCAGACGGTCGAGCTCGCGTCGCGCAAAGTGATCGCCAACGCGGCGGAAGGCGACACGCTGCGCACGCAGATGGCGATCCTGCGGCGGCTATCCAAGCACGAGCCGGCGGACACCATTAGGCTGGGACGTCAGATCGCCAAGCACGTGCTGGCGGCGGGGAAGTACGCGTTGTAAACGCGCGAACCAGGATCGACAACGGAAGGCTGACGTCAACGCCCCGCTTAATTCGGCCGATGAGAGGCTGCCCGCTTCTCCCTGGCGACCAGGAGCAACACGACGCCCAGAGCCATTCCCGCCAGGAGGCCAGTCGATGGCTCAGGCACCGTTGCCGCCGGCGACACCGAGACATCGTCGAGCGACCAGTAGCTATCGTCGTTCTCGATGGTGAATGTCAGGGCCGTGCTGATCGACGTAGCCGTTTCTGAAAAGGAGTATTCGGTAAACGAACCGACCGTTCCGGGAAGCGCTACCGTCGGCGTCAAACTCTGAATCGTCGTTCCGCCCCACGCAGCGGTGAATGAGTGAATGTACCCGGGTGTCGGCGCCGTGTCCTGTTCCAGCCAGAACATCACGTTATACACCGCTCCCACGCTGGTGGTCAGCGTTTGGCTGAGGGTGAGCGGTGACGCGCCTCTGTCGACGAAATCCTGGCTCAGGTAGGCGCCAAAGCTCCCGCTATTGGCATCGAAGGCGTCGACGCCATAGTAATTACCGCCCGGGTTTAGAGTATTGCCGGCGATCGTCCAGCCGGTAAAGTCGCCGGTTTCGAAGCCACAGTTGGTCACCAGGTTAGGGCTTATCCCGGTGCAAAGCGAAGCTCCGAAAACAGGCTGCGAGGCGCTCCAGAGCCCGCAAAAAATGAAAGCCAAAACCGAAATGCTCTTCCGCATATTTAGTATCCTCTTCCCGCGAATTCCAGCAATCCGTCCTTTGTACGCTTCTGTAACACTCCCAAGCTCTGCACTAACCTGCGCGGTTACGCTTATAGGGGAGCCCACGCCGTCGAGAAAACCAGGTTGTACGCGTTTACCGTACCGATGCCTGTGGCAAAATCCCAGCCCACTCCAGCGGGATAGGCTTGTGGTGCAAGGCTGGTGACGCCATTAATAATGGCACTGCAGGTTGCCGTGGGCGCTCCACCACCGCCGGTAAGCGTGCAGGTCGGGTCGGAGGTGTAGCCTGAGCCTCCTGCCGTCAGCGTTATTCCCGTCACCCCCACGGTCTGTGTCGCCGAGCATGTGGCGCCGCTGCCCGAGCCGCCGGTCAGAGCGCAGGTAGGTGCGCTGGTGTACCCGGTTCCCGGGCTTCGGAGGGTGAGCGTAATCGTGCCGCTACCGTTCACCGAGGCGCTGCAGGTAGCGCCCGTTCCGCCGCCGCCGGTCAACTTGCAGTTGGGAGGGTTGGCAGCGGTATTGCCAGTGCCGTTAGCCATCAAAGAGAGCGCGCCCACAATACCGGATACGGAGGCAGTACAGGTGGCGCCGCTACCGGCATCTCCCGTAATGGCGCAGGTGGGCGCCGAAGAGTAAGAGCTCGTGACGCCGCCGGCCGTAGTCACGTTCAGGGCCGTCACCGGGCCAGGTCCCGCCAACCCGGGAAAGGTCATCGGCGCGGCGGACATTACACCGATATCGGCCGATTCGTCGGTTGCGGACGGACGGTAGCAGTTATAAAGCCGCGCCGCCGTGCCGCTGCCCAAGGTGGTGCAAGGCAGGAAGATGGAGCCCTGCGTCACATCATTGAAGACACAGGAGGCGCCGATGGCATTCCCCAGGCTCGAGTTGCAGGAGGCATTGCCGCTTACGCCGTACTCCGCGTTCGCGATGGCGTAGTACACGGTATTGGCATTGCCCCACCGCTGACCGGTCTTCTGATTCACCAGCGCCTGAATCCCTGCCCAGATTGGCGACGATACCGATGTGCCTCCGTAGCCAGGCCAATCCGTAATCGGGTTGCTGCACGAACTTGCGGCGCCCTCGCTCACCTCAGCCGGGTTTGACATGCAGATGAGGTAGAAATGGTTCCAGACGCCATTGGCGGCCATGAGCGAGACATCGGGGATGTCGCGCACGCCGTCGCTCGGATTGCCGAGCACGGACTGCCAGCCGGGCTTGGTATAACCGGCGCAAGTGCCGCCGGAGGCGGGCGCTCCGGTCGTCGTCGGCGCTCCGGTCGCGCAGTTACTGGGCCCGCCGCTTCCGGAACCGGTGGTGAGCAAGTCGGAGGTGGTGTTAAACGGATAAGTGTTGCACACGCCGGTTCCGCTTGGCCCGAAACCATTGATCAAACCGGATGAATAATATTGACCCAGGAACCCGATGATGAGATTATCGGCGCAGGAATCGTTCCACGGGATCTCCGGAATATACGATTTTGCCGAGCCGTAGTTCGCCGTGTTCCCCGCGTTCCAGTACGTGCTTTCGCTGCCGGAGTAGGCATCCGAGAAATCGGTTCCACCCACCGAAATGTTGTAAGGCGTGGACGTGAAGCCACTCACCGTAATGCCTCTGGTGGAGTCGGCGCCATTGGCGTTCCCACTGGCCGGGCCTTCGTCGCCGGAGGACACGAAAATCGAAACGCCCTCGGCTGCGCCCTGCTGGTAAGTCGTATTATAGGCGGCGTTTTGCGTGGCTCCGTTCTGAGATTCCGACTCGCCGTAACTGATACTGACGATTGCCGGCCCGGTGGTGTTCGCGCCCGGCGCGTTGAGCAGATTCTGCAACGCGATCAGACCGCCAAAAGTCGAGCCCGAGTCTTTACAGACGGCGACCTGGATCGCCGCATTCGGCGCTGCCGCCGAGGCCCATTCCATGTCGATCGCCACTTCGTCGTCGGTAGTGTCGTTCAGGTCGCCGGGGTCCACGCAGTTGTTGGGACCGGTGGGAGGCGCCGGGTGAGTCTGGCTGATGGCGCCATACGGATATGTCCGCGACAGCCCCGCCACCTTGCGGAAGGAATTCCAGTCGCCGAGACTATACGCATCCTCGTCCTCGATCACCACGACCGTTTGGCCCTTGCCTGAAATCCCCGCTGTGAACAACGGGTTCAGATTGTAAATGGTGGCCAGGTCGGCCGGCATGAGGGCTTCGCAATTCGGGGATGCGTCCCTGAGACCGGTGAAGAATCCGCAGTTCGGTCCAATGGTCACGCTAACGCCATCACCGTGCGGAACACGCTTCTTCATGGCCCGCGGCCGGAAGTCGTTCAACGACACGATGCCCTTCACCGCGGGCGCCAATGCCGCGGGAATGCGCGGGTCGCTCATATTCGCGATGTGCGCCTCTCCGTCCACCGAAAGCCGATGCATCTCCGTGCGGAAACTTTCCCGCACCTGACCGGCCGTGCCCGAGAAATCGATCATCATGCGGTTGGGATAGATCTGATTCACCGTGAAGCCGCGCGATTCCAGCCATCTTTGGATGTAGTCAAGGTCCGCCTGAGCTAAGCCGTAAGTTTCTCCGAACTGCTGCGGGGTCAGCCACTGGTGAAAATTGGCCGACTTTCGGTCGTGCAGTTGGTCGATCCTGGTAACCAGCGCCTGTTCCAGTTCGGGAGCGCGCTGCAGCAGAAGAAACATGTGGTCCATGCGGGTAGCGTCGGCCACCCGGCCGCGATCGTTCTCCGTGGTCGCTTCCGAACGCGTGTTGCCTGCGAGCGTCACCAGAGTATTCTCATCGACTCGGGACGTAATGAGAGGGCGGGTCGGCGTTTGCGCCATTCCGCCGCATGCCAACACCGTCAGGGCGGCCACCGCGGCCAGCCCAAAAACATTAAAGCGCGATGCGATCATCGTTGTACCCTTCCTTAGCCGGTCGCGGCTTCGATTTGTGGTTGTCCAAGTATAAAACAACTGTTTTAAAAGGCACACGTTTTTTTGGGGAGTAAATGGCGCGCCTGGCGGCTCTCGATTTTGCGCACAGGGGAATCCCCGAACCTTCCGTCGGCATAAGTTGCGGGACGGCGATGCGACCTTACAAATGCGCCTTCATTTGCCGGGTAAGTTATCCAGCGCCCTGTCGCATTTGGCAACCCCCTGGGCGGCCTCGTCCAGTCTGGGAGCGTATCGTGGAATGAGCGTCCCCTTCCTTTGCAAATCCAGCCAGATGTCCAGGCTCCTCTGATACCAGGAGCGGGCCACATGCCATTCGGATGCCTGCGTCCGCGCCAGCAGTTCGTGCGCGTGGCCCATTTGCAGGTAGGCGACTCCCTGATTGCGCCGCGCGGTTTCGTTGGCCGCATTGATGGCCAGAAGCCGATCCGCAATTTGCATCTCCTTATCCACCGCCCGCGTGGCTTTGCCAGTGTCTGCGGACTCGATCGCGAGCGTCGCGATCAACTGATATGTGGGTACCAAGCCGGGAGGATAATTGCCGGGCGCATGCGCCATCACGCGCCCATACCCGGCTATGGCAGAGTCATAATACGCCTGCGCGCCGGCTCGATCATGGCTCTTCGCCAGAATAGAACCTTGCGACCAGTCGCTGTCGGCGAGTTCCTCCACCGACTGCATGTTCTGGGGGTCTTCCTTCGCTAATTGGGAAAAAATCGCCGCGGATTCATCCCCATACTTCCGCGCTTCTTGCAGGTTTCCCATGTCACGGAATAAGAGAGCAAGAGTGCGTTTGTCTATGGCGACCTCTCTGCGGTACAGCCACTTGACCGGCTCTTCGCGCACTAATCGCTCCTCGATCCCCAGGGCCTTTCGCAGAGACTCCACCGCCCCCGGATTGTCTGCTTGGGCCCGCCGGATATTGCCGAGGCGCGTATAAAGGGCCGCCAGAAAAAGGCGGCCGTTCCGATCCGCGGGATTCTCCGCGACCAGTTTCTCCCGAATGGCGATCGATTGGCGAAAATACTCCATCGCCCCCTTGGCATCGCCCAGATTGGGATCGTTGTAGCTGCCGAGGACGTCTCCCGTTTCCGCGTATGCCAGCGCCAGCTTGTCGCGAACCAGCGCGTCCGACGGATGTGCCGCGGCCAGATTCTCCGTTAACCGGACGGCCTTGCGCAAAGTCTCCGAGGCCCCGCGCAAGTCTCCCGCCTGCTGCAAAATGAATCCGATATCCAAATAACATTGGGAGAGTTCCGTGCCGATATCCACCCGGTTGGGGCTTGCCGCGGCCAATCGCTCGCGAATGGCCAGCGCCTTGCGGTAGCTGGCCAGCGCGCCTACGCGGTCGCCCAAGCTTTGAAAACGGGGCAGTCCCTGGACGGCGCCAACCTTTTCGTAGGCGCTGGCCAATTCACGACTGAGCTCTGCGTCGTTGCCGCGCTCGCGCGAAAGGCGATCGAGATATTCCAGGGCTCTCTTCACCACCAACTGGCGCGCCGGCGTAGAACCAGGGAGGTCTTTGATGGCATCGTGAAATTCGAACAGATAGGAGTTGGCCAGCTTCCTCAAATCGTTAA
>Ga0302319_10024894_pt1 | contig 10617 bp, 7 predicted proteins | sample Bog_T0_2_FD_203319 | JGI IMG/M metagenome (GOLD analysis project Ga0302319, IMG submission 203319) | Peat permafrost microbial communities from Stordalen Mire near Abisko, Sweden - Bog_T0_2 | ecosystem: Environmental > Terrestrial > Soil > Wetlands > Peat | place: Sweden: Abisko, Stordalen Mire... | reverse complement strand
GCGAAAGGATTCTCCCTCACTGTCATCGAGGCACTGTTACGAGTCAAGGAAGAGATCGGGGCCTCTCGGCCTTCTGTTCTCTTCCTGGACGATTTCTTCGGCACCGTGAGGCTGCGACGATTAGCTGAGAATAAGGATGGCTTGCACGAGATCGCTCGCTTTCTGGATTGGGATCAACCAGGGAATCTCCTGCGTGCGCTGCTACCCGACTCGGGCGGCTGCGTCGTAGTGACAAACCGGGCGACCCTTTTGACTGCGGCCGAGGTGAAACTCGGCTTTCAGATTCGAAAGGAAGCGGCGACCTCGTCAAGCACGCTCAGGTGTCCGCGCGGCTTCTTCAGATTGGGTGATGGCGGAGTGACGGGCGCGTTTACAGAGCCAAGTCTCAGATTGATCCTGGCCCGGAATAGACGCGTCAGACGGAAGTATCCGGAATATCAACTGCCGCATGTAACGGCGTTCTTGGAGAAGCCACCCAAGTCGCTCCTCAATAACCCAAGGACTGCGGATGCGTTGTTCGGTGCCGACTTGAACGAACTGGCTCTAGAGATCTTGGATCTGGAGAGTCGGTTGGCCACAGCAACGCGTTTAGGTCCCGAGGGTGATATTGCAACCTTCGTCGAACAGCGGGATAAGTTCGACAAAGCCTATCTGATAGCGATTGCGCCAGGGCTAATATTCCTCGGGCCTTCGGCCTACAAGGTGCTACACCTCCATGACCAAGCGCTGAACCTAATCAATGACCTCTATCTTCGAATTCAGGATTCGTCGGTGCGGCCCGGTCGCGTGCCGAGCGAGTTCTACATTCTAGCATTGAAGCACCACCTTGCAAAGCCCTTGCATCTGGCGTTAGCTGCTCGTGTGTGGAGCCGCGTATCGGAAGCGATGGCAGTTGAAAGACCGTTCGGTCCTCTTCACGTCAATGAGGTCAAAGTCGGCGTCCGAGGCTTGATCGAAAGAACAGTAGCTGCCGCTGAGCACATGAGGCCGGCAACCCATCCCTACATTCCTGATGAATTGAAGCAACTTGCTCGGGAGTACGACGATCCGCTCTTCCACTGGGAATTGACGAACAGTGCCGGGAATCCGATGCCAGATTTTGTGGCAAAGCCTGGCTTCACGGCTGCCTTGGGCTGGGCCCTATTTCAGTTCCCGGTAATGCGATCCCAGCGCGGTACGGAGGCCGTCAACTGGCTGGCTGAACACCTTCAGAGCGATGTTGCCATTCTCCAGAATAATCCAAATGCCAGCCACGTGGACGTTGATCTTTTGGTGAGTCGGTATTCAACGTTCTTGCAATGGGCGATTAGGCTAGAGATGGAGCATCCGGAGAGTCCCATTCTGGAAAAGTGGGCAAACCTAATCCCAAGTGAATCCTCAGATGTTGCGCGGAGTCTTCGTGTCGTCTTGGAGGATGAGATTATCTGGGCTGACACATTGGAAGACGTGTCTATGCACACGCTTCAGGCTGCAGATCGACTGCGCCAGTTGCTTGAGACGGACGATCCGACTGCGCCGGAATGGGACGAAGTGATCGGAGCGAACCGGCTGTTTTCTTTAACGTGGCACAACGAATGGATGGAGCGGCAGGGATTTCTTAGTCCTGCGATTCAACTTTGGATTGAAAGGTGTGGCACTCGTAGTCGACTCGCGATTAAGAACAAGCCCGATATCTTGGATTTCAATCTTCAATACCACTGGCTGCACTTCATCACGCAACATGGAGCGTGGATGCGCAGTTGGTGTTTTAGCGAGAATCCTGACAAATATGAACGCGATCGGGTTGCACCGGGAAGTGGACAGGAGAAAGATAACGTCCTATTTTTTGACATCATTAGAGAAATGTTTAATTCTTTTCAGGAGTCCGACGCACCCGCGGAGCGTTTTCGGAACGGTTTAATGCTTCTCGGAACACGCACTTCTCGGTTGCCCAATCAGGACTCGCTCGTTGTCTTGCTACAGGGTGCACTTGATTCTCAGTGTGGGAAGCAGGAGTTCATTAGGGCAGGTTGGGAAGCAATATTTGAGTTGACTAGACAGGGGTATCTGGATGCTGCCTCTCGACATACGTCCCAGGTATTCAGAGACTGGTGTCGGAGGTTTCGATTGGGTCACGTGAGTGACAAGGAGCACGCTTGGGCGACCTATCTTGCTGAACTTAACCGCGTTAGCCACCTGGATCTCTTGCCGTACTCATGGACCGACATGGACCCTTTGGAAATGAAGTGAAGGCATGCCTTCGACGCCAGAAGCTTTTGGCGAAGTCCAACCGGCGATTCCCGGCGTTACGCGTGAACGGGGCGTTTTGGGCATGCCGTCCGTACCAGCGTCGCCAGCCCAACATATAGCGACGCTTCGGCGGGGAGTCAACCCGAGAAACAAGAAAGCGCGTCTCAGGATGAGCAGTAAAGTTTGAGTGAGGAGGACTGTATGAGGCTAAGATGTTTCGCCGTCGCAACCGCCGTTGTATCGATTCTGACATTGTACGGGTGTCGGCAAGGGTCGGAACAAGGCAAGTCAATTACGATCGGTGTCGAGGGTCCATACGAGGGTCCCAACGCCCACATCGGCCCAATGATCATGAATTCGGTTAAGCTCTACTTTGATCAGCATAAGACTGATGGGTTAACTATCAAACTGATTCCAATTGACGACAAGTCCAATCCCGCCGACGCCGTATCTGCGCTCCAAGCGGTTGCGGCCGATCCTCAACTCGTAGGCTTGATCGGATTCTACAATTCATCGACAGCGTTGGCGGGTAAACCAATACTCCAGGAAGCCAAAATGCCAAGTCTCATCTATAGCGCCAGCAATCCTAAGGTTACAGATGACGCTCCGTACTACTTCCGCCTTGTGCCCACGGACGATAATCAGGCGATTGGCCTGAGCGACTATGCCAAAAAGTTAGGCGCGAAGAAAGCTGCCATCCTGTACTACGCGGACGAGTATGGCAAAGGGCTAGCGGACGGGATTCAAGCTCGCGCTGGCTCGGATGGATATCAGATTGTTTCGGTTCAGAGCTATGACACGGCAACCACCGATTTTCGGCCCGTCCTCACTGTGGTCAAGGGGAAGAATCCCGACGTCGTGTTTATCTGCGGGTTTGTCGAGAAGAGCATTGCCATACTCAACCAGGCGGCGGAGCGGGGTTTGAAGTCAAAGTTCCTAGCGGGAGACGGAACCTTTGATGAGCAACAACTGATGCAGGGAGCTGGCAAGAACGCCGAGGGGCTCTACGTGGCGGCTCCGTACGTTTTTGACGAAACGAACGAAAAGAACAAGAGCTATCTCGATGCGTACTGGACTGCCTACGAAAAGGGCGGGAGCAAGCAGAAGCCCGCTAGTTGGACTGCCTTTGCGTACGATGCCGCCGGACTTCTCGACACCGCTTTTCGCGCCGGCCATCGAGATCGCGCCTCGATCCACCAGTTTCTCAAAGACATGAATTCTCCGCAGAAAGGCTACGACGGCATCACTGGCCTGACCTATTTCAATCCAAAGGGCGATGCAGTGGGTAGGCAGTTCCGCCTGGCGGTCGTCAAGAACCAGCAGTTCGCAGCGGCCAATTAGGTCGCATATGATTCTCGATCTTTTCCTGAACGGGCTGGTCCAGGGTAGCCTGCTGGCTCTGATTTGCATCGGCTACTCCCTGGCGTACGGAACTGCCAAGGTCATCAACTTTGCTCACGCGGACGTGATGATTGCCGGAGGAGGATACCTGGTTTTGCTCTGGGTGGGAGGCACAACGCAGGCCACGAGGGCGCCCATCCTAATGTCGATTCTCTTCGGAACCGGCGCCTATGTGGCAGCTCTCACGTGGCTCTCTGGGAGGCGGTTGATTCAGCATTTGTTGGCCGTGGTGCTTGGGCTGGCAACTTTCGCAGCGACGCTCGGGCTAGCAGGGCGGTTGCCGTTTTCAGCGGCCGCGTTGATAGCGGTGCCTTTAACGGCGGGTTTAGCTACCGCCACCTACAAAGGAGTCTACCTTCCGCTGCTGCGGCGGAACGCGCCCCGGACTTCGGTACTTCTGGCGGCCCTGGGCGTGTCGATTGCGTTAGAGAGCTACCTGTTGGTCGCGTGGGGCAGTGAGCGTCGAGTGTTTCCAGTCGCCCTCCTGCCGGAAGGGCTAAGCGCCCAAGCCGTTCCGCCAGGTGTCCATGGCTGGCAGGCAGCCAGTCAATTTGGTGTCTTGCCATTGACAGCCAGCCACTCGATCCCGATTCTCGACTTGCTAATCGTCCTTGTTTTTCTGGTTGTCGCCACCGGTCTTGGCCTGTTTTTTCGTCTGAGTCGTGCTGCTGACGCGATGGTAGCGTCGGCGGATGCGCCGCTGGCCGCGCGCGCCTGCGGTATTCCCGTTGAACGAATCTTAGGCCAGGCCTTTTTTCTTGGTGGTGCTATAGCGTCGCTCGGTGGAACCCTCTACGTGCTTCGGTCCAAGAGTCTTGATCCTATGTCCGGCTTTTCTCCGGGGATACTGGCGTTCGCAGCCTGTGTTCTCGGGGGAATCGGGAGCCTGCGCGGATCAATCGCGGGTGCCCTTCTTACGGGGTTGGTGACTTCGCTCGCTCCGGCCGTTCCGCTTGAGCGGTGGGTCACTGCGTGTCTCCCGGCTGGGTGGATGCGCTTTTCGCCATCCCTCAATCTGAGCGACTGGTCGTACGGTGTAGTCTACGTGCTCATGATCCTCATCATCTTGTTCAAGCCGGAAGGTCTCTTTGAACGATGAGAGGGTTTCTGTCTCATTACGTATCGCCGCGCACCTGGGGAATTCGTTTGCTGATTGCCCTCGCGCTTCTTGCCTTTCCCTTGGTCGTTCCGGGAGATTTCGTTTCCCTCGGTTTCATTGCGCTTCAGTATGCCCTGTTCGCGCTTGGACTCAACATCATTGTTGGTTGGGCTGGGCTTCTCGATTTGGGCGCGGCTGGGTTCGTGGCGGTTGGTGCGTACTCGACGGCAATCCTAATGACGCAGTTCGGCCTGGCTCCTCTGACCGTCCTGCCCATCAGTTGTGCCGCTGGATTTACAGCAGGAATACTGCTCGGCATACCGACTCTGCGGCATCGATTGGACTACTTCGCAATCCTGACCCTGGGGTTTGCAGAACTGGTGGCTCTTGGAATTCGGAACTGGACACCGGTTACGGGAGGGTCCTTCGGTTACAGTGGCATCCCAGCCACTACTTTGCCGCTTCTGGCTGAACCGATTCGCACGGTGCCGCCGACCGGCTTCTACTACCTTGCCCTAGGAGTTACAGTGCCGGTTTACTTTTTCGTCAATTGGCTTCGCTCAACTAGCCTTGGTCGCCACTTCCATGTGGTCAAGCATAGCGAAAAGGTCGGGCAGGTTTACGGGATAAACATACTTGCGGTGAAGCTCGCAGCGTTTGGAATTTCCGCGGCAATTCTATCAGCGGGCGGATTCTTTTGGGCGATCTACCAGCGTTCCATTATTTGGACCGAGTTCAACGTGCTGCTGTCCTGTTTGCTTCTGTCCCTACTTGTAGTAGGAGGGTTGGGAAATCCCAAGGGTGTCGTGCTCGGTGCAGCAATCGTCGGCACTTCCCTTGAATTGATCCGTCGATTTCTCACGACTGCTGGGCTTCCTCAAAACATTCGCTTCCTGATCTTCGCCTCGGCACTGGTCGCTTTCATCCTTCTTCGTCCCTCCGGCATTCTGCCGGACCACCCGTCCTGGGTACCACGATTACGCCGAAGTCCAGATCCGCCCGACGAATCCGGACCAATGGACCGGAGTGAATCGACCCCCCGGATGATGCTAGAAGTGCGGGATGTCGTGAAATCCTTCGGCGGGTTGAAAGCCCTCGATGGATTCTCTTTCACAGTAGAGTCCGGAGCTTGTGTGGCTTTGATCGGCCCGAACGGGTCGGGCAAGACCACGCTACTGAACACGATAAGCGGATTGATCAGACCCGATGCGGGAACGATTCGAGTCGGTGGAAGCCGGATTGACAAGTTGCCTCCTTTTCGGATCGCTCGGTCTGGGGTTGCGCGTTCATTTCAAGACTTGAGCGTCTGCGAGGAACTCACGGCAGAGGACAACGTATATCTTACGGCCAACAGAGTTTCGTCCAAGCAGGTTGATGCCACGCTAAGGTGGTTTGGCATCGGCGATGGACAGGCGTCCTGTGCATCGCTGCCTTACGGTGCGAAGAAATCCCTGGATCTTGCTCGGGTCTTTGTTGATCCAACCAAATTGCAATTGGTGCTGCTGGATGAGCCGACGGCTGGCTTGACCCAACGGGAAGGGAGGGATGTGGTTCTCTCGCTCGCCGCTCTGAGGGAGCGCCAACGGTTCGCGATGCTCGTAGTTTCTCACGATGCGATGTTCTTGGAAGCGCTGAACGTTGATCGGGTGGTTGTGATCCACCGCGGTCGGCTTTTCAAGGAAGGACCCTTCTCTGTCATCCGGCAGGATGAGGATATCCGAAAGCTTTTCTGGGGGGACGATTGGACGACGTGAAAAAGCTCCTGGCACTGAGGAAGCTGGAATCGGGAAGCTGGAGACGTCCGGTGTCTTTCGAGCTTCAAACCGGCGAAATTGTCCTCCTTCTGGGGCGAAATAGCTCGGGGAAGACGACTCTTCTGAACACTGTCGCCGGGCTCCTCCCGGTACGATTTGGACAGGTACTGATCGAGGATCGAGATGTAAGCAGTTTAGATACCATTGGCCGTACCCGGAGTGGCGTGCGCCTCGCGCTTGAAGGAAGACAGGTATTCGGGCGGCTCCCTGTCAAGAGAAACCTACTGCTCGGAGCCTATGGAAGGGGGGCGGATCATAAGGTGAAGAAAGACCTGGAATGGGTCCTCGACATCTTTCCAGACCTCCGGGATAAGCTGGACGCCTTCGCGTGGTCTCTGTCTGGCGGCCAGCAGACGATGTTGAATATCGGGCGGGCGCTGATGGGAGACCCAAAGCTACTTCTCATGGACGAGCCCACGCTAGGATTGGACCCTCAAAACACGAGGAAGTTGATCAACGCTCTCGAACAGATCCGCCGGGAACGACAGGTAGGAATCTTGGTCGCTGAACAGAGCGGGATGTTTGCGCGAGCCTTTCCTGAACGCGTGATCCTGATGGTGGGTGGTGAGATCCTATTTGACGGGCCATGGGAACAGGCGGCTCGGGAGGGAAAGCTGACCGAGATTTTCGCCTGACCCCGGCGGTCCCTCAAGCCTGAATCCAGTGGTCAAGATCAAGAAAAGCCCGCCAGCGCGGCCGGAAAGAAGATGAGCGGGAATGGCGCATCGGATGCGGAAGCACCTCCGCGCCTACGGCTGGGTGGACTCAACAAAGTACACCAGTACACCCGCAAACCCGCGCGCACCTCGTCACTAATCTTGCCTTTCTCCGGTCCTGGCAGAGTGACCACTTGCACGGTTTTTGCGCTGGCGATGAGCCTTCCGGTCCCAGACTCGGTGATGCGGTACGCGGTTGTAAACGAAGATGCGCCGATGGCTGTGACCCAGACGGATACATTCAGCGTCTCGCCACAGTGCGCCGGATTTCGATAGTCAATTTCTGCCCGTGCGCTTACGTAACCAAGGTCGTTCGCTACCAGCCTCTTGCCGACTCGCTTCAGAACCTCTTCCCACAGTGCGTTTGATGCCTCTTCGAGGTAGGTCAAGTACACGGCATAATTCAGGTGTCCCAACGCGTCGAGATCGCGGAAGCGTACTCGAATTGGTGTCACTAGTTCTCGCGCCATCGGCATTCCCTATCGGACTGGGTCATTCATCCTTGCCTAAGACCACCCGTTGAGTCGGTCTGGCCCGGAAATATCGAACGAATGCGGCTTCGATTTCCTCGTTGATGTTCTCGGCTTCCCCTCTGCCGGTGCCGAAAGGGAGGTATGCGACAACCGCGACGCCAGTAGTCTCATCGCGGATCACTGCTCGGCCGGAGTCGGCTACCGGACTGCCGATCACACCAGAGGAATCCGCAAGGACGAGCTTTCCGTCAGCATTCTTGACCATCTGAGAGATCGTGGCGTACGTCTCACCCGCGTAGCCGATCCGATACGTGCACGCGGAGGCCATGCGGTCGAGATCATATACTCCAAGCGGGACACGAAGCCGAATCGATAGGACGTTGTTGACATCTACGACAGGGTTAATCCTGATGAAATCCTTTTCCAGACACCGCCTAATCAACGACTCCGACGCAGGGCGGTAACGGGACGGGTCCATATCGGGCATCGCCTTGAAGGTGTTACGCATCTGCTGGACGACCGGGTCTTCCAGGATGGCATTTCCCTTGCCGCGCAGTTCGGCGATTGTGGACTTTATCTCGGCCTTCAATTGCGGTCCGGCAGCCGCGGTGTCCGCCAGTCCCTCCAGGCGGACTAATCCCAGTACCGCCTCTCCGGACCACCTTTCACGAACAGCGCTGTCCAGAGTCAACTCGATCATGTATGCCTCCAACCACAGATTTCGGAAGTCAACACCGCACAGAGTACAAGAAAGCAAACGCCAAAGCAAATCACCGCGCAATCACCGCGCAAACCCGGAAACCGGCAATCAGTCTGTTTTGGTTCCGCTTCACGGAGATCCCAAGCGTCCGCGAGGCCGGGCGCGTGGCGCGGAGTCGTTCATGGGAGATCATGTTCAGAACGTGGACGGAGGAGGCGTGCTCAATAGATAAACGAGCGGTCATCGCTCGTGGGCAGCGGTACCGGCCACCCAAGTCACACCGAGGGTCCCGCCCTGAAGATCTCCGGTCACCGCGGCCTGGCCGCTGCCGGTGTTCGAGGCGGCCAGTGCCGTGCACACATGGTACTGCCACACGCTCCCGAACGAATGGAACTGATGGTGAGGAGGCTGCCGGAGGCCGCCCAGACGCCGTCGATCACCGTTTTGCCGATTCGCGGACCCGCCAATGTGCAGCCAGACGACATCCTGGTCGCTCCAGTTGCCAGAGAACGTGACGGTGCATTGCGGGTAAGACGGATTTACCGCCACCTCCTGCTTCCACCAGAACGCCGCAGTAGTGGTCTATCTCGCCCAGCAGCCCGAGCTTCTGAATGTTCCACACCAGGCCGAGGCGCATCGAAGACACCGCGTTCATTCCCTTTTGAATACTCACGGTGCCCAGGTTCGGCTGCGGGCACTTGCAAATGTCAGAGTTGCCGTGAGTGACCGTTGGCGGGGATTCACCCTGCCATCCCACGCGCAAGGCCGCTCCCACGGGCAGCTCCGGCGATCCGACCCGGCCCGTAATTGGCCGTTCCCTCGGCATAAGAGGCCTGCATTGCGGTCGCCAGGCCGGTAGCATGAACAAGAGCGTTGGCATTCCCTGACAGGGTGGATTGGCCGTATACATGATCTCCGGTGGTCATCACGCGGGAGATGTACCCCAGGGCGCAGTTTCCCGCGAGCACACCCTCGGCGAATACCGGCGAGTACACCTGCGCCCGTGCGGTGCTGCCTCCTTTAGTCGAGATCCGCAGGCGCAGCAGGTAATTGATCGCGCCTGCCAAGATGCCCGCTGCGGATGCGCCGCCAGCGAAGACAAAGTGGCACGGCGCCATTGCGACATCTTTCGCGGCACCTGCCGCCTGGGCGGCGCCGGTCATGACCTTGATTGTTTGCCCGGCCAGGGTGGCGTCCCCGGTGGCCGCAAAGCTCCCCACCTGCAGACCGGCGCCCTCAATTGCGTACGGACCCGAGGTGCCGGACGCCGCCGCCTCTGCGGGGACCGGGCCATGCGCGAACGCCGTCGTCAGGCCCGCACTGATCGCGCTGCCAACTACGCGTTGCCTCGTGGCCACGTGGGCAGCGGTGAGCGACAGGCTCAAGCTCGCGCCATAGAGCTTCGCGGCAATGCGAGTCAGCGCGGACGAAGATCCATGCAGGTTGCCGAGCGCCATCAGGAAATGCGCCTTCGCGAAGAGTTCCACGAAGGGAAAGTGCTCGGCGAACGCCCGCGCCAGGCCGAGCGATTGCAAATCTGCCAAGGTCACCGTATCGAGGTACGCACCCACACGCCCGCGCTGCTTGACCGCGGTGTCAGCCATCGCGATGGTATCCGCGAAGGATAGCTGGCCGGTGAAAAACACGACCGCGTCACTGAGCGCGAAAGCATCGATCAGGAACGGAAACCTCGCGTGCATCGTCGCCAGGGCATCGGCCAGGGCAAAGGCATCGACGACGGCGGCAAACCAGACGCGGTGGACCTCGGACGAGTCGCTGAACGGGAGCGTGTCGGCCAGCAGCCGGTGAAGGATCTCTGAGTGCGCGAACCCTGACGATTGATCAGAGAGATTGTCGTCGGCCAGGAAGAGCCCGCCATACACATAGCCGTACAACTCGACCAGCGTGGCGAAGCGGCCATGGCCGGTCGCCGCCAGATCGCTCAGCGAGACTGCATCGGCAGTCGTGTGAAACCACGAGCGCGCAACCACCGCAGCGTCAGTCAGCGGGAACAGATCGGTGAAAGCCCAAGAAAAGGAGCCGGTGTAGGAGAGCAAATCCGCCAATTTGAACTGGTCGCTTTCCGCGAGGCCGTAATCGTGGACCGTCGCGATGGAATCCTGTTGCCAGAGCAAATCCGCCAGCCCCGCGGACCACTGACGATGGGCCTCAGCGGAATCTGTAA
>Ga0302319_10024893_pt1 | contig 10617 bp, 7 predicted proteins | sample Bog_T0_2_FD_203319 | JGI IMG/M metagenome (GOLD analysis project Ga0302319, IMG submission 203319) | Peat permafrost microbial communities from Stordalen Mire near Abisko, Sweden - Bog_T0_2 | ecosystem: Environmental > Terrestrial > Soil > Wetlands > Peat | place: Sweden: Abisko, Stordalen Mire... | reverse complement strand
GCGATGGTTCTGACTGATAATCCGGATCGGCCAGTCCTTGACAAGACCAATCTGACCGGCCACTACGATTCAGCGTGACCTACGATCAGACCGGCCCAAAGTTCACGTTCACCGGACCTGATGTCTTCACGCCGATTCACGACCTCGGCCTCAAACTTGAGCCCCAAGAGTCCCCGGTCCAAATGCTCTTGATTGATTCCGTAGCCCATCCGACTGAGAATTGATCTCCCGTTTAGATGTTGTGAAGTCCCACGCCCCGGCGGCCCATCGGAGTCCGTTGTCAATCTCGTCCGTGAGCGAATGGAATTTGACGCCACGGGCGCGAAGATTGGCGAGCCTCGCCCTTTCCTGTGCTAGATTGGCCAGCACGGGACTCAATATGAAATATTCGCTTGCTCTCGCCACGTCGCTCATCGCGTTCACTGCTTTCGCGCAGGAACTCAACGTCGATATACCCTACAAAAAATTCGTCCTCGCCAACGGGCTGACACTCATCGTCCATGAGGACCATAAAGCGCCCATCGTCGCCGTCAACGTCTGGTATCACGTCGGCTCGAAGAATGAAAAGCCCGGCAAGACGGGCTTCGCACACCTTTTCGAACACCTGATGTTCGGAGGCAGCGAAAACGTGAAATCGGTCTACATCAAAGAATTTGAAAAAATCGGCGCCACGGACCTCAACGGCACCACCAGTAACGACCGTACGAACTACTTCGAAACCGTCCCGGTCTCAGCTCTCGATTACGCGCTTTTTCTCGAATCGGACCGCATGGGACACCTGCTCGGTTCGTTCGATAAGAAGACTCTCGACCTGCAGCGCGGTGTGGTCCAGAACGAAAAGCGCCAGGGCGAAAACGAGCCCTATGGCGTAGTCGAACAAATCGTCACCGACAATACATGGCCCGCGCGACATCCCTATTCGTGGACCGTCATCGGCTCCATGGACGATCTCAACGCCGCCTCTCTCGACGACGTGAAGGAGTGGTTCAACACCTACTACGGCCCTTCGAACGCTACGCTTTCGATCGCCGGCGACATCACCGCGGATGAAGCGAAAGCGAAGGTCGAAAAATACTTCGGCGATATCCCCGCCGGCCCGCCCGTGGCGCATCAGGAAGCCTGGGTGGCGAAGATGACCGGCACGCATCGCGAGCGCGTGGAAGACCATGTCCCCCAGCCGCGTATCTATAAGATCTGGAACGTCCCTCAAACCGGTTCTGAAGACGCCACGCTGCTTTCGCTGGCCGCGCGTTGCCTCACTCTCGGCAAGACTGCTCCTCTCTATAAACGACTGGTCTACGACCAACAGATTGCCACCGCCGTCCAGGCCTTTGCCGATGAGAACGAAATCGCCAGCCAGTTCTACATCATGGTCACCATCAAGCCCGGCCAGGATCTTGCCAAAGCGGAGGCCGTGATCGACGAGGAAGTCGCACGCATAATCGCGCAGGGTCCCACTGCCGATCAACTGGAGCGAGTGCGCACCTCATACGTCGCCAACTTCGTGCGCGGCCTCGATCGCGTGGGCGGCTTCGGCGGAAAGTCCGACGTCCTTGCGCAGGGCCAGGTGTTTCTGGGCGATCCCGACGCTTATAAGAAGGAACTGAAGCTGGTTCAAACGGCGACGCCCACCCAGGTACGGGATGCCGCGAAACGCTGGCTATCCGATGGCGTGTTCGTGCTCGAAGTGCATCCCTTCGCCACCTTCACGACAGCCGCGAAGGGCGTGGACCGTTCGAAGCTGCCCGACCTCGCCAACACCCCGGACAGCAAGCTCCCGAAGCTGCAGCGCGCCACGCTTTCAAACGGCCTGAAAGTAGTTCTCGCCGAACGCCACGATAACCCTGTCGTCGATGCCTCGATGATTTTCGATGCCGGATTCGCCGCGGACCAGTTTGGCAACCCCGGCACAGCCTTGCTCACCGCGACCCTGCTGACCAACGGCACAAAGTCGCGCGATGCCCTGCAGTACAGCGAGGATTTGCAGCGCCTCGGCGCCCAGATCAACGCCGGCTCCACGCTCGACGCCACGACGGTTACGCTTTCGGCGATAAAAAACAAACTCGATGGCTCGCTGGCGCTCTTCGCGGACACAATCCTCAACCCCGCTTTCCCGCAGGCTGACTTCGAGCGGGAAAAGAAGCTCCAGTTCGCCCGCATCGATCGTGAAAAGTCCGAGCCCATGCAGATCGCGCTGCGGCTGGTCCCAGGCCTCACCTATGGGAAAGGCCACGCGTATGGCAACCCGTTCACAGGCTCGGGCACGGCCGACAGCGTATCCCGCATCACCCGCGACGACCTCGTCAAATTCCACCAAACATGGATGAGGCCGAATGCCGCCACTCTGCTCATTACCGGCGATACGACCATGGCTGAGATTCAGCCCGCGCTGGAAAAACTGTTCGCGGCCTGGAAGCCCGGCCAGATCCCGGCAAAGAATCTGGCGCATGTCGATCTTCCCGCAAAACCGGTGGTTTATCTGGTCGATCGACCCGGCGCTCTGCAATCCTACATCATTACCGGCCAGCCCGCGCTGCCGAAAAACAATCCCCAGGCGATCGGTATCGACATCATGAACGATCTGTTGGGCGGCACCTTCAGCTCGCGCCTCAATATGAACCTCCGTGAGGATAAGCACTGGTCTTACGGAGTATTCAGTTTCTTCCGCGACGCCAAAGGCCAGGAACCTTTCCTCACCCTCGCGCCTGTGCAGACGGACAAGACCAAAGAATCGATGGTCGAAGTCAACAAAGAGCTGCACGATTTCGCGAAAGCGAAACCAATAACCGATACCGAACTGCAGGCCGATATCTCCAATCGAGTTCTGAGCCTGCCCGGATCGCGTGAATCCCTGCGCGCCCTTCAATCCACCATCCAGGAAATGCTGGAATTCGGCTACCCTGACGATTACTACGACACCTATGCCAGCAAAGTGAAAGCCCTGCGAACCGCCGATATCAACGACGCCGCCAGTACCGTGCTTCACCCCGACAACATGGTCTGGATCGTAGTCGGAGACCGCGCCAAAATCGAATCCGGTATTCGCGAACTGAACATCGGCGAAGTTCGCGTGATCGATGCCGATGGCAACCCGACTAAACCCTAGCGCGGCAGATACTCTATATTGCGGCAGATACTCTATATTATGGGTGGTCCAGCAGCCGGACTTCTGCTTAGGGAGGCGCCAGACGCCGATCAGATCGCCAGCCTCAGGACCTGGTTGAGCGGAGCTGCGGAATTTTACGCTGAATCACCGAATGGCGATTTGAGGAACGGCTGGGAGTTCTTTCTTGATTAGCCGGAAGAGTCAGGCGATGAGCCTTCCGACCCCTACGCTGGCTCATGCCTTGGCTGCATCCAACTATTTTCTGCAATCGGCCTCGCGATCATAAACTCCTTGCATGGTTATGCGCGGAACTGACCGCTCGGTTCGGCGGTGTGGTTGACCTGGGCGGGCCCCTGCCACTTCCCGACCGCAGTGAATGGGCGCGTGCCGGACTCGCCGGTGCCGTTGTCGACGTACCGCCAGAGGTCGACACCGGGCCATGGAGTCATGTCTGCGTGGTCGATGCCGCGTTCCTGCGCGGATGGATCCATCACCCTGGCTTTCATATGATTAAGTAGTCGTTTCCATGCCCACCCATAGCCCACTTGCCACCCTGCTCCGCGACACGATTCAGCGCGAGCTTCCCCAGCTCCGCGCCGCGGGTCCCACGCGCCTCGACCTCCATCCCAACGGCCCGACTTCCTGGTCGCCCAAACAGGAACTCGGCCATCTGATCGACTCCGCCGCCAACAACCACCAGCGCTTCGTCCGCGCCGCGCTTGAATCCGAATACACCGGACCCGGCTACGCGCAGGACGGCTGGGTCGCCCTTCACAACTATCGGAACCTCCCCTGGGAGACGCTCGTCACCTTCTGGTTCGAATACAACCAGCTCCTCGCCGAACTCATCGACAACATCCCGCTAAATAAACTCGACACGCCCTGCACCATCGCCGCCGCACAACCCGTCACCCTCGCCTTCCTCATCGAAGACTACGTAAAACACATGCAGCACCACCTCGATAAAATTCTGGCCCGCGATGTCGTAACTCAATATCGGTAGAGCTTCTGCGAGCCCACGCTACAATGACATAACTAACGCATGATTCCTCACGCGATCCCCGAAGGTCTCACCTTCGATGATGTGCTCCTCGTTCCTGCACGTAGCGAAGTTCTCCCCGCCGAAGCGGAGACGAAAACAAGGCTCACCCGCGGAATTCCGCTCAATATTCCCATCGTCAGCGCCGCGATGGACACTGTAACCGAATCGCACCTCGCCATCGCGCTCGCCCAGCAGGGCGGCATCGGCTTCGTGCATCGCAACATGTCAATCGACCGCCAGGCCGAAGAGGTTGACCGCGTCAAACGCAGTGAAAGCGGCATGATTGTCGACCCCATCACCATCGGGCCCGACAAAAAAATCTCCGACGCGCTCGAGCTCATGCAGCATTACCGCATCTCGGGCGTTCCCGTCACCAGCGAAGGCAAGCTCGTCGGCATCCTCACCAATCGCGATCTGCGCTTCGAAACCCGCTTCGACCTGCCTATCTCCGAAGTGATGACGAAGGAACACCTCATCACCGTTCCGGTCGGCACAACCCTCGAACAGGCCGAGGAAATCCTCCATCGCCATCGGGTCGAAAAGCTTCTTGTCGTCGATGACAATTACAACCTCAAAGGCCTCATCACCGTCAAAGACATCCAGAAAAAGCTGAAATATCCCAACGCCGCCAAGGATGAACAGGGTCGCCTGAGAGTCGGCGCCGCCATAGGCGCCACCGGCGACTTCCTCGAGCGCGCTCAGGAACTGGTCCGCCGCAAAGTCGACGTCATCGTGATCGATACCGCCCACGCCCACAGCCTGCGCGTCATCGAAGCCGTCAAAACCATCAAGCGGATCATCCCGTCCATCCAGCTCATCGCCGGCAACATGGGCACCTATGAAGCCGCGCGCGAACTGATCGATCTTGGCCTCGACGGCATCAAGGTCGGCATCGGGCCTGGTTCCATCTGCACCACCCGCATCGTTTCCGGAGCAGGCGTTCCGCAGCTCACCGCCATCGCCGCCTGTTCGCGAGCCGCGCGTGAATCGAACATCCCGCTCATCGCCGATGGCGGAGTCAAGTTCTCGGGCGACGTCACCAAAGCCATTGCCGCCGGAGCCGATACCGTCATGATCGGCAGCCTGCTCGCTGGCACCGACGAAAGCCCCGGCGAAACCATCCTCTATCAGGGACGAACTTTCAAGACCTACCGCGGCATGGGTTCTCTCGGAGCCATGGCCACCGGCAGCACCGACCGTTACTCCCTCGACCCGACGCAGAAGCTGGTGCCCGAGGGTATCGAAGGCCGCGTGGCATCGAAAGGCCCGCTCGCGGATCTGGTTTATCAGCTCGTCGGCGGCCTTAAATCCGGCATGGGCTATTGCGGCTGCAAAACGATCCTCCAGATGCAGGAACAGGCCCGCTTCGTCCGCGTCTCACCCGCCGGATTGCGCGAAAGCCACGTGCATGACGTGATCATCACCAAAGAAGCCCCGAATTATCGCGTTGAATAATCCGGCGACGTTGAAATATGCTGCGGCGCCAGGTATAATCTAAAACAAGACTTTCGCCTTTTGTTCGCGCCAAATTAAGGCGAGTAAAGCAAGTCAAGGAGAATCCATGGACGAAAAAGAACGCGCACGAGCCTTAGAGCAAACCCTCGGGCAGATCGAAAAACAGTTTGGAAAAGGCTCTATCCTGCGTCTGGGCTCGAAGGACGCCATCGTGCCCGTGGCCGTAATCTCCACCGGCTCCATCTCGCTCGATTCGGCGCTCGGCACCGGCGGCCTTCCGCGCGGGCGCATCAATGAGATTTATGGCCCTGAATCGTCGGGCAAAACCACCATCGCGCTCCAGGTCATCGCCGAAGCGCAGAAGCGCGGCGGCATGGCGGCGTTCATCGACGTGGAGCACGCGCTCGATCCGAACTATGCCCGCAAGCTGGGCGTCGATGTCGATAACCTGCTCGTCTCCCAGCCGGATTACGGCGAACAGGCGCTCGAAATCACCGGCGCCCTGGTCGCGTCTGGGTCCATCGACGTACTTGTGGTCGATTCCGTCGCGGCCCTCGTACCCAAAGCCGAGCTCGATGGCGAGATGGGCGATTCGCATGTCGGCCTGCAGGCTCGCCTGATGTCCCAGGCGCTTCGCAAACTCACCGGCGTGGTCTCAAAATCGCGCACCTGCCTGATCTTCATCAACCAGATCCGCGAGAAGATCGGCGTCATGTTTGGCAGCCCGGAAACCACCACCGGCGGCCGCGCGCTGAAGTTCTATTCGTCGGTGCGCCTCGATATCCGCCGCATCGCTGCGATCAAGGATGGCGACGCCGTAGTCGGCAACCGCACCAAGGTTAAGGTGGTGAAGAACAAACTAGCCTCGCCCTTCCGCGAAGCCGAATTCGACATCATCTATGGTGAAGGCATCTCGAAGGAAGGCGACCTGATCGATCTCGGCGTTGCCAACAACATCGTCGAAAAGAGCGGGTCGTGGCTCAGCTATAAAGGCGACCGCATCGGCCAGGGCCGCGAGAACGCCAAGCAATTCCTTAAAGAGAACACGGAAATGCGCCAGACCATCGAGACCGAAGTCCGCAAGGCTCTTGGCCTCATCCGCGAGCCGGTGCCCCTAACCAACGGAGCCGCCCCCGCGCCCACCCAGCAAGGCCCGCAACCAATGCCGAAGGCCGCGGCTGCGGCAGGTGGTCCGCGACCCGCACCGCAAAGCCGGTAGCCGACGTGGCGCACGCTTCAGCGTGCCGCGTCGAGTTTACTCGACGCCATTGCCCCGGGCGCGACGAGAGCCGCGATCAGGTCGGCCCGCCACTTGGCGGCTTCGCCCGGAGGCATTTTGAAGTGAATTTGACGGTGGACGTTCCGCCCGCACGGATTATCCACCCGCAGGTCACGCTTTTTCGTGGAAAACGACCAAGCCATTTTTACGGTCATTTCTTCAAACAAGCGGTTAGTCCACCTCTCAGGTTTTTTATCACTTGATCGAGCGACTTCCGGCGGATTTGGCGCGACAAACGTCAGGTCAGCCGACGTGGCAAACAGAATATAGTTGCCACGCAGCAATCCGTGGGCTGCGGCATCCGGAAACCAGCCCTCACGGTATATGGCTTCGTGTTTCTTATTGAAGTTTGCTTGTGTTATAACTCTGTGATCGGCGATTCGCCAAAGCCAGTCCGTGTTGTGCTGATATGAACGCCCACGATCAGTCTCGTCATAGCGCCAACCATGGCGCTCGGGCTTAATCAACCCATTAAGATAGAGATGTTTGAACGGCACGAGCCTTCTGTCGCTCTGGAGGCCACGTTGATCAAGCCTCTGTTCCACGGTCGCGACTGCACAAAGCCGGTACTGGATTTCTCCGCTTGCCGTCGGAGTAAATGAAAAAGAGACAACAATACTTCCCTCCTTGATCGAATTTCGAAGATCCTGGCGGCAGATCATCCCCGTTGTCATAAGGCCACTCACCCTTTGAGATCGCGGTCTCAACCCTGAGAAACTGGCCCCTGGAGTCCACGAAACTCTTGGGGCTCTCTGAATGGAAGCACGCCAGGTAAACCGAAGTCATGTCGCGCGCACTCATGTCGAGCTCAAGAGGACTTATGTTATAGCAGAGGGCCGCGACTGTGTTAATGCCAGGCAGCGTTTATTTCTGAGCCTTCCCATAAACCTCCAGCTGCACCGGCCTCGCAATCGAATTCACCTCGGGTTGGTAATACTCATAAACCTTCGACGCAAACGTCCGCGCGCGAATCGGATACTTCGCGCGCAGCCGGAACTTCAGTTGGACAGTATCACGCGCGCCGATCGAATCGAAATACAAAACCGCCTGCTGTGCGGTCAAACTGAATTTCTCCAGCCGACCGCCCTTTTTCCCCGCGGTCTTCTCCTGACAATCCTGCAGATCCTCACTCAACAAATCGAACCCCGGCGGAATCCCCAGATCGATCATCACCATCTCCGCCGTCTTCGCCAGGTTATTGCGCACAGTTGCGGTGGCCGTCGCGATATCGTCCTGCGCCAGCCGCGCGCGGTCATAACTCACATCGATCGAAAGCGCCTCATTTGCAGGCTTCACGTCCCACGGAACGAAGTACCGGCCTGACACCTGATACGCAAGGCCGCCCTTGCCCGTGAAACGAATCCCCACTGCACTCGAAGGCTTTGCGTCGAGCGTGAACTGATGCAGCAGGTCGTTGTTATCCCGCGTTAAAACCAGCCGCTCGACCGGCGCGCCGTTCAGAGTAATCTCGACCGTGCCACTCACATCCGCGCCATTCTTCGCGCTCGCCAACAGCAACGCCCGCAGAGCCATAATCGTCGCCTGGGTGGTGCCCCATGCGCCCGACGCGTCTTTCTTCGCTGCGATGTAGGTCAGCGCCCTGCGAACCGGACCTGAAGCCTCGCCCCACTTCAACAACGCCTGCAGCGCAAGGCCCGTCGTCTCGACCGCCGCACTGTCGCCGCGTCCGAAGACCGCGGTCTCCTCGGCCGTCCACCACAACTGGTCGTCTTTCTCGACATGCGAATCGAGCAAAGACTGCATCGCATGAGCGGTGAATCCCTTGTCCTTCGCATAATCGACCGCGAAATTCGCCACAACAGCCTTGGTATACGAATCGCCCTTGTCGTTCATATGGCTCTCGACGAACCCACGCGCTTTGTCAACGGCTGGCCCCTTGTAACCGGTATTCTCCAGCGCCCACGCGATGTAAGCGGTAATGCGCAGAACATCGGAGTTATAGCGATTCGTCGCGCCTTCATTGATCACAAGGCCAGTATCGGGAGCCCAGCTGCCGTCCGGTTTCTGTTGGCCCGCCAGCCATGCCTGAGTTCGGCTGATCACCTTCAGGTCGACATCGTAAACCTGCGACATGTCGTAAAACTCCATCAGCCCATACGACGTCAGGATCTTATTCGCCGGCGCCTGACCGAACCACGAGAACCCACCGCCCGGAACTTCAAACGTCAGCAGCCGCTGATAGCCGCTGGCGATAAACCCTTCGGCTTTGGCGTGAATCTCAGGCGTAATCTTCTTCGTCCGCTTCATATAATCGAGCGAGAGAACGTTGGGGTATGTGCTCGAAGAAGTCTGTTCGAAACACCCGCCTGGCATGCGAAGAATGGAATCCATGCCTTCGATCACCTGGCTCAAAGGACCGGGATACAGCCTGACGAAAAGCTTACTCGCGCCGGGAATCGCATCGCCCGGGAAATCGACGTTATGAGAGACCGAGCTTTCAAGACGCCCATTGAAAACGATGCTCTGCTCGCGGCCATTGGGAACCACTTCGATTTCACGAACCACAATGTCCGCATGATTCCCCGGCATCCGCGCCGTGAGCGTGAGCTTGAACTTGCCAATGCGTCGAGCTTCAATTGAAAACTGCGCCGCGCCCACCCGGCCGGATTCCACGGCAACAGTCTTATCCCCCGAATCATCCACCAGCGAATACCAGTCTTCTTGAGTTAGTCGCAGCCGGACATTGCCGCCCGCGCCGGTGTAGTTGTAGATCGCAACCGGTAGAGTGACGCGATCCCCCTGCGTAAGAGTGACAGGCAAATCGAGATCGGTGAAAAAATCCTGGAAGACCTTGATATTCGCAGTTCCCGAACCCAGCGCGCCATGAGTTGTTGAAGCGACCATAGCCATCCGCCACGTAGTAATCGAATCTGCAATCGGAATCGTGATCGACGCTGCGCCGTGATCGTCCGTAACGATTTCCGGATTGATATAGAGAGCTTCGGGGAACCACGAACGAGTATGTGGTTCGGGCGTTCCGGCGGTGTTGCGGAACACAGCATCCCTGGCCATCGTTTTAGCGAACGCTGGTGGAGGCGGCGCCGCCATCGGCATCCCGCCAATGATGCCACCCATAACATCGCCTGCCATTCCTCCAGCTATTCCGCCCCCACCGCCGCCCATTCGAAACACACCACCGCCAAACCCCGCGCCGAAGCCAGGCAGTACACGGCCAAACGGTGGTCTTGCCGACAAAACCGCGCGATCCCGAACGCCAAGAGTCAACCTTGTCGAAACGTCCGACACGTTAACTGTATAGTTGCCCGGTGGCAAGCCCGCAAAAGTGAACCGGCCTTTACCATCCGCCGTTGCCACACGAGGCTTCGCGTCACCCTCCATGCGCAGTTCGATAATGGCTCCCCGAAGAGTATCCCCGAACATGCTCGAAACCGTGCCCGTCACCTCCCCGAGCCCATTCATCGCACCGCGATCATGCTCAATCTCCACCTCAATCCCCGGAGCCTCAACCCTATTCGAATTCACCTCAAGATAAGAGACGAATCCGCCCATCCGCCCCGAACCCGGTGTTGCGCGAACCATATAGACATTCTTCGGCTGTGCCCACGCCACACGCTCCACAACATAATCCCGCCCCCACGCATCCAACATCTCCGGAGCCCCACTCTTCTCCAGCCGAGCCGCCACCTTCGTCAAATCCCCACCCGCCGAATCCCGCCCATACTCCCGATTCAAAGCCGCCGCCAGCACCCGCAC
>Ga0302319_10024888_pt1 | contig 10618 bp, 7 predicted proteins | sample Bog_T0_2_FD_203319 | JGI IMG/M metagenome (GOLD analysis project Ga0302319, IMG submission 203319) | Peat permafrost microbial communities from Stordalen Mire near Abisko, Sweden - Bog_T0_2 | ecosystem: Environmental > Terrestrial > Soil > Wetlands > Peat | place: Sweden: Abisko, Stordalen Mire... | reverse complement strand
ATTCCACGATGAACGCAGATCAAGGGCCAGTTCGGTTAGTTGGTCGATTCCTTCGATTTTAGCAGGAAGACGGATATGAAGATTAAAATCGGGAGGTGTTTCAATCATAATTGTGGTGTCACAACGTTTTCCAAGTCCGCAATTTTTGCCAGACGGCGGCGGTGACGTTCAGCGCCACTGAATCGCGCCGCGAGAAAGGTTTGGAGTAATTCCCAGGCAAGAGCATGCCCGATGACCAGTCCCCCGAAGCAGATGATATTCAGGTCATCGTCTTCGACGCCTTGGTGGGCGGAAAAGTTTTCGTGAATCAGGCTGGCGCGAACCCCGGCGATTTTATTCGCGGCGACGGAAGCCCCAACCCCGCTTCCGCAGATGGCGACGCCGCGTTCCACTTCTCCGCTGGAAACGGCACGGGCAAGGGGGACAACGTAATCGGGGTAATCATCCTCCGGCGTGGGCTGCCCATCACCGAAATCCATCAACTGGTAGCCGGCTTCGCGTAATCTATCGACCAGGAATTGTTTCAGGTCATAGCCTCCGTGGTCAGCGGCTATACCAATGACTTTCGGTGTTAGTGGAAAAATGGAGGGAAGATCAGGCATGGCGGTTTCTTCGGATCCAGGAGCATGGCCGCGCGGCAGGCAACGATGCCCACCACGCGCATGATCTTTCAGGAGCCGTTTGGATTTACTTGCCTGTGGGCGAAAGCGCATGATCCCAATGCGATTCGGGATTGCTGCCGCTGATAATTTCTCTGGCGCGTGCCGCTTCCTGAGCCGTGCCGTGCGCGATCAACACGTACTTTCCGTTCTTGACCTCGGTTTCGTACTTCAAAATGCTGTTTTTCGGAATGCCCACGCCATAGAGACCAGCCCCGAGGGCACTCAATCCACCCACCACCACTGCACCTTCGAGCGCACCAACGATCCAGCTCACAATGGGCCCGGCAGCGACCAAGGGGCCGACGCCCGGGATGAAAAACAAGGCAGACCCAAACAACAAACCCCAGATCCAGCCCCAAAATGCGCCCAAGCCGCCCCAGTATTTCATCCGATCCCCGGTGTTATAATATCCCACGACGTTCTCGTCCTTTTCGTAGTCCCGACCCACTATCGAGAGCTGTTTCAAGTTGAATCCCGAGGATTGGAGTTCTTTGATGGCAGCTTCCGCTTCACCGTGCGATTTGTAGATCGCAACCACCGCATTGTTTTCGGTCATAAGTTCGAGTCTTTCTTGGTTAATTCTTTGGAAATTTAACCTAAGCAATGCGGTATCGCCTTTCTATGGGGTAAACACCCCATACAGGGAGACGGCCCGTTCGTCCGACCCAACCAGGCGGGCGGGGTGATCAATGCCGCCAATGCCTTGGGCTGGCGACTGGGATCGCCCACCCCTATCGTTCTATAATTTAAGCAAGACTTCGACGGTGCCTTCCTCGTCCAGCGTTTGCACCGCAAAGTTTTCTCTTAGGCAGAGGTTTATTGCATCCTTATCGATGCCTAGTACCTTACCCGCCAAAATCTGAAAGCGAAATGCCCGGCCCAAACGGATAAGTCGATCAAGAAGAATTTTGGCCAGTTTTGGGATATTTGCCTCTTCGCCGATCAGAATATCGAACATGACGACATAGGGTTCCGGACTTTTTAGCAAACGGCCGACGGCCAAAATTTTCACGCTGCTGCGAGCGTGGGCTGGTTGCTCCATGACTATCGAGTAAACTTCGGTCGTATTGGTGCAAACCCGGACAAGCCGTTCGTGGGAGGTTCGCCGATCCAAACCCATGTATCCAAAGTACCGCAAACAAATGCTCTTGGCGGAAATGCCACGATGAAAATCGACCATCTTACTTTCGTCATCCAGCCGTATGGGGCGGAGCTTCAGCCTGCTGAACCCTGAGACTTCCACAATCTGCTCCAGATGGACCCGATAGGGACGCCGTGAAAAATCAGGAATCGGCTCTCCAATTCTGGGCTTTGGACGACGGGAGCTTTTCATTGCAACAAAACTTTATGGCGTCCACGGAGGAAATGCGTTCCGAAACAAAGCGGCCACAAGGCTAAGCTGAACAAGCTCATGGCAATCGCGATGGCCGTCAATCAATCCATCGTAGCCGGGCGGCATTGCGGGGCACCGTAGGTGCGTCCCCTAGCGGGTGCCCCACGATAATCGGCGCTACAGGCGAGAACCCTTCGGGAACACCAACAGTGCGCCTTCCATCGGCGCTGCCAAGCCAGTCCTGCGCGAGACCAATCCAACAGGTGCCCAGTCCGTTCGCATAAGCCACCAGCATCAGGTTTTCTGCCGCCAGCGCCGCATTTTCAACCGCCAAATCTCCTTGCACCGCCGAGATGACGATGAGCACTGGTGCATGATAGAAAATGTGGAAGTCAGGATCGTTCAGAGCGTCATGGGGATGAAGAGACAATGAGCCTTTCTCTGTTCCCCTGATATGGGCTTTCGAGGATTCCGAAATCCGGTCGAGCAGAGGGAGGTTTTGAATAATGACGAATTCCCACGGCTGCTTATTGCGAGCACTTGGCGCTTGAATCGCGGAGTCAATCAGCCGTTCCAAAAGCGCCTTCGTCACCGGCTGTTTCGAGAGGGCGCGCGTTGAGCGACGCCCGTAGATGGCTTGCGTTAATTCCATTGGGCTCATGAGCATGGGGTGTTGTAGGCGGGCCGAGAAGGTTGCTTGGGGACGGCACTTTATTCGTTACCGTTTGCTCAGAATACCGTTTGATTCAAAACGACTGAGCCCTTGGTCATGAGTTCTTCGAGCCAGTATCCCTTGCGGTGATAATGTTGATAAAGAGAGGCTTCATAATCCCGAGTGAGCAAAGCCTCATCAGTGAATTCCGGAGATTGTTTGATATTCTCGCGGGAAAGATCGATAAAAACTTCTGTATGAAAGACACTAATCCGCTGAATCCATTGCGGCGAAATCAAGACTTTCTTTCCAACCCACCAATCACTCGTACAAACCACCAAGTAGCGAATCGTCCACGTGTCGTCATCAATGATAAAATCCTCCACGTGGCCGATTCCCCCGTCTATTGCATGAACGGAGTATTTACTTACTTCGTGAGTGCTCCGTAGGTGTCGATCAGCACCATTCTCCGTTTGTTCCGGTCGCATTTTTTTGTCAGATTCATCCGAACTGTCGGAATATGGAGACTCAATAGAGACTCCCGTCCAGTAGGGCGGCCATCCGTAATGGCAATAATAGGCGTCTTCAAATTGACGGGAAACGGGTTTGTGGTCAGCCAACGATGGACTGTCTTCGATTTGCTTCTTTGTTAAGGCAACCGTGATAAGGTCCGTCGCATCATTCACTCTTGATAAAGCCTGTGGTGAAAGCAGCACTTGCCTGCCCGGCAGCCATTCCCCTGTATCGACAATTAGATACCGGATTGCCCAAAACTGGTCGTCAAAATAGAAGTCTTTTACCTTTCCGATTCTTCCGTCGAGGCTGTCTAATTGGTAACTAATCAGCGAATAGGCTTTGGTTAACATATTTGTTTGGTGGTTGTGGAACGTTTTTCTGTTCGTGGTCTTCCGGCATCTCTTTGCCTTGCTCTGACAAGTAAAGATTCGCTCCGGGAAGTTCACCTATCCCGGTCTTGTCAGGATGCTCGGCCTTCGAGAATCGCGTCCAACCGGGCCGCGGACTGGGGCACCTGTACATTGCCGTCTAAAATACTTCTCGTTCGGACGTTATCTCCATAGGCCTGCTGGTTGATTGCGTCCTGGCGCTCGACGGAGGTGCCCCCCAAGGTTGCCCCACCAAAAATGCCGGCCGAATCTTTGTAGACCACAATCGCCCTACGTTCGAGATCGGTAATGGAAACTTTTGCCGTCCCTGTATCGGAACCAGCAGTTCCGGTAGCCATCGCATCCCAATTTACCTTACCCCGGCTGGTGAAATGTCTGACTGCCTCATCCGTATTCAAAATGACGATATAACGAACCTCTGTGAATCCAATCTGCGCCCCGATACTCCCCCCGCCAAGATTGAACGCCGACGGAGCAGACCACGTGCTTGCGGCACTATGGCCAAGGCGCAAAAGTACGATGCCTTCACCGCCTTGTCCTCCAACTCCCAATCCGGCTTTGGTTATAGAAAAAAGGGCAACTCCTTTGGCGTGATTCAGCAAATCTGCCGGTATGGGTTCGTCCGAAGTCTGCTTTTGATCGAGAATTTGTGTGGCTGTATCGATTCGCCCGGGCATATCGGCCGCCCGCAAATCAGGGGAAAAGGAGAGTAGGGAAACCATCGAGGCGAAAGCCAATAGCTTGGTGGAGGTAGATGTCATAAGCGAAGGGTAGCGCGAGCGAAGTCAAACTCTATGGGGTGTACACCCCATAGAGTCGTGTAGGTCCATCGATTCCTCTCTGTGAGGCCAAGCAATTCGAGGTAGCTTAAGGCCTCGTGGACATGCGAATCGAAAATATCGAAGAATTGCTACTGCTTGCAGCAGTCGTGGCCATGCTCGCGAGGAAACTTCGATTGCCGTACACCGTCGGCCTTACGCTCGCAGGAATTGGTGTCGCGCTGGCTCATTTCTCTCTCCACGTGGAACTCACGCGCGGATTAATTTTCACCGCTCTGCTGCCACCCCTTATCTTTGAGGCGGCGCTCCAAATGCCCTGGAGCGAATTGCGCGCTGATGCGGGGGTTATCGTCCTCATGGCCACGCTCGGCATCATCCTCGCGGCCAGCTTGACGGCGGTCGGCCTTCACTATATCGCAGCGTGGCCGTGGGAGATTTCCATCCCACTCGCGCTTCTGATTTCAGCCACCGATCCGGTCTCGGTCATTGCCACCTTCAAGGAAGCTGGTGTCACGGGGCGGTTGCGTTTGCTTGTCGAATCGGAGAGCCTCCTCAACGACGGTACGGTGGCCGTTCTCTACGGGGTCGCTCTCTCCGTGATTGCGGGAAGCGATGTAAGCCCAGGGAACGTCGCCGCCAGATTTTTTGCGACCGTTACCGGCGCACTCGTTTGCGGTGCAGGAGTTGGAGCTGCCGTGATGCTGCTCGTTGGTCGCACCGACGATCATCTAATCGAAATCACGTTCTCAACCGTGGGAGCCTACGGCTCATTTTTGCTCGCTGAGCACTTTGGCTGTTCCGGAGTTTTGGCCACCATGACCACGGGAGTTATGGTCGGTAATACAACCGTACTCGGAAAGTTTTCCCCAAAAGGACTGGAGGCTGTTGCCTCGTTCTGGGAATACGTGGGCTTCGTCGCTAACTCACTCATCTTCCTACTGATCGGCGTAAATCTCGTCGCACATCATGTTTTTACCGTCGTCTCCATCGCGTGTTTAACGATCATTCTGGTCCTGTTTGGCCGAGCCCTCGCGGTTTACGGATGCTGCTCAGCATTTGTGAAAACAAAGCAGCGCGTGCAACTTTTTCAGCAGCACCTTCTCGTTTGGGGCGGTTTGCGCGGCGCGCTGGCTCTGGCGCTTGCCCTCGGTTTGCCGCCCGGCATACCCGAACGCGACAACGCGATTTCAGTCACCTTTGCCGTCGTCGCATTTTCTATCCTAGTGCAGGGCCTGACCATGACGCCAATGCTCAGCTATTTTGGCGAAATCGGTCAGCATAACACGAACTCACGAGGCTAGGCGTATGAGCGCCGGAAACCGCCGTGAGTTTACGAATGCGAAATCCAGCCTTGGGTCCAGCCCTTTTTGGAGATAGCAAAATCGGACCTTTCGTATGAAAGGTCTCATTCACCGAAGGCGACGTTCGGTAGGAAGGGTCGCCATAAAATATCAGACCTTTGGCAGAAATGTCCGTTTTCCAAGCTCAGACTATTAAATCGCCGGAGCAATTCCTTGCCGCTGCGAGTTACACGTTTATCCTCGGAGTTACTCTATCAGCCGGGATAACGAACTCCTTTTCTTGAACTGGCTGCTCCACGCCGATGGTCGGGTCAGCCGCCAAGGAATTAGCAGCTTGATTTTTGGTCAGGTCGAGGGCCTGCATAATCTCCTGCTGACGTTGAATCAGGGCCTTAAGTTTTTGTTCGTGCTCGAAGGGCTTGTGGGCATGGGGCTGTAGTTCCTCCAGACGGCGCTGTGTTCCGGCAAGGTCGTTGCGGAATTCGTTGATGTGTTCATCGAGGGACCGGACGACGTGCTCAAGAGAACTTATGGTGCCGAGTGGCGAGTCAGAAATTTTGGCGGCGTAGGCATTGCTGCCCCAAAGCACGACCTCCTTAACTCGATCCGGCCAAAGCTGAATCTTGAATCCGGCAAACTCACCAACGTCCACCGTTTTTGCGGTCAAGAGGTGCTTTTCCGCCAGACGGTTCAAGGCGGCTCCTGCTTCCTCTCGGTTCCCGTAGAATCGATTTTCAATTTTGATCGTGAAGGCATCGCCTCTGGTATTTTTGCGGATTTGCAAATCCGCCTGCAAATGGTTGATTTTTGTTTCCAGTCGGGGGATGTCCTCCAGAGCTCGTCGAATCGAATTGCGCGTAATGAATAACGCTTCGTTGTGTTGGGACCGAAGACGGCTTAGTCGCATCACCTCGACATCGACTGTGGCCTTTTCCATAACCAGTGGATTACCGGAGGCGATGGCCTTTACCTCGGCGTAGGTCAGGGCAGGCGCGTCCAAATCTTCGATCCTGCGAACATGACTTTCCTTGGTCATGATTTGTCCGATGAATTTGGCCTTGGTTTCCAGCACGCCCCACATGTAGGCGTCAAAGGAGCCTTCGGTCACGTAACGAAAGATTTTTACCTCGGGATTCTTGTTTCCCTGGCGTAAAATCCGACCCTCTCGTTGCTCAATATCGGCCGGGCGCCATGGGGCGTCGAGATGATGCAGCGCGATCAAGCGTTCCTGAACATTCGTTCCCGTTCCCATCATTTGCGTACTGCCCATCAAGACACGCACCTGTCCGGCTCGAATCTTTTTGAACAGTGCCACTTTGGCGGCATCCGTGTCGCAATCCTGGATGAAGGCAATTTCTTCGGTGGGGATCCCTTTATGGACGAGCTTCGCATTCAAGTCGTCGTAGGCGGAAAACGTTTTTATCTTTCCCTGTTGAGGTGTGGATAGATCGCAAAAAACAATCTGGGTCAGGCGCTGGTCTTTCGTCTGCTCCCAAATCTGGAAGATTTCCTTCGCCGCGTAGTTGATCTTGCTCTCGGGATGGTCGCGGCCACGCTGAACCAAGCGGAGATCGAGCGCCGCTTTCCGGCCGTCACCCGTGATCTTGAGCATATTGTCCTCAGAGGGATCGACCCGCCCGCCACGAAGCCGCTCCGCGCGCTTGACCAGAGACGCAACAAAGGCCTTTAACTCCGGCGTGGCCGGGGCGCTGATGACCATCGCCCTGCCTTGGGAGAGCTTGGGAACCGGCAACTGGAGCATTTCGGAGGTTTGAATGTCCGCCATCTGCCGGAATTGCTGCATGAGTTCCGGGACATTGACGAAACGGGCAAACCGCGTATTCAAGCGATATCCCGCGCCATCCGGGGAAAGTTCCATCGCGGTGACGGGTTCGCCAAAAGTCGCCGCCCAAGAATCAAAATGCTGCAAGCCCTGCTTTTCCAAATCGAACCGCTGAAGATAACGCTGCATGGTGAACATCTCGGCCATGGTATTCGTAACCGGAGTGCCTGTGGCGAAGATCACCCCGCCACCTCCGCTTAGATTTTGGATGTGTCGCACTTTGAGAAACATATCGAAGGCCCGCTGGGATGACGTTTGGGGCAAACCGGCCACCCGGCTCATCTTGGTCACGTAAAACAGGTTCTTAAAGTAATGAGCCTCGTCGACAAACACACGGTCGATCCCAAGCTCTTCAAAGGTCAAGGTATTGTCCTTCTTGTGCTCGGCGGAAAGGACTTTAAGGCGTGTTTCCAGCCGATTCTTGGCCGCCTCCAATTGCTTGACGAGCCGGGTGAAACTTTTGTCTGATTTCTGTTTAAGGATGGCCATCTCCATTTCGTCGATTTGTTCTTTCAGTAAATTTTCCTGGGCCTCCTTCGAAATGGGGATTCGTTCAAATCCAGAGTGGGTGACAATGACGGCATCCCAATTGCCGGTCGCAATTCTCGAAAAAAGCTGGGCGCGACGGGACGCCTCGAAATCCTCCTTTCCGGCCACCAGGATGTTTGCGCTCGGGTACAGGGTCAGTAGTTCAGAGGAAAACTGCCCGAGCATGTGATTGGGGACGGCATAGAGCGGCTTCTGGCAGAGCCCCAGCCGTTTTGCCTCCATACCCGCAGCCACCATGGTGTAGGTTTTTCCGGCGCCCACAACGTGGGCCAAAAGCGTGTTGGGCGTTTGCAGGATGCGCCAAACGGATGCCTTCTGGTGAGGCCTAAGGGTGATAATCGGACTGGCTCCCGGCAAAGAAAGATGGGTTCCGTCGAAAGTGCGGACTCGTATGTTGTTGAATTCCTCGTTGTATTTCGCGACGAGGCGCAGGCGGCGCTCGTCGTCCTGCCAGATCCACTGCCCAAACCGTTCCTTGATTTGCTGCTGCTTCTCGCGAGCGGCTTCCGTGGCCGAGGCGTTGATAATCCTCTGATCGGATTTGGGGTCCATGTCGTAAACGGTCGGTGTCCGCAGATTCAAGGCGTCCTCCATGAGGTCGATAGCGCTGTAACGAGGCGTACCCCATTCTGTGGTATTGCCGACAGAACTCTTGGCACTGTAATCGGCCTGTAGGGTCCATGACCCTAACGGGGGAAGATGGCGGACTTGAAGCAGTTCTGATGAGGTCAGATTCAATAACTCATGAGCGAATTTTTCGATGTCGCTCTCTGGTATCCAGGCCGAGCCAAGGCGGGCGTCGATTTCCGTGGCTTTGAGTTCTTCGGGTAGAACGGATTTGAGCGCCTCAACATTTTCCTGGTAACGAGCATCGGTGATCGTGGCCGCCTCTGCCACGGCCAGCTTTTCGCGGATGTTGCCGGACAGATAAGCGTCCTCGGTTTCCCAGTTTTGCGATTGGGGATTCAGAAAAATGGCTCCCTTAAGCTCAAGGATGATTTCCTGGGCTGGCTTTTTCAGAAGCCAACTCATGTGCGGCAAGTCAACCTTGCCATTTTCGTTCAACGAAATAAGCAAAGCCTCCCGCGCCGTCTGAGCCGACTCGGCAGGCTTTTGGTACTGGATGGTGCGTTCCCGGAAAATCGCCGTCTTTGTCGCGACTCGGGTTTCCTCATTGAAACTTTCGAGGGATAACAAAAGGGGTAAGTCGGGATCTCCGGCAAAAGCCCGCGTGTTGGCCCTTTCAGAAATTGGACCAAACCGAGAATAAAATTGATCGTATTCTGCATTAAGCTGGCGGCGGGTACCGAGGATTTCAGATTCAGGTTTGTTTTCGACCTGGGCGCGAAGACATTCCCGGACGGCGGACCTGACCTTAATCAGGGCTCGGATGCGGCGAGAAGCATCACCGGAAAGATCGGGACGGGTGACCAGTTCGTCACCATCCCGCACGGCAACCATGTTCCCTTGATCCGCTTCGATCAGGGCATAGCCATTGGGTTTGATGTCGTCGGGAGCATGAACGCTTAGGACATCACTTGGAACCGATACGGTTTGCGTCTGTCCTTCATAAACCCGTTCGGGTAATCGCGCCAAAGCCTCGGTCAACGCCAGCGTCAAATCCCTACCATCGGAGACCAGCGCCGGTTCGTTCAATCGATACATGGTGCCTTTAAGCTCCATTTTCCCGAGCATCTGTCTGGGATTGCGCACAAAATATTCGTTGATGAACATTTCTTCACCATGATGATTGGTGTAAGGAACGGTCTCCTGCCAGGCGAGGCCGGAAGGAGTTTGCCCAGGGAGCCTTTTCTGAAGGATTACGATGTCCGTCGTCACCTCGGTGTTGGCATTCTCCCGGAAGGCCGTATTCGGCAAGCGGACGGCGGCGATCAGATCGGCCTGTTTTGAGAGATGCTTCCGAAGGTAGGCGCTCTTTTTGTCGAGCGTTCCTTTGCTCGTGATGAAAAAAACGATCCCGCCGGGACGTATGCGCTCCAAGGAAGCCGCGAAAAAGTAATCGTGGATGGGGAATTTATAAGCATTGAACCGCTTGTCGTATGGCTGGTAATCGCCAAACGGAACATTGGAAATGGCCACGTCGTAAAAGCCATCCGCAAGCTTGGCCGTCTCAAAGGGAGAATGCCGGATATCCGCATCGGGATAGAGCTTTTGAGAAATTCGGGCCGTCAGGGAATCGAGTTCAATGCCGGTGATGGATGAGTTGCGCCGGAGCTTTTCAGGCATAAGGCCGAAGAAATGTCCCAGGCCGCAGGCAGGCTCCAAAATCCGGCCTCCTTCAAATCCTAATCTCTCCAAGCCGGCATACATCGCTCGGATGACTTCGGGTGCCGTATAGTGGGCATTAAGCGTCGAGGCGCGAGCGGACTCCATCTCATCTTTACTGAGCAATTTTGCCAGGGCTTCGCTCTCACGACGCCACTCGTCGGGTGGAACAGCGGCAAAAACCTGTGGGATGCCGCCCCATCCAACATAGCGAACGAGCGCCGCCATTTCCTCCATGGTCGCTTCGCGCTTCTCCGCCTCAACCCGGTGGAGAGTTTCAATCGCGGCAACGTTCTGGCGAAACTTTT
>Ga0302319_10024885_pt1 | contig 10619 bp, 11 predicted proteins | sample Bog_T0_2_FD_203319 | JGI IMG/M metagenome (GOLD analysis project Ga0302319, IMG submission 203319) | Peat permafrost microbial communities from Stordalen Mire near Abisko, Sweden - Bog_T0_2 | ecosystem: Environmental > Terrestrial > Soil > Wetlands > Peat | place: Sweden: Abisko, Stordalen Mire... | reverse complement strand
GCCCCCATCTATCCTGACCAGGGCACGCCCCTTTTCCCCCGCAACGGCATATGCTTCAATGGAAACGCCGAGGTGTCAGGAATCGATGAGGCCTATCCGCTATTGTTCCGCGTTACTGATATGCCTGCTTGCCATTGGTCCCCTCTCTGCTCAAAAGGAGAAGCGTGAGCCGCTGACCGAATCCGAAGTCGAGCAAATCCGCGAATCCGGGATCTATCCAAGCGAACGCGTTGCTCTCTATACCAAATTTCTCAACGAGCATGCAGAGACCATCAAGAGCCTCACCAACCGCGCCAAGTCTGATGCCCGCAGCCGCCGCCTTGATGACGAGCTTCAGGACTTAACCGCTTTGATGGACGAGTTCGGATCCAACCTCGACGCCTATTCTGACCGTCACGCCGATATTCGCAAGCCGCTCAAACCCCTCGTCGAAGATACCCAGAAATGGCTCGGCATCTTGAAGGCACTCGCCGGCGAACCCGGCTTTGACCTTTCCCGCAAAGAAGCCATCGAGAGCGGCGAAGACCTCGCTGACCAGGCCAAGCGTCTGCTACAGGAACAGACCGAATACTTCGACATCCACAAAGACGAGCAAGGACAGGACCGCGCTGAACCCAAATAAAGAGTGAGTGAGGGCTTGGCGAGCATCGGCCACCCATATGGCCTGCCGGATGTTGACAGAAAGCCTCTTGATAAGTCCCATGGCGAGACGCGCTCGCCTCAAGAATGACCGCTTTTCGTTGTGTCGCAGCGCCGTAGGTCGAGTCATGCCGCAAGCATCAGGAAGGGCCAGGGCTCCGACTTGCCTTCAGATCCGACACTCTCAATTTTCTCTCTTCCTTGACATGATCATGGACAACGCGCACGTCTGCGACGAAGTGTTTCGCCGCGGATTTGGCGTTCACTTTTTTATTGGCAGCTTGAGCGAAGGCGGCCATTTGCTCCCCGGCGTCGGCTTCGGCCTGTTCCACCGCATCACGAATGACCTTCTCGATCGTCGTACCGCCTTGTTCCATCTCTGTTTCGAGAGCGTCGTAATCGATTTGCGTGCTTTTCCGAAGGTCCGCATCGATTTGTTCTTCCACCGTGGCCTCGTCGATTAATCCGTCCTCAGCTTCAACGTCACTCAGTTCACTGTCGAGATCCGCGGTAAGTTTGTTGTCATCTGCGGGTACAGATTTGCCTTGCCCGCGAAGCGGACCGGGGCGGAGTGCCAGCCCCGCAGCGACCAGTAAGACTGCCAGAATGCGTACGTTCACTCGTCTTGTCATCGTTTCTCCTTACGGGTGTTGAAAAGAGCGCGGAAGGGTTTTGAGCCGGGACCGTGGACCTGTTACTCCTCGTCCTGAGAAGGAGCCTGAACTTCATCGAATTGTTTTCGGGCTTCAAGCAGTTTCTTCAGCTGATCGTGCGCCTCGGCCAGGCCTTTGCGGGCATCCGCATTTTTTGCGTCGTGATTGATTTTCTTTTGATTCGAGGCGATTGCGTCGCGATCGGACTTTTCCCACTCCTCTAAAGCGTTTCCCCAGTTGTTGTAGACCTTGTACTTCGGATCAAGCTGCATCGCCTTTCGGTATTTATCGATGGCCTCAGGGTAGTTCCGCTGCGCGAGGAACATGTCTCCCCAATTCTTGAAGGCTAGCGAGTATTTCGGATCGAGTTCGGTTGCCTTCCGGTATTCGGCATCGGCATCCGCGTAGTCCTCCCCCTTGTGATACACGTCTCCCAGATTCTTGTGAGCATGCGCATCCTTCGGGTCAAGCTTGATCGACGTCTGAAATTTCTCAATAGCCGCTTGGTATTCTTTCGCCGCCCGATATTGCTCACCCTCCTTGTTAGTGTTCTGCTCATCGATAACGATCGCCCAGTTAAGATATGCACCCGCGGATTTTGGATCGAGCTTGACGGCCGTCTGAAACTTTTCAATAGCGGCCTCAAGTTTCTTTGCATCATGGTCCTGATTCTGGTCATCGATCGCGACGCCCCAGTCGTCGTAGACCATCGCGTCACTCGGATCGAGTCCGACGGCCATCTCATATTTTTCGATGGCCTTGTTGTATTCCTTCCTGTCTTCAAGCATGTTGCCCCAGCTGTTGTAGGCATCGGCAGCGTGCGGAGGGGAAGGATGGTTGTACCAACGCCGCCTAGCTCGATCGATCTCGATCGCCTTCTGAAAGCTTGCCTCGGCCTTGGCGTCGTCTTTCTGGTCTGAAAGCAACTTGCCCTGAAGAATGTAAGCGGCAATTCTGACGCCATCGTCGAGCGATGGCTCCTGAAGCATCTCATCAATGATCTGGAGCGAAGCTTGGCCGTTGCCCTGCTGTTTCTTGTACACGGCAAGAATGTAAGGATTGACCTGCATCAGCACCACTTCTGCGGTGCATTGCACCAGTCCGTCCATGTCATCGATGGGGACGACAAACCTCACGGACGAACTGCGGGAGCGTCTCGCTGACGTGGCGTAGACGGTAGCTACGGCGAACGGACCTCCAGCGAGGGACGATACGTTATCGCACCGGTAAGTATTCAGGATAGGGATAGGCGCCGGCAGGGTTTGCGAAAGAATTACGTCGCCAGTGATGCGTTGCGGATAAATTCTGAAAACGCTCCGAAGGATCGCAACCAGATCATTGATCCCGAATTTTGTACTGGGAACCTCGATGGACGGTGGTGACACGGCTTCTTGCGGAAGGCGGACGCTGTCTTTGTTCATTTGAGTCTGCGTAACGGCTTCGATTCTTCGCAATGCGTCGCCAACCTGGTTCACCATCACGGCGGACGTAAATCCATTCTTGCTCGTGTCCTGCGGCAGATTGATGGAATCAATGATCAGAACATGGTGAGTCGTCTCGTCGTACAAGTAAAAGAGTGTCGGGAAAAAGACAGCGGCAAACGCTAGCTGAGTCAAACTGAGATTTTTCCAAACATTCTTCAGGGAGCCAAACAGGCGCTGCGCCCTCCCTGGCGGCCAGAGCAACCTGCGGGCAGTCCTTTGCAAATTAAGCGGGATCATTGCTTGCTTGCTCGAAGCGGAACACTGTCCGAGGATATTCTCCAAGGTCACATGGCGGACACTGCGCGTGTATGCGTCCACGGACGCTAGGTGTTTTCATTCGAAGAACCCTCGGGAACGCTCAATCCTTGTCCTGCAGTTTTTTATGGAATCAGTGAAGACTACAGGGAATGTGCGTCGCGGGCAAGAGAAAGAGGGAAGAAAATCCAAAGACCTGCCCTGGCAAGGCTGGGGGGGAGGCAAGGTGGCAGAAGCTGTCTCTCAGACAAAACCGTTGATGCGGCGTTGACCGAAATCGCCAGCCATCTTGCGGAAGGGCCGAAACGCAGCTCATACAGCATCCATGCGTTGGGTGGTGGCGGCAATTGATTGGATCCATCTCCCTGCCCCCTGACCCCTGCTCTCTATAATGTTCCTTGAGTGACCGCCGAATTTATTCCCATCTTTCAGCAAGAGTATCGGGCTTTGCGTCCCCGAGCGCCCATGCCATCCATCGCGGTGCGTTTCCGTCGTTTCACTTCCCTTAATACCACTATCCGCTTGCGTGAAGGCCAGATCTTAGTCAGTCTTTCTGACCTGCTTGAAGGTGCGCCTGAGGCAGTCATTCGCGCCATCGCGCATATCCTCATCGCCAAGCTCTACAAGAAACCCATCGAAGCCGCCCATAACCTTCGATACAAGCGCTTCGCTTCCAGCGCAGCCGTCACCCGCCAAACTGAGCTTGTCCGAAGCGCCCGCGGCAGCAAGCGTATCTGCGGACCCGAGGGCCGCTTCTATCACCTAGAAGAAGTCTTCGATTCACTCAACGTCCGTTTCTTCGGCGGACTTCTCGGCCGTCCTGAGCTAACCTGGTCTGAGCACATGGCCCGGCGCTCTCTCGGCCATTACGACGCCGCCCACAACACCATCGTTGTGAGCCGCGTATTCGACCGTCCCTCCAGTCCCCGCTATGCCATCGAGTACCTGCTCTACCACGAGATGCTTCACCTCAAGCATCCAGTAAGAATGCGAGGCCTGCGCCGCTGCGTCCACTCACGCGAATTTAAGGCGGAAGAGGAGCTCTTCCCCCAGCTCGCCGAGGCCCGCGCCTTCATCAAGCGCCTGTAGGAGGAGCCGTTGCCCAAATTAAAGAAAGCCGTTGAACGCTGTTCATGGTCGCAGAACGATCCCGTCTACTGCGCTTATCACGACGAAGAGTGGGGCGTGCCCGAATACGACAGCCGCGCTCTTTGGGAAACCCTCATGCTGGAAGGATTTCAGGCTGGCCTCGCCTGGATCGTGATCCTGCGCAAGCGCTACGCGTTTCGAAAAGCCTTCAAGAACTTCGATCCAGCCAAGGTGGCACGCTTCGGCGAGGGCGACATCGAGCGCCTGCTACAAGACCCAGGCATCGTTCGTTCCCGCGCCAAAATCGAAGCCACTATTAACGGCGCTCGAATCTACGTCGCCATGCAGGCAGCAGGTGAAGATTTTTCAGACTTCGTTTGGAAGATGGCTGGCGGAACACCGATTCAAAACACGGAAGGAATTCGCAATCAATCTGCGCTCTCAGAAGCCTTTTCAAAAGAGCTCAAGAGGAGGGGATTCAAGTTCGTCGGACCTGTGATCGTCTACGCCTGGATGCAGGCTGTGGGTATCGTCAACGACCATGCGCCAAACTGCTTCCGTCGCAAAGCCGTTGCGAAACTAGCTCGCAGGTAAGCCTGCCGACAGCGCCGTTCAGACTACGCAGTCTTCTCCGCAACAATCCCAGCTTTCGCAGGCGCTGTCTCACGCCGAGTCGAGGCCCACCACACAAGCAAAATTCCTGCCAGCACCGATCCAGCGCTGGCCAATTGCGCGTTGGACAACTCCCAAAGAACCTTTGGGTTACGCCGCACAAATTCAACCAGAAAGCGAGCTGTCCCGCTCAATACTAGGTACTCGCCAACAATCGCGCCGTTTCCGTGAGCCCGCCCCCCGCGCTTCCAAAGCCACCAGCCAATCAGCAGCCCAGCAGCAAGCTCATACAGCGGTGTCGGCTGCACGCGCACAAAAGGCGGCGTCGGCTCAATCCCATTGGGAAAGCTCATTCCCCAGGGAAGGTTCGTCGGAAGTCCATAGCACCCATCCCCCGACAGGAAGCACCCAATCCGCCCAATTCCATAGCCGATCGCCGCCGCCGGAGCCGCCAGGTCCAACGTCCGCAGGCCCCCGATTCGTGCCCGCCAGCCTTGAAACACCAGCGCCGAAATCCCGAATATCAGGCCGCCGAACCACGCAAAGCCAGCGGAATCCCAAAGCACCCGCCAGCCCACTTCGCGGAATTCCGTCGGCGTGTCCGCGACGTGCCAAAGCTTCGCGCCCACAATTCCCGCCACCACAGCGATGGCCACCATCCCTACCGCGTCCGCCCCACCCTTATCGGTACTGATTCCCGCGCGCTTGAATCCCCTGTCCATGACAAAGGCGCCTGCAACGGCAGCAAGCCAAAGCATCAGCCCGAAGGTGGGTACGTTAAAGTGCCAGATGTGCAGATAAGGCAACATGTCTATATAAGTATAGACGCGGTCGGTTCCAGAACCGCGCTCCCCGTTTACCCCTCGATTTGCACAGACATCCCTGCCAATTCGAGCGATACTGTGTGCATGGCAACCGTCACTTCTAAGGGACTTGAGATCCTCTTTACCCGCCAGCAGATTGCCAACCGCGTCGCCGAAATGGGCGCCCAGATTACGCAGGACCTCAATGGCGAAAAGCTCGTTATGATCGGCGTACTCAAAGGCGCTGCGCCGTTTCTGGCGGATCTCGCTCGAGCCGTGCAGGTCGACGCGACGTTCGACTTTGTCGCCACCTCCAGCTATGGCAAGGGACAGCGCTCCTCCGGCGCCGTCAAGCTCATCAAGGATCTCGACGAGCCCATCGAAGGCAAGAATGTCCTGGTCGTCGAAGACATCCTCGACACCGGCCTCACGCTCGCCTATCTGCGCAAGCTCTTCATGCAGCAGCACCCCAAAACCCTGCGCATTGCCACGCTGCTTGACAAGCCCTCCCGCCGCATTGAGAAAATCGACGCGGATTATGTCGGCTTCTCCATTCCCAACCTCTTCGTCATCGGTTACGGCATGGACTACGCCGAGCGCTACAGAAATTTGCCGGACATCTGCCTGATGTCGCCTGACCATCCTGAGTAGAACCGTGAAAGTAGACCAGAACCTCGCCGCCTGTGAACTTCTGCATGGAGCCTATCGAGATTTCAACGCCCGCCGCCTCGACGCAGTTCTCGCCCGCATGCAACCCACCGTCGTTTGGCCAAATGGCATGGAAGGTGGCTACGTCCACGGCCACGCCGGCGTTCGTGAATATTGGACCCGCCAGTGGGCCATCCTGGACCCGCGCGTCGATCCAACCCACATAAAAATCGACCCGTCTGGACGCTTCGTCGTCCGAGTTCATCAGGTCGTTCACAACAACGATGGCAGCCTTCTCTTCGATACCTTCGTCAGCCACGTCTGTACTCTGCGCGATGGCCTGATCGACCGCATGGAGATAGAAAAAGACGCGCCGTCCGCGGCCGAAAAATAAACGCCCCATCCCATGCAATGACGTCCCGCGGTGCTGCCGAACTCAATTCTGCTCCAGCGTGAGGGCGTAAATATCGGTCGTTCCCACGTCCCGGATCAACATCGGCGTGTCTTCGGGATCGAGGCCCATCCAGACCGTGATCGAACCGGTGAAACGGAATCCGGCCAGGTCGATCACCCGCTCTGCCGCGCCACCCGAAGGGCGGACTCGAAAAACCCCTGCACCAGCCCCCCTGTGCACGAAGTAAAGAAACTTTCCATCTCGCGACCAGGTTAAATAATCGCGGGGCGGAGCATCCCCGATGAACAGGGGCGACCATCGCTGCGTCTCGAAGTCGAAGACTGTGAGGCTGTCCTGGTTTGAGAACCCGGCGACGAAACGGCCGTTCGGCGACCAGCGCGGCGACCACATGCCTTTCGAGCCGGGGAGGGTGGTAACCCGGTGAGTGGCAAGCTCAAGCACCTTGATGACCGCTGTTGGTGTTCCCTCGTTTGTTTCTTCTGAAGCAAAAACGATCCTCTTCCCGTCCGGAGACCAGTTCGGATCGATCTGTGGCGACTTGTCTTCCGGGAGAAGCGGCCGCGGGGCACCACCCCCAGACGGAATAACAAAGATTTGAAATCGATTGGCTGACGCAAAATCGCAAAACACAATTTGGGTGCCGTCAGGCGACCAGCGGGGATTGAGCGGATACATGGGACGGCTTGTGAGTTGTTCCGGGCTGCTGCCATCCCGATTGGCCCGCCACAGGATGCCTTCCGGGTAAGTAACATATGCGATGAACTTGCCATCCGGAGAGAATGTGAGATGCTCGGCGGAAATCCCTCCGAGCCAAGGCTTCAGCTGTTTGGACTTGACGTCAAGGTGAACCAGTTCCCCGCGCAGCACCCGGCCCTGGGCAAATATCTTCGTTCCGTCCTTGCTGGGAATGGCGGCCGACCAGCGAATCGGGCCTGAGGTTAATTGAACCGGCTCAGACGACGACCGCCGAAACAGCCCCCGGCGCTCATCAAGAGCCCAAATCTGCGCGCCGCGCCAGGCCATGCTGTCAAAGGCAGATTTATTCGATCCCTCGGACAAGAAGACGAAGAACTTTCCATCGGGTGTCCAGCGGCCACAGCAAATGTCCGGCGAACTCCACGCAGGCAGCAACCGCTGCAGATTCGATCCATCCGACGAAACCGTCCAAAGCTCGCCATTGTTAGTAAACCGGATGGTTTTGCCGTCCGGCGACCAACTAACATCCCAGTTCGTTAACCGCTCCGCCTTTCCTCCGGACGCCACCTCTAAAGCTCCCGTCCCGTCGCTCTTCACGATAAAAATCTTGGAAACGTTTTTGTCGTCCACCGTGTTATAGACAACCGACTTTCCATCGGGAGACCATGCTGCGGAAGTAACATAAACACTTGTAAGCAGGCGGCGGGTCGATCCTCCAGGAACGCGAACACTCCATAAGCTCTGGACGCCGTCTTCCGAACGGACGAGAAGATTGGACCCGTCCGGCGAAACGTCCATGATCCAGGGGTTCGCCAATGCCACCGGAACGGGCGCTATCCCTCCCCCGGAAATCGAGACCTGCGCAACTCGGTTCGGGTCGTAAAAATTGGGATTGAAATAGATCCTGCTGCTGTCGGCGCCGGCCAGGTTTTTCGTTTTGCCGTCGTAGGTGATCGGAGTATATTCGACGACGCGAAGAAACCCGGCCGGTTTGTTGAAGTACCGGGCCTGGACCCCCAGACCAACGGCAAGAAGCCCCACAACGACCGCTGTCACCCAATATCGAAGACGAACCTGGCCCGGGTTCTTCCTGCGGGCGACCACAGATTCGTCGACTGAATTCTGAAACGGTGGCTCGTTGAATGGCCCCGGAACCCACTCGCTCTTTCCATTTTCTTTTGTTTCGTTCAGTGAAAGAACGACCTGGCTCGCCGCTCCATACGACGCCGCTCCATTCGACGCCGCTCCATTCGTCTCTGTACCTTCGGCCGTGAGCGCAGCGATGAACCGGTAGCCCTTCCCGGATACCGTCTCTACGTAGCAGTGCTTCTCTCGATCGTCGCGGAGGGCCCGCCGTATTTTGCGAATCGCCGTATTGATACCGTGTTCGCTGTCGATGAAGACCTCGCTCCCCCACAAGCACTTGACGATTTCATCCCGGGTTACAAGGTGTCCTTTCTTCTCGACCAGCAGGATCAGAAGCTCCATTGGCTTCCTCTCGAGCTTGACCACACGGCCGCTCCGGCGCAACTCAAAACGGTCGCAATCCAGATTGAATTCCTTGAACTTGATCACATCGGGGTCTCGGGGGAGCGAGTTTAAGATCAGCAGTAGTATAGCCCAATCCAAATTACCTTCCAATAACAAGTGCGCTTTCAATTTGTTATCGGTTCACCAAAACTTCATCTTCGCTTTACTTCGGCTCCATTGTGCTTACTCGCTCCCCGGCCGCAATCTAGGTCGCAAGCTGGTTGAACCGGCTAAGGAGGAAGATGAAATGAAAGGTTTCTGTAGGACCACGATCGCAATTTTCGGGGCGCTTTTGCTGGGATTGGCATGCAATTCCAGCGTCAGCGCAGAATGCGGTTCTCCCAGTCTGTCCCATCCGGCCCCCGCGGCCTGGCGCCCGTCGGCCACGCTTGGCAGGGCTCACCTCGCAGCAACATCTTATGCGCTCGTCTCGACTGCCGAGAGAGACGGCGATGAAGATGAGCAGTCGATCGTGGGAATGTGGCATGTGACCTTCACCGCCAAAGGCAACGGCAGCGGAGGGCCGCCGGATAATACGCCCATAGACAACGCTCTTGTTGTATGGCATAACGACAAAACCGAGGTCATGAATTCCGGACGGCCCCCGCAGGACGGAGAAATCTGCCTGGGCGTGTGGGAGCGAACCGGGCGATGCGAATACAGACTCAATCACTTCGGATGGGGAGGGTACGATACGACGAACGCTCCGCTTGGGATTGGGAATCCAATTGGTCCGACTCACATCACCGAAGAGGTCACCTTAAGTCCCGACGGAAAACATTTTGCCGGCAGGTTTACGCTCGATGCATACGATACTTCGGGAAATCAAACAGCGCACATCATTGGTGTGATCAAGGCAACTCGAGTCACTGTAGATACGACGGTTGGCGACCTGCTGTAGGGTCAAGCCTTTTCACGGCCTGGTTGAGCGGCGGGACATCGACACCTGCCGCTCTGCCTTTCTTCGAGCAAACGATCTCAATACAAGTTCCAACAGTCGCAATACAGGGAGTCCAGGCTGCTTGTCGTGCGCAGCCCTTAATCTGCCAACCTACAACCCCCCCTTAGTCATTTTTCCCTCTAAAATAGCCGGTATCTTGCTCCCAAGCCGGTGGGAACTTGAACGCTTGCCACATGCAATACATTGCATAATAATAATTAAATAATTCAAATTCCTCTTCATTTCGCAGAGTTTCGTTCGGCACTCAGATTGCAATGATGCTTAAGTACCAATCAGCCTTGAGCTGTGGTAACCCACATCGAAGGTACTTTTGTGCGATGACCCTGAAAGGAATGCTGGCGGTATGGACTCTTTCGATCGTCTGACGAACTCCTCAACATTGAGTCCGCCGTCATCTCAAAGTGGAGCCATGACCCAAAGATTCGCAACGACGAATGACAGGCGGAGCAGGCAGCGTTTCAGCATGAACGCACCCCTCATCGTGATCATAGGGGATCGCAAAATTCCCGCCTACACGCGGGACCTGAGCAACCGCGGAGTCTTCTTTTATCTTGGCCTGGCAGACAGTATCTTGATTGACCGCGACTTCGAGTTCATGGTCGAACTTCCCCCGGAGATCACGCTTTCATACTGTTGTGTCATCCGCTGCCAGGGTCGTGCAGTTCGCAAAGAAAATACGTCCAGCGACTTGACCGGCGTCGCCGCGGAAATCTTACACTATTCCATCCTCAGAGAGCCCTTGAAGAGCGCCTAAAGTTTTCGCATCCCCAGTACGCGATGATCTACAAGCCAACTTTTTACCACATAAACCAGCTTGTTATTGCTGTCCGGGTC
>Ga0302319_10024880_pt1 | contig 10620 bp, 10 predicted proteins | sample Bog_T0_2_FD_203319 | JGI IMG/M metagenome (GOLD analysis project Ga0302319, IMG submission 203319) | Peat permafrost microbial communities from Stordalen Mire near Abisko, Sweden - Bog_T0_2 | ecosystem: Environmental > Terrestrial > Soil > Wetlands > Peat | place: Sweden: Abisko, Stordalen Mire... | reverse complement strand
TCAGTCGATGCCGACGAAGGCACAACTCCAGGTCTGGGACCGGTGGGTGATTCCGGTGTCACGTGTAATGGATAGGGTGTTTTTCCATTCTGTGGGCAAGTCGATTGTGGGGGTTTGGCGGCGGGCGAAGGCGGCAGGTGGAGATTGATTTAGATTTAACAGAGCTTGAATTGATTAAAGAGGCAATAAAAGGTATTCCATTGCAGCCGGACCTTCGGGGAAACGCGCGTCCTACAAGATTTCCAGCTTGAAGCGGCGGTAATCTCGAATCAGCTCGAAATCGGCGGGGTTCGACGTGATCAGCCGCGAGCCGTGGGCGCGGGCGGTCAGAGACACCAGTACATCGAGGTGCAGGTCCCGCAGTTTGCACAGCTCGAATCCATGATCGCGCTGGGTCTTCCACAGGATCTTGGCCAGACTCAAGCCAGTCCTTTTCTGTCCGCACAAAAGCTGGATACTTCCGCTCCATCGTGCGAAGAGCTGCCTGTTTCGTCCGGGTTGTAGCACCGCGCCAAAGCTGCGCCAGAACCATGGCGGATGTGCGCATTAACTCGTCGAGGAAGACGTGCGCTGCCCGTGAAGTACGCAACCCACCTGGGCAATTTGGAACACCTTTCCAGATTTCCCGCATTTTTTTGCGGGAATGCAAGTCCTCCCCCGCTTCTTCTGAAGAAACTACACAACTTACGCTGAATCTGGATTGGTCGGCAAATTGCATTCGCAAGGGCATCGCCATCTGGCACCATTCGATTTCCCCTGGATCAAAAAAAAGACAATCTTCCCAACTCGACACGATCTATCTGGAGGTACTGTATGAACCTGCACCTTGGTATTGGAGCTCAACTCCGCTCGGCAAGCTGCATTGCTGCGGCGGTATGCGCACTCGCGCTGACGGGTGTCAGCGCTTCGGCATCACCCATCACATTCACCGGTGAGGATCTGACGGCTGGTCCTGGCGCGTTGCACCCTCTCTCCAGCGCAGCCGCTGCGAGTTTTACATCGGCAGCGTCTTTGCTTGGAACTGTTTCTACGATCAATTTTGAGAGCGCTCCGGTTGGAAATTTCTCCTCGCTGGTGATAGCTCCCGGGGTCACGATCAGCGGCCTCGGCAGCAATCTGAGCTCGTCAGTTCCCCAGTCGATCAACAATAACTACGACCATGCTTTCCCGTCGTTGGACGGATTCAACACCACTCCGGGCGGTGCGAATTTTGTGCAGGTCAATGGTGGAACGATCACATTTACGTTTGCCACCCCGACGGACTTCTTCGGCGCCTATTTCTCTGGCGTGCAGACCTACTTCTACCCGGACAACCTTACGTTCTCTGATGGGACGTCGGAGACGATCAGCATTCCGGGAGCCGGAACGAACGGCTCAACGGGCGCTCTTGATTACGTTGGATTCACGGATGCGGGCAAGTCGATTACCAGCATCACGCTGACGGCCTCAAATGTGGCGATTGGCGCTGACTACATCGGGATCGACGACGTGAGCTACGACAGCGGCCCGGTTTCGACTGCGACACCGGAGCCTTCAAGCCTGCTGCTGCTTGGGACAGGACTGGCTGGATTGGCTGGATTGACGGCGAAGCGGTTTTCGCACTCCTAGGTCTGCACGTTAACAAAAAACACCAAGCCCGGGGCAAATTGCCCCGGGCTTGGTGTTTTTAAGGAGCGAATTCGTGGGCGACTCTTTGAACGCGGCCAACCCGAAGCGCGAAGCGGGAATCCCGTTATACATGAGAATAAATCGGCAGTTTTCGACATTTTTGCTTGGCGCGGCGCTGGTGGGTGCACCGGCTTTTGGATTCGGTCAACCGGGTTTCGCGGCCCAGGATAGCGGGGCGAAGCAGGACATGAAGGATGCGGGCCACGAAACGAAGGACGCGGCCAAGGATGCAGCTCACGGGACGAAGCAGGAGACGAAGAAGGCTTACCACAAGACCAAGCGCGGAACGAAGAAGGCCTGGAACAAGACGAAAGATACAACGAAGGGTGCGGTTGACGGCGGCAAAGAAGGGGCTAAGAAGCCGGAGTAAATAAACGGCCGCGACGAGGTTTATCGCAGCAGGACTTCAGTCTTGTCTTACTAACGGTTTTTCCTTCCTTAGCGCTCGACTATGATGTAGGCAAGAGTGGCGGGAGGATTTTATGCGCGAAGAGCAGACGGTTACGGGCAGGAGACAAGGGCGGCGGGAATTTCTGAAGGCGGGCGGAGCGGTGACGGCGGCGTTGCTGGCGCCGACGGCGGTGATGGCGGATGCGGCAAAGACGCTGCCGGGATTGCCGTCGAACCCGGTAACGCCGACGGCGATGCCGACTCGGAACTTGGGAAAGACGGGATACAAGGTAGGCATCTTCTCGCTGGGCGGGCAGGCGGCACTGGAGAAGCCAAACAACTTTGACATCGCCGTGCCGATTGTGGAGCGCGCGTTGGATATGGGCGTGAACTACATCGATACATCATCGATTTATGGCGGGCCGGATCGGTGGAGCGAACAGTATGTTGGCAAGGTGATGGCGAAGCGCCGCAACGAAGCGTTTCTGGCGACGAAGACGAAGGAGCGGACGCGCGACGGATCGATGCGGATGATTGAGAAGTCGCTGCAATTGTTGCAGACAGATCATGTGGACCTGTGGCAGCTGCACGATGTGGGGACCATGTACGACGTGGACCAGATTTGGGCCAAGGGCGGCGCGATGGAAGCTCTGCTGGAGATGCAGCAGCAGAAGGTGGTGCGGTACCTGGGGCTGACGGGGCATTATCGTCCTGAGGCGTTGATGGAAGGGATCAAGCGGCATCCGTTCGACACGATTTTGATGGCGATGAATGCGGCGGACCCGCACCACTACAGCTTCAACGAGCAACTGTTGCCGCTGGCGGTGGAGAAGCAGATGGGCATTATCGGGATGAAGATTCCGGGGCGCAGCAGGCTGCTTTCGTCGTGGACGCCACCGCCGGTGGAGGAGCAGAAGCATTCGTGGGAAGGGATGACGTTCCAGACGACACGGTCGGGAACGCTGACGATGCGCGAGGCGATGTATTACACCTTGTCACGGCCGGTGAGCACGGTGATTATTGGGTGCGACACGATCTCGCAGCTTGAGGAGAATGTGCACCTGGCGCGGGAGTTTACGCCGTTGAGCGATGGACAGGCGACGGAGCTGGTGGCGAAGGCGGAGCCGGTGGCGAAGCCGTCACTGTTCTTCCGGTTTTATGAGAGACCGTAACGACCTGCAGCGGGAACTCTGGTGGGTTGGATTTTGTGGAATCCCAGGTCTCAAACGCGAGACCTGGGGCACCCTGCGGCTGGTTTGTGATGCCCTGCTTCGGTGGGGCATTTGCTTTTTATGCGTCGACCTTCATATAGAGGCGGTAGTGCTCGTCCTGAATCGCGGTGAAGGGCTTCAATGTCACTGCGCCGGCGGCGGTTTTCGCTTGCCAGTCGGTTGAGCCGGAAGCGATTTGCGCGGCTGTTTGCAGTTCCTGTCCATGGATGTTTTCGGGGACTGCGCCGACTGCGAACAGAGCCGACGGGCCGTGAACGGTGGCGAGCAGGTTGGGATGCTGCGGGTCGACGGGCTCGAGCACGGTGGGCATATCGAACTCGATTTCGATGCGGTCGTTGTTCTTCCAGGTGCGATCGAGGCGGGCGAACCTGCCGGGTTCGGGACTAGCCACGATGTGCTTGCCGTTGACGGAGATTACGGTTTTTGGGCCGGCCCAGGCGGGGATGCGGAGATAGATTGGAAACGATACAAGCTTGCCGGTTGAGATCGTGATTTGGGTTGCGGGCTGGTGGGGGTAATTAGTCTGCTGAGTTAGGGAGATAGGGTCGCTGCCTTGGGACCATGTTACTCGCGAAGGGACAAATAGGTTGACATAGATGGCGCTGTTATCGCGGAAGTAGGAACTTATGCCGTAGTCGGCTGTGACTTGCGAAAAGGTTCCGGTGCAGCAGTGCCACTTATAGGGATGGTAGAACTTGGAACCGTTGTTGTTGTAATCGGAGTAATAAAAGCCATGGCCGTCTTCCTTGATAGGGCGGGCTCCGAGGATGCAGTTATATAAGACGCGCTCCATGCTATCGCCATAGCGGCTGTCGCGGGTTGTACGGAGTAAGTAGCGAGTGATTTTGAAGTGGGCGTAGGAGCCGCAAGGGGTCTCAAAGCTGGAGTGAGTTTTGGTGAGACTATCTCCGATTTCGCCGCTGCCGGGCGTACGAAAGTCTTCATCGGGACCCCATCCGCCGGTAGCAAAGCTTTGGGTGGTGCGGAGAAAATCGAAGCCATTCATTGCGGCACGCAGGTGCTTTTCGCTGCCTAGCACGAGATACGCTTGCATGGCGGAGCTCATGGCATTGACGTGGCTGTAGGCGTGTTTACCGGGAAGGACATTTTGTCCAGCAGCGAGGGGATTCCAATACCAGTCATCCGCGAGGAAGCGCACGGCAAGATCGCGATATCGCTGGCCGGCGCCGCGCTGCCAGGCGATGAAGAAGTTTTCAGGAAGGGTGTAGGGCTCGTCCCAGCAGAAGGATTCGTCTTTGTGGGGCCGTGCGTACTGCTCGGCGCGCGAGATACCACCGGGGGGCAGGTGCGCGGAGACCGAGTCGAGGGTCTTGTCGAGGATGGCGAGGGCATCGGGCGCGGCGGCGAACTGGTGGGCATCGAGGAGGCCGATCGAGATTTTGTCGTAAGTATAGGCGGGGAAGCGGTTCTCATCCCAGAAGTGGGAGCTGATGGCGGGCGCGAAGTTGCGGACGATGCTGTGGATTTTTTTCTGGGTGGGTTTGGAGCCTGTGGCGGCGTAATCGCGTGAGAGGCCGGAGAGATATTGACCGAAGCTGTGGCCGGGGGCGAAGCCGTTGTCGCCGGGCTTGCCGAGATCGTCGAGCGGCGCCCAACTGTACCAACCGCCCATGTCTTCTCCGGGGGCGGCGATGCCGGCGCGCTGGCGGAAGGGTTTTAGGAGCGAGTTTTCATCAAGCGCGGCGTAGAAGACATGGTTGGTTTGAAACTGCTGGCGGAGCGGGCCTTCAAGGAGCTCGACGTCGCCGTAGGCAAATTGAGCTAGCGGGGACGAGGTGGGCGGGTCGGCTGTGAAGGCGCGGTGCGGGGCGAGGGATGCGGCGGCGAGAGAGGCGGTGGTTTTCAAAAAAGTGCGACGGGATTGAGTCATGGTTTGTCCCCTTCTGGATTGTAAGTCCGGGTCGGGTGTGGGTCCGTGCTTTCCCGCTCTTGCGCGGAAAGAGGCGCAAGAATGGGGCCCCGGGTCTTGGGGTGAACCCCTCTGTTCGTTGTTTTTCTAGTGCGCAACTACGAGAACGGTGAAGGTGTTGGGGAGGATGGGGGCGCGGGGACGAGGGGTGTCGGGAGTGGGGGGGGGACGGGGGCCCATGTCGGCGGTGACGAGGTAGATGCGGTCGGTGGCGGAGTCGTAAGCCATGGTGCGGGCGCCGCGCTTGGTGGGCAGGGTCTGGACGGTGGGGTAGGCGCGGGCGGCGGCGTTGATGACGGAGAGGGTGCCGTCGCCGCAGGAGGCAAAGGCGAGTTTGTGGGTGGCGTCCCAGCCGGCGGCGTCGGGACCGCTGCAGATGGCGGGGTTGGCCAGGACTTTGCCGGTGTTGGTATCGAGCACAGCCATTTTGTTTCCGCCGCATGCAGCGAAGAGGCGGAAGCCGGCGATGTCAATGGTGAGCCCGCTGGGACCGTCGCAGCCGGTGGTTGGCCACTCGGCGGTGAGCTTGTTGGTGTGAGCGTCGAGACGGACGATTTCATTCTTGTCTTCGATGTTGTCGTAGACGAGGCCTTTGCCATCGGCAGCGGGGAACTCGGGCCGGCCGGGCAGGGAGATGGTGGCGATGACTTTGCGTTCGGCGGCGCTGATGACGGAGACGTCTTTGCTGTGGCCGTTGAAGGCCCAGACGGTTTGGGTTGAGGGCTCGAAGAGGATGGCGTCGGGGCCCTGGCCGACGGGGATGGTGTCGACGGTGGCGAAGGTAGCGCGATCGAAGATGACGACTGCGTTGGCGCCGCCATCCGAAATGTATCCAAATTTGCCGGCGTTATCGAGAGCTACGCCATGGATGGCCTTGAGGTCGGTGACGGTGCCAATGGGTTTGCCGGTTTGTGTGTCGAGGACGTCAACGTGGGTTCCGCGGGTGATGTAGAGACGGTGTGCGGCGGGCTCGGCGGTGAGGTAATCCCAAAATCCGTCGCCGCCGATTTTCCATTGGTCGACCACATGATAGGGCTGCTGAGCGGATAGCGTAACTGCGATAGCGAAGAAAAGCGCGGCCGCCTTGCGGGCGGACGCGAAACAGGAGCGTGAGGACAGGAGAGACATGGTGACTCCAATTGAAGCCGAACGGAGCAAGGATATCAGTTTGCGGGAGATTGCGATTACGGGTGGAATGGGGAATGCGATAACCTCTTAGCTGTTCCGCAAAACGAACTAAGGAACCACTTTGCGTATCGTTCTCTCGAACATCGGCACCCTTGGCGACATCAATCCAGTGATTGCGATTGCACTCGAACTGAAACGGCGGGGACACGTGCCGGTGATGGCGGTGCCTGCGGTGTATGCGCCGAGCATTGTGCCGCTGGGGCTGGAGTTTCACGCTGTGCGGCCCGATATCGACCCTGCCAACACGTTGATGGCGGAGATGATTTACGACGTGAGGCGGGGAACGGAGCGGGGGCTGCGGGAGTTTCTTTTTCCGGTGTTGCGGGAGACGTATGAAGATTTGCTGGATGCGGCGACGCGGCCGGAGCGGGCCGATTTGATGCTGCTGGGCGAACTGAATTATGCGGGGCCGCTGGTTGCTGAAATAACGGGCATACGGTGGGCCAGTTACGTGCTGGCGCCGCTGTCCTTTTTTTCAGCCTTTGATCCACCGGTGTTACCGATGTATCCGCGACTGGCGCGGGCAGACAAAACGGTGCCGGGGATGGGAAGGGCGATCAAGCGGCTGGCGCGTTTTGTGAGCAGGAAGTGGCCGCAGCCGATTTACGATTTGCGCAGCGAACTGGGGTTGGAACGAGGCAAGAATCCTTTATTCGACGCGAAGCATTCGCCGGACCTGGTGCTGGCGTTGTTTTCGCGCGTATTGGGCAGAGAGCAGAAGGACTGGCCGGAGCATACGCGCATTACTGGATTCTGTTTTTACGACGCGGATGTGGGCAACGGTGCGTTGGAGCCGCGGCTCGAGGATTTTCTGAATGCGGGACCGGCGCCGGTGGTGTTTACGCTGGGGTCAGCAGCGGTGTTGGCAGCGGGGCTGTTCTACGAATTCTCAGCGAAGGCGGCGATCAGGTTAGGCATGAGGGCGGTGCTGCTGATTGGCTCAGACCCGAGAAACCGTCCGCGGCGTCCGCTGCCGGGGACGATTTGCGTGGCGGAGTATGCGCCCTATTCGAAGTTGTTTCCGCGAGCCGCACTGGTGGTGCACCAAGGGGGAGTGGGCACAACCGCGCAGTGTTTGCGCGCAGGCCGGCCGATGGTAATTATGCCTTATTCGCACGACCAGCCGGATAATGCGAGGCGGGTGCGGCGACTGAAGGTTGGACAAGTGATTCGACGCGCGAGCTACACGCCGGTGCGGGTGGCGGAGAAGCTGAGGGAGATGATGGACGAGCCGTTGTTTGCGCGGCGTGCGGGGTTTGTAGCCCAGCGCTTGAAGCAAGAGGACGGGGCGCGATCCGCCTGCGACGCGCTGGAGGAGCTTCATCGGAAGGCAAGTCTTGACGATCGGCCGCCACCTGTCCGGAAAGAGTAAATTCAGAGCAAGTCGCCGACGGGCGGAAAAGTGAGAAGGAAGCTCAAGGCAAGCAAGAATAATGCAGCGATTTTGATTCCGCTGAATGCGACGGTCCTGTTGCGCCAGAGGAGTTCCAGCAGCACCCAAGTAATTATCCAAATCAGAATTGCCGACGTGGTTACGCCGGAAAGTGGCCCTGTGGGTTTATAGAAGTTGAGGAACGATCTGACGGCGGGTGATTTATCTGCGGCTAATGCAAGAGCGGCGAGGGCGAAGCAGCCAATGCCGGCGGAGAGAATGGCCGCGGCGCCGGAGCCGTTGGTGATGGGCGGGGATAGCGGCGCTGCGGATCTTGAAAGCATGTTTATTCCTGCGATGGTCGGAGATGGATTACGGGTCCGCCTTGTATGGGCGCGGCCTTGTTGATCATGGCGCCCAGAAACCCGGCGATGCCGGCGGCAACGAACGAGGCGGCGGCGAAGACCAAGACAGCAGCGCGAATCTGCTGGTGTCTGCGCAGATGGCGACCGTAGCGGATGAAGGTAAATGCGACCATGGTGATGGAGATGGGCGCGAACCAGGCTACATGTTCCTTCCATTCCATGCCGAACGAATGCCAGGCGGCGGTGGCGGGATTCGATTGAAGGAGACGCTGGGGAAACATGGCGAGGTTGGGGGCGTCGTGGGGCGGGACCGCGCGGGGCGGGACCACGCGGTACCAGGGGTAGATTATGTAGGCGCCGGTGAAGACAGCCGCCCATGATAGAACAACCATCGCGACGAGATAGGCTTTGAGGAAACGTTCCTGAGCCAGCGTTGGTTCCGAGTATGGAGCAGCGGTTGTGAGTCGATGGAACTCGAGGATCGCACCCGAGCAAGCGAGCAGATAGAGTGCGCCGAATGCCATTCCGTGGATCATTGTCCAGAGTCCGCGCAGGGTGATGTCCACCGGGTATTCTCCTCAGCGTATGGAGGCGGGGTTCGTGACTGGATTTGCGAGTGTGGGGTCGGCGAGGGCTGGCGTGAGGAGACTCTTTTCGGGCTGGTCTGCGCCGGCGTTTTTGTCTTTCCCCCAGGTTTTGTAGAGCCCGAAGTAGGCGTAGTTCTCAGTTTGTCCCGCGACGGAATGACCGTACGCAAAGAGCAACTGCAGGCCGGGGGATTTGAAGTGGTAATAGCCGCCGGCGTCGATGAGTGTTGAGGACTGGGTTTGTGCGGCGGCGAAGCCTTCGCGTGCGTGTGAAAAAACCTCTGCCGATAGCTCGAGTTTCTTGCTGAGTTCCTTCTTTACGAGGAATCCGCCGTAGAGATAGTCGCGGTAGCCGGTTTGCGGAACGACGCCATAACCGAGGCCGCCAACTAAACTCCAAGGACCAAATTCCTTCTCTGCCCAAAGGGGAAGCTTGTACCAGACCTTGCCGACGCCGAGGCCCTTGGTGTAACTGCCGGTGGGCATTTCAAACATGGTGAAGCTGCCGATTTGAGGACGGTGCGGAGTCTGCTTGATAAATCCGTACTTGACGCCGAGCTCGGTGTCAGTGAGGCCAAAGGCGCGGGGCCCGTGGCCGCCGGGGGCATAGACGGGGCTGTTGGAAGGAAAGACGCCGCCGAATGGAAGGATGGCGTGAAGCTGGATATTTGGAATTGCGCCCCAGTTGAATTCGAAGGCGGGGCCGGTGGTGTCGAGCTCGGCGGGGGTGCCATCCACTGTGCCGAAGATGTAGAACTCATAATGGCCGAGGTCGACGGGGGTGGGATCGTCTGTCTGGAAAGGCGGCCCGGCTTGCGCGTGCAGGTGCTGGACGGCGGGGACCAGGAGAATGAAAAGCGCCAATGAGAACGTGGGAAGAGGAATTGCAACGAGAGTCGAGGGCCGGTGCTTGCTGGGATGCGAGGGGGCGCTCACTGGGACAGCATATATCGAAATTCGATACTAGCCAAGTATGCACGCTGGGGATTGCGGGGCGCTATAGTGAATTTGTGTTGAAAAACCAGAGAGAACTTTTTGCCGGTCTCATACGGATTCACGTGCTGATACACGCGAGCCACGAGCCGTTGTTTGGATTGGGGATGATGGCGGAACTGGCGCATCACGGGTATCGCATTGGGCCGGGCACACTGTATCCGCTGCTGCACGGGATGGAGCGGAACGGGCTGTTGAAGTCAGCGATTGCAGATGTTGGAGGGCGCAAGCGGCGGGTTTACACGATTACGCGGGCGGGCAGGGCGGCCTTGGTAAAGGCCAGGAAAAAGGTGGATGAACTGTACGATGAGATCCACGAGGAACATCCACGGAGCATTAAACAAGCGATGGGTGGTGAGGGTGGGGCGTCGCGGTCCCGGCGTTAAGCCTTATGTGTCTCTTTGGGCTCGCGAGGGATCGGCGCAAATTACTGAGGGCCAGGGCAGGTGTCACTCAGCGAATTTCCTAGATTCTCATTCTGGATTTCGAAGGTGGCGTGGGGCGCTTCGTTCTTCCCTGTTCTTGTGATGTGAAGGATGTAGATGGTCTCATAGTCGTCCTTTGGCCAGTCAGGTATTTGCGCTGCGTTGCTTCCGTAATCGTGAAGGATCTGCGTGGCTAGTTCATGAAGCTTGTAGTGTTCCCAGGCTACGAAGACGAGGGAGCGGGCGTATGCCGGCTGCAGCAAGGCTTTCTCTAACTCCGCGGTCTGTCCAGATCCGATTTGCGTATTGACGGGCAAGCCGAGGCGGATTGCTGTGGGTTCAACGGTTGCGAGCGGGCGGATGTAGGAGTAGGTGGGTTGTTTGTGGCCGTCGTTGACCTGGACGCTGGGGTTGGGCGCGTAAATGAAGTCGGGTTTGCCGTAGCGACCTATGAGCAAGGATGGAAGGGC
>Ga0302319_10024879_pt1 | contig 10620 bp, 4 predicted proteins | sample Bog_T0_2_FD_203319 | JGI IMG/M metagenome (GOLD analysis project Ga0302319, IMG submission 203319) | Peat permafrost microbial communities from Stordalen Mire near Abisko, Sweden - Bog_T0_2 | ecosystem: Environmental > Terrestrial > Soil > Wetlands > Peat | place: Sweden: Abisko, Stordalen Mire... | reverse complement strand
GCGGCCGGCAACAGCCGGAAGCCTGTCATCCGGTTGATCAACGCCTCATACGAGGCGAGATAATCCACCATCGACAAATGCTTCTCGGCGTAGGCCCTCGCACCCGCGCGCAGCTTGCGGTCGAGCGTCTTGTCCTCCAGCACCTCCACGATCGTGCGCGCCAGGGCCGGCGGGTCGAAAAATGAGGCCAGCAGGCCGGTCTCCCGGTCCTTCACGAATTCCCGCACCGTCTGGTTATCGCTGCCGATGACGGCGCAGCCGATCGCCAGGGCCTCCCGCAGCGACCACGAGGCGACGAAGGGATAGGTCAGGTAAACATGCGCATCCGACCGCTGCATCATCGCAAGGTAGGTGGCGTATTCCAGCCGCCCGGCGAAGGCGACGCGCTTGAGGTCGATCTGACTGCCGACCTCCGCCATCATGGCCTCGCGCCAGGTGCCGCCCTTCGCGGGGCCGGTCCCGTAGCTGATGCCATCGCCGCCGACCAGCACCACCTTGATGTCTTTCCGGGCCCGCAGCAGATGCGGCAGGGTGCGCATGATCAGATGAAAGCCGCGGTACGGCTCCAGGTCGCGCGCCACATAGGTCACCAGCTTGTCGGTCGGGCGGATCGTCAGGTCGCCAAACTTCAACGGGGCGTGACGCGCCTTCTCGTCCGGCTTGCAGCGGGTGAGATCGACCCCTTCCCAGATCAGGTTGATGCTCTTGCGGGCCCATTCCGGATAGGTCATCAACTGCCACTGCGTCGGCGTCTGCCCTTCCCCACCCAGGTCCAGGGCGATGTGGTTGATGGCGTTCTTGGCTCTGATGCGCGGAAAGTCGAGCTTGTCGATCGGGAATTCCGGATCGAACCCGACATCGAAGCGGTCGGGGTGGTAGTAGAACTCCAGATAGCCCAGCATCCCCGCGTCGGGCCACACGTCGCGCAGATTGAGCATCTCGCCCCAGCCGTGGTGGCCGATGATCATATCGGCTTCGAACCCCAGCGTCTTCAGGTTATGCGCTGTGCGGGCCACGGTTTCCGCGCGACGCACGCCGCCGTCCAGCTCGCGCGCCGCGATATGGGTCTCGGCCCTGGGCGGAGGCGGGCGCAGGTACGGCACCTTGCGGACGCCGGGAATGTTGTTGTCCGACGGCTCAGTAATGAAGACGATTTCGTGCTGTTGGGACTTCGCCAGGTGCTGGACGATGTGCAGGAACTGCCCGGGGAAATTCTGGTGAACGAATGCGAATTTCAAGCCAGCGATCCTATCTGCGGGGTATCGGGGTAGCCTGCGGACGGCGGCGGCGCGCGTCCAAAGGCGCTCAGGCACCGCGGGCACGGCCGCGGACAGGGGTTTTCGCCCGAACCGGCCGCAGCGCCGGCTTTGCCTCCGGCGGCGCGGCGGCGGCCTTCTGATGGAATTCGATCTGGAATGCCTCCAGCGCCGACAGGCTCTCGGACTCGCAGGACTCGCCCGCTGGAACCGGACCAGCCGCGGTGCCATCGACGAAGGTCGCCGAGTAGGTGCAATCGAAGTCCCGCGCCGCGTCGCCCTTCAGCCGGATCTTGATGCCCAGCAGCGGCAGCGCCATGCCGCGGCTGCCACAGAACTTGCCGCCTTCGACCCAGGGCGACAGCCAGCCGCGCCCGAGCACGCCCTGGTATTCAATGTCGGTGGGCGCGATGAGGGCGGTGGGTGAGATGCCGAACCCTTCGATCCACTTGCCGCTGCCGCGGGTGCCGATCCAGTCGCCGATCTGTCCGCCGACATCGCCCGTGGCCTGCACATGGGCTGTCGCTTCCGGCACGGGCGTTTCGGCCACCGGCGCCAGAGGCGGGCGCGGCGCGGGCGGCGCGGCCTGGGCCGGGGTATCGAGGCGCATCACCTGCAAACGCGGCGCCGCATCGCGCGACTGGGCCGGGCTTTGGTAGATGGTCACCAGCACCTGGGCGGGACCATCGATCACCCGCACCAGTGCGGCGGTGCCATCCAGCCAGCCGTCCTCGCGGAATGTGCTGATTTTGACCGCATCCGGCCGGCTGGTCAGGCCGGGCGCGAGCGACACGCGGACACCGGGCAGGCCGGTGGTCGGGTCGGGCGGCGGACTGCCGGGCACCGGGAACACGCAGAACAGGCCGGTTTCCAGGGTCATCAGGTTGCCGGACACCCGCAACTCCGCGACCCGGCCGGCCGCCGGGCCGTCGGCTTGGTTGGCTGGCCTGGCATCGTGCGGAGCGTTGGCCGGGTGCGGTACCGCGGCGGCGGCATCAGACATACGTGGGTCTCGCTTGTTTGGAGGAGGGGGCATAGCGGTCTTTGTAGGTCATCATGGTATGCATCGGTAGATGCAACGTGCGGCTGGATTTGTCACTTTCTTTCACCCGGCAACAGGCCGTCATGACGTGACAGGCCGACGGATGCAACCAGCCGGTCGTTGATTGCGCGCGCTGGCAGGTTGGGCGGCAGCACGAAACCGCGGCCGGTGCGGCGTATTCGTTCGGCCTGCGCGCCCAGATCGAACGCCACCGCCTGCAGCCCGGCGCGCCAGATTTCCGTCAGCACCAGGCACCAGGTCTCGGGCCAGATCGACGGCAGCAGCGCCAGGCTGGCGTTTTGGCGGCGGATCAGCGCCACGGCCTCCTCCGGCTGGTAGTAGCCGGTCACGAACACCCGGCCGGTCGCGATCAGGCGCGCGTCGTCGATCGAGGTGCCGACCAGGATGAAATCCAGCGGCAGGTCGCGGGCGGCGGCATCGCGCGCGCAGGCCAGCAGGATCTCGTAGCCCTTATGAACGCCGACCGCCCCGGCCACGCAGACGCGGCAGCGTCCGTCGCGGGCTTGCGGAACGGCCGGCTCCGCCAGCGCCGCATCGTCCTCGTGCGGGATGACCACCGGCCGCAAAGCGGGGAAATGCCGGCGCATCCGCGCGGCCGCATCCTCGGTTGGCGCCACGACGCGTTGCGCGGCGGCCAGGAAGCGGGCAGAGCGGTGCAGCAGCGCCGTTACGCTGATGTCTTCCTCCATCAGGCGGCCGGTATCGGCGATGCAGGCTTCGCATCCCGCCGTGTCCGGTTCGCCGCAATAGCGGTCCTGCACGCCCACCAGGGACACGCGCTGGCAGAACCAGGGATAGTCATGCACATGCACGGCGTAGGGTAGGCCAAGTTGCTTTAACAACAGGTAAACGGATGCGTGATGATCGAGAAAATGGTGGATTTCGACCGCCGCCCCCCGCTCGGCGCGCAGCAACCGTAGCAGCGCTGCCATCTCGTCGGGCAGGGCGAAACGCAGGTCCGGATAGGTTCGGCCGTTCCCGTCGCACACCGCGATCGCGGGTTGTCCGGCCGCCAGACGCGCCGGGCGGAGCACAATCGTCCGCCGTCCAGCCGCACGATGCGCCGCAGCGGCGGCGGCGACCTGCCGCTCCACCCCGCCGCCATCGTTGTGGGTGACCAGGATCGCCGCATCACCGCCGGGCCGGCGGCCGGCACGCCATCGCGTGAGGTCCAGCCGGCGGCGGGCTTCGAACAGCGGGTCGGCGGCGATGAAGTCCTGGACCATCGCCGCGTAGCCGGGATGCAGCCGGTTCAACAGGTTTTCGTTCCGCACTTGCAGGTGGCGGCCAGCGGGACCGAAGGACCTGCCGCTGCCGTGGGCGACGAAGACCCCCGTCGCGCCGACATGACGCCAGCCCAAATGGCGGGCGCGCAGGCAGAAATCCACCTCCTCGCCGTAGCCTTGCGCGAACAGATCGGCCCGCAGCAGACCGGTCTGGTCCAGGCAGTCGCGGCGAAGATAGAGGCAGAAGCCGACACCAACCGGGATGTCCGCCGTGGCTGCGCCGTTGGTGCGCTGCGCGATCCGGTCGAGCCTGGTGGTTTCCGCCTGGTCCGGCATGCGGTCGTCCGGGGCGGCGCCCGGCCAGGTCATGATCGTGGCGCTGTTGGAAAATGGCGTGACGGTGCCGATATCGGCCGCGCTGTGGGCGGCGGCGCGCAGACGCTCCAGCCAGCCTGGCGGCACCAAGGTGTCGCTGTTCAGCAGTACCACGTCGCGGCCGGCGCAACGCGCCATCCCGGCATTGGCGCTGGCGGGAAAGCCGAGGTTGCGGGGGTTCCGGACCAGCCGGATGCGCCGGGCGCGGGCCAGATCGTTCAGATATTCGGTTAGGGACGGGTCGTCTGAGGCGTCGTCCACCACCACCACCCGGCTTGCCGATGGCACGGTGGGCAAGACACTGTCCAGGCAGGCGAGGGTCATCGCCGTGTTGCCATACACGGGTATGACGACATCGACCCCGCGCCGACGCCGGTCGGAGGCCGGGGGCGGGAAGGGGCCTTCGACCGGCGCGGGCAGCATGGGCGTGAGGATATCGGGGTTGTCCCGCACGTCATGGCCGGCACAAGGCCGGCCATGACGGTGGGGTGGCGGTGTTCTGCTGCGTGACGCGCTTTTCGCCAGTGTCCCATGCTCGCCCCGCCCCGGTCGCGTCGGGTAAAGCTGCGCCAGCAACGTGGCGCCCGCGGTCGCGCCACGTTGCCAGAACCCGGGATCGAGCGGACTGCCCATCAGGTCGCGGTCATCGCTGCCGCGCACATGCAGTGGGCCGTCCAGGCCACGCAGGTCCGCGGCCGGAATGGCAAGTTGACGTTGGCCGGGCGCGGGGCCACTGTCGGCGACCGGCTCGCTGTGGCCGTCGGCGCCGATCCGCAACCGGTATTCCCGCGTTCCGTCGCTGACCGTCAGCACCGGATCGCGGGCGGGATCGCCGGGATGCCAGATCCAGCCCCGCAGGCCGCCCGCATGAGCCTCCACGAAGCCTTCGGTCCGGCGGATCGCGGCGACGTCGATCGGGCTGCCCAGCAGATCGCGTCCCATCCTGGTAACGGTCAGTGAGCGGGCGGTGCCGATCCGGTCGGGGATCTGGCCGCGCCGGACCGGCTGCCCATCGAGCCTGAGATCGACGGGACCGGCGGGCGCGATCGTGAGCGCCCCGTCGCCGGTCAGCCCGCACCATCCGGCTGCATCGGCGGCTCGGGCAACCAGATCGGCCACGGCCGGGACATCAGCCCCGATCGCATGCCGGGACAGCGCGGACGCCAAGGCCGCCGCGGCGCCGGCCGTGTTTCCGAGGCTCAGACGGGCCGCAGCCAAGCCAAGCCAGACATCGCGCAGGTCGAAGCGTGCCGCCAGCCTGGCGAACAGCCCCTCGGCTTTGGCGGAATCGCGGCCCAGGCTGACCAGCGCCAGTTGCAGGGCGACATAGTCATCGTGCGGCACCAGACGGTGGCAGCGTTCGAACCAGCGTTCGGCCGCCGCGATATCGTTGCCGGCACGCGCCGCCTCGGCTCTGGTCAGCGCCGCGCGTGCGAGCCGGAGGGCTTCGGGTGGGAGCAAGGCGTTCGCCTTTTGGTGATGGCCAAGACGGGTCTGACCGCGGCAGGATGCAAGGCACGCGGGTTCCCCACCCGTTCGGCTGGGATCAATTCCCGGCCGCCTGCTGCGGCGGCGCGCTGGGCAGCGGCGGCAGGGCGGCGAGGTCGCCTCGCGCTTCTTGCAGGCCCTGGGCCGCGGCGCGTTCCAACCAGGTACGCGCCTGCTCGATGTCGCGCTCGCCGGCCAGATTGCGCGACAGATAGCGCCCCAGCATCATCTGCGCATAGGGATGGCCGCGTTCGGCGGCGGCGCGGAACCAGCGTTGCGCGACCGGCCGGTTGGTCGGCACGTCGTGGCCGCCGCCATGCATCGCGCCGACCGCGAACATCGCGCCGACATGGCCCTGGTCGGCGGCCTTCTGGAACAACTCCAGCGCGGCGGGGTGATCCTTGCTGCCGCCGCGCCCGGTCAGCATCATGTCGGCCAGCATGACCATCGCCTCGATCATGCCGACATTGGCGGCGCGGGTGACCCAGGTTCGGCCCTCTTCCGGGCTGGCTTCCACCCCGCGGCCTTCGACCAGCATGCGGCCATACCAATATTGCGCGTTCACCACGCCATCGGCCGCGCGCCGCAGCCACTCGGCGGCCTTGCGGTCGTCCCGCTCGATCCCGACGCCCTCGGCCAGGCAGACGCCGAAATTGAACGCCGCGATCAGGTCGCCGGAGGCCGCCGCCTGTTCGAACCATTCCCGCGTGCGGATCGAGTCCTGTTCGTCCCCATGGCCACGCAGCAGCAGGTTGCCGAGATCGACATGGGCGCTTTTGTCGCCCCCCTCGGCGGCGATGCGAAACAGGCGGGTGGCTTCGTTCTGGTCACGCGCCACGCCGGCCCCGGTGAGGTGCAGCATGCCCAGGGCTCTGGCCGCGCCGCGATGGCCCGTGTCGGCGGCGCGGCGGAACCACATCGCCGCTTCCGCATAGTTCGGCGGCAGACCGCCGCCTTTGGCATACAGATCGCCAACCAGAGCGGCCGCCTCGGCGTCGCCGGCCAGCGCGGCGCGGCGCAGCCAGGATTCGCCCTCGGTCGGGTTCGCCTCGACGCCGATCCCTTCCAGCAGATGGTAGCCCCAACGCGCCTGGCCGCTGCGGTGTCCCTTTTCCGCCGCCTGCTTGTAGCAGGCGCTGGCGGCCGCCGGATCCTGCGCCACCCCCAGTCCGCGTTCGGTGATCATGCCCAACAGATACAGCGCGGTGGCGAGACCCTTGTCCGCCGCGCCGCGCAGGTTTTCGACCAGTGCGGCCTTTCGTTCGGGGTCCTCCGCGTTGCGGGCGAGCACCAGGGCGTAGCCAAGCTGGCCCTGTGGACAACCAGCCGCGGCCGATCGTTCGTACCAGCGGTCGGCTTCCTCCTGGTTGCGAAATTCCTCGGGGCCGGAGGTGAGGATATAGCCGAGTATGGCCTGACCGTCGGCCGATCCGCCTTCCGCGGCACGACGCGACCATTTGGCGGCGGCGGCAAAGTCGGGCGCCGCAGTTTCCGTTCCGCCGAACAGGCCTGCGGAACCGGCCTCGGCGAATCCGGGCGCCATGCCGTGCAGGCACAAGGTGGCGAGCAGGGCCTGCGCCTCGACATAGCCCTGGGTCGCCGCGCGTTCGACCCAGCGCACGCCCTGGGCCCGGCTGGGGGGAACCCCCGCGCCTTCCAGATAGGCGCGTCCAACCCGGTACTCTGCCTCGGCCACCCCGCCCTGGGCTGCGCGTGACAGCAGGGGAAACGCGCCCTTGACGTCGCCCTGGTCCAGCATGCGGGTCGCCCGCCGCAAGGCACCGGCCGGCGTCAGGCTGCCGAGCAGTCGATCCATCAGTGCCATGGCGGTCAGGCTCCGGGGTGAGGCTGGCGACTGGTCATGGCTCGCGCATCGCCTCGGACGTCAGGGGAACGATGCGGCCCAGCAGGTAGCGCAGCACCGTCCGTTTGCCGACCAGGATGTCCGCGGTCACGGGCATGCCGGGCATCAGCCGGAAGTTTGCCGGCGTGTCGTGCAGCTCGATTTTGTCGAGGGTAATCCGCGACCGGTACCAGACCGCCCCGCTCGACGCCGAGGCGGCCGGCGTGGGGACGGCCCCGGTTGGATTGCGCTGCTCGTCCTGGGAAGAGAAGCTGTCGGCACTGACGATCCGAACCACGCCGTGCGCCATGCCGTACTGGGTGTAGGGGAAGGTATCAAACTTGATCGCCACGTCATCCCCGACATGCACGAAGCCGTTTTCGTTGCCGGGGATGTTGGCTTCGACCTCCAGCGGGGCATCGGTCGGTACCAGGGTGATGAATTCCTGCCCGGCGTTCAACACCGACCCGACCGAGACCTTGGCGACGGTCAACACCGTCGAATCGACGCTCGCGCGCAGCTCGACCAGCTGGCGCCGCAGTTGCGCCTTGTTGAGCGATTCGCGTGCATCGGACAGTTTGCTGATCGCGTCAGCCAGCTTGTCCGCGAGGTCGGCATGCCATTGCTGGACAAAACCGTTGCGTTCAGCGATCAACGCAGCCAGATCACGCACCGCGGAGTTGGTGGCCTGGTCGGCTTCGGCCAGGTTGCGCTGCATTTCGGCCCTGGTATCCATCGCGGCCAGGGTGTTCAGCTTGCTGCCGACGTTCAGCTTTTCCAGCTCCTTGCGCATGTCCTCCAGGTTTCTGGCGTAGGACAGCCGCTCGCGGTAGGCGCCCGCATCCGACCGCGTTTTCGCGATGGCTGCCGTCAGGCTGTCCGCCTTCTGCTGGTAGTTCTCCAGCTTGAAGTCGTACTCGGACTGCCGTTGTGCGAAGATCGCCGCTTGCAGTGCCAGGTTGGGATCCAGGCCCGAGTAGGTGAAGGGCTTGTTGTCCACTTCCGCCTGCATGCGCGACACCTGGGCCTGCAAGGTCGAGACCTGGGCGGCCAGCGCGCCCATGTCGGCCGCGGCAAAGGTCGGATCGAGCCGCGCCAGGACCTGGCCGGCATGGACGCTGTCGCCCGCCCGCACATCGATCGCGCGGACGATGGAGACCTCCAGCGGCTGCACGACGACGGTCGGCGCGCGGGATACGACCCGGCCACCGGACACGACCACCCGGTCCACCTTGATGATCCCGGTCGCCGCGAAGCACAGAATGACCATGCTGGCGATCAGCCATGAGATCCTGCGGGCGATCGGCGGGGTCGGCACGTTAAGGATCGCGGTCGACGGCGACTGGAATTCGAGGATCGCCGGCAAGGTCGGGTCGGTCGAGCCGGCGACCGACGTGCTAATCGCCTTGGAGGAGGGTCGGGGACGGAGCATGGCGGGGACCTTGGCTGTCGAGATGGCGGTTCTGCTGGGCCCAGAGCTGGCGATAGACGGCGCAGCGTTCCAGCAGGACCGCATGGGGGGCCATATCCATCACTTTGCCCCGGTCGAGCACCAGGATCTGGTCGCAATCGACCAGTGACGACAGGCGATGTGACACGATGAACATGGTGCGGCCACGGGCGATGCGCGCGAGGTTGGCGTTCACCAGCGCCTCGCTCTCGGGGTCCAGCGCGCTGGTTGCCTCATCGAGGATCAGGATGCGCGGGTCGGTGATCAGCGCGCGCGCGATCGCAAGCCGCTGGCGCTGGCCGCCCGAAAGGTTCGGCGACCCCTCCTCGATATAGGTTTCGTACCCGTTCGGCATCCGCTCGATGAATTCCTCCGCGCCCGCCAGCCGCGCCGCCCGGATCGCGTCTTCCAGCGTGAGGCCCGGGCGGCCGGCCAGGATGTTGTCGCGGATCGAGCCGCGGAACAGGAAGTTCTCCTGCAAGACGACGCCGAAACTGGACCGCAGGTGACGCAGGTTGATTTCACGCAAATCGGCGCCGTCGATTTTCAGGAACCCGGAGTATTCCCGGTTGATGCCCTGCAGCAGGCGGGTGACCGTGGACTTGCCGGAGCCGGATTTGCCGACGAGGCCCAGCATCGTCCCGGCCGGGACCGAGAAGCTGACCCGGTCGAGCGCCGGCAGTTTGGTGCCCGGATAGGTGAACGTCACGTCATCGAACGACACCGCGCCCGCGAATTTCGGCCGCAGCCCGCCAGACGCGGCATCGACTTCCAGCGGGCGGTTCAGTACGTCGGCCGCCTGCGCCAGCGAGCCACCGACCTCTTCCCATTCCTCCATGAGGCGTGCCAGGCCGACCAGCGGCTGGCCGACGCGCTGCGACAGCATCATGAACGCAAACAGGCTGCCAATCTGGTATCCGGTGTCGTCCGACAGGGCCAGATAACAGCCGACCAGAATGATGCCGACCCACATGAAGCGCTCGATCGGGGTGACCAGGGTCTGCGGCCAGTTGGAGATGTTGCCCAGGGCCAGCCGCCATTTGCCGGCCTCGGCGATTTTTTCATCCCACAGCGCCTTGCGCTGCGGCTCCAGGGCCAGCGACTTCACGGTCTTGATGCCGAAGATCGTTTCGCCCAGGACGGCATGCTTCTGCACCTCGGCGGCGATCACGTGCCCGAACACCGCTCGGATCGGCCGAAGATAGGCCAGGATGATCAGGGCGATCACGGTCGCGCAGACCACAACGATCCAGGCCAGGGTCGTATTCAGCCAGAACAGGAACGGCAGCAGCACCAGCAGCGTAATCAGGTCGAGGCAGGTCGTCATCAGCTTGCCGGTGATGAAATTGCGGACCTGATGGATCTGGGTGACCTTGTGCATCGTCTCGCCGGCCTGGTGACGCTCGAAATAGTCGAGCGGCAGACGTATCAGCCGGTTGAAGACGTACAAGTTGAGCTTGGCGTCGGTCCGCGCGCCGACCACGTTGATGATCAGACGGCGCGCGAAGCCCAGCAGGGTCTCATACAGGACCATGATCGCCAGGATCACACTGATCAGGAAGAGGGTCGAATAGCTGTGATGGGTGAACACGTTGTTCATCACGGTCATGACGATCAACGGCGGGCCAAGGGTCAGCAGGCTGATGGCGAGGGAGGCAATGAACAGGTCGCGCAGCGACTTGCCTTCCTTCAACATCATGTTGACCAGCCACCGCACGGAAAGCGGGGCGTCGATCTCTTCCTGGTTGCGCTGGGTGCGCAGCAGGATCGCCTCACCCGACCAGACCTCATTGAGGCGCATCTCGTCGACCGAGACGGGCGGTTCGGCTTCGGGCGCGCGCGGGTCGCGGATGCCGACGATATTGGACTCGGCGTTGGCGGCCACCAGCAGTCCGGCGCTGCCGTCGGTGAACAGCAGA
>Ga0302319_10024873_pt1 | contig 10622 bp, 11 predicted proteins | sample Bog_T0_2_FD_203319 | JGI IMG/M metagenome (GOLD analysis project Ga0302319, IMG submission 203319) | Peat permafrost microbial communities from Stordalen Mire near Abisko, Sweden - Bog_T0_2 | ecosystem: Environmental > Terrestrial > Soil > Wetlands > Peat | place: Sweden: Abisko, Stordalen Mire... | reverse complement strand
GTCTTCGGAATCTATGCGACAAGGGACATGGCTTCTCATGCCGTGGACTCGCTGCGTTCCGCGGGCTTTCGCAACACCGATATTTCGGCACTCCTGCCTGAGAATCAGGGTACGAAGGACTTCGCTCACGAGAAGAACACGAAAGCTCCCGAAGGGGCGATAGCGGGAGCGGCGTCGGGAGCGATAGTGGTGGGGGCTCTCGGCTGGCTTGCCGGGATTGGCCTGCTGGCAATTCCCGGTGTAGGTCCTTTTATTGCGGCAGGTCCGATTATGGGAGCTCTTGCGGGGGCCGGTACGGGCGCCATTGCAGGAGGGCTGGTCGGCGTCCTCATAGGTCTCGGCCTGCCGGAGTATGAAGCCAAGCGTTATGAGGGACGGATCAAGAGCGGAGGAATATTGTTGTCCGTTCATTGTGACGACTCAGACTGGGTTAAGAGAGCCAAAGACATTCTGAAGTCAACCGGAGCGGAGGATGTAGCATCCTCATCCGAAGCCGCGGCCGATTTCGCAGCGAGCGACCGGCCTGTTCATCGCGGAGCTTCGCTCTGATCCCGTCGCATTGACACACATCAGGCCCGGCATAAGTCTTCGAGACTTATGCCGGACGCTTTTTTACAGTACGCTTCCGGAGGATACAATGTCAGGAAACATATCGGTAATTCGAATTCATGTACTCGCGGCCGTCCTGCTTATTCCGGTCACTGAGGCGTTTGCGCAGATACCTAACCCAACGCAGACGAATATTGCGCAATCGTCCGGCGGCGATCAGCCCATCGCCGTTTTCCATGTCGACGTCGTATCCCGAACGATGAAGTCGGTCAACTATCACCACCGGGAGGGCTCGACTCACATCGATTTCCGCGGCACCGCACTTGCGCCGGACGCAAAGGGCGAGGCAAGCGTTGACAGTAAGACGGGCGCGACTAAAGTCAACGCCCATTTTTCCCGTCTTGAGCCGGCGGCGGCATTCGGTCCGGAATTTGTAACCTATGTTCTTTGGGCTGTGACCCCGGAAGGGCGGCCGGTTAATCTTGGCGAGGTGTTTCTGGACGGGACTAACAGTTCTATTCAAACTTCCACCGATCTTCAGGCTTTCGGTATGTTCGTCACGGCGGAGCCTTATTTTGCAGTAACTCAACCGAGCGACGTGGTCGTAATGGAGAATTTCATTCGGGAAGACACTACCGGCACGATCGAGCAGGTAGACGCGAAGTTCGAACTGCTGAAGCGCGGAACTTATACCCGGAATATGCCCGCGATCACGGCAGGCAAGTTGAAGCTCGACAAGCGGATCCCGCTGGACCTCCAGGAAGCGCGTAATGCATACGCGATTGCAGTTAATGCGGGCGCCGGGAAATATGCCGCGGACACGCTCGAAAAAGCCCGAGTCGATCTGGAGAACGCCGAAGGGTATCTTGCCGGCAGGGGCGATAAGAAAGCTTTGCAAACGGTGGCCCGCCAGGCAACACAAATGGCGGAGGATGCTCGAATCATCACGTTCCGGAAAGAGCAGCAGGAAGAGGAAGCGGCCGTTCGGGACCGCGAAGCGCGGGCCACCCAGGAAGCAGCGGAGCAGACTCATCAACGCGAGATTGCCGACGCGGAACGTATGCGTGCCGAAGCGGATAAGGCCGCGGCGGAGGCAGCTTCCCGAAAGGCGGAGAGCGATCGGGCCGCCGCCGACGCCGCTCGCGCCGCCGCCCTGGAACAGCAGCAAAAGCTCGCGGCTGAAACTGCCAGTGCCCGCGCCGCCGCCGATGAAGCTAACCGGATGCGTATGCAGGCCGAAAAAGATAAGGAAGCGCTTCGGGAGCAGATTCGCAATCAGCTGAATATGGTTCTCGAGACTCGTGAAAGCGCCCGCGGCCTCATCGTTAATATGTCCGATGTGTTATTCGATACGGCTAAGTACACTCTCAAACCTGGCGCGAGGGAAAAGCTTGCCAAGGTTTCGGGCATTTTACTCGCACACCCTGGGCTGATTCTGGCCATCGAGGGCCACACGGACAGCGTAGGCGGCGATGAATACAACCAGGAACTTTCCGAACATCGGGCCGAAGCCGTTCGCGATTACCTGGTAACGCAAGGGATTGCTCCGGACTCCGTTAGCGCCAAGGGTTTCGGCAAAACCATGCCTGTGGCGACAAACGATACTCCGGAAGGCCGCCAACAGAATCGAAGAGTAGAACTTGTTGTGAGCGGAGATCCTATCTCGACTCAGTTGATGTCCGGTACGTCGAATATTCGATAGAGACAGCTATGCGATTACTGACTGACTTCCTTTTTCTCTTCCTGTTCGGGGTTCTGCTCGTTGCGTGGTTTGTGGCATGGGGATTAATGCACATAGCCTCCGGCGGCATTCATATCCTGCTTGGTCTCGCGGTAGTCGCTTTGCTTTTTCACCTTTTCAGCAGACGGAGCGCTGCGTGAAACATGAGGGCATTTCAGTGCGACAACTGTTCGTCGCCTGCATTCTTTGAAAACCGCGTTTGCGGTTCGTGCGGCTTTCGTTTAGGTTTCGATGCGCGGGATATGTCGCTTCACGCGGTCTCCACCGATCCCGGGACGGCATATCGATTTTGCGCCAATGCCGCTTACGATTCGTGTAACTGGCTGATTCCCGCCAATTCCGGGGAGCGCCTATGCGCGGCGTGCCGCCATAACCGAACCATCCCCGACATAGATCTCCCGGCGAATCTCAATTCGTGGCGTAACTATGAACTGGCCAAGCACAGATTGTTTTATTCTCTGATCAAACTCAGACTGCCTCTGGCTAATCGCACCGAGGACCCCGAACATGGTCTTGCCTTCGACTTTCTGGCCGAGACGCCTGGAGCTCCGGTAATCACAGGACACGAGAATGGCGTGATCGTGATGAATCTCAAGGAAGCGGACGACTCGGTAAGAGCCAGCCAGCGGCTGCTTCTGGGAGAACCTTACCGGACTGTGCTGGGGCATCTGCGCCATGAATCCGGTCACTATTACTGGGACCGGCTGGTGGCAGACTCGCCCCGCCTCGATACCTTTCGTGAGCTGTTCGGAGACGAACGGGCCGATTACGATAAGGCCCTGCAGACGCACTATTCCTCCGGTCCCGCGCACGACTGGCAATCGCGTTTCATCAGCGCCTATGCTTCATCGCATCCGTGGGAGGATTTCGCGGAAACATGGGCACACTATTTCCACATCGAAGACACCATGGAAATGGCGGCGTCCTTCGGTCTTCCGGCTTTGCCTTTTTTGACGGGAAATTCGTCGCCCCAGCTTACTAACGCAGGCTTTGGCGAAACCATATCGCGATGGTCTTCACTGACCGTGGTTATGAATTCTCTGAACCGCTGTATGGGGGAGGCTGACCTGTATCCGTTTGTCCTGCCCCCGCCGGCGCTCTCGCGGCTTGAGTTCGTTCACGATCTGCTGGGACGGCCCTCGCTTTTGGGAGCGTGAAAAAGAACGTCGCGCCCGCCCCGAGTTCCGATTCAACCCGGATCGAACCTCCGTAGGCGGATACGATTCGACGGCAGGTGGCCAGGCCAATTCCGCTCCCTGCAATGTTATTCCCGTGAAGCCGCCTGAAAGGCTGGAAGATCTCCTCAAGGTGCTTTGAATCTATGCCGGGGCCATTGTCGCGAATACGAAACACCTCGAACTCCCCTTGAGTGGATGATGATATTTCAATCCGCGGTTTCGCTTTGCCCCGGTACTTGAGAGCGTTCCCAACGATGTTCTGCAGCAATTGGTGAACATGCGTTTCCTGGACCGCGACCAGGGGCAGCGGATCGCCATGAATATCGGCTTCGATGACCGCCAGTTCCCCCGTCAGATCCGTCAGGACATTCCGCAGAACACCGGCCGCATCCGTAGAAAGGCCTTCCGCGATCGGTTCGCCGCCTCCCGCTTTGGCGAACGCAAGCAGATCCGTAATCAGCCGCTGCATCCGCTCTGTGGCTCCGGTAACGAATCCCAGGAGTTCCTGCCCCTCGCTTCCCAGGCGGGAGCCGAATCGGTCCGCCAGCAGTTCGGCGAACGATTGCACGGTATTCAGCGGCGACCGCAAATCATGTGAAGCAGCGTAGGCGAACCGCGTAAGATCCTCGTTCGAGCGGCGAAGTTCTTTCGCGCTTTCCTCCAGTTGCCGATGAGCTTCGGCGAGAAGCCGCTCATGAATGGCTCGCTCGGTAACGTCACGCGAGACGGACAGAATGCGCATGGGCATTCCCTGCGAATCGAGAACGGGAGCCACGATTACCTCCCACCAACGCGGCGTTTCCCTGGCTGTGGGGCCATAGCCCTGGAACCCTTCCGTACGGCCCGCCCGTGCGGCCTGAAGAGCCCCCAGAGCTTTTCCGCGTTCTTCCTCCGGCCAGAGATCCGGCCAAGCGAGGCTCGGAGAAAAATCATCGATCTCCCTCTGCCTGCGGCCGTTCGCATTGATCGAGAGAAGGCGCCCTTCGAGATCCATCACTTCGACGCAGTCCGGACTGCTTTCCACAGCCAGCCGGGCAAACTCCTCACTTTCCGCCAGGGCGCGCTCGGCGGTTCTCCGCTGCGTGATATCGCGGAACACGAGAACCGCGCCCACCAGATGCCCTTCAAGGTTCCGAACCGGCGCGGCGCTATCGTCGATGGAGATCTCCCGGCCGTTTTTGGCGATCAGAATGGTGTGATTAGCCAGGCCAGTCACCTTCCCTTCCGCCAGTGCGTGAGTCACCGGATTCGGCGCCGCCTCGCGAGTAGTTTCGTCTACAATTCGGAAAACACTCTTAAGCGGCGTTCCGATTGCTTCGCTCTCCTGCCAGCCCGTGAGGGACTGCGCGACGCCGTTGATGAATTTGATTCTTATCAGGTTGTCGGTCGCGATTACCGCGTCTCCAATGCTGCCGAGCGTGATCGCCAGCAATTCCCTGCCGGCGTGCGCCTCCTCGAATAACTCTTCGCGGCGAACGATACCCTGGAATATAGTTCGAGCCGAAAAAGCGAGAAAGACGAACAGCGCGAAGCTTCCGACCATGCTGATGATGCGCAGGCGGCGCGATCCGTTTTCCGACGCGGTGCGAAACAGGTCTTCTCTTGCCTGAGCTACTGTGGCTATTTCATTCGACAACCGGCGTATCCGGTCCATCAGCACTCGCCCTTCTCCCGACTCCACATGGGCGAAGGCTTCGCGCATTCGCTGTTCCTGCCCCAGTTCCACGGTCTCGCGCAGCTCAGCCATCTTCAGATCGACAGCTGCCTCGAGTTGCTTCAGCCGGTTGACCTGATCCGACCGGCCGGACATCCCCGACCACAGACGCTTCATGATGCCAGGGAGTGAAGCCACCGCCATTCGATACGGCTGCAGGTACTCGTCGCGGCCCGTAAGGAGAAATCCCCGCTGCCCGGTCTCGGCGTCTTTCAGGGTGGAGAGAAGCTCTACGGCCGAGTCGCGGATGCCGCGGCTCAGCGTCCGCTCGCGCTCAGATTCCAGCGCTTCCTGCCCGGTTCGATAAGACAGAAAACCGATCGAAGCCACGATCAGGAGCGAGAAGCCCAGCATGGCCGCCGGCTCAATGCGGGACGGCAAAACGGGCGATGTGGATTTCGCTCCGGGGATCATTGGGCGAGCGGCGCTAGTTGCGACATAGAAGATCCAGCACAGCCGCACCGAGCTTCATGAAACCCGAATAACTGCCCGGTTTCCGGAAATAGCCGCTGGCTCCGAATCGAGCGGTTTCTTCGAGGTCCCTGACATGGTCGGACGAACTGACGATGAGAACGGGCGTTGCAGCGCACTTTGCGCTGCGCCGAATCTCTTTCAGAACCTCGGCTCCGGATCTGCCGGGAAGATTCAGATCCAGCAGAATCAGATCGGGGACGGCACCCTTGTTATCGCCCGAATCCGCCGCGCGAATGAACTCCACAGCGCTCTCTCCGTCGGGTGCGACAAATAAATCAGATTCGATTTTCGAGTAAGCAATAGCTTCGCGGATCAGATACAAGTCGGCCCGGTTATCCTCGACGACCAGTATGCGGTATCGGCGTGCAACAGGGCTTTCGCTAAGAACCGAACCCGTCTCCGTCTCGCTCACCCGGTCCTTCCTATAGGTTCTTTGAGGCTGTTCCGGCCGAAGCGCCCCTGGCATTCCCTTGCCTGCCTCCGATCAAATTCTTCGCGATTGCCCCAAGAACCAGATACTCATCCAGCGACGCGGGCTTTTTGAAGAAATGTACCTTCTCGAACCCTTCGGCGGATTCCCTTTCATGGGGAGAATCGGAAGACGTGAGTACCATGACCGGAATGCCCGCGCCCCTCGGGCCGGATCGCAGGCGACGCAGCACGTCAAGCCCATCCTTCTTCGGCAGATGGAGATCGAGCAGCATCAGGACTGCGTTCGGCGCATCGGCTTCGGCCTCCAGCCTTTCCAAAAAAGTCAGCGCTTCTTCGCCGTCGCCGAGCACACGGATTTCATGATTCAATCCGTGATCGCGCAGCGCCAGCTTCGCAAGATACACGTCCGCTTCATTGTCTTCCGCCAGCAGAATGCAGCTTTGGGAACCGATTGTCGTCAGAATCGCCTTTCAGTCGTCCTACTGGCAAGTCTACGACAGCTATCCCACCGGCTAGATGTGCCTGATCGCTTATCACGGTGTTGCAGCGTACATTACTTAACAATTCTGGTAAACAGGCTCAGGCACCTCTTCGGTAACCACCGAAAATCTCATCAATTGGGCGGCGCCGAATGACGTGGTAATCGCCACATCAGCGGCATCGCGGCCCGTTGCCATCAGGATCCTTCCGATGCGCGGCTGATTGTTGCGAGCATCGAATGACCACCATCGATCGCCCAAATACACTTCAAACCAGGCGCTGAAGTCCATGGGTCCGCCCGGAGGGACGCCGATGTCGCCCAGATAGCCAGTGGCGTAGCGCGCCGGAATATGCAGTGCCCGGCAAAACGAGATCGCCAGATGCTGAAAGTCACGGCAAACGCCGCAGCGTTCCCTGAAAGCTTCGTCGGCGGTTCGGGTCGCACGGGCGTATTGATATCCGAACGAGATCCATCGGTTAACGTAGTCGCAAATCGCCTGCACTCTGGCCCATCCCGGGGATATATTGCCGAAAAGGTTCCAGGCGGCTTGTGAAAGCAGGTCGACTTCGCAGTAGCGGCTGGCAAGAAGAAACTGCAGGGTATGAGCGGGCAAATGGTCGACTTCGATTTGAGGCGCCTGCCAGTCCACCGGATCCGGCAGCCCGGAATCCGCTATCGAGGTTGAATTCCAAAGCCTGAGCGAGCCACCCGGCGCCTTGATCCTGGTACAAATATTCCCGAATGTGTCAGTATATTGTTCTCGCGGGGCGTCCGGGAAGATTTGAACCCGATCAGGTTCGCACAGATCGCTCGTCCGCGAAGGATGGATGTTCAGGACTGCAACGACGGTAGTTGCATGGGGAATCTGAAGTTCAATGTCATAGCCCAGTTTGATAAGCATTGCGGAATCAGGCAAGCATTTTGAATTCCATCCCCTTTTCGCCCTGGTTAGTGAATTGCTTGGACCACCGCGCAGGAAAAAGGAGTTTTCCATGAAAGAAAGTACAAAGGACAAAGTCGAAGGTACCGTTCATAAAGTGGCGGGAAAGGTTAAAGAAGGCGCCGGCAAAGCGACCGATAATCCCGGCCTCGAAAAAGAAGGACGCCAGGAGCATCTGGCCGGTCACGTTCAGAAGAAGGTCGGAGACGTAGAGAAGAAACTCGGAGCGTAATCTGTCCACTGCTGTCCCCGAGGAAGAAAACAATGCTCATTTTACTCATAGTGCTGATCCTTTTACTCGGGGGCGGAGGCGGCTACTATGGCCACAGCCGCTGGGGCTATGGCGGCGGGGCGGGCATTGGTTTGGGGACGATTCTCCTCATTGTGCTCCTGTTGTATCTGGCGGGTGGCATTCGGTAAATCCGGATGCCGCTTGGTGGTTCGCAATGTGCTTTTTCTTGCGACGTCCGCAAGTTGAAAGTCGGCGCCCTTGAGCAAAGGCATCTGACAGACTCGCGATGCCGCACTTAACGCGATCTGAAGAGAATCATCAATCCGTTTACGCAGGAACTCCCAGCGCGGCTCTTTGAGGATCGCGGTGACGATGGCTGGCGAATCCAGCAGAAGCATCATACCCCGCCCGGCCCAAACCCCAGAAATTCTTCCATTTGTTCTGTGGTAGTTTCCGTGCCGAGTACATAAGCGGGTATCACGGGCCACACATGAGTCTCGAGAAACCTTGCCAGGTCTCTTTTCGGAGCGCCCCCAGCGCCAGCCGAATCCGATCCCGCCTCTCAAGCAGGGCCTTTCGAACGGCTACCGTTTTCGATTCTCCGGTTATTTCAGCAATCTCATTGGCGAGCAATTCCACTTGCGTGTTCTTGAGAGTCAGCGCCATTACTGAATTCTGCCATTCTTCAGTAACCTCTGGTGCTGATTTTCTGCGCTAATACGTGCTCGCGACCCGCAACCGAGCGCTCTGCGGACCGATATGAATGTGCGCGCCGGTCGCCTTGCCCTGCACGGCCATCCGAAACGCGAAATACGGAATCCGGTTCTTCTGCAAATAACCCATCAGCCACACTCCCTCGGGCTGATCAGGATTCACCGCAACATCCACGCGCCCGCGATGATCGAACCCTAAAGCCCGATGCGTGGCCGTTTCGCCGTCGGCGCTCACCGGCATCGCTTTAGAGAACTTCGCCGAATACGCCAGCGAAACCTTCTGGAAATCCGATGCGGTGAAAATCCCGCTGCCATCGTACTTCGTGTAGACCTTGCCCGCCCACTCCGGGTGCGACTCGGCTTCGTTCTCCAGGCTCGCGATGTTTTTTTGAATTCGCAGCGCCTCCGTCATCTGCACAATCAGATTGACCCGCGTCTGCGCCAGATGCAGTTCTGTCTGCGCCCGTGAAAAATCTGCGCCCGACGCTTCCGCCTCCGCCCGCGAAATTACGCCCGACTGCACCAGTTGCTGCATCTCGATCATCGACTTCTCGCGCCGCATCACCAGCCGCTGCGCGATGAACAGCATTTGGTCCGCCTGCTCCACGGTCAGATCTTTACCGAACAAATTTCCCTGGAGAATAGAAAGATCCTCGGCGTTTTCCAGATCTTCCTGAGCCTTGCGCAAACGCATCGTCGGCAAAGCGCCCTGTCCAATCAGCACCTGAACACGCTCCAGATCGCGCTGAGCCCGAATCACGCCCGGATCGTTCATGTCCGGCTGAAGTCCACCCGATTCCGGCTTCACCTCGTTCGATTCCGGCTTCACCTCGGGATCCGGAACCGTCTCCTGCCCGAACACCGCTGCCGCCGCCAACGCCGATATAATTGCAAATCGATAAAACACGCTTATTTCATAGTACGATGGAGACGGAGATAAGTTCTGACCGAAACGGAAACCGACCTCACATCCGGTACCACTGCCGAATCCACTCCCGAGCCCAACTGGCTCATTGCCGTACGCGCCGCGCAGTCCAAAAAAGCCACCGATATCAAGGTCCTGGACCTCACGGGCGTCACCACCTTTACCGATTATTTCGTGATTTGCAACGGCGCCAACGCCAAACAGATGCAGGCCATCACGGATGAAATCGCACTCCGGCTGAAGAAAATCGGCGAACGCCCCACCAGCGTGGAAGGTTACGACCAGGGCGAATGGGTCCTGAGCGATTTCTCTGACCTCATCGTCCATGTTTTCTCGGAAAAAGCTCGCGGCTTCTACGACCTCGACCGCCTTTGGCGTCAGGGCAAACCGCTCGAGATCCCGGCCGATACAGCGCACGCGTGAAGGTTTTTCTCTACTTCGCCGGCAAACCTAAAGACGCCCACGCCAACGCCCTCGCCGAAGAATACATCCGCCGCGCCGCCCGTTACACGCCCTGCGTCATGTCGGAATACCGCCCCGACAAATTCGATCCCCACGCCAAACATCCCACCGCCCGCAAGATCCTCCTCGACCCAGCCGGCAAGTCCCTCGACTCCAGCCGCTTTGCCGAATTATTCTCCGACGCTGAAATGCGCGGCCACGACCTGGTCTTCGTCGTCGGAGGCCACGACGGCCTTCCCACCGCCTGGCGCGAACGCGCCGACCTGCTGGTTTCCCTCTCCGCCATGACTATGCCGCACGAACTCGCCCGCGCCGTCCTCGCCGAACAGATCTACCGAGCGTTTACAATATTGCGAGGGCACCCTTACCCGCGCTAATGCCAAAAATCCCTACCCATGTCCTGGTTTAAGCGAGATCCAAACAGTCCGTCCCCGCCCGACGGCTCCGAAAAAACCGTTCGCACCGAAGGCCTCTGGCTCAAGTGCGAAGGCTGCAAGGAGATCATCTGGAAGAAGGATCTCGAGCTCACCCATAACGTCTGCGGTAAGTGCGGTTTTCACTTCCGTCTCGATGCCCGGGCACGCCTCACGCTGCTCTTCGACGACGGCGTCTACGAAGAACTCGACCCCACCCTCACTTCGTCCGACCCCCTCGGCTTCGTCGACCAGAAAGCCTACAAAGACCGCCTCAAAGCCATGCAGGCCGCCACCTCCATGAGCGACGCGCTCGTCTCCGGCTCGGGCCGCCTGGAAGGACGGCCCGTCAATATCTGCGCGATGGA
>Ga0302319_10024871_pt1 | contig 10622 bp, 9 predicted proteins | sample Bog_T0_2_FD_203319 | JGI IMG/M metagenome (GOLD analysis project Ga0302319, IMG submission 203319) | Peat permafrost microbial communities from Stordalen Mire near Abisko, Sweden - Bog_T0_2 | ecosystem: Environmental > Terrestrial > Soil > Wetlands > Peat | place: Sweden: Abisko, Stordalen Mire... | reverse complement strand
CCGTTTACTTTACGATGGGCGCCGCCGAACCCAGTTCGAGGCTCAACAGCCTGAGTCACCAGCTGATGTGCACCTGCAGTTGCTCGGAGTTGCTTGGCGAATGCAACCATGTGGGCTGTCCCGACTCACCGAAAGAACTCGACGAGTTGCATGCGCTGATCGACGCGGGGCATAGCGACAAGGAGATTCTGACGATGTTCGCGGCCAAATATGGCGCAACGGTGCTGGCTGCGCCCACCACAGAGGGGTTCAACCTGGTGGCTTGGATTGCGCCATTCGCTGTATTTGGGGCGGCGCTGCTGGGCACCATTCTTCTGGTGCGACGGTGGGCAAACGTGTCGATCGGCAAGACGAAGGCCGTTTTAGCGGGCGTGGATAGTAGAGACAGTGCCGATCGAGAGCGGCTGGAGACAATTCGCCGTGACACAGAAGACGGGGGGTTCTAAATGCAGGGATCAGGGAACAGGGAACAGGGAACAAAAGCGTCGGAGGTTCTTCAGCCATGACAGAAACGCAAGGACTGGTCGCGGGATTGCTGCTGGGATTCGCGCTGGTGGTTTACACATTCTGGCCGGAGAACGTGTTTGCCAGCCAACGCCAGAAGACCCGGCTGGACTATCTGCTGGAGCGCAAGGAACAGCTTTATGAAAACCTGCGCGACCTGAACTTTGAATACCGGGCGGGCAAGTATCCCGAAGAAGACTTCACTGTTCAGCGGACGCTGCTTGAAAACGAAACGGCGCAGTTGATGGCGGAGATCGATCATTTGCAGCAGGCGTAAAGACAGTGAACAGTGGACAGTGGACAGTGAGCAGTGAAAAGGGTTGGCAGTAATGACTGCGATTGAGGAATACGATACAAAATGAAATCGATTCGGCTTTTTGGCGTTCCAGTTTCTTTGAGCATTCTACTCGCAGGCGCTTTGGCGCAGGCCGCAACCGTAACCGGCACCGTGACGGACAAGACCACAGGCAAGCCTTCCGCAGGCGATTTGGTCGAGTTAGTCGACGTACAGGCCGGGATGAAGACTGCGGCTCATGCAACGTCCGACTCGAGCGGGCATTATTCGCTTAGCGAGCCAGGAAGCGGGCCATATCTGATTCGCGTGACGCACCAGGGCGCAGGCTACTTTATCGCCGCGCCGGAAGGCAGCGCGCCCGGGAACCTGACCGTATACGACGTCGCGGCAAAGGTGGATGGAGTTTCCGTCGAGGACGACGTGGTTGAGGTCGAATCGGAAAATGGACAACTGGATGTGGTGGAACAATTCGTGGTCCACAACACCAGTTCGCCTCGTATGACTCAATTCAGCAACAACACATTTGAGTTTGTGCTGCCGACTGGCGCGGTGCTGGACGGAGCTGAGGCCACCAGGCCCAGCGGGCTACCGACCAATGCTATTCCGCAGCCGGTGGGACAGAAGGGACACTATTGCTTTAACGTTCCAATTCAGCCGGACGAGGGCGACAATCAGACGGTTTTCGTGGTGCGCTATCACCTGACTTACAGCGGTAAATACACATTCAGCGCGAAGGTTCTGACGCCGGTGAGCAGCTACGTGGTGCAGCTGCCCAAAGCCATGGCGTTTACGGCGGGTTCGGGGGAGAATTTTCAGCCGGTTCATCCGCCGCAGCAGAATCCGGGCGTGCAGTTCTTCCTGCTGAAGGATGCGCTGCCAGGGAAGGCGCTGGAGTTTACAGTGGCGGGAAATGGTTCGATGCCGCGTGAGGATCAGGGCGCACAGAGCGGTCCGCAGAGTGGCATGGGCGGGCAGGAAAGCGGAGGCGGCGCTCCGGACTCGAGCGCAGCCGCATCGGGCGGCCAGCCAGGCGGCGGCATTGGAAACCCTATCAACACGCCCGATCCGCTGAGCAAATACAAGTGGTGGATTCTGGGCGGCATGGGACTGCTGCTGGTGGTTGCGGCGGCATTCCTGCTGCGCAAGCCGGTGGGAGCGCCTGTGACGGGCGTGGTCGCCGATTCTAGCGCAGGGTTTGTTCCGGCTCACGCTGCGCCGGCTTCACCTGCGGCAAAGAACTCCGCTTTGCTGAATGCGCTGAAGGAAGAGCTGTTTGCCCTGGAGAGCGAGAAGCTGACCGGCACGCTCGGAGCCGGGGAGTACGCCGAGCAAAAGGCGGCTCTGGAGACGGTGCTGAAGCGGGCGCTGAAGCGCGTTTCTTAGCATCGAACTCCGAGTACTGCGATGGCACGGTTAGTTGGAGTCCCAGGTCTCAAAATCGAGACCTGGGGCACCCGGCTGCTGGTGATTTTCTATTCCCTGTTCCCTGCTCTAGTATTCTTCCCACATGAAGACTCTGCTTCGAACACTTCTTTATCTCGCGCTCATTGTGTGGCTTGGCGGGGAGATATTCTTCCCCATCGTGGCCGCTATAACGTTTATGACGCTGGGGAGCGATACCCACACGGCCGGCACGATTGTGGGTCAACTGCTGCGGATTCTGCACGAGATGGGGCTGGTTTCAGGGGTGGTGGTACTTGCGCTGCTGGCGTTGGCGCCGGCATGGGGCATCTACAAGCCGCGGAGGGTGTTTTGGCCGATGGGCCTGGTGGTGCTGATGATCGCCATCACTGCCTACTCGCAGTTTGCAATCATTCCGGCCATGGAGCGGGATCGCATTGCGGCGGGCGGCGCGATCGATACACTGGATTTGAACAACCCCAATACCGTTCACTTCAACAAACTGCACCACCGCAGCGAGCGGGTGGAAATCGCCATTCTACTGCTGGGACTGGCGACGGTGGTCTTTGTGGCAAGGGCGGAATCGACGCGAGTTTAAGTGCGCAGCTCCAAGGGAACGTCACAGACCGCTGGGCTCCGCTGATGCTAGACTTCGTGGCGGAGACTGAACGGGATGTCTTCCGTACGCGAAACTGAAAGCTCCAGTGCTGTGCCTTTAAACGCGCGCTCCCGGATCGAGGAGCGCATTGCCGAGGGACGCATTCCGTGGATCGGACCGCTGCTGCTGGTGTCCGCTCGCTCCCTCCTTTGGTTGACTTTGCAGTGCCTGCTGGCGCTGATCTTGTTTGCCCTGCATCGCCCCGCTCCATTCAAGTCAGCCGGCCAATGGTGGATTGTTTACGGCACGCTCAGCGATGGTTGCTGTCTGATCGGAATGATGTACTTCACGCGCCGGGAAGGCATCCGGCTCCGCGATCTGATTGGACCGATATGCATGCGTTGGGGACACGATGTGTGGCTTGGGCTGGGACTTTTGCTCCTCTCCTTTCCGTTGTTCTACATTGGCGGCCGTCTTGCGGCCTGGTTGGTTTACGGGTCCATTTCCAATGTCCCGATGGAGTTTATTCTGCAACGCCACACTCTGCCCCTCTGGGCCACGGTGTATAGCGTGACTGTGTGGTGGATCATCCAGTCGGCTACGGAGGAGATGACTTATCAGGGATATGCACTGCCCAGGCTGGAAGCCCTGACTGGCCGCTCCTGGGCCGCCATGGCGATTGTCGGATTTGGATGGGCCGCACAACACTTCATGATCCCCTTCGTCCCCGACTGGCACTATGTGGCCTACCGATTTCTCATGTTTCTTCCGTTGATCCTGGTTATGATGCCGGTCTACCTGCGCATTCGCCGCCTTTCTCCGCTGATCATTGCGCACTGGCCCATGGATATCGGAGCCGCGGTCATGACCGGGCTGAGATAGGGGTCAGAGATCAAAGGCTTGGAGCGACGACCTCTGTCGCCTCTGTTTGGCTGCGGATGGGCTCCAAAAAGGTGCGCACTTGCAAAACCAGTATCGTTATAAGCCTACAAAAATGCGAATTCTGTGGTGGTGTAGCAGGACGAATTTGGAAAGAAATGGACGTGGGACCAAAATGTCGTGGTTTGACCATAGATTTCATGCGCAAAGGATGCGCTTTGGTCCTACAAAAACATGGAAAGCCAATCGTTCAAGGTGTGTTTTTGATGCATTTTCGTGCATTTTTTGCGCGTTTTTTGTGCGCTTTGGGTTAGGTGGGAAGGCCCCCTTGCTTGGGTTCCTAAGGCCTTTGATCCGGGGCAAGTGGCGAACAAGGACAGCTGCCTGCGCTGACTCGTTCCGCACCCTACGGGGCGGAGGGATTTGGTTTGCACGCATTCCCAGGACTTTGTCCTGGGCTATTATCAAGTCGTCCCTCCGGGACGAGGCCTGGCGCATGCAGGCTTCGGCGGCGGAGGGGACAGTTTCCCGCAACAAGAATCGTTCATGCGATTGGCCGCCCCCGATCTCTGATCCCTGGCGCCTGATTCCTGCTCCCTGTTCCCTGCCACTGTTCCCTGCTCTTGTATCATCGAAGAGGCTCGGAAGCGCGTATTTGATCGTGCAGGAGCGACCATGGGACGCACATGAAAACTGGCATTATCGGCCTGCCTCAGGTGGGCAAGACATCGTTATTCAAGATTCTTACCAAAGCCAAGCTCGAAGACCGCGGCCGGTCGAATCCGCGCGAGGAGCACATTGGCGTGGCGCGCGTGCCGGACGAACGGCTGGACAAGCTGTCAGCACTCTATTCGCCGAAGAAGACCACGTTTGCGACTGTGGAGTATGTTGACGTGGCGGCCATCGGGCAGGATGCGCTGAAAGAGACCGCGTTTCTGACCAGCCTGCGCAATGTGGATGCGTTGATTCACGTGCTGCGCGCATTTGAAGACGACTCGATTGCACATGTGGGGCCGATCGATCCGCTGCGGGACATCAAGAGCGTCGAATTCGACCTGATGCTCAGCGATCTGACTCAGGTGGAGAAGAGGCTGGAGAGGCTGGAAAAGGACCTGAAGAAGGGCCGCACCAGCGAGTTGGAGCGGGAACAGGCTCTGCTGCTGCGGTCGAAAGATGCTCTGGAGAAGGAGCAGCCGCTGCGCGAGCTGGATATGACGGCAGAGGAAAAGAAGCTCATCAAGGGCTTCATGTTTCTGTCGCAAAAGCCTATCTTGTATGCGGTTAATATCGGCGAGAGCTCGACATTGGGCGACGACCTGGAGGCGGCGGTGAGCCGCTTCAAGCTGAATGAAGTGGCGAAGCGGATGAATGCGGGGGCGACGGCCATCTGCGGCAAGGTCGAGGCCGAGCTGGCGGAGATGGACGACGAAGAAGCGGCGGAGTTTCTGGGCAGCTACGGGCTGCATGAGAGCGGCCTGGTGCGGCTGATCCGCAAAAGCTACGAGCTGCTGGGACTGATCAGCTTCTTTACAGCGGGCGAGGACGAGTGCCGGGCGTGGACGATTCCGCTGGGCTCGAAGGCGCCGCAAGGGGCGGGGGCGATTCACTCCGACCTGGAGCATCACTTCATCCGCGCGGAGACCATACGCTGGGATGCGCTGCTGGATGCTGGTTCGGAAGCAGCGGCGCGGAGCAAGGGTATACTGCGCCTGGAAGGCAAGGAATATGTGGTGCAGGATGGGGATGTGATGCATATCCGGCATAGCGGGTGAAGGCAGGGACTTAGGGACTAGGGGCACAGCGAAATCCGCCGACATATCAGAGCCACAATTGAGTTGACTTGATTGGGCTGGAACCATCGAAAGCAAGGACAAAGGCAAAAACAACCGCAGGTCCTTCGACTACGGTTGGCGCAAGGAACGCGCCAAACTCCGCTCAGGATGACAGCTCGCTGGGTTGCGCAGACATTTCGGACCGGTTCAATAGAATTGGATTAAACAAGGAATAATCATTGCTGAAGCTCTCGCTGATTCTCGGGACCATTGCCGCGTTGGCCGATGTGGCTGGTGGGCTGGTGCTGGTGCGGGCGCGCGGAGTGGAGCGCTACCTGCGCTACTTTGTCGCCTTGGGAGCGGGATTCCTGATGGCCACGGCGCTGATCGAAATGACGCCGGAGAGTTTGCGGCTGAATGCAAACAATCCAAATCTGGGGCCGGTGCTGATCATGGCCGGCTATTGCATGGTGCATCTGCTGGAGCACACCATCAACTCCCATTTTCACTTTGGTGAGGAGACACACGCGGGCGAGTTTGTGTCGCGGCATACGGGCAACTCGGTGCTCGCGGGCTTGAGCCTTCATGCGCTGTTCGATGGAGTCGCCATTGGCTCCGGGTTTCTGGTTTCAAGCTGGCTGGGATGGCTCATCTTTCTGGCCATAGTGCTGCATAAGGCGCCCGAGGGTTTTACGATGGCATCGGTAATGCTTGCCAGCGGCCGAAGCAGGAAGATGGCGTTCTATTCCGCCGTGGCGTTGGCTGCGGCCACGATTGCCGGCGTGCTGGTGATTGAACTGGTGCCGAGCTGGCTGCCGTATGGATTGCCGATCTCAGCCGGTGTGGCGCTTTACGTGGCTGCAACCGACCTGGTGCCGGAGGTGAATCGCGAGCCGGGGATCCGCATGGCGCTGGTGTTTTTCCTGGGGGTGGCTGGGTTTCTGGTGCTGCGCATGGTGTTGCCGGCGCTTTGAGGAATGGAAGCCGGCGGGGGGATTTTGGTGATTCGGTGTCGGCAATGGCAATTTGAGGACGCCGATGACTGGACGCCGGGCACATCGCCAATTCAATTGCCAAGCTGGTAGTTCTTGTACTCGCTGGTGAAGAATGTGTGACGCATGGAGACCGGTCCCGCCAAGCCGGAGTCGCCGTTGGGCACAACCTCAGTGAGGACCACACTCCTTACGGGCACAACAAGCTCACTGGCGCCCACGGTCACTGGAGCGTAGTCAAAACGCTGGTCTTCCTGGTGAACCACATCCGACGACTTGAAGTCGGCCTGGGTGATCATACGGACAACGATTCCAGTGTCGCTATCGACGAAAATCTCACCATGGTATGGAACGGTGGCCTTGAAGCCCTTCCAACTGGTTGCGGTCTGGAAATTGCCATGAGCGGTTGGTCCGGAAGCCGGCGACAGTGGAGAGTAGCGCAGGACTCCTGCCTGGTCGACATCCGGGAAGCAGCAATAATTCACTGCATACCTGGTATTTTTCTTGTCGACTGAGAATTGAAAAACGGCGGCCGGTTTGCCGTTGATGTCCTCCCACCGCAGCCAGGTGATCTTGCCGGCAGCCGCGGCTTCATGGAGGACTGTGCTGACGGTGAGTGCTTGCCCCAATAGGGCAATCTGCCCGTTCGCACCCCACTGGGTCTTATCCCTGGCCAGAGGGTTCTGCTCCGCTCCGTTAAGCAGCGTGACCGGTGTTTCAGCGGAGTTGATGTAGCGGACAAACAGATTTGCTGTGACCAGGTTGGGATCGGTTTGGCTCGATTCCGTTGCCCCGGAATGCATACCGGAACTGGACGCAGCGGCTTTGAGATTGTCCTGGAAGCGCACGGTCGTTTTGGTTGCCGTCAGGGGTGGCAACTGCGCATAGGTCTTTTCAGCGTAGCCGATGGCTTTGTCGAGGATTGCCTTCTGCGTGGCCGCATCGGGCGCCGGAGTTGAGGGCAGGTCGTCGACAGGGGGAATCAGGATGGCGGAGCGCGCCTCCAGAATGTAAATTTGTTCGGTTGACAGTGGGCCTGAAACAAAACCGACCAGGCCGTTCATCCTGTTGCGGGTCAACTCTTCGGTCAACTCGATCTGCTTCAGTTCGAAAGCCACATCCGCATCAGTCTTATTGGCCTGCTTCAGGGAGTGCAGAAGGTCCTCCAGTTGAGCTACGGTGACCTTCCTGGCTGCCCAGGCGGGAGTTACCGCCATCAATACCACAAGAAAACATCCCAATCGCTTCATACACTCAATCCTCCTGAAAGCAAGAGCGCAGACATTGTATCGAGTTACTGTTGTCAGTGTCTGTGACAGATTGAGAGGTCTGTTTAACTTCCGCCGCTTTTGTTGGCTGCATTTGGAATTGAGCACAGAATCCGGCTTCTATTCATTGTTGTTTCCCAAGCGCAATTTTCGTGAATTGCACATCGCAGATGGTAACGTCAGGACCCACGCGGTCAGGTCCGAGGCATACGGATGAGGCGTTGCCAGCTGCCTCACTATCGGCGAGATAGAGCGGAAACCAGACCAGGTCCCCCATATCCGCGTTGTCTGTCAGCAGAAAGCGCGAATAAGCTGGCAGTGAGTTTGTGACGTTGGCAATCCGGAATGAAGGCCCTTTTGCTGAAGCACAACAGATGGCCGGCAAACGGAGACTGCCCGTAAGCGATATCGATCAATCGGTTGCGCTGGAAGTGCTATTTTTCATCAAATACCCATATCGTATTGGTAGGGGATTGGCTCGAATCGTCATAAGTCATCGCTCTTTTCAAATGGGGATCTTGCGCAATGAGAGAGCAGTCAAACGGTCGGCAAACAAAAACCGCGCCTTGGGTCAGTGCCTGCTCCGAAACTATTCTGCTCTGTTCTACGGTTCTCTTTGAGTAGTATTCCAAGGGACTGGCGCACCACTCCTCAGAAACAACCAGCGGGCGCTCAGGATATCTCTTCTGGATATCCGAGGCGATCTCTCTCCATTCAGGCCCCATCACGGCAGGCTTGCCCAGGTAGCTTGCGAGTATCGCCCACAAGGTCAACATTGTGAAGGTGGCGTAGCGCATCGTCGAGGGCAAGAACGACACTCCCGCCCCGACAAGGAGCATCGCAGCTGCAGAACTGCCAATCATCTGCCGCCCGGCCCAATAGGAGGTTCCGGATACAACGGAGAGAATATAGAGAGAAACGGGTACGGAAAGCGCAAGGATAGCGAGCAAAAGCGTGTGCTTTTTCGTGTCAGTAGTCTGCGTGGCGAAACGGGAAATCAGGCCGTACAGCGCCAGCAGCATAAGTAAATAAAGCAGAATTGATGCGTGCCGAAGGTTGATCCATCCCAGAAAGGAACACGGCAAAGTAATCAGATCCATAACTGTGGGCTTTTCTATCCATCCAATCAGTTCGGAGATTTGTGCCGTGTACAGAGTTTTGGAAACAAGATACCAGGCTGTGCCAGGGAGAAGGGTAATTGGAAACAAAAGTGCGGTTGCGATACGAAACCGATACAGAATAATCAGAATTGCGATTTCAGCTCCGACGAAGACAGCGCCGGGATATTGAGCCAGAATGAGGCAGGTTCCGGTCGCGGTGAAGAGAACTGCAAGCTGGGGGCGATTTGGGCACCTGACCCACGCGAGCAGCCGATCAACTGAAAGCACGGAAAGAAGTGCGACCAGAGAGTAAGGCCGGTTCTCGATTCCGTATCCTATGAAAAATGGAGATAGTGCGCAAATCGATGCTGAGATGACGGCGGCAGTGAACGAAAAATGTTGCCGCGCGATCTTCCACACAAGAAACAGAAATAGCAGGGAGAACACGACGCTCATTGAACGCACGGCTAGCTCGGAGGAACCAAAGAGATGAGTCCAAACATGCAACAAGAGTAAGTGCAGCGGAGGATGCGTGCGATCCCCCATGGCGATTTGAAAGGTATGTTGCCAGGAACCATTCGCAGCCTGAAGAGAAAAAATCTCGTCATAATTCAGGGAATTGCGGATTCCGATGAGCCTTGCGATCAATCCAACAATCTCGACGCAGGCCAGCGCAGCAAGGTCCCGCTTTTCGAACCGGTTATGACCCGATATCTCCGCACGCATGCCGCCGCCTCCCTGACTTACTTAACTAAGCCCGCCGTCCGAAGCCGAATCTTCCGGCGTAGAGCTTTACCAGCAGAAGCGCGTAGTCCCAGGCAACCTTGAAGTTGGCTTTGCTTGCGCCTCTGTAGCGCAGGCCGAAAGCAAACGGGATCTCCTGGATTGAATGGATCCGCCCGCGAACCAGAATCTCAAGGAGCAATTTGAAACCGGAGTCTTGAAAATCGGCCTGCGGCAGACACTGGCGGCGAAGCATGAAGAATCCGGACATGGGGTCTTTGGCGCGTATTTGCCTCCTTTGTATCGGCCATGTAACCCAAACGGCAGCGGCAGACAGGAGCCTTCTTACGGAACTCCATTCGCCCACTCCGCCGCCTGGGGTATAGCGGCTTCCGATTGCCATATCGCGGCCGCTCAGGATTGCAGCGAGCAACTGCGGCAGCAACTCCGGCGGATGCTGAAGATCGGCGTCCATCACTCCCAGGATTGAAGCATCCGTGTTCCGCCAGCCATAGAGAATGGCCCCGGACAGGCCTCGTTTCCCTTTGCGAACAAGGAGCCGGACGCGAGGGTCCTGACGAGCCATGGCGGCGACCACATCGCCGGTTCCGTCGGGGCTGTCGTCGTCTACGACCAGGATCTCGTATGCAATGCCCACGGGGTCGAGCACTGAGCGAACATGTTCGAGCAAGCCGCCGATATTTCCGGCTTCGCAGAGGGTGGGAATGACCAGGGCCAATTTTTCCACGGCGCGAACCGGCTCGGCCGCAGGCGGCGCCAGCGTTGCTCCTGGAATCCCCTGCATGTAGGATCGACTTATCATTGCACTCAACGTCTGGGAATCGAAGATAAGTATACGGGGTTGATCCGCTTGAGGCGACGCAAATTCCTGAGCGATCTTTTGGCGGTCGCGTTTTTCACGGTACTTGGATTTGCAGTAATGGGCTACCATCCGGGCGCCGAAGACGATGGGGTGTATTTGACGGCCGTCAAGGCCTGCCTGAATCCGGCACTTTATCCGCGCGATTCAAGTTTCTTCCGGCTGCAACTGCAAGCCACTCAGTTTGATGCGTGGATGGCCGATTTCGTG
>Ga0302319_10024869_pt1 | contig 10623 bp, 14 predicted proteins | sample Bog_T0_2_FD_203319 | JGI IMG/M metagenome (GOLD analysis project Ga0302319, IMG submission 203319) | Peat permafrost microbial communities from Stordalen Mire near Abisko, Sweden - Bog_T0_2 | ecosystem: Environmental > Terrestrial > Soil > Wetlands > Peat | place: Sweden: Abisko, Stordalen Mire... | reverse complement strand
GCCGCCTCCGCAGGTTATCAGGAAGAACCTATGCTCCCTGAGCGTCTCCAACGGGCAAGGTGCGTGGCCGAAAGAATTCCGCATCAAACGGCATCTGCCTTTCATCCTCAGCCCCGCAGGCTGAGCAGGTCAGGTAGACCCGGCTGTCAATCGACGGTTCGCGATCGTCAATTGCGTATTCGATCCGCAATGCGTCATCCCCGTCCAACTTGTGAACGAATCGCTCCTTCTTCCGCTGATCGAAATTCTCACCTTCCACGCCGACGATTGACAGCGCCATGCGAATCGCATGCGACGGATCAGTGGAATCCATCGACTGCAGGCGTGCTCGCTTGGCCTGCTTGAAAATCTCGCTTTCGTCATCACCGCGGAGCAGCCGAAGCGTAACGTGCTTCTTCTCGCCGGGAAGATAGACCGTGAACGGTTCGACCAGTTCCTCCGGCGGATCTTTCGCCTGCAGCTTTTCCGCGATTTCTTCCGGGTTGACTTCCGGCAGATCCTTCACAATGTTGATCGTCGATTTGACGGTCGCCCGGCAGGCATTGCATCGCCAGGTGAACGTGTACGACGGGCCGAAGGTGAGAACGCGAATATACAACAGGACCGCCATCCGATCCGTGATGAGCAGCTTTTCCGGGGACAGAGATTTGGGAAGTTGTGATCCCTTGCGAACGATGCTGGATATGCGCTGAATGACATCCACGCCCTGCGACTGCAGGAGCGCCTGTTCGTCAAACGACAGCTTGCGGATTTGGATCGTCCCCTTCGCGTCCAAAAGCGGCGTGCCACTGCCATCCTTGTAGAAAAACCCGCGAGATGGCAACTCGAAATTGACCCATGCAAACTCAGCCATTGGAAAACCTTTCGTTGAAAAGGGGATTTCTTTGACACACTGTCAATCGACGGATCAAGTAATGAACCCGGCACCGCCAGGACCACCAACACCGCTGGAAAAACCAGCCTGTGCGTACTGAGAATCCGTCGTGACGTCCGTTCCGTACGCCTGCCCGATGGGACCGGCCGGATTTTCCACCGAGTCAGCCAAGATCGCCTTGTCGATAGCAAACGTGCAGGAAATGCGCAGCACGTCATCACTGGTCTGATCCGTTTCGCCGGGATCGTATGCGGTCGGCCACACACCGATCAGATTCCATGTGCGGACGAACTGGCCGTTCGGGCCGTAAAGGTTCGCGTGCCCGCTGGCCGCATACTGACGTTTCCAACCGATCTTGCCGTTCATCGGGTTGTACACCAGCAGTCGCCACGCCTTCATAACGGCGGCGGTGTCCAGGTCGATGTAGTCGATGAATGTGACCTGCAGGTCTTGGAACGATGGTGCGCCGGCGAACTTGCGCATCTCATTCATGTGCTTCACTTCAACCAGCGCGTTGTCGCTTTTCGGCAGGGGGAACTGCTGGATCGCGAATTGAAGCACTTCGTTGAAGTTGTTGATCGCTTGCGGCGGCGTGAGGAAGAGTTCGCAGTTGTTGTTGCGCTGCGGTTCGTAGCCGGACGGACCGTCAAGAAAGTTTGCAGACAGATCACTGAGTCCCATGACGTTACCTCAAATTTCGCGCCGCACTCAAATTCCTTGACGTATCCGGTCGCACCCAGACACTTCAGCGTTCAACTTCCGGTCGTTGTCCCGGCTACGCTGGTCGCGCTGTTCGTGAAGCTCGTGCCATCCGACGTACTGGCAAACCCGATTATAATCTGATCCGCAGTCGGAGTCGGCTGCACGACGATATAACCGTTCATGACATTCGGCGGACTGCCGGCGTTCGTACTGGCGTTGCAGTTGACTTGGTACTGTGCCAGACCACCCTGCGAAGACAGCGGGCCAAGCACGCCGTTGACCAGCGCTTCAAAGCGCAGCCACGTATTCGCGTTATTCGGAAGGAATTGCAGCGCGGCAGTCGCGGCCTTGACCACACGCTGCGCGTACAACACGGCACGACGGGCACTGAGATCGGACACCGGATCGCCTGGGGTCAGACTGAGTGTGCTGTTACCCATCGAAACGATACCAGCCGATGTCTTAACGAACGGATTGATGTTATTCTGTCCGATCAGCAGATTGCGTTCCGCCGGTCCGGGAGAATACTCAACGTCCATCGCCGGGATGACCCCATTCGCAGCGCCCGCAAGCGCCGTCCAACGTGCGCCGGCATTCGCTGCCAGATATCCGACCCAGCCGCTCGGCGGAACCCACACGGTCTGCTTGTTGTACGGATCATAAGTTTGGCCCCACGACCAGAACAGCGCGCCGAAACTCGTATTGAACGGAACAGCCGGTGCATTGGCAACGCCTGCAGGCTGTTGCCCGCTGTACCACGCGACGATCTGAGCTACACCCAGACCGAAAGGCGGGTCGGGAATCGCAACGCAATCACCACGAGCCTTAGCGGTGTTGAGCAGTGCGTTGATAACGGTTGCGTTTGATACGCCGGGTACGGCAAGGATGTCGATTGACAGTGTGTCCGTGTTAAGCAGTGCCTGCAGGCCGCTTGCCTGCTGACCGTTGACACTACCCACGTAGTCGTTAGCAGTCAGCCCCGACACCCCGTCAGCGCCGGCAACGCCGCCGGCCGAACCCAGAGCGTACGTTCCGGAAGTCGGAATTCCAGTCGCAGCCGTCGAAGACGAGATGTACGAACTCGGTGCCGTTTCGTTCGACAACCCGTTGACCAGGACTGCGTCAATGAACCGGGGATCGGTCGAAAGGCACGACACGTTGAAAAAAGACTCGACAAGAATTGCGTTCTGCCCGACGCCCGGAGGAGCGTAGACATTGACATCGAATGAACTGCTGCCGGCGTTTGGCGCGATCGACGGGGCAACGATCTGTACTTGGATCGCATTACCCCATGTTCCCGGAGTCAGCGCAGAAAGCGTCAGGACTTCAGCGGAGGGACTGCCCGAAGCGGATGCCGTACCGCCGGTCATTCCCACGACCACGATATTGCTCGGAGCCGGACCGCTGCCGGAACCGCTGCCGACACCGGCGTACGTCGATGCTCGAATTGCGATGTTCGCAGCAACGCCCGCAACACGTGCAACCACTGCCGCAGTCGGGGAAATGACTGTCGCGTCCGTCGCAACAGCGCCGCCGGAGTTGTTGATGGCAGAAATGAGGTTCGTGAGCGTCAGGCCGGCAGTCACGCCGATTGGCACTTGGATATGTCCGGCGTTGATAGAACTGTTGCTGTCGAATTCAAACGTGTAGGTGTTCGTGCTGTTGCCGATCGTTACCGTTTCTCCGTCCGCCGGATTGCCAGATGGAAAAGCGATTGAACCTGTCGCATAGCCGGCGGGCGTGCTCCCGGTCGTACCGGGAATCAGTTGATCCGCTGTCGCGGCGCCGTTGCCCACGCGCATGTAAATCAAATTGCTCGTCGCCTGCAGCGCGACGTACGCAGCTTGCAGACCGGAATCATTCAGCAACAGCGGACCGAACGTACTGATAAGCGCGCCGGGACTCGGGAGGCGAACCGGCTTGTTCAACGGTCCCTTGGTAGCGCCGCCGACGAAGCAGATCGCCGCGCTCCCGGCGGCAGCGACGGATTGTTGAAAACTGTATTCCTGAACGTAAGTTCCTGGGGCTTGATTCGTTGCCAACATGGACGCTCCTGTTTGTTTTCGCAAACGCCGCGATTAGCGCACGCTCGACAGTTTGATGTGTCCCTGGGTTGCCAGGCTGTGCGTGTATTCAGTCACGCTACTTTCGTCCACTGGAACGCTGCGTCCTCGCGGTGGGAGGTCGATTTCTCGGTTGCCCGTCCCGCTGTTCACGGTAACGGACAATTTCTGTGAAAGGCGGTTGACGATAACCACTTGTTTGTCGGGCATAAAGTCTCCACGTACGTGTCTTCGTTTGACACACTGTCAATCTTTTCGCGCCGCACCGTCATACCGCACTGCCGTGATACGAAGAATAATAACGCTGCGCCCACACACTTGCAACAGTTGTCGATGAATTCCAGCGCAGTTTCAGAGTCCCGTTCACAGGTTGGATTAACAGGACCGCGCCAACGCTTACTGCGGAAGATACAACTTGCGTCCGCGAAAATGTCGGTGCCGCCGCATCGTTGTCCAAGTAAAGCGTATCCGCAGCGGATGCCCTTAAAACGACTGCGATCAAATGCGGAGTATTACTCAAACCGATAAACGTCGCGGAAGTCGCTGTCTGTGCGCAGGGTCCGCTGCGCGCCTGCGGGAATAGTTGATGCACGTGTGGATTCGATACCCAGAACAGCGCCGGGCGCGCCGCAGGTCCGCTTCCAGAACCACCCGTTCCAGTGCCTGCAAAAGTGAAGGATACGAACGGCTTGTTCGCCAACGCAAACAGATGCGCCGAGGACCACTTGATGCTTTTCGGAAGAGTCGTTGCAAACATAATTGACCTGCCGGTATCGGTTGGGTTGCGTTGACCGCCTTCAAACGTCACGGGATTTCCGTAGAGTTTGTAATCAAACCAGACAGACAGAATGCTGAATCCGTTTTCATCCGGGTACGTCTGCCATTCCCCCAGATCCACGCTGTCTTCCGTCGTACCGACTGCGATCGACAATGTTGGAAAATGCGGCTGCCCGGATCGCGGCTGCGCTTGCGGCGCCATCCCGCCCGGCGCAACGATTGCTTCACCCGTCTTCGGCCACAGATCCGCATAGCGAGATAACGGAAGGACATCAAACGCAAAAAGATTGTCCGTTTGCGGTGGATTGGCCGGCGGCGAGAAAGCGTCGGGTTGCAGCCTGTGTACAGACGCACGCTGCTGATCGTATGAAGCTGGAAACGTGTACGTCTTGATCTTCGTGACCTGCACCGGATCTTCCAGCGGCAACGACAGTTTCATAATCCAAGTGCGCAGGGCAAAGTTAAATGTGAACCGCTTGTATCGCGGTTCGGCGCCTTCCAGTTGGGACTGGTCGGCAGAATCCAACAATTTCAAGGACTGGTAGAACACGCCCCACGGGGGCGCGTGTTGCACAGGAATGAACGTCTCAAAATTTCCAGCGCCGCGCTGTCCGAGTTGTCCGTAGATCCATTCACGGATGAAATCATCCGTGTAATTCTTGTGCGTCCAAAACGTGATTGCATAGTCTGTTTTGTAATGCCCCGGCCAGGGATGAACGACATAGCGCCGGTTGACTGCGTCGTATTCTGTCCGGGGGCGCTTGACAGCGCTAGACAATTCCGGATCAATCTGCGGATCGCCCCGTTGAAACGTGCAGATCGGCAGCGGTAGAACACTCATGTCCCCGGCCGCTTCACGCGTCTTCTGTGCGCTTTCCTGCGTCAGATAACCTTGACTGGTGAGCAGGTCAACGGTGCTGGCAAATGCACGGTCCGGACTTGCGCGTACGCGAAGAATCGGTCTGCCGAGCGGGGACACCGGCGGGTAACCAGGTCCACTGCCGGACCCTGTTCCGATCCCGGCGTAGTCGACGCGCAGCTTTCCCAACCACTCAAAGATCGCGATGTCGTGAGCGCGGAGCGAAGATTCATACGAATACGGCAGACTCATGTCATCCCGTCCATGAATTTTGACACAGTGTCAATCACGCAATCCCCCGTTCAGCGCCCGCTTAAGCGGTTCAAGCGCGTAATCTACAGTCGTCAACCATTTGAAGAAATGCGCTATTTCGACGCGACGTTCCGTCGTTCCGGGAACGAGCGTCGTTTCGACGCTGCCTTTAATCGGGAAGTTTGCGAACACACGGGCGATGAACGCGCCGTTCATCCGAAAGTCTTCCGTGTGCACCAGCAGTTGCTTCCCGCCGAGCGTGATGACAGCCGCGTGATATGCAGCGTCGCGCAGTTCGGCTGGGATGACCTTCCGGTCAATGCCCGCAATCAGGAGCGACCGGTGCGCGTGCGTGCCGTATCCAAGATCCAAATCCACTTCGATGCTGTCCGGAGCTTGTACACGCACGGTGCGGGCAGGATACAGGCGGTATGGCAGGACGATGTCCATTTCAACTTCCCTTTCGATAACTTTGACAATTCAGCCCGACATAGAGCATCGTCGCTGTGTTACGAAATCGTTGATTCGGTCCAACTTGAAGAACTTCGTAGGTATCGCCGCCCCACTCAAACCTGTCGCCCGGCTGAGCGCTGACGCCTACGGAGTCAAACAGCGAAGCAGGCACGGTCACCAGCAGCCCAAGAAACCGATCAAATCCGTAGAAGTGTAAATCAACGTCAGTCGTTTCCACCTGCAATCGGCCATTAACCTGCACGGATGGCTGGAAGACTTCCACATCCGCGCTGCTCAGATTGCCGGACAACTGTGGTTGCTGCCAGCCGGTCTGAAGCATTTGCGGGTCAACAGCTTCACCGTAGATAGGGTCGAACACAGTCCCGCCTGCGACACCCACCGGAACAGAACCGTCGAGCAATACAGAAAGCGTCGTGTCCTTTTTGAGCGGATGATACGTAAGCAGCGGATAGACACGTTTCCACTTTTCGTCGATATACGCGACTTGCATCCAAAAATCAGTTCCGAGTGGAATCGGAAACTTAGTCAGTTCAGTAGTCGGCGGGGGGAGATACATCAGTACCCCACCCCTTTCACCAGCGCCATGATTTCCTTCTGGATATTTCTACGCACCGGAATCGCGGCCTTACGAATACGCGGAACTTGTGGTTTCCAGTGCGGGCGGGCCGGCGTGTGATGATTCTGAGAACCGTATTCATGGACTTCCGCCAAGCGGTACATCGGGAAGTCTGTCGGATTCCCGTCCCGGTCGTTGACCATTTCGGACATCTTGAATCCGATGTAAACGGTAATCGAATCCGGGCTTTCTTTGTGCGTTAGAACTTGGATTGCCTTGATGTAATGTTCCGTCGCGATCATCGTGCGCATATCCAAATCGTGCTTGATCTTGTACGCCAGCCACTGTTCAGACAACGGCACATCGTGGAATGACTTAAAGTCTTGATCCTTGATCCGCTTGACGAAGGCATTCAGTTGATCTTCCGCGAAGGTCTGCACGATCTTCAGTGATGTCGGCATCGCATGCTTCAGCAGCGGCGCGACAACGCGTTTGAAAGAAGGAATGTGTGGTTTACGCTGAATCATTTCTTTGACACAGTGTCACACTATTCGTGCAACGGTTTTCCGAAGATCGCCAAACCGATCAGCACGAAAAGGATGAACAGCAGAACCTGCCCACCGATAGGCGCGAACCGGCTTGCGTTCGGTCCAGGCGCAGGCCAGTTCGTGATGAATCCGAAGACGATCCAAATCAACATACAGACCCAGTAAGCAAGAGCATAAGTCATAACGATCCTTTCGCTTATCCGATGGACGGTTCGAGCGGCCGGCGGCGCTTGCGCATCGCCTGTTCTAACGCTTCTTGTTCCGCTTTTCCTTCCGTCATCAATTCACCCCCGTCCAATTGTTCAGTCGAGCCATCCGGCTGGTTCATTCCACCACCGAATTTCCGAAGGATGCGCCCGAGAATCTGCTTTGCTTTTGCGAGCGTGTAGTTGACGATAAAGTCGATATCTTCAACCGGGATGTTAGACACGCCCGTATTCGGATCGTCATCCGGCGTTACGTGCCAGACATACTGATACATAACCTTGTCCGCCGGTTGTGCTTGCACGAACAGTTGCACCATCCCGATCCCGACACGTCGCTGTTCCCAATCAAAATCTTGTCCAGTCAAGTAGCGCGCGTCCTGAATCGCGTGTGCCTGTTGCATCAAATCACTCCACATATCGCCTGATGCGATCAGGGGAGAAAATGCGGTCTGGAATCCCCAAAGATAAAAGCCGTACTGCAAAGAACACGTCGTGCCACCGATAGGCAACTGGCGGCACGCGTCTACGCTGATAATCCCATAGAGTCCGGGTTTCTGAATGGTGTACGCGCGCTGTGAATAGGTATACGGCAGCACGTCCCATGCGGCCGGCGGGTGCCAGCGGTTCAAATACCGTACCGCGTCCGTCAGACAAACTTGAATGTGCTTTGGGGACAGTTCGACATTCACGCCGGCGGGCGCGTCACCCAGACCCAACTTCGTATAGATTTCGTCAGTCAAAGTCGCAACGGTCCGTCCCGTTTCCCCACCCGGCGCAGACACGTTCGGATCGTAGAATGGTCCACTTCCGTATCCGCTTCCAGACCCCGCGCCCGTCCAACCATAGCTGACGGTGTAATCGTAGGTGAGTCCTGGAGCGGGTTCGACGAACGCGAGCGTATAAACGCCGGGGAGAGACCGGAATAGCGCCGTGCCTGCCGGGACGACCTGTTCACCTGTATCCTGTCGCGTGATGCCTTTCGGCGGGCTGGATTGATCGCTGACCACAACGGACGACGCTCGTCCGTCTGATTCGTTCAACAGCCAGACTATAACGCGCACGCCCATGCAGACACCTGTGTATTACCTGGCGCGATTCCTCTGCCGGTTCACTTCCTGCCGGCTTGCTTCCGCTTTGCGGATTTCTTCCGACTGCACCTTGTTGTCCGAAGTCGGCGTGATAACTTCGCCGGCCTGCGTCACGACCGGAGGTTTTTCCGCGAACGGTGGCGGCGGTTCCTGCGCTTGCGGGTCGGATGCCGGACTGTCGCCCGGGCGCACGTCCAGAATCGACTGAAGTTCCTTGCTGTACTTTTCGACGGTCGGATTGATATCCGGCTCTTTCCCGGACCGGTAGTCGATGATGAACTGCGCTAAAGCCGCGCGTTCCTCCCGTGTCGCACCGGCGGTCTTGGGCGTAAGTGCCTGAACCGTCGCCGTATCCATCGTGAAGGTGACAGTTGAGATTCCCGCGGTCGGAGTATTTCGACGGGGGATCTGATTGCGCGGATCGCCGGGCGGGAAGAGAGGCGGATTGCCTGCCCGCTTAACTTGTCGATCCTGATTTTCAACCAGTTCCAGCACCTTTCCGCGAACATCCGCAGGATGGTTTTCGGGACGAAACAAGGTCAGCCCGCCCTTCGGCACCTCGAATTGCCGATAGAATTCCCCGTGGACTTGAAACGTGCCATTCTGATGCTGTTTGTACAGCGCCAAGGGCATGACGATGATCTGCCGCCGGTCTTCATCAAAAATGATGACCGGCTGACCCTGCTGATTCACGAAGATCGGTTCTCCGGGAGGAACCGCAGACTTGAAATCCGGACGGGCGGGAAATTGTGACACTGTGTCAATCCTTTCTAATAAAACTGCGTGACGTTGAACACGCGTAAGCAAGTGCGTAAGTTTACTCGGCGTCCGGATGCAACGCAACCGGCGGTTCGCTTTCTATCGGAGAAAATAGCTGATGCGAAAGCAGCGGCGGCTCGATAACACACGCGCGCGTAGCTCCTGCGCCCGGCGCGACGGCAACCGGCGTGCTGTTGGCGGAAGGTCCGCAGAACAGAGACCAGTCAGTATCGCCCAGGTACTGAAAGTCCGCTTCCGACAGAAGAGAAAAGTTGTATTCGTCCAGCGTTGTGAAATTGATAGCCGGCATAATCAGGCGCGGTGGGGTCGAACCACCTTCAGGAAAACGGCTGTAACGCTGTATTGCGCCGCGCGTCCGCATTGCTCAAGCGTCAAGCCTTGCGTTTTCCTCCCCGCCCAAAGCGGGGTGTCCATCCCGTCCAGACTGTCGCCCGTCAGGTGCGAAACTTGTCACGCCAGCATTATACACTCCCGTAAAATAAACACAGCCCCCGAGTGCGAGACGGGGGCTGCGGCATCGCCGGCGCGCCGCGCGCGCCTGACTAGCCTTCCGTCGCTCGCGGCGCGTGTGAGCAAACGGAAGAATCGTGATTTGAGTTCACCAAAATGGTAAACCTAACATGTACGCTATTGACCGGATCAATTTGTTGCATGTCGCCGTCGCAAATACTTGGCTGGGTGAACCACCAACGCTGGCGCACGAAGTCAACCACAAGAACGGCATTAAGACACAGTGCCAACTCAGCAACTTAGAGTACGCGGCATCCGCAGAAAACAATACACACGCAATCCACATTTTAGGTCGGAAACCGAACGGCAATCGCGCACATGCTTTAACGCCGGAAGAAAAGGACACAATCAAAACGCGTGCGCTTGCCGGTGAAAAGCAGACAGAACTCGCGAAGGAATACAACATCACGCAGTCACGGATCAGCGGGATCGTCCGCGAAGGAATGCTGAAACGCGAACGGCTCACCGATAATCAAGTTCGCGAAATTCGAGAACGCCGCGCGGCGGGAGAAAACCCGACGCGGATCGCACCGGACTTCAGCGTTACGCGGCAGCAGGTAACGCGGATCGGACTTCGGCAGTGTTTCTCCGACGTTCAATAACTTGTCAAAGAGCAGGTCTGAATTGTCACGCCGGACTTTGCCAATCCGGCGTGACACAGTGTCAAAAAGGAACGTGCTTCCAAAATGGTTTTTACGCCAGAGAGATTCTAGCGTACATATTGGGATTAACCATCTTTGTTGCGTAACGCGTGGCCATGCCTTTGTTGACCGTGAAGCACGGCGTCGGGATGCTGTCGGTCGTGTAGAGCAGTTGGTACGGTGCCCACACGTAGCCGGCCTCGAAGAAGTTGTTGCCCTTGAACCCCAAGAGCAGGTTGCCGACGGCGCTTGCACCCGGTTCGTTCTTGAGAAGCAAATCCTTGTAGACACGC
>Ga0302319_10024867_pt1 | contig 10623 bp, 5 predicted proteins | sample Bog_T0_2_FD_203319 | JGI IMG/M metagenome (GOLD analysis project Ga0302319, IMG submission 203319) | Peat permafrost microbial communities from Stordalen Mire near Abisko, Sweden - Bog_T0_2 | ecosystem: Environmental > Terrestrial > Soil > Wetlands > Peat | place: Sweden: Abisko, Stordalen Mire... | reverse complement strand
GTTCGGTGATCGCATCCGCAAGCTTCTTGTCGTTCACCAGGGCATTCACCCCAGCAAGGGTCTGATCGAGGTTCTTGCCGATCGACTCGAACGGGATGGCGTTCAGGCGGTTCACCAGATTGGTCGCGGCGGTCGCCACGTCATCGGCACTGCCGCCCATCACGGGTATGACGTAGTCCTCGCCCTGCTTGCTGAGTTTTCCCGGTCCGGCATCCTTGTAGATGTCCATCGCCAGCTCTTTCTGGCCGGTCAGAATGCTGCTGCTCTGCAGCTTCACCCGCAGGCCGCGCTGCACCAGCTCGCCCATCCGCACATCGAGGTCGCCGTCGGTCGGCAGATCGAGCAATGCGACACGGTCGGGTTCCAGGGTGAAGTGAACCGGCACCACGACGTTGTCGATCGCCCGGTCGTACACCAGCGACACGCTGGCGACCTCACCGATCTTCAAACCACGCAGGGTGACCGACGATCCCGCCGCAAGGCCGGACACCGAACTGGTGAAATTGGCGACAAAGGGAACGCTGCGCTTGTACATCGAGGAGTTGGCGGCGTCTTCATCCTCATACAGCGCGAAGGCGTGGTCGGCCTGGCTTTCCGCGGTGCTCTTCGGATCGTCCGGCGTTTCGAAGGCCACCCCGCCGAGCACCACCGCGCGCAGCGATTCGACCTTGAACTGCACCCCGTTGGCGCCGAGTTGCACGCTGGCGCCCGAGGCGTTCCAGAAACGGGAGTTGTCGTGCACATACTGGTCGAACGGCGCGCGCACGAAGACATGCACAGTGATGTCGCGCGCCATTTCGCCGACGTCCCAGCCCAGGATTTCGCCCACTTCCAGGTCGCGGAACAGGATCGGTGAGCCGAGGTTCAGCGAGCCGATACGCTTGGCCTGCAACAGGAAGGTGCGGCCGGGCACGTCCGACTGGAGCACGGGTGGGTTTTCCAGGCCGACGAAATCGCGCTTTGCGACCCCGCCCTCGGCGGAGGGCAGCAGATCGATGTAGGAGCCGGAGAACAACGTCTGCAGGCCGCTGATCGCGCCGGCGAAGAAGCGCGGCCGGACCACCCAGAACTCGGCCTTGTCAGTCAGCAGCGGTTCGGCTTCGCGGTTCATCCGCACCGTCACCTCGACGCGCTTGAGGTCGGGCGTGAGGCCGATCTTCTGCACCACGCCCATATCGACGTCCTTGTGTTTGACGTGCGACTGGCCGGCCTGCAGCCCCTCCGCGGTTTCAAACGTGATGGTGATCAGCGGTCCGCGCTGGGACAAGGTGGACCAGGCGAGCCAAGCCCCGATGACGATAGTCACCACCGGGATCGCCCAGATCACCGACAGCCTTCGCTTGTGGTCGATCTTCGAGCGGACGACGGCGGTGGGGTGCGGTCCGCTCATGCGAGTCCGGCGGGGGCCGGCCCGGACGTGACCGTGGGCGCCGGTTCGGCCTCGGCGCGGCGCGCGGCGTTGTCCCACATCAACCGCGGATCGAAGCTGCGCGCGGCCAGCATGGTCAGGATGACGACCGCGGCGAAGGCGATGGCGCCGGGGCCGGGATAGACGCTGGCAAGCTGTCCGAACTGCACCAGGGCGACCAGGATCGACTCCATGAAGATGTCGATCATCGACCATCGGCCGATGGCATCGACGACTCTGTATAAAATGGTGCGGTCGCGCAGCGCCAACGCTGAACCGCGATGCGTTGAGATCAGGAGGATGGCGAGGCCGACCAGTTTCAGCACCGGAACCGCGACGCTGGCGAAGAACACCAACGCGGCGAGCGGCCACATCCCAAGCTCCAGCAACTCCTGCACGCCGCCGAGGATGGTGCTGGGCTGATCCTTGCCCAACTGAACGACCGTCAGGACGGGATAGACGTTAGCCGGGATGTAAAGGATCAGGGCGGCGACCGCGAACGCCCAGGTGCGTTCGATCGACCCGGGCTTGCGGACATGCAGGCGGAACCCGCACCGTGAGCAGCGCATGCCCGGAGCGGCGCGGCTGACCAGCCCGCAGGTATCGCAGCCGATCCGCCAACGATGCACGTTCGGCGCGGGGTGGTCGGCCGTGCGGGGATCCTCATCCAGCGTGCGCCTGAGGCGGCGGTTGCGCGGTTCCATCGCCTCCCACACAGCCTGTTTGTCCAGCATGTAGTCGGCCAGAACCATGATCACCATCAGGGCGCCGAGCGCGTAGATCGCCGGCCCGAGGTCGACGACCGCCATGCCGCTGAGGCGGACATAGGCAACGAACAGGCCCAGCAGATAGATTTCGATCATCGACCAGGGGCGCAGGTGCTCAACCCAGGCGTAAATCGTGCGCAGTTCGGCCGGTGGCCGCTCCAGTCGCAGGCCGGTCAATACGAACAACATGCAGAGCACGCGGGCCAGCGGCGCCGCGACGGTGGTGAGCAGGACGACGACGGAAACTTCCCACAGCCCGTAATGCTCCAGCTCCGTGGGTCCGGTCACCAGATCGGCGACCCGCTGCTGGCCGGCGGTGCTGACCGACATCAGGGTCAGGCTGGCGCCCAGTCCGAACAGCACCAGCGCGCTGATGTTCAGCGCGAAGGGCAGCAACAGTGGGTCGCGCCGGGTATGCCGCAGCACCGCATCACAGCGCAGGCAGACCGCTCGGGCGGCCGGGGGCAGGGCGGGCAGGATCTGCATCTGGCCGCAATCGTGACATTCACACAGGCGGGGTGCCGTGATCGTCGGCGCATCGGCCGCAGCAGCGTCGGGCGCCGGCATGGGGGGCGCTGTCGCCGGTGACGCGAGATCCATCAAACGGCTGTCGGGGAGCGAAGCGATACGTGCATGGGGGTGAAGTAGCATGAGAAACCGGTCAAAAAAGAGGCCGCATCCGGGACGATCAGGAAAAGTGTACTGCATTCGTGCAATGTCGGATCCGTTCCGGTCCTACGGCTTCCGTCGCGGAGACATTTCAGGCAAAACTGGAACGGCAACGGGAGGCTATGGAATGACGATGCGTAAGACTAGCGAAACTGCCGGGGGCAGCCGCAATGCCCGCACATTGGTGCGTTCGGTGCTCGGTGCGGCGCTGCTGACGGCACTGGCCGGCGGGGTATTGCCGGCGTCGGCGGACGATCTGCCGGGCGTGACGGCGACCGAAATCAAGATCGGCAACACCAACGCCTACAGCGGTCCGGCATCGTCCTACGGCGCGATCGCGAAGGCCGAGGCCGCCTTCTTCAAGATGGTGAACGACCAGGGCGGCGTGGCCGGCCACAAGATCAATTTCATCTCCTATGACGACGCCTACAGCCCGCCCAAGACGGTCGAGCAGGTTCGCCGCCTGATCGAGGAGGATCAGGTCGCCCTGCTGTTCAATACCCTCGGCACGCCCAGCAACACCGCGATTCAGAAATACGTCAATGCGAAGAAGGTGCCGCATCTGTTCATCTCGACCGGCGCCGACAAATGGGGCGACTACCAGCACTTCCCGTGGACGATGGGCTACCAGCCCAGCTACCGGACCGAGGCACAGATTTACACCAAATACATGCTGCAGCAGAATCCGAACGCAAAGCTCGCGATCCTGTATCAGAACGACGATTTCGGTAAGGATTACCCGGCCGGTGTGAGGGACGTGCTGGGCGACAAGGCCGGCACCGTGATCGTCAAGGAAGCCACCTACGAGACGACGGACGCGACGATCGACAGCCAGATCACCTCGTTGCAGGCGTCGGGCGCGGACGTGCTGCTGGTGGCGGCGACACCGAAATTCGCCGCTCAGGCGATCAAGAAGGTGCACGATCTGGGCTGGCACCCGACGTTCTTCCTGACCAACGTGTCGATCTCGGTCGGTTCGGTGATGACCCCGGCGGGGCCGGAGAATGGTGTCGGCATCATCACCACCGGTTACATGAAGGACCCGACCGACCCCGGGTTCAAGGACGATGCCGGGATGAACGAGTGGCGCGCGTTCATGGCGAAATACATGCCGGGCGCCGATCTGACGGACGGGAACTACAGTTTTGCTTATGGCGTCAGCATGGTGATGCTGCAGGTGCTGAAGCAGTGCGACGGCGACTTTTCGCGTGCCAATATCATGAAGCAGGCTGCCAACCTGCACGATGCGTATGATCCGGTGCTGCTGCCGGGCATCAAGGTCAACACCAGCCCCACGAACTTCCACCCGATCCGGGCCATGCAGTTACAGAAGTGGACGGGCGAGACGTGGGCGCGGTTTGGTGGCGTGATCGAAGGGAGTGGTTCGTAAGTCAGAGTATGCCCGCCGTGTCCTGCACACGGCGGGTGTTGCGTCGTCAGTTCAGCCGCAGATCGATCAGGTGCTTCGGATCCGGCTTCAGTTCACCCTTCTCCACCCGTTTGACGATATCGGTAAGGGCGGCATTCGCCGGGGTCCGCAGGCCGATCTCATCGCCCTTGCGGACGATGAAGCCGTTCAGAAAATCGATTTCGGTCCGGCGCCCTTTCACCATGTCCTGACCCATCGACGGGCGGTGCTCGCCGCCGCCCGATTTCTGCACTTCTGCCAAGCGGTGCTCGTCGTACTCCCGGGTTGCGGCGGGGTCGCCTTCACCGGCCCTTGCGATCACTTCGGGATCGATATGGTGGACCTCTTCCAGTTCGTATCCCAGTGCTTGCCCGACCCGGATCGCTTCGCTGCCCAGGCGTGCCCCAAACCGCCGCAGGCTGTCATTCATCAGAATCTCTTTGCTGATCAGCCCGGTGCTGGCGGACATCCCGTTGGCCATGGCGTTGGTTACCAGCTTGGACCACCGCTCTCCCCACAGGTTGGAGGTGGCGATGGCTGAATCGGTCAGCGACACCAGCCGCTTGATCTCCAGCAGCCGATCGGTGATGCGCCCATGCACCTCCCCGGTGCGGAACACCGTGTGCTTGTCGCCGCTTTTGCCGGCGGCGCGGCGGACATGGCCGGGTTCGCACAGATCGACGGTAATCGAACTGGCGATGCAGCCGACAACCTTGCCCCAGCCGACAACGCCGGCGATCGTCTCTTCGTTCATGCAGTTCTGCAACGAAACCACAAACCCGCCCGGCGCGAGATACTGCGCGATCATCACGGTCGCCCATTCGGTGTCGTAAGACTTCATGCAGACGAAGGCGATGTCGAACGGCTTCTCCTTCGCTGCCTGTTGCAACTCGGTCAGGTGCAGTGCGCGCACCGGCGTGGACCATTCCGGAACGTCCCGGATATGCGAGACTTTCAGGCCTTTGGCCTTCATCGTCTCCACGTTCGCTGGCCACGGATCGATGAAGGTGACATCTTCACCATTCCGAGCCATGTGCGCCCCGGCATAGGCGCCGACCGCGCCCGTGCCCATGATGGCGATTTTGTAACCCATGTTTCTCTCCCCCTGGATTCGGTCGGGACACAGTCTGCCGACCCGCACGGGAAACGCAACCGGCTGGGTCGCCGGCGGTGAGGTGGATGCCCGAGGATCGCTGCGCAAGTCGAGTCAGGCTGATATTTCGCTATCGTTCGTCGCCGACCGGGCGAGACCCGATGATTACGATTTTGTAACCGATGCTTAGCGCGGTTTGAATGATAGAACCGGGTGCCTCGCGGAACGCAGTCGGGTCACGGATGGGCGTTTGATCGCGCGGATGTTGCGGTGCAGAAAATGGTTACGCTCCGTTACGCATTTCACGTTGTTGGTATCAGGCTGGTGTGAGCATCACGCATACCAAAACTTTACGCTATAGCCGAAATCCGGCTGCTTCCGCACGGAGTTATGATGAAGATCAAGCGTGCCCTCGGCCTTATCATCCCGGCCGTGTTGCTGGCGGGGTTTTTAGGTTGGCGACTGGCAGGTGCGGGTGCCGCAACGGCGGCCGATTCACCGCCGCCGCCGCCGGAAGCGGTCCCGGTCACCACCGCGACCTCGCGGATCCAGGACGTGCCCGAATACCTCGCCGGCCTCGGCACCGTTCAGGGCATGAACGTGGTGCAGATCAAGTCCCAGGTGAACGGCGCGCTGATCGCCCTGCCGATTGCGGAAGGCAAAGAGGTCCATAAGGGCGACATTGTCGCCGAGATCGATCCGCGTCCCTATAAGGCGGCGCTGGATCAGGCGACGGCGCAGCGGGACGAGGACACGGCACTGTTGCAAAGCGCCAAACTGGACCTGCAGCGGTACGAGAATTTGGCGAAAACCAATTTTGCTCCGGTGCAGCAGGTGGACGACCAACGGGCCACGGTGAACAAGGACATCGCCGCGGTGGCGCTTGACAATGCGATGATCGAGACGGCGCAGATCAACTTGGATTATTGCGTCATCCGCGCACCGATCGACGGCCGTTTGAGCTTTCGTCAAATCGACGTCGGCAACATCATCCAGGCCGCCAGCCAGACCAGCGGGATCATTTCGATCATGCAGGATAAGCCGATCACCGTGGTGCTGACCCTGCCGGAAGCCGACCTTACCCGGATCCAGTCCGCGCGGGCGAACGGCCCTGTCCCGGTGGTCGCTTTCGACAGCCAGGATAGCCGGAACGCGCTGGCGACAGGTACGTTGCTGACGCCAAACAATACCATCGACACCACGACCGGCACGATTTCGTTGAAGGCGACCTTTGAAAACCAGGACGATCATCTCTGGCCCGGCCAGTTCGTCAATGCTCATGTCCAGGTTGGCACAATACGCCGTGCGGTAACCGTGCCGATCGCGGCGGTTCAGCATGGGCCTGACGGACTTTTCGTCTATGTGGTCAAGCCGGACCAGACGGTTGATCCGGTGAATATCCAGCTTGGCTACCAGGACGAAGCCAGCGCCGTCGTGACCAAAGGCCTGTCGGGCAACGAAACGGTGGTCGTGGCGGGACAATCCCGCCTGTCGCCCGGCACCCGGGTGGAGCCACGGAATGTTTTGAATTCGGACGAAAAATCGCCCTCCCAGGCCGCTTCGGCAGGCGCATCGCCCACGTGAGCCACAAGACAGTTTTCAGGACGCCATCGCGATGAGCATTTCGACGCCATTCATTCGGCGGCCGATCGGGACCTCCCTTCTGATGGCCGCGATCTTCCTGGCCGGTTTGGTGGCCTATCCGCTATTGCCGGTGGCGCCGCTGCCAAGCGTCGAATTCCCGACACTGACCGTCAGCGCGCAATACCCGGGCGCCAGCCCGGAAACCATGGCATCAACCGTCGCGACCCCGCTGGAGACCGAGTTCGGCCAGATGCTGCCCGGTCTCGCGCAGATGACTTCGGTCAGCGTGCAGGGCAACACCCAGATCACCTTGCAGTTCGGCCTCGGGGTCAATCTTGGCAATGCCGAAACCCTGGTGCTGGAGGCGATGAACGCCGCGCAGGGCTCGCTGCCCAAGGGCATGCCGACACCGGCAACGTTTCGCGCGATCAATCCATCCGACAGCCCGATCCTGATCCTGTCGATGCAGTCGGATCAGGCGCCGATCACCGAGGTGGACAGTTACGCCGAGAACCTGGTCGAGCAGCAGATCTCGCAGCTTCCCGGGGTCGGTCAGGTTCTGGTTGGTGGCCAGCAGACGCCGGCCATCCGCGTGCAGGTTGATCCGGCCAAACTGGCCTCGATGGGGATGACGCTGGAGGACGTGCGCACCGTGCTGACCAATGTCACGGTGGACGACCCGAAAGGCAGCATCGACGGGCCGAATTCCTCCTACGCAATCTATGCCAACGATCAACTGACGACGGCTGAACCTTACAACAACGTCATCATCGGCTATCGTAATGGGGCCGCGGTTCGTATCCGCGACGTCGGCCGCGCCGTCGCCGGCCCGCAGAATCGCGAACTGGCCGCCTGGACGAACGGCAAGCGCTCCGTGCTGCTGATCATCTTCAAACAGCCGAATGCCAATGTCATTTCGACGGCCGACGGTGTGAAGGCCAGTCTCAAGACCCTCGAAAGGGACATTCCGCCCAACATCCACATGAACGTCGTGTCGGACCGCACGCTGACCATCCGCGCCTCGGTCAACGATGTAGAGTTCACTCTGATGCTGGCGATCGGCCTGGTCGTCATGGTGATCTTCCTGTTCCTGCGCAACCTTTGGGCAACGATCATCCCGAGCATCACCATCCCGGTGGCCTTGGTCGGCACCCTGGGAATGATGTACGTGTTTGGCTTCAGCCTCGACAACCTGTCGCTGATGGGGCTGACGATCGCCGTTGGCTTTGTCGTCGACGACGCCATCGTCATGCTGGAAAACATCTACCGCCATATCGAGGAGGGGATGGACCCGCTGAGTGCCGCCCTGCGGGGCGCCGGGGAAATCGGATTCACCATCATTTCGATCAGCTTCTCGCTGATTGCCGTGTTCATTCCGCTGCTGCTGATGGGCGGCATCGTTGGCCGCCTGTTCCGCGAATTCGCGATCTGCGTGTCGATCACCATCGTGGTTTCGGCGCTGGTGTCGTTGACGCTGACGCCGATGATGTGCTCGCGCTTCCTGGCTCCGGAAACGCACAGGCACAGCCGGCTGTACAATGCCGTCGAACGCATGTTCGAAGGGCTGCTTCGGTTCTATGAGCGGACACTCGATATCGCCCTGCGCTTCCGCTTCATTACGCTGCTGGTGTTCATCGCCACCGTCACACTGACGGTGATCCTTTACATCATGATCCCCAAAGGGTTCTTCCCGAACCAGGATACCGGCACCATGATCGGCGTCACCGACGCGTCGCAGGCGGCGTCCTACGACCAGATGGCGGCATTGCAGCAGCAGGTAAATCAGGTCGTGCTGGCCAATCCGGGCGTGTCGTCGGTGGTGGCGTCGGTCGGATCGGGCACCGGTGGGCAGCCGGGCAACAACGGGCGCATGTACATCACGCTGAAACCATGGAATGAGCGCACCTCGAGTGCCAACCAGATCATCGAGCAGATCGACCAGAAGATGCAGGCGGTGAGCGGCATGAAGCTGTACCTGCAGGTGATCCAGGACGTCCGGGTCGGTGCCCGCCTCGGCCGGACGCAATTCCAATACACATTGCAGGATCCGAACTCGGGTGAACTGAACCTGTGGGCGCCGAAGATCCTGAAGCGGATGCAGGGCCTTTCGCTGCTGTCCGATGTGACGTCGGACCAGGAGAATTCCGGTACGACGGAAACGCTGACCTATGACCGCGATCAGGCCTCGCGCTTCGGTATCCAACCGGCGACGATCGATGCCATCCTGTACGATGCGTTCGGACAACGGGAAGTCGCGCAGTACTTCACCGGCAACAAGGCGTACTACGTGATTCTGGAGGCTCTGCCGAGCGAATATGGCAGCCTCTCGACGTTGCAGAAGCTTTATGTGACGTCGTCCACCGGGGCTTCGGTGCCGCTTTCGACCCTGGTGCATGAAACCACCGTCCCGGTGCAGCCGCTGGCGATCAATCACCAGAGTCAATTTCCGTCCGTGACGATATCCTTCAACCTGAAGGGCAATGCTGCATTGGGTGACGCGGTGACCCAGGTGGAGCGGGCCGAGTCGTCGATGGGTGTGCCGGCCACCGTTCAGGGCAGCTTCCAGGGCACCGCGCAGGCGTTCCAGTCGTCGCTGAGCACCGAACCCTACCTCGTCGCGGCGGCGCTGGTGGCAGTGTACATCATCCTGGGTGTCCTGTACGAAAGCTATGTGCTGCCGCTGACCATCCTGTCCACGCTGCCATCGGCGGGCGTCGGCGCGCTGCTGATGCTGTTGCTGTTCCATTATGAACTGACGGTCATCGCGCTGATCGGCATCATCCTGCTGATCGGCATCGTGAAGAAGAACGGCATCATGATGGTGGATTTTGCCATCACAGCCGAACGGCGCGACGGCATGAGTCCGGACCAGGCGATCCGCCAGGCGTGCTTGTTGCGGTTCCGGCCGATCCTGATGACCACGATGGCGGCGATGCTCAGCGGCCTGCCGCTGATGTTGGAGAACGGCGCCGGATCGGAACTGCGCAAGCCGCTCGGTTTTGCCATGGTGGGCGGCCTGCTGCTGAGCCAGGTGCTGACGCTCTACACGACGCCGGTCATCTACCTGTATCTTGATCGGCTGCAGCACTGGCTCGTGCCGAACCGAAGGACGCCGCTGCCGCGCCTGGCCGAGAAGATGGGCGCGGCCACTGGCGACTGAACCCGGCTTCCTGATCTCAGGCCTGCCGACGGCGCGGCGTCTGGTCGGGGAAGCTGCACGCAGGCCCGGCGTCCGGGCGGCCATCGGCGCCGTTGGCACCACGGCGGTCGATGTCTCGACCCGGCGGCCATCGCTGTCCGAACACGGAAATTCTTGACCCTGAGATCACGGTTGCGTTATCGACACGCCGTGTCAGCGCGGGCGAACGGAGATCCTGATGTCGCAGAGTTCCCCCATCCGGCTGGCATCGAACCGCCACGCGCAATCCGTGTCCTCACCCGTCCGCTTCCCCGCTTAAACGGCGACGCGTCATGAACCTTGATCGGGACGGGCGGCAGTTCCGCCTGCTCACCGTCCATTGCGTGTTGTGGTCACTCGCTGTGTCTCTGGCCAGCGGCTTCGTCGGCGCTTACCTGCTGCGGCTCGGTTTCAGCCTGGAAGTAACGATTGTCCTGTATGCCGTTCTGCTCGCCATCCGTTTCTCGATGCGCGTCCTGACGCTGCCCCTCATCCGGCGCCTCGGCATGCGGCGGG
>Ga0302319_10024863_pt1 | contig 10623 bp, 12 predicted proteins | sample Bog_T0_2_FD_203319 | JGI IMG/M metagenome (GOLD analysis project Ga0302319, IMG submission 203319) | Peat permafrost microbial communities from Stordalen Mire near Abisko, Sweden - Bog_T0_2 | ecosystem: Environmental > Terrestrial > Soil > Wetlands > Peat | place: Sweden: Abisko, Stordalen Mire... | reverse complement strand
ATCGGCGGAATTGCCGCAGCGTTTACAATGATCGGCGGCGCAGTTGGTTTTATCGTCGGCACCCTTGCGAGGTCAAAGTAATGGCAACGACCCTCTACAAGCCCGAGTATGTCGAGCGCGCACGAGAGATGTGTCTGGCTGGCGCGATCAATCCTGAGCTTGCCGCGGAGTTCGGCGTAACCGTCGCCACAATCAACAATTGGCGGTCCAAGTTCCCTGAGTTCCGCGCGGCGATGGTGGCAGCTAAAGAGGTTGCCGATACGCGCGTTGAGCGGTCACTCTATGAGCGCGCCAACGGCTACAGCTTTGAGGCTGTCAAGATCTTCTGCGGAAAAGACGGACAAGTTACAGAAGTCCCTTATATTGAGCATGTTCCTCCCGATGTGACCGCTCAAATCTTCTGGCTGAAGAATCGCCAACCTGACAAGTGGCGCGACAAACAAGACTTGGAACTTAGCGGCGGCGTGAGCCTGGCCGACGCGATCGCAGAGGCGCGCAAACGTGCCAGCAAGAGCAAATAGTCCGGCGGAAGAGCAAGCACTTCGAGGGGATATTGGCTCGTTCGCGCTAGACCCTCTCGCCCATGTGCGATACGTCTGGCCGTGGGGCTCGCCGGGCACCTTCCTAGAAGAACATGAAGGCCCGCACGATTGGCAAATCGACATCCTGAGCGTCATCGGAAAGCATCTGCGCGGAGAAGGCTGCGGTTGCGGCATTCATGGCTGGCAAGAGAGATTCCAGCCACTGCGCATCGCTGTCACGTCCGGACACGGCATCGGCAAGACGGCGCTGATCGCCATGATTACGCACTGGGCTATGTCCACCTGCGACGATTGCCGCGTAATGATGACAGCCAACACTGAGGACCAGCTCGCAACCAAGACGTGGCCCGAGGTTGGCAAATGGCTAGAGAAGTCCATTAACGCGCACTGGTGGAACCGCACAGCGACTCGAATCCAGGTTAAAGATAAGGCACATGCTGATTCGTGGCGTGTTGACCGCGAGACGTGGAGCGAAAACAACACCGAAGCATTCCAAGGACTGCACAACAAAGGCAAGCGTATTGTCGTGATCTACGATGAGGCCAGCGCGATTCCGGACAAGATATGGGAAGTCACTAGCGGCGCACTGACCGACGAGAATACAGAGATCATCTGGCTGGCGTTCGGCAATCCAACCAAGAATACTGGCGCATTCCGAGAGTGCTTTGGACGCTTCAAGCATCGCTGGGTGCGGCGCCAGATCGATTCCCGCACGGTTCCCGGCACGAACAAGGTCGAGATTGCCAAAGAAGTAGAGGACTGGGGCGAGGACTCTGACCGTATCCGCATCCGCGTCAAGGGTGAGTTCCCACGGGCCGGGTCCGGCCAGTTCATCGCCGGTGACGTGGTGGCAGATGCCCGCAAGCGCAACGTGGGCGACCAGAGCAGGGCATACAAGATCCTCAGCGTGGACGTAGCGCGGTTCGGCGATGACCAGACGGTGATTGGCTACCGGCAGGGCCTGCGCGCTGTCACGACTGACAAGATTCGTGGCATGGACACGATCCAGGTTGGCCGACAGGTCATCATGCGCATTCTTCAAGAGCGGCCACGCTCGGTTGTGGTGGACGGTGACGGCATCGGCGGAGGCGTGGTGGACTATGTGCGCACCTACCTTCCTGAGGCGTGGAAGGCGGCTGGTCTCCCCCATACGCTTCGCAAGACGGGCGGAACGCCAGAGATCATCCTGCCCGAGTGGTTCCGCATCGAGGAGTTTCATGGCGGTGCCACCCCTGGCGACCAGTTCAAGTACTTCAACAAGCGCGCCGAGGTCTGGGGCAAACTGCGCGACTGGCTGGTCACTGCGCAGATTCCCGACGATCCAGAACTTGAGGCGGACCTGACCGGGCCGGAGTACTACCACAGCGCAAAGAATCAGATCCAGCTCGAGCGCAAAGAGGACATGAAAAAACGGGGCTTGTCATCGCCCGACACTGGGGATATGCTTGCAATGACGTTCGGCGTGACGCCGATGAACAAGACGCGCGACGAGGCGCTGGTCGAGGACTTGGCCAATACTCCGGACCCGATGGAGCGGCATTTCAAGATGCTGCGCGAGACGGACCGGCGCGAGAAAGCCAAGAAACCGATGAATTACTGGGAGTGAGACATGATCCATATCAAGAAAAGCCCAACCGCAGATACGCGCACTTTCGACTTCGCCAACACGACGAAGGAAACATTGCTTGCAAGCAGCCACCAGCACATTCAGGATGTAGGGGTAGCGATGGCGCATTTTGCCATTATGCTCTACACTCAGGCGGAAGTTCACGATCACGACAAGATTAGCGATATTGACGGCTTCCATCGCGACTTCTTGACCGGCTTCGAGGAGCATTCATGGTGGGACAATCACCGTAAGGTAAACCGGCACCATTTACTCGAAGCAGATGGCGTTCCCGTCGACGTGAACATGATTGATGTCTTGGATATGATTTCCGATTGCGTCATGGCGGGCATGGCACGTTCAGGAGAGGTATACCCGCTCAACATCGACCCTGAAGTTCTCATGCGCGCATTTCAGAACACTGTTGATTTACTAAAGAAAAACGTCAAAGTCGTGTAACGAGATAATTCCTCTTGACGAACCGCGCGCAATGCGCAAGAATCGACGCGATGACCTTTCGTGACCGAATTCGCGCATGGCTGGGCATCACGCAAATTGTGATGGCTGTCACAGATATTCCCTCGCTGACCATGTTCAAGGCGATGGAACTGAAGCAGGCAGAGCGTCACGACGCGATCCTGGCCGCGCTCACCCGCATTGAGCAGCGCATGATCAACGAGCACATCGGCGTCCAGCCGCGCGAATTCACCGAGCCGGTGCTAGACTGGGATACGGTACAGGCTATTGCATTGACACAACTTCAACGCAATCCAGAAAAGGAGTATTGAGACATGGCCTTAACCCGCGCAAAGAAGGAACAGCGCATCAGAATTCGCAAGCTCATTGCGAACTACCTTGAAACATGCACTGCGTGGGGTAAGTATTTCGCTCGCCCATCGCAAATTGTCGCTGCTGCAAAAAAGATGCAGATGGCCGGACGGATCCCTTACCCGGTCGCGGCATCGCTGCGTATCGGCGTGCTAGACGAAAGGTTGGCGTAACAATGGAACAGAGATTCAATTGGCCGATGGGCGGTGGCGGCAAGCCCCCAGCGAAACCGAACAAGATGAGCGCAAAAGGTCCGAGCGGTCGCAGCCAGGAACCCCAGGTGTCCGAGAAAAACGACGATGGGCTGGACGGCGACCCGACTCCGGCGATCCACGCGCATCTGCAGGACATACATGACCAGACAGGTGAGGCGCACAGTCACGTCGAGCACCACGACGATGGAACGCATACCAGCCACCATATCGACAAGGCCGGCCAGATCAGCGGACCGCATGACCATGCGAATCTCGAAGACCTCAAGAACAGCTTCAACCAGTTCGCCAACGAGGAAGAGCACGAAGGCGACGAAGGCGGCTACTAAAGTTTGCGCGGAACCGTGGGTTCGATTCCCACCCTCGCCCCATGCTTCACTGGCTAAGGTTTGGATAGGCTAGCAAGGTCAGACCGCCGCGCAATTCAATCGAAAGGACACCATGGAAATCAGCTACGCAGAAGGAACCACGATTCAACTCCAGGACGCCGCGCGCGACCTCGACGCGCGGCTCAAATCGCTGGAATCGTTCGAGAGCCAACCAGCGCCAGTCGATGAAGCGCTCACCTCGCGCGTCAAACTGCTTGAGGATGAAGTTACCCTCCTGCGGGCCGCGCTGGAACCCAAGAGCTAGCCATGCCCTATAAATCCTTGGCGCAAGAGCGATATTTCAATGCGAATAGAGGAAAGCTTGAGCGCCAAGGGGTCAATGTTGATGAATGGAACTCAGCTTCGAAAGGAGCGCACCTTCCGATGAAAACCAAGACCGTCAATTTGGGCAGCAAGGGCAGCTTCCAGGAGAAACCGGGAGCGCTTCACGCCATGCTGCATGTGTCTCCCGACCAGAAGCTGACAGCCGCGCAGGAAACGCCGCATCCCGGCGACTCACCGCTGTTACGCCGGCGCAAGGCATTGGCCAAAGGCTTCGCCGCGATGCACAAGGGGTAGCATGGACTTTGAGCAGCAAAAGCCGATCACAGACGAGTTCCGCAAGTGCTGGGAGCGCATCTACGCGCAGCAGGAAGCGCGGAAAGTCCCGAAAGATTGGCCGCGCGATTCAAGCGGCAATTTTTTAGGTACTGGAACAGCGCCCAATGATGGAACGCTATATCGTGGCGGCTGCCCAATCCTGAGCGATGGAACAATGAGGGACGATCTATGAGCCGGATATTGTTCAAATCGGAAGATCCGCGTCACTTCCTCGTCGACTCCAAAGGCGATATGTATGAGATAAGCGAAGAGCTTGCCACTATGCACGCAGATTTGCACCCGCGATCAATCGCCACCGTTGACCACATCGACAAGGAAACAAAGACGATCTGGTTTACCTCGCCTTTGCCTCCAGAAGTGAAAGCCTAATGCCTGACCCAACGCTGAACCCCGACGACACTGAGCAAGACGAGCAAGAACCCATTGCGCCGCGCCTGACGCCCATGGACTGGCCGCCATCTGGTTACGTTCCGGGTAAAATCACCCCATGGTTCTGCGGTGCGCAGGAGAACGGCCAAGAGGAAATTTATGGCCCGGACGAGCTGGGCGAGTATATCTCCGCGATTGAGCAGATGACGCAGAATGTCAACAAGTGCGACGCTGCCGCGCGCATCTGGGAAGTGCTGCAGGCGTGGGAGATGCGCCTATTCCGGCGCAATTACCAGTTCCTAAATGTCGGCTGGAAGGGTTGGGGTATGTTCGGCGGCTCATCTGGGGCTAACGGCGCGCAGAGCGTCATGGCAGCCGGAAACGCGATGAAACTGTTCTCGTGCAATGTATTCGGCGCACGACACAAGAAGATTACCGCGCTGCTTAGCCGGGTTGTGCCGGGTACTACCGTCGCTGCGGTGGACGACGAAGATCCGATGGACCAGTCCGCCAGCGAAGAGGCTGAGAAGTTCCTTGAAGTGTTTCTGCACCAGGCGAACCTGAAGGGTGTCGTCAAAAAGGCAGCGGGATACTTCTGCACAGATGACCGCGTTGGCTTCCTGACGTTCACGGTTGCCGACCAGACGCGCTGGGGCACAGAACTGCCAAACAGAAAGCAGGAGGCATATGGAGAACAAGAACCAGAAGGCGTCACCCCAGAAACAGAAATGGATGGTGACAGACGATATGCTTCGAGATTTGGAACGCCAGATAATGCGCTACATGATTCAGAATCTGGCGGTGAACACCCCGCCCGCCGCGAAGTAACCTTTGTCGGCGGCAAGCTGGAGTGGAAAGTTCCGCTCATGGCCGACGAAGAAGAGGAGATGGGCTGGTGCAGGTATCAGCACGAAGTCTCCGTCAACAAGCTCAAGTCGCAGTATCCGTGGATTCGCGACAAGATCGCCGCTGGAGGAAACGTGGGCGGTATGGACCAGATCGACCGTCTGGCGCGCATCAACGTGCGGCTGGCAGTCCAGGCGTCCAGCTCCAGCGGAGAGGCCTACAAGAACGATTCTACCGAGAGCGTGACCTTCTTCAAGCCCAGCGAATACGAGGGAATCGAAGACGAGGAAATCCGCGAATTGTTCCTCGAGACCTTCCCCGATGGCCTCGAAGTCTGGCACGCGGGCGGAAACTTCGTATTTTGCCGCAACTCGCGCATGTCCAAGCACGTTAAGTTCGTGCATCCAGGCCCCGGCGATGGGCAGAACCGAGAAGCACTGCTCACGAACTACCTTCCACTGCAAAAGGTGCTCAATGCCAACATTTCACTCGCCGATCGATATTTTCGTTCTTCGGTTCCTCGTCGCTACGCGCTTGAGCCGTATATCGATACACAGCTTCTGAATTCTCAGTCAAATGACCCTGCGAAGGTGACGGCGGTCACTGGCCTTGAAGACAAGATGCTGAAGATCAGCGACATTACCGGCGTGGAGAACGTTCCGGTGCCGAACGATTCGCTGCTGACCTTCATTCAGTGGCTCATACAGGGCGGACCCGAGGCGATGGACGGCGGTTCGCCGGCTGCATTCGGCGAGGCCGATGGGTCCGAGGATCAGGGCGTATTCAAGACCACGCGGCTCAAGCGTGATCAGGCCATGCAGGTGTGGTCGATGCCATGGGGATCACTCTGCGAGGCCGTGTGCGCCATTTCTCAGCAGGCCGTCGAGTCTGCCGCAGATAATCGCATTGCGGACTTCAGCGCATCGCTGCCGGGGCAGAAGAAGCTCAAGATCGAGCTGAGCAAGCTGAAGGGGAATGTGCTTGTACAGCCGGAATCGCTGGAAATCCCGCAGACGCTGGCCGAGCAAGAAGAAGTGATGACCGACCTGCTCAAAGAGAGCAGCAATGTCGCGCTCTATCAGCAGATCATGATGGACCCGCGCAATCTGAGCGTGTTCGCAAAGTTCCCGAGCCTGAAAGAGCTGAACATCCCCAACGCTGACCAGGTGGAGGCGCAACAGGGTGAGTTCGAGATTCTGATGCGCTCTGGGCCGGTGCCGAATCCGCAGTTGGAACCTCTCCAGCAGCAACTCGCAGCCATCATGCAGCAGATCACGGAAGGCCAAACTCACCCCGAGGCGCAGACGCCAGAGGGCCAACAGGCCATGCAGGCGCTCCAGCAGGCCGCGCAGCAACTGCAACAGCAGATGCAGGCCCTGCCGCCGCTGGTCTCGACCGTATCGATCGCGCAAGACAACAGCGAAAACCACATGATTCACGCGGCAATCACGCTGGGAATGCTGACCTCGCCAACCGGGCGCAAGCTGAAGCACGGCAACGAGGAACAGCAAGCGATCTGGCAGAACTTGAAGCTGCACTGGCAGGAGCACATGAACATGCTCAAGCAGCTGCAGCCGCCGAAGGAGATGGAATTCAAGGGCAATGTGAGTATCGACCCGAGCAAGTTCCCACCGGACGCGCAAACGAAGATGTTTGAGTCGATGGGTCTGGAGATTCCGCCGTTTGCGCTGAAACCCCAGGACGCAACGCACGAAATCACGACCGAAAAAGAGGGCATGGACGCGAGCGGTACGCCGGTCAAACAGAAGGTTTCAGTGGTAGGAAAGCCGCTCAACTGAGCGACGGAAACGAAGAGACATGGAATATATCAGAACAGATGACGGAAGGATTTGGAGTTACGCTCAGACTCCAAACCAGTGCGGGTTCGCTATCTGTGAATTGTGCGGAGCGGCAGTTCCAAACCTGGAAAATATCCGAAAAACACATGGCGAATGGCACGAGAAATTGCGTCGTGCGGTTGATGAAACAGAAACGCTGGGATAGGAGAGAGACATGGAAGGTTTTGAAGGCGCAGTTGAAGAACTTGAAACTGGACTAGATTCCAGTTCAGGCGACAAAGGTAGTCCACAGCGCGTCCAAGGTAATGATTCTGAAGGCGCAGAGGGTGGACGACAATCCGTTCAGGACGACCCATACTCGTCCAAGACAAGCCGTGAGTACTCGCAGTTTTTGAAGGGTCTGCGCGACTCTGGAGACCCGGCGGCAGCAAAGTGGGCGCGCCTCGCCAAGGATAACCACGGCGAGATGTTCGCCCTGCGCCAGCTTGAAAAGCAGGGACTCAACGGCGTGCGCGAAAAGTACGCGGTGCTTGATTCGGTCATCCACAATGACCCCGAGCGTGGCGAACTGCATGGCGCGGAGGCTATCGCGGCATTGCAGGACAGCGTGCGCGAGATGGCTGAAGTGGATGAGCTGCTTGCGCAAGGCGATCCGCGCGCTCTCGAAGCGCTGGGCGAAGACTTCAATGAAGGCCTTGCGAAGCTGGCCCCGTCGATCCTCGACCGAGTACGCGACTCTGACCCGGAGGCCTACGCTGCTGCCGTGCTCCCGCATTTCGTGCAGGCGCTGGCGTCCAGTGAACTGGTATCGAACTTCAATGGACTCGTGGATGTGCTGAACCAAGCGCCCCCGCAATGGCTCACCGCGGAGCAGAAAACCGCGTGGGCGGCCGACCAGCAGCAGAAAGTCATCGCGCTGGCTGGCAATATGGGCAAATGGCTGAATGCCCAGGCTGTGAATGCGGCCAAGCTCGCCAAGCCAGGCGAAGGTGGCGACAAGACGGGCACGCGCCGCACTTCCGGCAAGGACTCGCTTTCTGATCGGGAAGCGCAGTTCAACAAGCGGGAGCAGGAGACGCACTGGAACACGAACATCGCGCCCAAGCTCGACCAGCACGCGTCCACCAAGTTTTCCGAGCTGTTCCGGCCCTATGCCAAGCGGCTTAACCTCGACGCGCCGACCGCAAACGCACTCAAGCTGGAATTCTCGAAGCGTGTCGCGCAGACTGCGGTCAAAGACCCGGCGTTCATCGGCCAGATCAAGCGCTATCGCGGGATGCGCAACCCTGACCCAGCTACCGTGCTTAACTTTACCAAGGTCAACTTTGACAAGCACGCGCGAACGGTTATGGAATCGCTGGTCAACGAGCGCTACAAGCCGTTCCTGACCGGACGGCCACGCACAACCGAAACATCGTCTACTGCAGGCCGCGGAGCGCCGCCACCAGCAAAGGGAGTGCAGATTGTGACGCAGAAGCCAGCCAACATCGACTACAAGCGCACGACTGTAGACATGATCCACGCGAAGACGTACTGGACGACGGACGGCAAGCGGGTGCAGGTCCGCTCTTGACAAGTTGAGGAATCAGCGGTTTAATCGGTGTCAGTACTGATCGGTTTCTATACCTCAGTGGGATAGAGGGCCTCTACGGAGGAAGTCGCGGGATCGAGGCCCGCTAGAAACCGATCAGGAAAACACAAGATTCGTACCGGGATGGCCGGGTATAAATTAAGGCTTAACAGCCGCCACGAATCCACAGAATGAGACACATAGCAGGGCGAAAGCGCCTGACTTCATTTTGAGGGATTCTCCATGGCGACAGCCACAGAACTTGCAGTAGAAGCAATCGAACTCGAATCGTTTGTTGAGGAGATTCCTGACCTCCAAGCGCACTTCGACAAACTCCAGACGCGCCTTGAAAAGGGCGGCAAAAAGATACAGTGCAGTTTCTCCACCAACCGCGGCGGCGTCCAGCGCGCTCCGTTCTGGGCCGGTACCCGCGTCCAGGGTGGCGCACCTATCCAGCAATTCGGCCTTGGCGCATCGGCGCCCATCGGCGGTGACAGTTCGTCCAGCCCCTACGTTCCCGCGTGGACTCGCGGCTCCGGCTCGACCTTCGTCTCCATGTGCGCCAGCCCCTTGCGCTTCGTCAACGTGTGCGAGATTTCCAACCTCGCGCAGCAGGCGACGGACGGCAAAGAGCGCGGCCTGGTCAAGTTCTCCCGCGAGGAGATGGATAAGTCGCTCCTGGCATTCGACAACGGCGTCGAGGCGGTACTCAACCGCGACGGCTCTGGCACCATCGACATGATCCCGACCACGGCGACCATCAACAACAATACCGGCGCGACCGGCCCGCAGAAGTCCAGCATTGTCGGCCTGAACACGGCTGCCAGTTTCGTGGACCAGCAGGTTGTGCAGGTGCTGAGCGGTATCGGCGGCACGAATCGCGGATCGTTCACCATCAGCTTTGTCGATCCCGTCACGCAGACCGTGTTCTCCGCTGGTGCGCTTCCCGCAGGCACCGCACTGGGCGACATTCTGGTGATTCAGGGCGCAACCGGCGCGGCTGGCTCCAGCGTGTACGGCAAGGACTACTGGATTCAGAATGGCAACGTCGGTACCAAGGGCGGCGTGGACATTTCGCAGTATCCTGGCCGTTTCAGCTCGCCCACCATCAACTTTGGCGGGTCCGGCACCATCGTCAACTCGACCGCGCAGCGTGTGCAGTCCATTCGGATGCGCGCCATGGGCGACGACTACGACAAGAACGAGAAGTGCTTCTGGTACGCCAATCCCGTGCAGGGCGTGGCGCTCAGCGGCAACTACTACAACCCCGGATACACCCGCATCGATGAGGGCGGCGACAAGGTGATCGACACCGCCAAGAAGTTCATGCAGGATACCTGGGCTGGCGATGAGATCGTGTGGTCCTCGACTGCCGAGCCGTCGCGCATGGACCGGATTGTGGCATCCGCGTTCACCTTCGGCGAGTTGTTCCCGACCCGTCTGCACGAATGGACGCCGGGCAACCCGATTGCTGCCGTGCCCGTCAATGACGGTACTGGCTCCACGTATTACGACTCGCAGATGTTCGCGTATGAGCGCGGATTCAATCTGCTCTGCCCCGAGATGAAGCAGCAGTTCTTCCTCCAGGGCTTGCCGATCCCCGCAGACGCCTAACCTCTAACCGCGTGGCCGGCGCGTAATCCGGCCAACCGAGACATGAGACATGACCGACCAATTTCCACGCAAGCCGCTTCTTGACCGCATCATCGTGCGGGAGATTCCCATCGCTGAGTTTTACGAGCAGCCCCAGGGGATCGAGATTGACCTCGACAACTCGCACATCAAAGAGCGCAGTGACCGCGGCGTGGTTGTAGCCGTCGGCGATTGCGTCCCGATGGGCGCGGTGACACTTCCGATGCCCG
>Ga0302319_10024862_pt1 | contig 10624 bp, 6 predicted proteins | sample Bog_T0_2_FD_203319 | JGI IMG/M metagenome (GOLD analysis project Ga0302319, IMG submission 203319) | Peat permafrost microbial communities from Stordalen Mire near Abisko, Sweden - Bog_T0_2 | ecosystem: Environmental > Terrestrial > Soil > Wetlands > Peat | place: Sweden: Abisko, Stordalen Mire... | reverse complement strand
GCCGAGCGTGAAGCCGCGCACGAAGCCGATGCCGATGGTCTCGGTGGCATGATGCCGGTCCACGATCGCGACCGTGAGGATATCGCGCCCGACGTCGCACCGCACCGTCCCGTCGATTACCGGCAATTCGGCATGGAAGGCACGCTTGAAGTAGCCGTCATACATCTCCATCGCCTGAACCCAGGCGGTCGGGCCCGGCGCCTTGACCGCGAACGAGTCTGCCGACAGGCCGGGATGCAGATGGATGGTGTTGTGCGTCACCGGCGGCATCACATCGGTGTTTGTGAAGAGCGGCCGGCCGTTTTCGGCTACCACCTTGCCACCCACCAGGACGCGGCTCGGGCGAGCTTCTGCCAGGTCCGGCACGATCTGGATATCGGCAAGCCGGCTCGGCGTGATCGAGCCGATCAGGTGGTCGAGGCGGTAATACAGCGCGGCCGAGAGCGTCGCCATGCGCCACGCCAGCACCGGGGCGACCCCGGCGCGGATCGCCTCGCGCACCTGATGGTCGATATGCCCCTGGTCGTGCAGATCCTCGACATGCTTGTCGTCGGCGCAGAAGCACATGTGATAGACGCCGTCGCCGAGCGCCGGAACATCGGCGAAAACCGAGGCGGTATTGTCGTTCATGCTGCCGGCCATCACCGTGATGGCGGCGCCGAGCCGCACGCGTTCCAGCACTTCCGCCGTCGTGACGGCGTTGTGGTCGTCGCTGACCCCCCCGGCGAGATAGCTCCACAGCGCCTCCCCGCCGAGCCGCGCGGTGTGCCCGGTGATGCGCTTGCCGGCGCGGATCGCCGCCACCTGCTTGCGCGCCGACCATTCGTCGAGGTCGAAGGGATTGGATTCGCCCAGCGTCGCCGCGTTCGACCATTGCACGCGCGCTTCGATCTCGGCGTCGGGCACCGTGGCGCCGCCCAGCTCCAGCGCCGGCGTGCGCGGCACGCGGTGCGATACCTGGCGGAAGATACGCATCGGCGTGTCGGTGCGCGCGGCAATGTCCAGCCCCTCGACGCCGAGCACGTTGGCGATGCAGTTGGGGTCGGCAAGCACGGTGGTGGTGCCGCGCGGCACGCTGATCCGCGCCAATTCGCCCGGCGTGAGCATCGTATATTCGATGTGGATATGCGTATCGATGAAGGTCGGGGCGACGAACTGCCCGGCGGCGTCGATGATCGTTTCGGCGTTGAAATGCCCCGGCGGCGTCACGGCGGCGATGTGGCGCCCGGCGATCACCACGTCGCGCTCCAGGATTTCGCCGGTGTGGAGCGCCAGCACTCTGCCGCCGCGAATGATCAGGTCAGGCGCGGCGCGGCCGGCGGCGACCTCCCGCAGATGCATCAGCTCGCTGACGCTGGGCGCAAGCTCGGCCCCGATGAAGCCCGCGGATTGGGGTTGGTCTGAGATTGGCATCATTGCTCTCACCATGTGGTTAGTTCCGCCAGCAGCGTCTGCTTCAGCACCGCCGGCGCAAAGCTGGCCTCGATCGACGTTCGGGCCACCGCGCGCAGTTCGGCATCGGTCCAGCCGAAGGTCTCGGCGCAGGCGGCGTACTCGCCTTCCAGGGTCACACCGAGCAGTGCCGGATCGTCGGTGTTGATCGACACCGGCACGCCGGCCCGGCGCAACCGGTCGATCGGGTGCGCGCGGAGCGAGGGATAGACGCCGAGCGTCAGATTGGAACTCGGGCAGATGCCGAGCGGAATGCGGCGCTCGGCCAGCAGTGCGACAACGGAGTTGTCTTCGATGGCGCGGACGCCATGGTCGATCCGGTCGGCGCCGAGCAACTCGACGGCGTCGCGCACACTCAGGGCGCCGCTCGATTCGCCGGCGTGCACGGTGCGCTTCAGCCCGGCCTCCCCGGCCCGGCGGAAGGCGGCGGCGAAGCGCGGGCCGGTCCGTCCGGCGGCGGCCTCGTTGCCGTCGATCGACAGCGCGACGACGCGCGGGTGCTGCAATCCGGCAAGGGTCTCCACCAAGGCGATGCCCTCCGCTTCGCTCTGCGTCCGCAGCAGGCTGACGCACAGCCCGACCGGGGCCAGCCCATCCTTTTCAGCGGCGGCGAAGCCGGCATCGAGCGCCGCGATCAGTTCGGGTATCCGTGTCGCCCAATGATGCCAATGAGTCGGATTGATGATGGCGTCGGCATAGCGTGCTCCGCTCGCCGTCATGCGGCGGCTGAAATCATAGGCGACCGCGGCGAGTTGCTCAGGACTACGCACCAGCCCACAGACCCAGTCGAGGAATTCAAGGAAATCGGCCAAGCCTGAGAAAGTGAACAGAGTTTCCGGCGGTCGCGGAAGCGGCTCGTCATTCTGTACGGCCAGCCGAGCGATGGTGTCGACCTCGAAGCACCCTTCAAGATGGATGTGCACTTCTGCTTTCGGCAAAGGAATATAATCTCGGGTCACAAAAGGTTCCTTTGGCCGCTTTGGCTGGGCCGCGCCCTTAGTCTGATCCAACTTGCCCATGCTTGGGGACGCCGGCGTTGCCGGCAAGAGCAATCTTCTTGTCGAGTCGAGATTCTCATGTGCGCCGGCAAGGTTTCGAAATGGGTCCGAGAATTGATAGTCCTGCGATTCCAACGCGGAAACAGCTTCGCTCACACATGTCAGCGTCCGACCTACGACGTACGGCCGCAGGGCGACGGGCCTCGCTTCCCGAGTTTGAGCCACGGCCCCCCATCACGTTCAACAGCCTAGATGCTGGCGTTCTCCAGGTCGTTCGAGCCCAGCTGTTCGGTCTGCTGCGCCAAAAGGCGCTCCAGGCATCTGAATAGCGGCCCTGGGCAGCGCTCCACCTGTCGAATGTCTGTTATATCAGATAGTACGTCAATATATTGACAAGCGGCAACCATTTCGTGCACAGTGTGCCTGTCCTCACCGACCCCTTGCCTTGTGGGTCCGGTAAAGAAGGGGCGAGGCCTGCCATATGATCCGCACCGATAATTGTAGCTGAGCCACAGCGAAAGCCGCGTCATACCGGCTGACCTGCGGCACGAACCCAAAAACATCTCAGCTCATCAGAATGCAACCGAAGCATCGTCGGGATGCAGCGGACAGGCTTAACTGAATCAGTACGCATCAAAAGGAATTTCATACCATGCTGTTTCGCAGCAACAGTTCATCGCGCCCTATAAAGTGGGACTTTTATTTCCCGGCAGGTAGTGCAAGGCTTCGCGCCTCGCCGCTGCTGCTGGCCAGCCTGCTCGCCACCGCGGGCGCGTCGCCGGTGTTGGCTCAGTCGACCGCGCCAGCAAGCCCGGGACAGGCGGTCCAGGTGGCCGACGCGGCTGCGCCGCAGGACATGGGCGCAGGGGGCGCGGTTGAAGAAATCACCGTGGTCGGACGCCATCGCGCCGAAAACAAACAGGACGTGCCGATTCCGATCGCCGCGATCAGTGGCAAGACGCTGGACGAAGAACACGTCAATCAGCTGGTCGATTTCAAGAATGTCGTTCCGGGGTTCAACCTGATCAACTCCAACCCGCGCGTGTCCGCGGTGGTGCTGCGCGGCGTCGGCGGCAACGCCAGCAACGACGGCTCGGAATCCGGCGTCGGGCTCATCATCGACGACGTCTTCTATACCCATGTTGGATTTGCCTGGCTCAACCTGACCGATCTCGACCATATCGAAATGCTGCGCGGGCCGCAGGGCACATTGCTCGGCAAGAACACGACCGTCGGCGCGCTGATCGTTTCGACCAGCAAGCCGAGCTTCGAACCGGAAGCCGACGCCGAGATTTCGTTCACCAACCATGACGGATATTTTTTCAGGGGCGATGCCACCGGTGAGATCGTGCCGGGCATTTTGGCTGCGCGGATCAGCGGGTATGATGACAATTCGGACGGCTTCATCCTGAATCACTACAACGATCATACGTATGGGGATCACAGACGCTACGGTGTCCGCGGCCAGCTCCTGTTCACGCCCGACGACGACATCGACGACCGCCTGATCGTCAACCATTATCAGTCGTTCGAGTATTCGAACTACGTATCGACCTTGAGCGTAAACTCCCAGTATTTTGCCACCCTCGCGGCCAAGGTGCCGCGTGGCTACGGCTATACGCCGATTGCGGGCCCAGTCGACTTCAACGAAGCGACGCAAGACCGGCTGCCGACCCATATCGACGGCGTATCCAACGAGCTCAACTACCATCTCGACGGCCTGACGCTGACCTCGGTGTCCGCCTATGAGTTCTTTCAGTTTCGGCCGTTGAACGGCGCCGGCAACGTCCCGTTTCCGGTCTCCCGGTCGGGTTACGACGTCGACGACGATCAGTTCTCACAGGAGTTCCGGGTGGCCTCTCCGGCCGACCAGGACTTCGAATGGCAGGGCGGGCTCTATGGTCTGCGCGAATTCATCGGCACCATCGACCGGACCATCTATTTTCAGGACGCATCGGCTTATTACCTGGGAACGACCGCCAACCCCAATCCGATCGTCAACCCGGCGCTGCTGAACGGTGTCCAGGAAGACAAATGGGGCAAGGCCGATACGACCAGCATCGCCGCTTTCCTGCACGGAACCTGGCACGTCACCGACGCGCTCGACCTGACCGCAGGCGTCCGGGACACTCTGGAATGGAAGTATGCAGCCGATCCGTCCAGCTACTCGGGCACGGGGGATTCGCCGAACCTGGCGGAGACCGCCTATCTGCTCCAGAACTTCGGCGGGCTCAATGGGATCGCCGACTCGTCGAGCGGCACTCTCGCGGTGAAGAACAAGAACGGCACCTATAGTTTCGTCCCCTATCACATGAACGGCGCATTGTCTGCGATCGAGACGCACAACTCGGCCTCGCTCCTGGTGAACCCGTCCTACAAGATCGCGCCGAACGTCCTGGTCTACGTTGCCGCTTCCACGGGCGAAAAATCCGGCGCCGCGGTCACCAACGCGATCGCGTTTGCCAACACGACCGGTCAGGTGGTGCCGATCTTCACCAAGCCAGAGACCTCGGTCGATTACGAGTTCGGCCTCAAGACCGACTGGTTCGACAAGCGGGTCGAGGCCAATATCAATGTCTATGACGATCATATCTACAACTACCAGACGTCTGTCGAACAGAGCCTGGGCGTTGTGGGCGGCCTGCAGCAATTCGCGAACTATCTCTCCACCGCGGGCCAGGTCCGGCTCAGGGGCGTCGAATTCGAAGGCAAGGTGGTGCCGACCGAGGATCTGAGCATCGCGTTCAACGCCGCCTTGAACGACGCACGCTACGTTTCATTCGACAACGCGCCGAACCCGTATTTCGGCGTCGCAGGCGCCGCCACCCATGCGGATCCCTATGCCAGCCTGACGGGCCAGCAGATCCCGAACGCACCCAGGCTGTCAGGAAACATCACCATCAATTACCAGCATCCGCTGACCGGCGACCTGAACGGGTACATCTGGGTCAATCAGAGCTATCGCGGCAAGGTTTATTTCACGTCGTCCTATCTCCCGGCGAACTATCAGAGCGATTATGGCCTGACTGATTTCGGAGTGGGCGTGAAGGCCGCGGACGGGACCTACGGCGCCGAGTTCTTCATGAGGAACGCGCTCGACCTGCGCTATGCGGTCTCGATCACCGGCACCGCCGCTCCGACCGGCTCGAACACGGCGACTCTCGGGGACCCGCGTTATTTCGGCGGCAAGCTGACCTATCATTTCGGCGGCGGGTCGGCCGCGGCCCCCGAAACGGCGGCGGCCTACACCCCACCGCCGGTTCAGCACCCTGCACCAGCGCTGGCCCGCAACTACGTGGTGTTCTTCGACTTCAACAAGTCCGACCTGACGACGGACGCGGTGACGGTCGTCGACCAGGCGGCGAAGAACGCCGGCCCGGCCAAGGCGACCGAACTTACGGTCACCGGCCACACCGACACCGTCGGCTCGGACGCCTACAATCTGCGTCTTTCGCGGCGCAGGGCGGAAGCGGTCGCGGCACAACTGGAGAAGGACGGCATTCCTTCGAGCGAGATCGCGATCGTCGCCAAGGGCAAGCATGACCTCCTCGTGCCGACCAAGGACGGCGTCAGAGAGCGGCAGAACCGGCGCGTCACCATCGTTTACGATGGCGGTGCCGTCTCTTAGGTCGGGGCAAACGACGAAGTCCGGCGGCGTCCTCAAAAGGAACCCGGCAGAGCAGACGGACGCTCTCGTCATGGTGATCTCCTGCTCGGATCAACAGGGGCGCAGCTGTCACAGGCCGCGCCCCTGTTGCGCTCGTCAATGGCTCGGCAGCTGGTCTTGGCCGGAACCCCCTGCGACAGCCCGGGATCAAATCAAGGCTGAGCCGTGCGTGCCGGCCCCGCGGTGTGCTGCGGGTGCCAGCACCGAAGACGATGCCGGCCTTCGAACGGGTTTCATCCTCGTCGCCTGGGCCAAGGCGACACCTGTCGAGGCGAGGAGGAACAGGGCAAGCAGGACGACCCTTTCACGATATCCGATTTCTGCTCTCCTGCAGAGGAGGAGCAGTCACTTGTCTTCCGGTTTCAGATGGAGGGCCGTGTTGTCCGGAGGGACGACGGCGATTTCGTCATGCGGTGTGCCGGCCGGCGCCCAATTATAAGGGACTGGCTGAGCGCGATAGACACTGTAGTTGACGGTCGGCCGGCCAGTATCCACATCTTTTCCGCGCTTTGGGTAGGGGTTTAGATATTCCCACACGATTTCCCCGCTTGGCGTCACCTGGAAGAAGCGGCCGATCTGGCCTTCGTCGATAAACGTATTGCCATTGGGCAGTCGACGCGCGGCGCTGATATGCGTGCTGCGGAAGGTCCAGCCTGGATTGCCTGAGTTCACCCCCGAATATTGCCAGACGATCTCCTTGGTCGCCGGATTGACTTCAATGACGCGCGAGCCGCCCGTTAGCGTGATTGCGGCATGTGGAAAGCCGCCCTCGCCCTGGTTGTCGAAAACCAGAAGATTGCCGGCGCCCGGTAGACCCTTGGGGATGATCTGGGCGTCATGCTGACCGGAGATCTGGTCGACCGGCCGCGGAATGGTTTTCGAAAAGCCGCCGGGGCTCTGCGCGACCGCCGGGAAATGCGGTCCGAGCGTCCAGACGATTTTCCCCGTCCTGCGATCGATGATCGCGATGAAATTAGCGTTGCGCGAGTCGAAAATCAGATTATCCGGCGCAAAACGCTTGTCGCCCTCGTCGAACCAATGGTTCGGCCCCACAGGCTTCAGGTTATTGACATGCAGGAAATCGGCGCTGGGCGTTTCCTTCAATAGTTTGAGTTCTTCCGGGCTGAAGCCGAGCTCGCCGAGATGTTCTGACGCCGTCCAGGTCCAGGCAATTTCGCCCGCCGGATTCACCTCGTAGACGACGTCGTCGAGCATTTGCCCGACTGCAAAACCCGGCAGAGAATGAAGCAGATTGGCGAGCACGAGCGTATTGCCATTTGGCAGACGGGCGATGTCATGGTGCTGTTGGGCGCGCCCGCCCGGCGCCTTGGCGCCGAAACGCCACACCACATGGCCTTGCCAGTCGAGTTCGCCGACAGTCTTGCGGATCGCGGTAATCCCCATGCCAGGGAGGAGATCGGTTCCCTTGCCCTGCTCGCTCTCCAGCGTGACAAAGACGTGGCCGCGTTCGCCGCCGGCCAACGCTGGGTCGATGAAGACAGCTGGCTGGCCGCCATATTTCCAGTCATGGACCACATGGCCGGTCAGGTCGATGAGGCGTGTCACATCATCGCCGCCGACGAACAGGACGTATGAATTGTAAGCCTTCACCGGATCATAAATGGTTGTGCCGGTGGGATAGACGCTAGGTTCGGCGCCCGCGGTCCCCGTCAGCGTCGCAGCGCTGAAGAAAGCGGCGGACACGAGCGCATACGCGCGGCTTTGCCGCTTGGCCTTCGAAAAGGCGAGAGTGCGGATCATGGCTTGAATACCCCAACACAAAAGTCGTCGGTGGATCTTACCGCTGCGGGATGCGGTGTCGGCGAATGAAGGACAGGGTGTTTTCGACGTGCCTTTCCGGAGCGCGGTCGCTGAAGACGTACCCGACCTTGCCGTTTGGCGCGATTACGTACGAAATCCGGTCGGCCATAGTGCTGGCGGCGCCAACCCGGACTGAGTCGTAGGCCTCTATGACAGACGCCGCCGGATCGGCGGCGACGGGGAACTTGTCGCGGCATTCCTTGCTCGAGAACTCGACCTGGGTCGCAAGCGGGTCGGCGGAAATGCCGATCAGGCTGGCGCCGGCCGCGGTGAAATCAGCGGAAGCCTCGGCGAATTCATGGGCCTCGATCGTGCAGCCGCGCGTGAACGATTTCGGATAGAAATAGACCACGACCGGACCCCGCCTGAGGGCATCGGAGAGCGAGAACGTGAATGGTTTGCCGCCGAGCGCCGCCGGCAGGGTGAAATCCGGCGCCGTATCGCCGACCGCGAGTGTCGCGCGCACCGGCCCGGCCAGCAAGCACCCACCGAGAGCGATCCCCATGATCGCGCCCGTCATCGGAAACGGTCTTTCCAACATGGCTCCCTCCAGACTCTGTCGTAACGAAGACGCGAGCAGCCGCACACTACTTGAGCTCGGCGGCCACCTTGTCGATGCCGGCCTTCGAGCAGGCTTCGTCCTTGTCGCCGCCGGGCGCCCCGGAAACGCCGACGCCGCCGATCACATCGTCCCCGACCTTGATCGGCAGCCCGCCCTGGATGGCGATGACGCCGGGCAGCAGCTGGGCGCCGAAGGTCGGATTGTCCTTGAGGCGCTGCGCGAACTCGCCCGAGGGAGAGCGGAATGTCCTCGCGGTGTAGGCCTTGCGCTGGCTGTTCTCGAAGGTGTGCGGCGAGGTTCCGTCGCCGCGCAGAGCGGCAATGACTTCGCCTTCCCGGCCTACGACATGCACCGAGACATGGTAGCCCTGGGCGCGGCAGGTTTCATAAGCTGCCTGGGCGATCGCGATCGCGGTCGTCGCGGACAGTGCCTTCTCGGTGATGAGCTCGGCATTGGCCGGAGAAATCGCAGCACCGAAGACGCCGGCGGCGATGAACAGTTTCAGGGAATTTGACATGGTTTGCATCCTATCGTGAATGAAATTGAATGAAGCTGGTGCATTTTCCAAATAATCTGAATCGCTCGTTAGGCTTACCGGGCCAGGTTGGGCTTGTAGATGGCGTGGCAACTTTTGCAGACTTGCGAGAGCTCGTGCGCCTTGTCTCCTGCCGCGGAAAAATTCTTGTCCTTCACATCCTTGTCGAGCGCTCCAACCAGATCGATCCCTTGCTGCACGATCTTGACGGCCTGGGCGCCATCATTGCCTTTCTTCTCGAAGTATCCCTTGATCCAACTGAACGAGTACTGGATGACTTGCATGTCGTCAGCATAGGAACTCAGGTTGCCGTCGCTGACGTCAGCCTCGAAATACTTGAACGTCTGCTCCAGCGTCCGCATCAGTTCGTCGTCGTAGTCGTGCAGGTCGAGCTCGATACGCTCCGCATTCGACGCCCTCGTTCCCAGGGTGATCAAAGCCACCAGGGCGAGGATCAGTTTACGCTTCATCGATTACTCTTTTGAAAAACCAGGCGGTCCGCCGGGCGTCGATAGGGGAAGACGCCCGGCGGTTCGGTTGCGGCGGGAGGGCGCCGGCCGAAAGGGGGCCGGTGGTGGGCTAGGCGAGAATGCCGTCGACCACCTGACCGTAGACCTGCGTCGGGCGTTCCGAACGGCCGTTCCGGAAATAGATCACTTTGCGGAAATCGAGACCGACCAGCTTCAGCACCGTCGCCTGCAGATCGTAGGTATCCACCGGATTCTCGACTGCCCTTAAGCCGAGTTCGTCGGTCTGACCGTAGGTGATGCCCGGCTTGACACCGCCGCCGGCCATCCACTGGGTGTAGCCCCAGGCATTGTGGTCGCGGCCGTCGCCGCTTTCGCCGTAAGGCGTGCGGCCGAATTCCTGCACCCAGACCACCAGTGTCGAGTCCAGGAGGCCGCGCGACTTGAGGTCGGCGAGCAGGCCGGCGATCGGCTTGTCGACGACTTTCGCGTGCGTGGCGTGATTCTTCACCAGGTTGCGGTGGGCGTCCCAGTTGAGCTCTTCGCCGCTGATGTCCTGCGGACCGGTGACGACGTGCACGAACCGCACGCCGCGCTCCACCAGCCGGCGGGCGCGCAGCAGGTTGGTGCCGTATTCCCGCGTCACATCCTCGTCCAGACCATAGAGTGACTTGGTCGCCTCGGTCTCCTTGCTGAGGTCAACCGCCTCAGGGGCCGAGCTCTCCATCCGGTACGCCAGCTCGTAGGAGCGGATGCGAGCCTGCAACTCGCTGTCATTCGGGTGCGACGCGGCCTCGTGCTCGTTGAGCGCCTTGATCAGGTCGAGATTGTCGCGCTGCTGCCGGGGCGAGATCGCATCCGGGGCCTGGAGGTTGAGGATCGGCTGGGGGCCGGGACGGAACGCCGTGCCGGCATAGACCGCGGGCAGGAAGCCCGAGCTCCAGTTGGTCGAGCCGCCGGTCGGTTCCTTCTTGCCGGCATAGAGCACGACATAGGGCGGCAGGTCGGGGTTGGCCGAGCCCAGCGCATAGGTGATCCATGAGCCGATCGACGGCCGGCCGGGATTGATGTCGCTGGTGTTCATCTTGAGGATCGAGATGTCGTGCGTCGCCCCGATCGTCA
>Ga0302319_10024861_pt1 | contig 10624 bp, 7 predicted proteins | sample Bog_T0_2_FD_203319 | JGI IMG/M metagenome (GOLD analysis project Ga0302319, IMG submission 203319) | Peat permafrost microbial communities from Stordalen Mire near Abisko, Sweden - Bog_T0_2 | ecosystem: Environmental > Terrestrial > Soil > Wetlands > Peat | place: Sweden: Abisko, Stordalen Mire... | reverse complement strand
GTGATTGTCGGCGCGCCGCTCAAGAATTATACCCGGTTCGGCATCGGCGGACCAGCCGCGGTGTATGCCGAAACGCCCGATTCGGACAGCTTTGTGGAAGCCCTGGGGCTGGTCCAATCGGAAGCATTGCCCTATGTCGTGATCGGCGGCGGCACCAACTTGATCGTCTCGGACTACGGGTATAGCGGCATCGTGTTGCGATTCACCGCGCACTCTTTGCGGCATCAGGGGACGTCAGTGTATGCCGATGCGGGTGCCGATCTGCAGGAACTGGTCGACTATTCGATCGATCACGGGCTCCGCGGCATCGAAACAATGACCGGCATTCCTGGTTCGGTCGGGGCGGCGGTCTACGGAAACGCGGGAGCTTACGGCCACTCCATTATGGAAAGCGTTTCCTCCGTCCACTTCTTCGATGGTGAATCGGTCCGCAGTTTCGATAACGCCCAATGCGAGTTCCACTATCGCGAGAGCGTCTTCAAGCGCCATAAGGAATGGGTTATCTTCTCTACGGAATTGCGTCTGCAACCGGCGCCGGCGGCGGAACTTCGCGAAATTGCGGATGGCATTTTGAAGATCCGCAACCAGAAGTATCCGCCCACTATGAAGTGCGCCGGCAGCATCTTCAAGAATCTGATCCTGGCGGAGTTGCCGCCCAGCGTTCGAGAAGCGGTGCCGGCTAAAGTGATACGGGAAGGCAAGGTTCCATCGGCTTATTTTCTCGAACAGGTGGGCGCGAAGGGGTTGAAGAATGGCGACATTCACGTCGCCGACTATCACGCTAATCTGATTTACAACGTAGGGGAAGGCACTGCGCGCGAACTCACGGAAGTGATCGATCTGCTGAAATCGCGGGTCCAGGACCGCTTTGGGCTGGAGCTTGAAGAGGAAGTGCAGTATGTCGGTTTCGACATGCGAGCTTCGGGATAATTCGTCGGGCCCGATAAACCAGTTATCCTATTCCAATGACAAAGTTGCTCGCGGGCGCCTTGGTTCCTCTGCTGCTGATCGGTGAGGAGCACATCGATTCTGACGCGAATTGGAAAATCCGGCGCGAAGCCACCGAGAATTCCCACGTGATGCATACGCTGCATATGCTCACCGATCGCTACGGTCCGCGCCTGACTGGCTCGCCCAACCATGAAGCGGCGGCCAAGTGGGCCGTAGCCGAACTCACATCGTGGGGATTGAAGAACGCGCACCTGGAGCCCTGGGATTTCGGCCATCCCGGATGGTTGAACGAGAAGGCCGCCGGTTACCTGATCGGACCGATCGCCGACACGCTGACGTTCGAAGTGCTGGCCTGGACTCCGTCTACCAAAGGCGCCGTCACAGGACCGGCGGTTCAGGTAATCCCGCCCGAGGCACCGACGAAAGAAGAACTAACGGCATGGATGGACGCCAATCAATCGAAGATCGCCGGCAAGATGGTTCTGGTGGGCAAAGCGGCGGTGGTCCGAGTGAGCTTCAATCCCACCAACAAGCGGTTGGACGATACGGAAGCGCGGGCGCGCTTCGATCCTGTAAATCCGTCTCGGCCTAATTTTCCGGCCCGCGTGCCGCCGCCTCCCGGTAAGTTGACGGCCAACAAAGCCACCGAAACGATCGACGCCTGGCTGGTGGCGCACGGCGCGCTGGTGCGGATCAACGATGCCGGACGGGAGATGGGCCAGATCCGCGCGTTCAACAACAAAACATACGATAGCGCCAAGGCCGTTCCGACGGTGGTGCTGCGCAACGAAGACTTCGGACGCATCGAGCGCCTGCTGGCCGATGGCGACAACGTGCAATTGCAGTTCGACATTCAGAACCACTGGTATCCCGAGGGCAAGACCAGCTACAACGTGGTAGCCGAGATCCCTGGCTCGGACAAAAGCGACGAGATCGTGATGCTGGGCGCGCATTTCGATTCCTGGCATTCCGCCACCGGAGCCACCGACAACGCGATCGGTTCGGCGATGATGATGGAGGCTGTGCGGACTATTCAATCGCTGGGATTGAAGCCGCGGCGGACCATTCGGATCGGCTTGTGGTCGGGCGAAGAGGAAGGATTGCTTGGCTCGCAAGCCTATGTAAAACAGCACTTCGGAACTTTTGAAGATCCGAAGCCCGAATACCAAAAGCTGGACGCCTATTTCAATATCGATTCCGGAACGGGCCGAGTTCGCGGCGCGGGCATCTTCGGACCACCCGCAGCAGCCACGGCGCTGCGGGAAGCTCTGGCGCCGTTCGAGGATCTGGGCGTGATGGGCGCGACCGCCAGTAAGAGCCGCAACCTGGGGGGCACCGACAGCACTTCCTTCAATCAAGCAGGCCTCGCGGGAATTGGATTGGGCCAAGACCCGATCGAGTATCAGAGCGCGACCTGGCACACGAATCTGGATACGTATGAACGCATTATTCCAGACGATGCGGTGAAATCGTCGATCGTGATCGCGGCGGGAGTCTGGCATCTGGCGAACCGCGACCAGAAGTTGCCGCGCTTTAGCAAGGATGAAATGCCCAAGCCGCCCAAGCCGGAGGGAGAGAATGCCGAAACTCCGAAACCGGAGGCGCCGAAAATTCCCACCACGGCGGGTTCGCGGCTGTAACGGCGATGAATCATGACCGCCGTCGACCTGTCCAGTTACGCGGGCCTGGCCGCGATGTTCCTGCTGACCTTCAACATCCTGCTCGGCCTATTGCTTTCGACTAAGTACAATCCAGTCCGGCAGTGGCCGCACCGCCGAGTCAAGATTTTCGAAATTCATAACTGGACCGCTTATATCGCGCTTTCGCTGGTGTTCCTGCACCCGCTGCTGCTGTTGTCCTCGAGCACAGCCGGATTCAAATCGGTGGACATCTTGTGGCCGGCGCGTTCCCCGCATCAGAAGCTGTACAACTGGTTTGGCGCGCTAGCCTTGTACTTCGTCACGTTGGTGGTGGTCACATCCTATTTCCGTCCGCAACTGAGAAACCGGATCTGGAAAGCGTTCCACTACTCGGCGTATGTGGCGGCGATTTTTTTATACGTTCATGGCACTCTGATCGATCAGAATTTGAAAGACCAGCCCGCCGATTTGTTCGATGGCGAGAAGATCGAAGTGGAAGCTTGCGGGGCTTTGGTGCTGGGCGCTTCTCTGTGGCGCTTGCGATATGGGATCGTGAACGGCCGCCGTTAAATTTGGTAGACTCCTGGTCATGCGACGCATCGCACTGACTCTACTCCTGACCTTTGCCGCTTTTGGCGCGACTGACACATGGCCCAAAGTGCGCGATCTGCCGGGCGGAACCGAACTGCGCGTGTACAAGAAAGACGGCAGACCACCGATCAACGCCAAACTGGCTGACGTTACCGACGACGCTTTGATTGTGGTGCTTAAGAAAGACGAAGAAGTCTCGATCCCGAAGGACCAGATCGAGCGCATCGACTATCGTCCGCAGAAGGTGAGCCGCCCCACGACGATAGTAAATAACAAAGTGGAAGACCCGAATACGCAGGCGCCTGTCGGTCCGCAACGGGACGCCAAGGTGCCGGGGACTTCGTCGTCGAGCAATATGAGCTTTGGCGGTAAGCCCGATTTCGAGACCATCTATCGCCGCGTGCCCGTGCCGCCGGCGGCGAAGTAGTTCTTAACTACCGTTCCACCCTTCATCACAAATTGGACCTGCTGTAGCACCTTGATGTCTGCCAGTGGATCGCCCGCGACGGCGATCAGATCCGCATACTTGCTTCCTCAACCGTTCCGACACGATCTGGCCAACTCAACGGATCCGCTGCGTTTACCGTGGCGGCGCGGATGGCATCGGCGGGAGACATGCCGCGTTTCACAAGGGCCGCCAACTCTGCGGCGTTTTTGCCTTGCGATCCGGCTCCGCTGGCATCGAAACCCGACGCGATCTTTATACCCAGGCTCATGGCCTGCTGAATCTGAGTTTGTATCCCTAGGAGGAATTGGTCACGACGGTGTTGCACGGCGGGACTCAGCGGTTCACCCGCGGACTTCGCCAACATTTCATCAATCACGCCTACCGTGGGAACGAGAAAAATCCCTTTCTCCTTGATCATCTCGAGCGACTGCCGGTCGGCGCGGTGGCCATGCTCGATGGAATCCACCCCGGCGTTGATAGCGTTCTCAATTCCTTCCGGTGTGGTCGCATGTGCGGCCACCTTGAGCCCCTGCTTATGCGCTTCCTCTACGATCACGCGCATCTCCCCGACAGTCAGAGTCGGATGGGACCAATCCGCGTAAACCTTGATCAGGTCGGCGCCATAACCGATCTGCTCGCGGACCGCGCGGCGGGCCTCCTCTGCTCCGCTAATCGTCTGTGCGCCGGTGGGAAAGTCAGTCAAATCGGGAGAGACGCCGAACGGATTATATTGACCCACGGCAGCAATCCCGCGCGTGGCCACCTGCATCCTGGGACCATCCACCAAGCCCTGCTGGATGGCATCGCGAAGAGCCACGTCGGCGTACCCCGAGCCCTCGTTCTCGACGTCCCGAACCGAGGTGAAGCCGGCGTTCAGAGTGATCCGTGCATTGGCTGCGCCTTCCAGAGCGCGAAAGGCCTGCGACTTCTTGGCCAGGCCTAACAGGTACCCGTCCGGTCCATCGGAAAAGCGAGCCATCAGATGCGTGTGGCAATCGATTAGTCCAGGCAGCACGGTGGCTTGGCTTAGATCGATGACTTCGACGGTGCTGGGAACGTGCGCCTGCACTTGCGAAATCGGCCCAACTTCCTTGATCCGCTCGCCCTCAATCCAGATTCCCTGGTTCTCCGCATAGACGCCCTTCCGCACGTCCAAGACTTTGCCGGCTTTTACCAGAATCGAAGGAGGTGCAGGGGGAATTTGTTGTTGGGCCTGTGCGAGAGCGGCGCTGGCCGCGATAATTAAACTCAGGATAGTACTAGCAGTGCGGTAGTTTTTAAGCATCATATTCCTCCAATCAAACGGGCCTTTGTACTTCCGAATGCTTCTGCGCCTTGACAGGCTCCCTCGGCGGGTCCTACCATCGTACATATTCGTCTTCGGCGGGAGTGGGCTTGGTTTTCGTTCAGATGGTCCTCGTGTCTCCATCGGGCCTCCCCTACCAAAGATAAAATCGCTTGAGGGGAGAGGTCACTTATGGTGCTGGGAGAAAACATGAAAGGCTTTTTGTTGGTTCGGGCGGCTATCTTGCTCTGCCTGCTCGCTGGATTAGGGACTGCCCAGACATTTCGAGGCACGATTCTCGGCAGTGTCTCGGACCAGAGCGGAGCGGCCGTGGGCGGGGCTAAAGTTACTGTAAAAAATATTGGGACTGGCCAAGTCAGGGAGACCACCACCACCGGAGACGGCACCTACGTGGCTCCCGAACTTTCGCTGGGCAGCTACACGGTTACTGTGGAAAAACCCGGCTTCAAACGAAGCGTAACCAACGAAGTGAAAGTGGATGTGGCGTCGGAGACCCGTGTGGACGCAACCCTGCAGGCAGGCGAGGTTTCGACGACGGTGGAAGTGTCGGGTGAGATCGTACCGCTGGTGGAAACCACCTCCGATACTCAAGGCGGCATCATCGAAAGCTCTGTAGCCGCGAATCTCCCCGTCAATGGCCGCGATTATACAAAGCTGATCTACCTGGTACCTGGCGTCGCCGGATCGCCGGACCAAATTTCCGATTCTCCCGGTTCTTATGGAACGTTCTCGTTAAACGGCGCGCGAGGGCGAGCCAATAATTTCCTGCTCGACGGTACCGACATGAACGACGGCTACCGGAACGATCCCGCTATTAACGAAGCGGGCGTGTTCGGCACTCCGGCAACGATTCTCCCCATCGATGCGGTGGCTGAGATTCGCGTACTTTCAAACTTCGAGCCAGAATATGGGCGAAGCGCGGGCGGCGTGATCAACATCGTCACCAAGAGCGGAACGAATGCCTTTCACGGGACGGCGGCTGAGTTTGTCCGTAATACCGATTTAAACGCCCGCAATTATTTCAATTTCGATCCGGCCCCGAAATCGCCCTTTCACAACAACCAGTTTGGCGGATCGCTGGGCGGCCCGATCGTGAAAGACAAGACATTCTTCTTCCTCGATTACGAAGGGCAACAAGAAAGCGGCGGTCTGAACAGTCTGGCATGCGTTCCCGATCCTTCGCTGCTGGCGACCGCCTCGAATCCCGTAATCGTCAACCTGTTGAAGCGCAATCCTTGGCCAGCGCCGAATCTTCCCGTTGCCTCCGACGCTACTGGATGTCCGAACGGACCCAACCTCTCGGCGACTACGAATTTCACGAATAAACTCAGCAGCGGAATCGTTAAGCTGGATCACAATTTCAACTCGAACAATATTCTGACCGGCCGCTATTACATTGGCGACAGCACTCAGAGTTTCCCGCTCGCGCTGACAGGCGGCGGATTGCTGCCGGGTTACAACACTGTGACGCCGACGCGCGTGCAACTGATCTCGCTTTCACTGGTCACCGTGCTCTCTCCCAGGACGGTAAACGAAGTGCGCGGCGGATGGATCCGATTTGCGGAAGGCTTCTATCCGCAGGATCAGTCCTTTAATCCAAACACGATTGGGCTGGATACCGGTGTTACTTCGCCCTACGATTTCGGCCTTCCGGTGATCAATGTCAGTGGTTTCGCCCAGATCGGAGCTAACTCTTCGGATCCGCGGAATCGTGTTGACAGCAACTGGCACTTCATCGACAATGTCAGCTTCAAGACGGGCCGCCACGATTTAAAGTTTGGGTACGAATTCCGCCGCACGACTGTATCGCAGAACTTCGATCATAACTATCGCGGAAAGCTCAGTTTCGATAGCTTGGGCGACTTCCTGGATGGAACGCCGGACGGAGGGTCGCAGTACTCCGGATACAGCAACCGCAACACCTACGAGAATAATCACGGCTTGTATGTGCAGGACAATATTCGCATCTCCTCCAAACTTACCGTGAACGTGGGGCTTCGCTGGGACTATTATGGCGTTGTTGGCGAGAAGCATGGGCTGTTTGAAAACTTCAGCTTTGCGCAGGGTCTCTACCAAACCAACCAGCTCTACCAGCCGGACTATAACAACTTTGGTCCGCGCGTCAGCTTTGCCTACGATCTAACGGGTAAGGGAAAGACGGTGCTGCGCGCGGGATACGGCGTCTTCTACGATGCTATGTCGCAAGACCTTCTCATGGGGCATCTGCCTTACCCTTCGTACTATGCACCAGGCCCGGCTTATAGCGGTGTCGGCGCCGACCCGATTTCGGTGGGAAGCGCCAACTCCACCCCATTCGCCCCGGGATCGCCCGTCTATGGGGGCGTCAGTCCGGTTCCCGACGCGTTTGGTGTGGATCCGCACATGCGTACGCCCTACATGGAGAACTACAACTTCAATGTTCAGCAATCGCTCGGTAGCCATGCGACGCTGCAGGTGGGCTTTATAGGTTCAGCGGGACGAAAACTGTACCGCTTTGTCGATTTGAATCAACCTTCGCAGGCTCAGATCGATGCCGCCGATATCGCCGCGGGCGCGTCGCTTAGCTATGGCGTGCCGCGCGGTTATTCGGCGCTGTATTACATCTATCAGGAACAGGCCGCCGCGGCGTCGAATTACAACTCTCTCCAGAACAGTTTGCGCATCCACGAGTGGCACCACTTGCAAGGAACGGTAAACTACGTCTGGTCGCACTCGATCGACAATGCCAGCGATGGCGAGGATTTCGAGCCCAATCAGGCCCAGCCCAACGATAGCACCAATATCCGGGCTGAAAAGGGCAACTCCAGCTTCGATATCCGCCACCGGTTTACCGGCAACTTTATTTATGAATTCCCGAGCCCCAAGGGTAAGTGGGAGAAGCTAACCGGCGGATGGGGATTGAACGGCGTGCTGACCCTGCAAACTGGTCAGCCCTTCCAACTCAATTACAACTTTGAAGGCGACTACGACGGCAGCGGCAACGGAGACGGGCGTCCCGACGTGGTTGGCCCGATCCATTACAACCAGCACGACCCGTTGAACTTCCTGGATCTGACTTCGTTCGCGGTGCCTTGCACCCTGGATGGTACTGGCACTGCCGATACCAACTGCATTCCGGGAACGCGGCATTACGGCGACGAGGGGCGTAATGCTCTGGTTGGGCCCAGCTTCAAAAACTTCGATCTTTCGCTATTCAAGAGGACAGCGCTAACGGAGAAGGTAAACCTGGAATTCCGGTGCGAGGTCTACAATCTGTTCAATCACCCTAATTTCACCAATCCCGAGTTGCCGGCATTCATAGCCGACGCGGCCCCGAATGGCATTAATTCGAACGGTACCAGTGTGGGTTCTTATGCGCTGGCGGCCACCCCTGATGTCTCGATCGGCAACCCGTTCCTTGGCGGCGGTGGACCCCGGGGCATCAATCTTGGCCTGAAGCTTACTTTCTAAAACGGTATCAGATGGGGCGGGGCCGAAAAACGTCCCATCTGAACTAACCTAAGGCTCTCATGCGGCCGATGAGACAGTCATGAATAGAAGAATGAGCCGCCGCCTCCTATGCGCGGAGCTCGTCGAAGTTCGCTGGAAAGACAAAGCCGGCAGACTTCGCCGTTTGGTCGCGAATCTGGAAGACATCTCGCGGTCCGGGGTATGCCTGCAGTCGGAAACGGCGGTGCCGCTCGACACTGCCATTATCATCCGCTGCGAGGGATTGGATTACCCCGGCACGGTGCGCTACTGTCTCGATCGGGACGAATCCAATTTTATCGGGATCGCGTTCGACGAGGGCACCCAATGGTCGCGGTTGCAGTACCGGCCCCAGCACATGCTGGATCCGCGTGAACTGGTGCTGCGGGCATCCCGGCGTTCTCGCCCATCGATTCATTGATTCTGAAGGAAATAAGAATCCGGAAACGAACAGCCGCTGGGTCGTTGGCAAGTGCTAAACTCGAAGTCCAGGGACAATTACAGTGCGATTTGCGTTTTACGGAGCGACATTGGCGGTCGCCCTTCTTCTTCCCTTTCCAGGAAACGGTAGCGAATTCACGACCGTCGATTGTCCGGGGAGCACCTCTACCGTCGCGGTGAGCCTTAACGCCCAGGGGCAGATTGTCGGCGCGTGTACCATTGGTCGAACGAGCGTTGGATTTTTGAGATCCCCGAACGGAGAGTTCCGTACGGTCTCGGTGGCGGTTTCGCCGAGCGGGACGGGCCTCGTTGATATAAGCGACGCGGGCATCATGATCGGCTCATACCAGGACGCTTCTGGAATAATTCATGGCTTCACGTTCGACGGCATAACGGTGTCTTCCTTCGCCCTTGCCGGTGTGACTTTCACGCTTCCGGTAGGCATTAACTCCAGCGGGGTGGTTGCGGGTTACTCCCTTACCTACGGCGATAGTGGTCCGCCCGTCGGCCAAGGATTTGTCCGCGACACGCAAGGGGTCATCACCACCTTCCAGGTTCCGAATTTCACTTACACTCAGGCCGCCGCTATCAACGAATCCGGGGAGATCGTCGGTTTTGGGTCCAATAGCGCTGGAAACCACGGCTTTATTCGCGACGCGGAGGGAAACTTCACAATCTTCGACGTACCCGGGAGCGATCCGGTCCAGGGAACTTTTCCAGCGTCTGTCAATAACAACGGACAGATCACTGGCTGGTGGGGGGACTCCCGCACTGCGTCACACGGGTTTACGCGCGATGCCCTGGGCAACTTTACGACCTTTAGCGCTCACGGAGCAGGTTTAAACAATTTCGAAGGAACATTTCCGGCCTCCATTAACGATTCGGGCGAGGTCACGGGCTACGGAATAACGTCGGGGAATGACGATTTTTCGTTCACCCAATCTGGTTTGGCCGATCCCGTCAAGTTTCAAGATCCGTCCGGCTCTCCGCCGAACGGTTTTGGAACCCAGGCAAGCAAGATCAACTCCAGCGGCCAGATCGTGGGAGCGTATTACGACAGCAGCGGCCGGATTCACGGCTTTATCCGGAATGTGCTGCCGCCGGTTGAATAAAGATCCCCGGCGATTGGCCGCGGGTAGTAGAAATCTACTATTCGCTTGGTTGGCTTCAAGTGAGTATAATTCCCGGTTAGTATGCTTGGTTCATGAAGCGCTTCTGGGTTTTTCCGTTTTGCCTTGTTCTTTTCGCCGCCACCACAAATAACAGTCTGGAGGAGCGTCTGTGGCGTTTCCGCAACCTCGGGAAAGCCTTCTATGAGAATCCCACCACGCAAGCACAGGCCGTCGACGAGTTCAAGAAGGCGCTGGATCTGGCGCCCAATTCCGCTCGGGAACGCCTGAACTACGGGCTGGCTCTGCTGCGCGCCGGCAAGACCAAAGAAGGCGTCGACGAACTGTTGAGGGTGCAGAAGCAGGACCCGCAGCTTCCGCATACCTGGTTTAATCTCGGCATCGTGTACCGCAAGGACGGCGATGTCGACAAGGCCTTGCCCGAATTCGAGCGCATGATTCAACTCGTGCCGAACGAGCCGATCTCTCATTACAATCTGGGGGCGCTCTACAAGCAGGCGGGCCAGATGGATAGAGCCGAGCAGCAGTTCGCGCGCGCTGCCGAACTGAATCCCGACCTCGCCGCACCGCATTTCCAGCTCTACAACGTGTATCGCCAGCAGGGCAAAAAAGAAATGGCCGCCAAGGAGTTGGCCGAGTTTCAGCGGCT
>Ga0302319_10024860_pt1 | contig 10625 bp, 9 predicted proteins | sample Bog_T0_2_FD_203319 | JGI IMG/M metagenome (GOLD analysis project Ga0302319, IMG submission 203319) | Peat permafrost microbial communities from Stordalen Mire near Abisko, Sweden - Bog_T0_2 | ecosystem: Environmental > Terrestrial > Soil > Wetlands > Peat | place: Sweden: Abisko, Stordalen Mire... | reverse complement strand
CGCTACTCGCGCATTATCTGCACCTGTCGATTCTGGTGCAGAATCTGGCGACGATGCTCGGCCTTGGCTTGGGCATCGACTATGCATTGCTGATGGTGAGCCGGTTTCGCGAAGCACTGGCCGAGGGATATGATCCCGGCCACGCTGCCGATATTGCTGCCGAACAAGCGGGGCGGACGCTGATAATCTCGGCCACGACAGTTGCAGTCGGATTTTCAGCACTGCTGACTGTGCCCATCAGCGAACTGCGCTCCATCGGGGTAGCTGGTCTGCTGGTAACTGTTTTTAGTGTGATGCTGTGTACGTTCATTCTGCCTTGGGTGCTTGGTCTGCTAGGGCATCGTATCAATGCCGGCAGAATGCGTCTTCCAGCCAGTCGATTCAAAACGCGGGACAGCCTACGCGCGGCGAATGAGCGGTGGGTGCGGTGGGGCAGCATCATAACCCGCCGGCCCTGGACGGCTCTGCTTGTCGCCGGGATTCCGCTACTGATCCTCGCGTTCCAAGCGCGGAGAATCTCTCCCGGGCTTCCCGACCATGGCTCGTTCCCCGCCGCAGCCAAGTCGGTGCAAGCGCTGCACACGCTTCAAGGCATGGGGCGGTCGGGTATTGTGCAGTCCCTCCGAGTGGTCCTGGAGTTGCCGCCGCAGTCTCCGCCGCTCTCGCCGGCTGGCTGGCTTGCCGTCAGTCGCTTGACGAAGCGCTTCCAGAGCGATCCTAGAGCGGAAGAGGTCTTATCTCTTCCGACCCTCACGGGAATGTCTGACACCCCGCATGCTGTCGACGATGTGCCCGAGTCAATCCGCAAGAGTTTCCTACGTAGCGATGGCCAAGCTACCTTGATTGAGTTGCTGCCCACCGCCTCTCTTTCGCCCAACGAACAGATACGATGGGTACGAGAGGTGCGTTCCTCCGATGTCGCGGCGATGACCGGCGTGCCGGCGCTGTGTTGCGCGTCGGCGGCGTTCCTGCACTCGACGCAGATTATGACTCGGTAGTAAAAGAGCGGTTGCCGAGGGTGGTCCTTGGCGTCGTATTGGGGAGCTTGCTGGCGCTCCTGATCGGGTTACGTTCTTTATTTGCGGCTGTCAAAGCAATTCTGCTCAATCTACTCTCCGTTGGCGCTTCATTCGGTGCGTTAGTTGTCGTTTTTCAGGAAGGCCACGGTAGCAAACTCTTTGGGCTCGACGGACCGACCGGCACCGTATACCCGATCGTGCTGATTCTCTCGTTTGCCATTGTCTTCGGATTGAGCATGGACTATGAGGTCTTCCTGGTCGCCCGAGTCCTCGAAGAACGGCGGCGCGGTCTATCCGAGAGATCAGCGGTGATAGAGGGCCTGGCGCGGACGGCCGGGCTCATCACGAGCGCCGCGGCAATTATGATTGCCGTCTTCGCCGCATTCACCATGGGAAGCTTTCTGGTCGTCCAAATGCTGGGCTTTACGCTCGCCGGGGCGGTGTTCATTGATGCTACAGCGGTGCGGATGGTCGTCGGGCCGGCACTATTGCAAGTTGCCGGCGACTGGAATTGGTGGCCCTTTGGCTTACATGGGGCCCTGGTAACGTCTAGAAAGGAGCTTGCCCCATGACGGTGAACACCGTGGATGCTTTAGTGACAGCACAGTGCCTCGCAACAGCCTAGTTAAACGATTCGATTTATTTCACTTTCTCTCCTTGAGCGCTGGACTGGCTGATATCAAAGTCCTCGCGTCCAAGATTTGCTTTTCCTGAGCCCCGTTCGGTTACAAGAATCGAGGAGCCGGGCTTGCCCTGCAGCTTTGCCTCCACTTGCGTCGCAGACCAAGCGCCGCCGACCTCTTATCGATTCCTTCAGGCCAAGGACCTAGAATGGGTGTGTGAGGTGAGGGGGAGGGAGTGTCTTCCCCATGGACAGCCGGCTCGGCCAGAGTTCACTCGTCGGCACTGAGCTGGGCCACTACCGCGTCGTCGAGAAGATCGGCGCCGGCGGCATGGGTGAAGTTTACCGCGCTCGTGACGAGCACCTCGCCCGTGATGTCGCCGTCAAAGTTCTTCCATCCGGTACTGTCGTTAACGAGTCCGCCCGCAAACATTTCCGCAAAGAAGCTCTGATTCTCTCGCAGCTCAACCATCCCAACATCGCTACCGTCCACGACTTCGATACGCAGCAGAGTCTGGACTTCCTGGTGATGGAATACATCCCCGGAATCACACTCAATGACAAGGTGGCTGGTGGCCCGGTGCCGGAGAAGGAAGTCCTTCGCCTGGGGGTACAACTGGCGGAGGGTCTGTGTGCAGCGCATGAACATGGCGTGGTTCATCGCGATCTCAAGCCCGGCAACTTGCGGATTACGACCGAGGGGCGGTTGAAGATTCTGGACTTCGGGCTGGCCCTGTTGCGGCTACCAGTGACGCCAACCGCCACGACCATCGATAGTCTCAGCGAGGGGAACCCCCTGGCTGGGACTGTGTCCTACATGGCACCCGAGCAGTTGCTGGGAGAGGAGATTGACGGTCGTACTGACATTCATGCCACCGGGTTGGTGCTGTACGAAATAGCGACGGGCCAACATCCCTTCGCCGATGTGGAACGACCGCAACTCATCGGTGCGATTCTCCACCGGCCGCCACGACTCACTAGCGCTCTCAAAGCCAAGCTGTCTCCAGAACTGGAGAGGATCATCGGGAAGTGCTTGGAAAAGGAACCCGAGAACCGTTACCAATCCGCAAAAGAACTGGCGATTGATCTACGACGGCTGCTCACACCAAGCACGATGAAAGTAGCCGAAGCTGCTGTAGCAGACAGGAAACCTTGGAAGGTGCTGGTTTCCGGTTTGTTGCTGCTGATGGCGATTTCCATCGCAGGGGTGTGGTACTTTCGCGCGCACCAGAAACCGCCTGCGTCTCCACTGACCGACAAGGACACCATCGTTCTCTCTGATTTCGACAACAAGACCGGTGATGCGGTGTTCGACGACACCCTGAAGCAGGGGCTGTCAGTACAGCTGGAGCAATCGCCCTTTCTCTCTCTCCTTTCCGATCGCAGGGTGAATGACACGTTGATGCTGATGGGCCGTTCCGCCGGTGACCGTTTAACGCCGGAGGTTACACGCGAGGTCTGCGAACGCACAGGCAGCAAGGCGATGCTGACTGGCTCGATTGCTGCGCTAGGCAGCCAGTACGTGATCGGCCTGAAGGCGATGGATTGCAACACAGGTGAGGTGCTGGTCGAACCTCAAGAACAGGCGCCCGACAAGGAGGCCGTGCTTAAAGCTCTCGGCAGTGGAGCCGTCGGTCTGCGGAACAAGCTGGGCGAGTCACTCAGCTCAGTACAGAAGCACGCAACTCCGGTGGAGGAAGCGACGACGCCGTCATTGGAAGCGCTGAAGGCCTACAGCCTTGGGCAAAAAAAGCGATATACGGAAGGGGCCACAGCCGCGCTACCCTTCTACAAACGCGCGGTAGAGCTTGATCCGAATTTTGCCATCGCCTACGGAGTTATGGGAGGGGTCTACTTCGTCCTCAACGAACGCGAGCGAGGGGAGGAGAATATCCGCAAGGCTTATGCGCTGCGGGAGAAGGTGAGCGAACGGGAGCGGTTCTATATCGAGGGGAACTACTACGTGATGGTGACGGGGGAGCTGGACAAGGCGGCGCAGACCTACGAACTCTGGCAGCAGACCTACCCAAGAGACGCCGCGCCTTACCGGATCCTGGGATTCGTTTCCGGCGAACTGGGAAACTTCGAAAAGGCATTGGAGGAATTTCAAGCGGCGCTGCGCATGGAGCCAAATTTTGTGGCCAACTATCTGGACCTCGGACTGGCCTACATGATCCTCAACCGGCTGGATGAAGCAGAGGCGGTGTACAAGCAGGCGGAGGAGCGCAAGCTGGAGAACGAGCTTCTGGTCCAGGCCCGATATTGGCTGGCTTTCCTGAAGGGCGATACGGCGCAGATGGCGCAGTTGGTCTCAGCCGCCATAGGAAAGCCGGGCACGGAGGACCTGTTGCTGGCCACGGAAGCGGACACAGAAGGTTGGTACGGCAAGATGAAGAATGCGCACGAGCTGACCGGGCGGGCGATGGATTCAGCTCAGCGCAACGATGCCAAAGAGAGTGCTGCAATGTTTCAGGCAGCCGCGGGGTTGCGCGATGTGGAATCGGGAAACCGGGAGCAGGCGCGTGTCGAGGCAAACGCGGCGGTCAGGCTGGCCCCGAACCGCGATGTGCGGGCCCTGGCGGTGCTGGCCTTGGCGCGGGCAGGCGATATGGCAGACGCAGAGAAGCTGGCCGCCGAACTCGACAAGACGTTCCCCCTGGACACGCTTGTCCAGAGATATTGGCTGCCCACGATCCGTGCGGCGGTCGCCTTGGAGCGCAAAAACCCGAAGCGGGCCGTCGAAATCTTGCAAGTGGCGAGTGCAATAGAGCTGGGGGGCCACTTTAGCCTGCTCCCAGCTTATGTGCGTGGGGAAGCCTATCTCATGCTCCATGACGGCAACCGAGCGGCAGTGGAATTTCATAAATTCATTGACCACCGAGGAGTGGTCGTGAATTTCCCATGGGGCGCGCTGGCCCGCCTCGGATTGGCACGTGCTTACGCCATGCAGGGCGATACGACCAAAGCACGCGCGGCGTATCAAGACTTCCTCGCCCTATGGAAAAACGCCGACCCTGATGTTCCCGTCCTCATCCAAGCCAAAGCGGAGTACGCAAAGCTGCAATAGTTCCGGCACTCGACCCAGAAAAGGTTCAGGCATTGAAACCGATGATCGACAGGTCGCTCGGAAACCACAGGTCAGTCGGATAGATGTTGTAATCAGGTCATTGTGCGACGATAATTTGGTTTGCATTTTTTCCTGCCCATGGCCGACGGCCTCCCGTGCCGCTGAATCGGAAGTACGGCACGCGGTGCACGAATTGCAACTTTGACTTGGCCGCGGGTCGGCTTAGGATAGTGAGCGCTATCGCCTGATTCTGCCAAATCTGCCGCAACTGATTTGACCCAGCTCTGTAACCGAGATAAAGGTACCCGCGTTTGGCGTTATCTCACCTTAGGAGGTTCTCCCATGAATCCTGCGCACGTAGACAATTTCGCCGATCGCTGCATCGCACATACTTGTGCTCTGCGCCTGTTGGCACTTCTGGCTGTGCTGGCCTTCTCAACCTTCAACGCAGGTGCACAAACGTTTTCTGTACTTCACACCTTTACAGGGGGAGGGGACGGGATTGAGCCGTCCGCAGGGGTTACCATCGACCGCGGCGGAAATTTGTACGGTACGTCCAATGGCGGTGGAGGCGATGGGGTGGCGTACAAACTCACCAATCGTAGCGGTAATTGGATCCTGAATCCTCTCCTTCACTTCGACGGTCTCGATGGCAGTTTTCCGGACGCCCGGCCGACGATCGCAGCCGATGGCACGCTTTACGGTACGACCATGGACGGTGGAAGTCAGAGCTGCGAGATTGTCGGATGCGGAGTGGTGTACCACCTGACGCCGCCGGTGTCGATATGCAGCAGCGTGAACTGCCCTTGGTCAGTCAGCCTGCCTTGGATGTTTACATTCTCGACAGGACAAGGCGATACCCCCAACTATGGCGATCTCCTCTTCGATCTGGCCGGAAACATATATGGTGTGACATTAAATGGCACGAATTCCTCCGGTGCGGTTTACAAATTGACGCAGTCCGGAGGTGCCTGGGCCTACAGCCCACTACATCTTTTCGAATCAGGTAACGACGGAATATTCCCCGAGAGCGGCCTCATCATGGACGCGGTAGGGAACCTGTACGGTACGGCTTACTTCGGCGGGTCTGGCGGCTGCAGTCCTCACGCCTGTGGGGTCGTCTACGAAGTTTCGCCGTCAGGATCAGGCTGGACGGAAAAGGTGATCTACTCCTTTCGAAACGGAACCGATGGCGCAAATCCCCTCGCCGGACTAGTGCTGGATGCTGCCGGCAATCTATACGGTGCCGCCACCATCGGCGGCGCGAATGGCGGAGGCACGATTTTCGAACTCAGTCCTTCCGGCAGCCATTGGACCTTCTCCACGCTTTATAGCTTCACGGCCTCGGGTAGTGGTCCTTGCGACGATGCCTCCGGACCGACTGGCGCTATGGTAATGGACAGCGCCGGTAATTTGTACGGGAATACCTGCACTAACGGAGCTTACGGATTTGGAGCCATTTTTAGGTTGTCTCCCTCAAATGGCGGCTGGAGCTATCTCAGTCTCCACGACTTCACTGACGGTAACGACGGGGCCTGGCCTGCTGGTACGGTGAGTCTTGGCCGGGACGGCAAATTGTACGGAACAGCAGGTGGGGGAGGAGCGAATCAGTTGGGCACGGTCTGGGAAATCACACCGTAGAGTACATCTGCCGAGGGTTGGCGCTTTACCGGTACGCCAGCCCTTTTGTTCTTCCATCCATCTGGTGTCACTTTGAAGCGGCGGACCCATGGTACCTATTTACAACTGACGTAACATCGCCATTACACTCATTGTGGGTCAGTGAGCGCTATGGCCTGTGGCTGGTGAAAAACTCAATTTCAAGAAATCGTCGAAAAATAGATCGCCCTAGCTAAGGCCCTTCTTTTAACGATGTAGGTCGCTTCGGGTTTATGCCGCAATCTGCTAGGACAGTTTGCGCCGCAGTAGAGCAGCCACACCAAAAAAGCCTGAAGCGAACAGCAGGATGCTGCCGGGCTCAGGCGTCGAGCCGGTGGATGTGGTCGTGCCCTGCGCGGTAAGGGTGAAGGCTTCCGAAGGGATCGATCCCGTATCGTTCTGGGCCTGCGACGGACAGCCCGGCGACATGCAGCCCGCGCCGGAATTCTCATCCCAGTACATCGGATCGCCGTCGTTGACGATGCCGTTGCTGAGGGTTACCCAGTAGGTTCCGTTGCTCAAGCTCGGGCCGTTGAAGGTGCTGGATTCCCGGCAAACCTCAAAACCGAAGTGGTTCACGAAGCAGCTGGATTGGGTCAGCGCGACGGTCATATCCATCAAGTTATTGCCGAACGCCTGATTGCCGATCTGGACCTCGATCGAGGTTGCTACGTCGCCCGGCTCCAGCCAGGCGTAGAAGTCCATGCCGCCGATGTTGCCGTTGCCATTGGACACGGTGAAAGAGTCGGTCACCGAAAACCCGAAGTTGATGGTGAAGGCATCGACCTGTCCGTTGACAGGACCGTTGTCATAGACATTCCCCTGGGCCAGGGGCTGGAACGGTGGCAAGTGTTAGGCAGAGAAGGGTGAGCGACGCGATAAGAAACTTCATTTGAAGCACCTCCACGGCGGCGAATAATATACCTCAACTTAACAGCATTCGTTGCATAAATATTTGGAATCAACGTGGAGCATGGCGCTACTACATTGAGGTTGCGGGCATTTGTTTTTGGATCTGAACAGCTGGAAGGAATTTCAAAGTTTCGGGCGCTGTTTACTTTTAGCGGTGGCGCTAACAGCGCGGGTCCCGAAGGGGCATTGATCTTCGACCGAATGGGCAATCTTTATGGAGCGACGGTCTCTGGTGGCCCCGGCACCAGCGGTGGAACGGTGTAGCAACTGGTCCACTCGGGCACGGGCTGGACGCTCACCACCCTCACTGGAATTGTCGGGGGATCAGGAGGGCCGCACGGCAGCTTAACCATGGATGCAGCCGGAAATTTCTACGGGACCACCTACAGTGACGGCACTCACGGCTATGGATCGGTCTTCAAAGTCGCGCCGCAACAGGACGGCACCTGGCTGCTCACCGATCTTTATGACTTCACGGGCCTCGACGACGGCCGTTGGCCGATTGGCAGCGTGGTCATCGACGCCAGTGGCAATCTCTGGGGTACGGCCTCCCGTGGAGGAGATCGCAGCCTCTGCTCTCCTTTGGGTTGTGGCGTGATCTGGGAGATCACGCCGTAGCGGAATAGCTGGCGCAAAATCGCCATAGCACAAGTAATCCAGCGGGATCGCCCCTTTTCAGGATTGCTTGTGTAATCGCCTGATTTCGCCAGAAACATTTAGCGGTTAGGTCCCTGATGTGGGACAATCCACACGTTAGCAAATAGGAAACGTTCAACGGATCGCATTCGTAGAGGAGATCAAGACAGTGAACCCACAATCACTTTCGACATCAATTCTGCGCGGTAGCTTGTCTAAGGCAGCCTGCGCAACAGTCCTGGTTTATGGCCTGACAATGGCTGCAGGGAGAACAGCAGAGGCGCAGACATTTACTGTCCTGCACGCTTTCACCGGCGGAGAAGACGGCGCCAAACCCGTTGCAGGTCTGACTCCCGATGGCACCGGAATCTTCTACGGGACCACCTACGGATCCGGAATGGATAATCAGGGAACGGTTTTTCAACTCAAGCAGACGGGGGGCAACTGGGTCCTGCAGACACTTGCGTCGGGGCTAGACTACCCCGAAGGCCGCGTCGTGTTTGGTCCTCATGGCTACCTTTACGGTATGACCTCGGGAGGGCAATGCTTCAGCGGCTACTTCTATTGTGGCGGAGTTTATAGCTTGCGACCAGCGTGCAGCAATCCGAACTGCCCGTGGCTGGTATCCAGTCTTTATCAATTCCACGGGTCCGATGACGGAGGTAATCCCGGCATTGGCCCTCCCGTGTTTGACCAGGCTGGAAACCTCTACGGGACGACATTCGATGGAGGTACTACCGGCAATGGAGTTGTTTTCACGCTGACACCACCCCTTGACGGGGGGCCGGGCGAATGGACAGAGAGTCCCATCTATAGCTTTACGGACGGCAGCGACGGGAAGTGGCCCTCGGGCGGAGTGATCTTCGATTCTGCCGGTAACCTCTACGGGGCCACTCAACATGGAGGCGCTTACGATGACGGAACCGTCTTCAAGCTATCGCCATCGGGATCCGGCTGGGCGATTACAACCCTCTACACTTTTCAAGGGGGGACCGACGGGCAGCTGCCAATTGGCGGGCTGATCTTGGACGGCTTCGGCAATCTGTATGGAACCACTGCAGGTGCTGGAGCCGCCGGAGGCGGGACGGTGTTCAAGCTGTCGCCATCCGGCATAGGTTGGACTTTCAGCGTGTTGTACGGTCTGCCCGGTGCGCCCAATCAAGGTCCTTTCGCCAGTCTCACCATAGATACCGCGGGTAATCTTTACGGCACAACCGCCGGTGAAGGCACCTATGGCTCCGCTCTGTTTTCAAGTTGATGCCAGATAACGGCGGTTGGAGCTATACCGATCTCTTTAACTTCAATTTCCGCGACGGCGTTGTGAATCTGACGGGATATCACCCCTCTAAGCGACGTCGTCCTGGACGCCAGAGGCAACCTGTACGGCACAGCGAACTTAGGCGGACTAACGGGCACAACCTGCTTTCCGGGATGTGGTCTCGTCTGGGAGATCACACCGTAGCTACTTGTCCTCGGCGTCGAGCCGGGATGGCGGTCGATAAATCGCCATTACAGTGCGCCGGGCTAAACCGGTATGAAGCAGGGGAGGAAGAATCCCTACGAGAAAGGAGTAGCGATCCACTCGGCCCCGAGTTTTGCGTTGGGTACCGCGAGGTGCATGGCGAAGCGTAAACAGGGGAATAGGTGGGCTGGGTATTGAGCTCCGAAAAGATGCAATCAGGACGCCACGCAGTTGTAATGTGCGGAAGGCAAGCGGTACTCAAAGCAGGGCAGATCACGCACCTCCCGCGCGTAGAGGTCATGCACTTGGTTGAGCTTCCGCCCGCACCCGGAACACACCAGCTTCCGGTTGCCACGCTTGCGCCGCACCCACAGCTTCAGCGCTTTGGCCTGCTCGTCGATTGCATGCTGGTAAACCCGGTAGCCAGGCCATCCTAGAACTTTGCTCCACTCGTTCTCTCGCACCCCGCCGAGGCTACCCAGAGTTCCCCAAAATCAAAACCCCCATGAAATCAGGGGCTGTTCCAGATTCCTGTGCTGAGCCGTAACGATTGCAACGATCTTCTCAACTTCATTCTTTATGGTAACAGCCGGCATTCGGCTAGGTATGCAGCCAGCGATTTCCATGCACTTGACGATGTTCGGCGGCACCCTGGCTAGGCCGATCAGACGATCTCGCGCAATTGGAGGACATGTGGACATTCGCAAAATCGGCAAGATCTCCGCATGCTCTCGCAAAAGATCAGCTCGCAACTGAGTTAAACTCTTGGTCAATTTGAGGGCTGTTTCTACGTTCTTGGTAGCGTTCGCCCGACTTTCCCGAAACGCCCTTGGCGCAAAATTGATAAACCAGTCGTTGTACATATCGACCGAGCGGGTTATGTCGCTTTTCCAAAGGTCGGGCTTTTCCCGGTTTACCATCAGAACTAGTCTTTCCTTTCCGCGCCACCGTAAACTACCGCCCGTTCGGGCGCCTGGAAGATGATGTTGTTCTTCGGGTAGCCCTTGTCGAGTTTGGCGCGGATTTCCTTTTCCAGATCGTCGTGCTCGTCCTTGGCTTCCCAATAGCCGCGAGGCAGACGGAAGGTATCGAGCAGCGCGCCATCGATGCGAACGGGGTTGAGCTTGGCCGGACGGTAGGCGTACTCAGGCACCAGCGTCCATTCGAATTGACGGCCGCATCCGCCGAGCAGGTTTTGGAAAGCGCTGCGCACGGCCATCTCGTGGTCGATATTGAGCTGTCCGAATT